>Ga0075017_100000993_pt1 | contig 16919 bp, 14 predicted proteins | sample AleBraG_ABR_2012_FD_71475 | JGI IMG/M metagenome (GOLD analysis project Ga0075017, IMG submission 71475) | Freshwater sediment microbial communities in response to fracking from Pennsylvania, USA - Alex Branch Run_MetaG_ABR_2012 | ecosystem: Environmental > Aquatic > Freshwater > Creek >... | reverse complement strand
GTCCTAGCGGCAGCACTCGCTGGCCAACCCTTCGTCGTCGCCGACGTCACCGAGAAGCCCGGTACGAAACGCCCCGCCGCTCCATTCATGACGTCGACGCTGCAGCGCGAAGCCATCAACCGTCTCGGTTGGAGTGCACAACGCACGATGCGCGTCGCCCAGGGTTTGTACGAACGCGGCTACATCACGTATATGCGTACCGACTCGACGCACCTCAGTGAGACCGCCGTCAACGCCGCGCGTTCGCAGGCGGCTGATCTATACGGAGCAGAGTCGGTGGCTAGTGCGCCCCGCACGTACGCCAACAAAGTGAAGAACGCGCAAGAGGCGCACGAGGCAATTCGTCCGGCAGGCGATCGCTTCCGGACGCCCGCTGAAGTCGCCGGCGAGATCGTCCACGACGATTACGCGCTCTACGAAATGATCTGGCGTCGTACGTTGGCATCGCAGATGGCCGATGCGCGAGTGAACACGACGACCGTCCGCATTGACGCAACCACAACCGACGCTCGTCGTGTTGAGTTCACGGCAAGTGGAACGGTTGTGGTCTTCCCGGGTTTCCTCGCCGCTTACGACGACGACATGGAAGACGACGAACAGTCATCTGACAGTGATCGGCGCTTGCCCGCTATGCGCGTGGGTCAAAACCTTGACGTTCGCGGCATTGAGGTTGACGGACACACAACGCAACCGCCAGCGCGTTACACCGAAGCAAGTTTGGTCAAGGAACTTGAGAGCCGCGGAATCGGACGACCGTCGACCTACGCCAGCATTCTGGGCACCATCGAAGATCGCGGTTACGTCACCAAGCGCGGACGAGCACTCGTACCGTCGTGGTTGGCATTCACTGTTGTGCGGTTGTTGGAAGACCACTTCCAAGACCTCATCGACTACGACTTCACCGCGCGCATGGAAGAAACTCTCGACGCAGTCAGCGAAGGCTCAGTGCCGCGTCTCGATGCGTTGACGAACTTCTACTATGGCGATGCTTCACGTGAGTTCCCCGGACTGCACCCGATGCTCGCGCAATTTCCCGACATCGATGCCCGAGCACTCGCGACCTTCCCCATCGAAGGCACCGACATCGTCTTGCGCGTTGGTCGTTACGGTCCATACCTGCAACGCGAAGACGAACGCGCGTCCGTTCCCGAAGAACTAGCGCCCGATGAGTTGACTGCCGAGAAGGCCATCGAACTCATGGCGCAGCCGTCTGGTGATCGGGTACTCGGCGTTGATCCTGAATCTGGACTGCAGATCGTCGCCAAGGCTGGCCGCTACGGACCTTACGTCAGCGAGGTGCTGCCGGACGACGCGCCGAAGTCTGCGAAGCCACGCACCGGATCGCTGTTCAAAACAATGGCGCTCGACACCATCACGCTCGACGATGCGTTGCGGTTGCTGTCGCTACCGCGCGTTGTTGGTGCTGACGCCGATGGCGTCGAGATTACAGCGCAGAACGGACGCTATGGGCCGTACATCAGTCGCGATAAGGATTCGCGATCGTTGACCGATGAAGAGCAGTTGTTCACAGTGACCCTCGACGAAGCCCTCGAGTTGCTCGCACAACCCAAGCCGCGCGGCCGCGGACGGGCGGCAGCGGCACCTCCTTTGAAAGAGTTCGCCGCAGATCCAGTTTCTGGCGGCGCTGTTGTCGTCAAGGAAGGTCGCTTCGGTCCGTACGTGACTGACGGCGAAGTCAACGCAAGCCTGCGGGTCGGTGACAAGGTTGACACCTTGACGCAAGAGCGCGCCTTCGAATTGTTGGCCGAGAAGCGCGCGAAGGGGCCAGCACCCAAGAAGCGGACAGCGAAGAAGGCAGCGGCAAAGAAGTCCACCGCTAAGAAGACGGCCGCCAAGAAGTCGACCGCGAAGAAGGTCACGGCCAAGAAGTCGACTGCCAAGAAGACCGCAGCCAAGAAGGTTGCGCCGACCACATCGTCCGCGCCAGCGACCGTTGACGTCTGAGCCCCGACACGGCCGTCGGTCCGACCGCGTAAGTTGACCTCGTGAGTTTGTGGGACGAACTGGTCGGGCAAGAGGTTGCGGTGGCGACGTTGTCGCAAGCCGCGGCTGAAGCCCTGCGTGCTGCGGCAGGCGACCACATCGCCTCGTTCTCGCAGGCCTATCTCATTACTGGTCCTCCCGGCAGTGGGCGCTCGAACGCGGGGCTCGCGTTCGCCGCGGCGCTTGTGTGTCCGCAGGCAGGCTGCGGCGAATGCGATCAGTGCGCGGCTGCTTTGCGCGGGTCGCACCCCGACGTCGAACGCGTCGCACCCGCTGGCTTGTCGTATGGCGTCGCTGACACGCGCGACCTTGTCATGCGGGCGGCTACTGCTCCGATGCGCGGCCCTTGGCACGTCGTCGTCATGGAAGACGCCGACCGACTCACCGAACAAGCGACCAACGCCCTACTCAAAGCCATTGAAGAGCCGTCCGAGCGCACTGTGTGGGTGTTGTGTGCGCCGTCTACGGAAGATGTGCTGGCCACGATCCGGAGCCGTTGTCGCCACGTCGCACTGCGCACGCCGCCCACCGAAGCCGTCGCGCAGTTGCTTGAGCAGCGCGATGGCATAGACCCCGCGCTCGCGACGTTTGCTGCGCGCGCGGCTATGGGTCACATTGGTCGCGCCCGCGCCTTGGCTCTAGACGACACTTCACGAATGCGGCGCCACGAAATCCTCAAGGTCGCCACAACACTCGAGAACTTGCCATCTGCGTTCATGGCAGCCGCTGGCGTCGTCGAGGCCGCAACTGATGACGCCCGCATCGAAACCGATGCGCGCGATCTCGAAGAACGCGACGACATGATGACCGCCTTTGGTGCGGGCGCAGAAGGCAAAGGTGTCAGGCAATCAATTCAACGCGGTGCGAGTTCAGCCATCAAAGAACTTGAGCAACGTCAAAGGGCGCGCCGCACTCGGACGGTGCGCGACCGTCTCGATATTGCGATGGTCGATCTGTTGGCGTTCTACCGCGACGTTCTCGTGTTGCAGTTCGGTTCGTCCGGCGATCTCGTTCATGCTGAAATGCGTCCAGCCCTAGAAGCACTCGCTGCATCGTCAACACCAGTGCAGACCCGGCGTCGCATGGAAGCAATCGTCCGAGCGCGGGCCGCACTTGAAGCGGCCGGCGCTCCGCAACTTGTGCTCGAATCACTCGCTGTCGACTTGCTCAGCGCCTAGCGTCAGCATGGCCAACAGTGGCGCTCACATAATGCGCTACTAACCGTTACGGACCCGGTTCCATTTGGCCTTCCCATTACCTACCGACCTTCGATTCTTGAATCAAATCCTCCCAATATCGGGGATGGAGGGACACAGGCGTGCCTCGGGAGGAAAGGACAACCATGAAGCAAACCGTGAGGGGAGCGCTCGCCATCTCGGCAAGTGCGGTCCTCGTTTTGGCTTCGGCCGCGGTCGCTGACGCACACTCGGTGCGACCGACCAGCCACAAGGCTTACTACTGTCTGGGCCACAAGGCCACGATCGTTTCCAGCGCCAAGGTGATCAATGGAACGAAGCGTGCCGACGTCATTGTCGTTCTCGGCAAGGGGAAGCACGTCGTCAACGCTGGTGCTGGCAACGACATCGTGTGTGGTTCGAACGCTGGCACCAACGTTCTCAACGGTGGCGCGGGCAACGACGTGCTCGTCGCCGGCAAGTTGAGCAACGTTCTCGACGGCAACTCGGGTCACGACACCTTTGTCACGAAGGTTGGCCACAGCCTCATTCACAGTGACGTTCTCGACAAACTCGTCCGGACGCGTGCGGCCCATGACGTCGTCAAGGACGACTCGCACTGGGACAACGGTTCAATCCCGCAGGACGTCCGCCAAACACTTGCGCAGGCTGGCACCTACCTCACTGCAGGCGTCATCGCCGGTGACATCACTGGCACCGGGTTGCAAGCCGCGTTGCCGGCAGCGCCGTCGGTTGGTCCGGCTCCGCAGTCGACGATTCTCACGAACGTCATGTGGAACGTCACCAACAACGGCGGCGTCATCAACGGCGAGACCTGCGTTGAAGCGTCGAAGGACGGCGTCTTGTTCTTCAAGTACACCGGGGAGATTCGCAACGGCGACTCCGAAGGTCACGTCACCACTGGCAAGTGCATGACCGACCCGCAGGCTCCGCCCGCACCGCAGACCGTTACCGATGCACTCAACGCTGGTCGCGACCAGATGTTCCTTGCGATCTCGACTAAGACCATCTCAGGGCACGGCGACCAGACGGTGCTTCCGGACGTTGCAGATGTCGTCACGCCGAACAGTGCCTTCATCAAGCGCGTTGTGTGGGACATCAACCCGTCCGGCGACCGCGCTCGGTTCTGCATCGAGGCAACCGCGGACGGCACGGCGTTCTTCCACATGGAAGGCCACGTCTCCAACGGCAACTACCGCGCACACCTCGAAGGTGGGCAGTGTGAGGGCGCAGGCGAGCAGGGACACGGACCGCAAATCGGTACCGACACCGGCACCTTCTTGCTCTCGGCGCGCGACTTCATGAGCGCCGGCATCGCTGGCGGCTTCATTACGGGCACGGGCGACCAAGCCACGTTCCCGGCTGGTAACCCAGACACCGTTGCTCCGACCTTCGCCGGTCTCGTCGATGTTCGTTGGCAGGTCAGCTCGCCCAACCACGCGCGCTTCTGCGTTGCGGCGGTGGACACGGCAAGCAAGGCTCTGTTCCGCTACATGGGCGAGTTCGAACACGGTCAGGCTGAGGGCGCTATCACTCCTGGTGACTGCAGCTTCGGCAACGAGCACCCCAACCCAGGCTTCGGCTCCGATGTCGCAGCGACGCTTTTGGCGGCGAATGCGTACCTCGGCACCGAGACAGCACTCGGACAGCTCACCGGTTCGGGCGACCAAACGACAATGCCGGGCGATGCGTCCTGGACGTTGGGTGCATTCCCGGCCAACCCATTGATCAAGCACGTTGTGTGGTCGATCACGGCAACGCCGTCTGACCCCACGTTCGCTGCTTCGTTCTGCGTTGAGGTTTCTGCGGACGGTACGAACTTCTACCACTCGCAGGCGAACTACGACGCGGCTCACGGGCACTGGGACGGCTTCGTCGCCACCGGTGACTGTGGCACTGGTGGTCCTGGTTCACACCACATCTGATCGCAGCACGCCAAGCGAATGCCCCCGACGCCATGTCGGGGGCATTCGTATGTGCGGGTTGCCTAGTTGCTCGGCGCCAGATCTCTAGACGAGCGGCAAGTCGCCGGCCGCTGCAATGCCGAGACCGTGCGAATAGGCCATGAGAGCCTGGGCCGCGTCCTGCAGTTCGTTGCTGATGCCCTTGGCCACGATGTCCGGCGAACCCAACATCGTCGCGGCCGACGCCAACAGCCGCTCGTACGAATCAACGCCGACCTCAAGACGCTCGGCAATGTTGCGAGCCGACGCGGTGGCCGAGTCGGCCGCTAGACCACCAGGCATTTCGCTCCTGATGCGATCGAGCACCTGAAGTCGTTCGACGAGCGGAGCGAAGGCTTTGGCTGCCTCATCGTCTGCGCGCTGAAGTTCGGCACCGGCGTCCGGGTGTAGGCCACTCACCGCCGGAATGACCCCGCCGAGTTGGGCGCGGACATGCGCCAACCGGGCTGCTTCGGAGGCTCCGATGGCGCTCGGACGCAAACTCGGCGGCGGCAAAGGCGCGGGGGTGGGCGCTGTCAGGTTGCGTCGGTGACGCCAGGCGCGGAATGACAGCGCGCCGGTGACGGCACCGCCGGCGAACAAGCCGAGGAAACCGGCGTCGGCCGAGGCGAGTTCATAGATTCCCACCCCTGCGAACACGCCAGCGCACACACCGAACACCTGGCTTTGGCGTAGCAACCGGGCTTGTTTGCGTTGGAAGCGTCGCTGATCTCGCGCGATGACGAGTTTGGCTTGCTCGCGAATGAGATCCTGGTCAAGCGGACGCATTGACTGCGCCACGACGTTGGCCCACGAAGTCCCACGCGCCAGCAGCCACGCGGCCCGCTCAGTTTCACGACGGCGTCCCATGACCTGTACGTTACGGCGCTTCGGCAAAGGAAGGTAGCGTCAAGACGTGGGTGAGCAACGACGTATTAAGTCGCTGGGGCGTGTGCTGTTGGCCCTCGTTGCGACGTCGTTGATCATTTCCGCGTGCGGTGGCCCTGGCCCCGGCACCAACCCGGCGGCGAAGTTGCCGATCATTCCGACCGATGTGTCTGCTGCGCTGCGGCCTTTCTACGAGCAGCAGGTCACTTTTGCAGACTGTCCGGACAACGGCGACGTTCGTTGTGCGTGGGTGAAGGTGCCGATCTCATACGCAAACCCATCCGCTGGCGCCATGAAGTTGCGAGTCGCCTATCACCCGACGACAGCGACGGGCAAAGACCGACTCGGCTTCTTGTTCACCAACCCCGGCGGTCCTGGCGGTTCTGGCCTCGACATCCCCTATCAGGCGGACGGCTACTTAAGTGAGCGCTTGATCTCGCAGTTCGACATCCTCGGCTGGGATCCGCGTGGAGTTGGGTTGAGTACGCCAATCAAGTGTTTGACCAATCGCCAGAAGGACGCCTTGGTCAACCTCAACGCAACGCCTACGACACCTGCCGGCGTGGCTGCCTTTGCGGCGGCCCAAGCCGCCTTTGGGCAAGCGTGCAAGACGCTCAACCCCGCTACTTACAACCACGTTGGCACGGTCGAAGCTGCACATGACATGGACATCATTCGTGCCGTCGTCAAGCAGTCGTCCATGTATTACTTGGGTTTTTCGTATGGCACCTACCTCGGTGCTTGGTATGCCGAGCAGTTCCCGAAGCGCATCGCCCGCATGGTGCTCGACGGCGCCATCAACCCCGCACTCAACAACACACAGGGTTCCTACGAACAACTGCTGGGCTTCGAACACGCCCTGTACCGATTCCTCGCTTGGTGTCCGCAAAGCGGCAGTTGCCCGAATGCCCTGACTGGCTCACAACCCTCGCGCATCGCGGCCATGGTGAACGAGCAGAACCTCTTGGCTGTCCACCCTGCAAAGACAGGAACACCCTCTCGTCCGCTCACCGAATCGTTGTTCCAGACGGGCGTCGTGTACGCGTTGTACGACGACAGCAATGGCTGGCCGACCTTAGCCGCAGCGCTTGACGACCTTTTCACGCGACACGATGGCACTGCCCTGCTGACCATGGCTGACCAGTACCTCAATAGACAGACCAACGGAACGTATCCCGACAACAGTCTTGACTCGTTCAACGCAGTGACCTGTTACGACAAGCCCGCGACACCCGGCATTCCAGGCACCAAGGTGTTGGTGTCGCAGTGGTCCAAAGTCGCGCCGATCTTAGGTGCGAACTTTGCGTGGGCGAACATGACGTGTGCGTACTGGCCGGCACACACTGCCATGGCGCCGGCCCCAATTCACGCGACTGGGTCGGCACCGATCGTTGTCGTGGGCACGGTGTACGACCCTGCAACCCCGTACAACGAAGCAGTGGCACTGTCGCAGCAATTGCAGAATGGCCATCTGCTCACCTGGATCGGTGACGGTCACACGGCCTACAACCGCGGTTCGACCTGCATTCAAGACGCCGTCGACAACTATCTGTTGCACGGCACAGTTCCCAAGCCCGGAACCGTGTGCCCAGAGTTGCCACACCTGCGGCGCTGAGCAGCGCCTGGGTTTGAGCGCGAGCAATTACGGGTAGTACGGACGGAATTGGGCGCGTTGAAGCGCCTCAAGGTACCGTCGTTGGACACCGCTGCGACACGTTGGAGCCTCCCTTGCGATTGACCCGCGTTATCTATGCCGCGACCGCAGTTGCGCTTGTCGCCGCGTCGTTGACCGCCACTGGTGCGGTTGCGGCACCGCGGACGACCGCGCCCACACTCGTGCGTCCGTCCGCGAATCTCACTGGCTTCTACAAGCAGCACATCGTGTGGACGAAGTGCCCCGGGTACTCGTCCGTCAAGTGCACCTGGATCAAGGTGCCGCTCGATTACGGCAAGACCAACGGCGACACGTTGCGACTGCGCGTCGCCTTGCACCCGGCGTCGGTCGCAGCCCACAACCTCGGCGACCTGTTCACCAACCCGGGCGGACCTGGTGGCGGTGGCATCGATGTCGCGGAAAACGCCACGCAGTACTTGCCGAGTGAGATCACGCAGCACTACAACGTCGTGGGCATCGACCCGCGCGGCGTCGGTATGAGCAACCCGATCCACTGTTTGACCACCGCCGGTCTTGACAGCCTCAACGGCTTCGGACCGAACCCCGTCAACTCGACGCCGACGACTCTCGCCGACATTGCCAAGTGGGATGCCTTCACGAAGGCTTTCGGCGCCGCCTGCAAGGCGCGCAACCCCAAACTGTTCGATCACATTGGCACGCAGAACGCGGCCCGTGACATGGATGTCGTCCGCGTCGTTCTTGGCCAAAACAAACTGACGTATTACGGCTGGTCATACGGCACCTACCTCGGCGCGTGGTACGCGCAGTTGTTCCCCAAGCACGTTGCGCGCTTTGTGCTTGATGGCGCGATCGACCCGTCGCTCGACAACATGACGTCGTCGTACAACCAACTCAAGGCATTCGAGAACGAACTGCACCGCTTTCTCACCGACTGTCCGAACCACCAGAACTGTCCGAAGAAGCTCAGCGGCACGGGGGCGCAGAACTTCGCCACCTTCCAGAAGTTGAGCGCGAGTCTGACGCTCGTGGAGCCCAAACAAACTCAGCCTGGGCTCCCGAACACGGGCTACCCGCAGTTTCTAACGCAAAACCTCTTCCTCACTGCCGTCATCGGCATGATGTACAGCGACACTTTCGGCTGGGATTTGCTGCGGCAGGCGCTGGCGAACTTGCTCGACACGTCTAACCCCAATGGCCAACTTATGTTGCAGTTGGCGTACTTCGAAGACGGCAAAGACCCGAACACGCTGCAGTACCAGGACAACTTGGCTGAAGCGTTCAACGCCATCTCGTGTTACGACTACCCGGCGCCGCCGAACATCAGCAACATGAGCAACGACATCGCCGGAACGTGGGCCCAGCAGTTCCCGGCCTTCGGTCAGTCGTTCGCCTGGGGTCAACAGATCTGTGCGCAATGGCCAGCGCACTCAAGTGTTCGTCCGCAACAATTGCACGCTAAAGGATCGGGTCCAATATTGGTGGTCGGCACGAAGTATGACCCGGCGACTCCGTACGCGGGAGCCGTGTCGCTGAGCAAGCAATTGCAGAACGGCCACTTGCTCACCTGGATCGGCGACGGCCACACGGCGTACAACCGCGGATCTGCCTGCATTGACGGTTACATCACGAAGTACTTGCTCAGCGGCAAACTGCCGCCAAAGGGCAAGGTGTGCCCGGCGGTACGCCGTCCGTAGCCGACTTGACTCACGGCTAGGGCCCTGTCGTCCGGAGTTCCCCCGGTCCGGCAGGGCGCTGTCGTCCGGTTAGACTTGAGCCGTCCGCTTCGGACGTGCCGCCTTAGCTCAGTAGGCCAGAGCGACGCACTCGTAATGCGTAGGTCATCGGTTCGATTCCGATAGGCGGCTCCACACAGTTCGCACTGCAGGCGCTCGAATCAATCAGGTGGAACGTCAACCCAAGTCGGTTGTGTCGCCGCTGTGTCTAAGAGCGCCTAGATCGCAGACGCCCAAATGCCGGACTGCCGCGTACCCGGAACCTCATGCGCGAAGACGGCGCCCATGACGACTTCGCACTGATCGTCCTCTTCTTCCATGAGCGCTTGGTAGTCGTTGAAGTTCGCGAAGCCTTCTTGCCAGATGATCGTCGTGCCACCATCGCGGCGGTACGCGCGCACTTCCGAAACGAGTTTGTGCCGTTCTTCGATGTGACCCTTCCACGCCTTGAGCGCCGCACTTAGTTCGGCATTCCAGCCGCTTGTCCGGAACGTTGTTGTCGCCCAGTACATCGATATCCCTTCGCCACACAATTGGTGGTGCCACATCTTGGCGGATGGAAATGCCGGCGGCAAGGTCAGCGGGGTCGTCGTCGATTCGGGTAGTAGGCACCTCGCGAATGTCAGCGAAGCCGTCGCGGCTACCAAAGTGCAGCCAGGTCGGGCATGATCAATCACCACCGCGCGTGACGGTCAGTGCGGCGAACGCACAGTACCCGGCATAGGAGGACACGTGGTCGAGTACCTCATCGCTTTCAATGACGACTGGGTACCCGAGCACACCGAGGAAGAACTCAACGCCAAATCTCGCGTTCTCGGGCCGCTGATCGCGCAGATGAAAGCCGAGGGTGTCCTGATCTTCACCGGCGGGCTCGATGACTACCAACCTGTCTTCAGCGTCGACGCGTCAAGCGGCACGCCGGTGTTCACTGAAGGTCCATTAGTAGATAACCCAGCACGAATCGGCGGCTTCGCAGTCATTGACGTAGCCGACGATGCCGAAGCGCGAAAGTGGGCTGGCAAGATCGCGGAGGGCTGCGGTTGGCCGCAAGAGGTTCGCCGCTTCCAGCCGCATCGCGAACTTGAAACAACGTAACTACCGCAAAGCGACAGCGTTGTCGCGCACTTCGAAGGCGGCGCTATCGTCCGTCCATAGAACCGGAGTTGATGCTCAATGCGCTTCCTATTCTCGGTCATTCACGACAGTTCAGGCACCGCGACGTCGGACGAGATGGCTGCAATCGGCGCGTTCAATGACGAACTCGAGGCGAACGGTCACCTCGTCTTCGCATGTGGACTGGCCGATCCGAGTCAGGCCCATGTCATCGATAACCGTGGCGAACAAGCCGTGATCACGGATGGGCCTCTGGCTGTCTCGAAAGAATTCGTCGTTGGGTTTTGGATCATCGATGCGTCGGACGGCGACCTGGCATTGACGCTGGCAACTGAGGCGTCGAAGTGCTGCAACCGCAAGGTCGAGGTCCGTCAGATCCTCGGCGAATAGGTCATCCGCACCCGTGTGCCGATCACGGATTGGTGCGCATGAACCACACCGTCGGCCCGCCGTTCGGTGCCTGGGCTTTGTGGATCACTTCGAAGCCGAAAGTCTCGTAGTACGCGACGTTGTCTTGCGTGCCGGTTTCGAGAATTGCCGGGACCTTGTCGCGCTCTGCGAGTTCTAAGCCGTGCCGCACGAGCGCGGACCCGATGCCGAATCCGCGTGCTTCGGCGCGGACCGCAACGATGTCCAGAAACCACATCGGCTCGGTGGGCATCGACTCAGCGATCCAGGTCCAAAACCCGCGATACCTCGCACCGGCGTCGTTGGTGAGCGGAATGACAGCGGCGTGCACCAAATCGTCAACCGTTCCGAAGACATCGGCCGCTTTGGGCGACAACCACGCGGCAGCACCGCGAAGGTCGCTATCGACCCATACGGACTCAAGGTCGACGTAGCCACGGGCCAGGACGGAAAACTCGACTGCCGTTGCCTGGTCGCGATGACCGCAATCGAGTGGCCACTGCGCCATCGGTTCGGTGCGTAGCGACTCGTTCCAAATATCAGCAATCGTTGTCGTGTCGGAACTGGTGGCGCGTCGGATAGAGACCATGTATCGACTCAACCACGTCGTCAGAGCTATGTGTGTGGAAGGTCAGCCCAGGTTCGTCCGCACGGCTGGTGTCGGTGGTTGGTGGTGTCGCGCATTCACACTTACCAGTAGTTGCGCGTCACTTCATCGCGATGTGCGCGAGCCTCGTCGTCACGAGTTTGCGCAACAGCGACTTCGGAAGCGGCTTATCGATGGCAAAGTGCAGCGCACCTTTCGTTCGTTCGTAGTTGGTCAAGTCATCGGCAAGTTCGTCGAAAACCGAACCACTCATGGGGAAATACGAACAGTGATGTTTATACGCTGCGTAGCCAGCGACGCCCTTGGACTTCACTTTGAATGTCGGAAAGCCGTAACTCAAACCTTCGGTTGCGTCTGGCAACAAGTCGCGCAGTCGGGCGCGCACCTCGATGAGCGTGGAACGTTGCGGTTCGACGCAGTTCGCTAAGTAGTCGTCGACGAGTTTTTCACCATCACTGCTCATATGTGGCATAGACGTATCGTCACATTTTCCGCCCTCTTACGAAACAACTTTGCGACATGTCGCGCCATTTTCCGACACGCGGTCGGCTTACCTGCGCGTAACCAGGCTTTACCCCGGCCTTACGCAATACTGCCGAGCCTTTGACTTCCGTCGAACCATCGTGAATTTCAACGTGCCGATACCGCCTACGACGGATCACACCAGTAGGGGCGCGATCTGGCACGGCGCACGCCTTGAACGAGCGAACACCAGAAGGGTTGGCTGACATGTCCATCAGTCTGGGTGCTGCACCCAAGCGGACTGCGGACGCCGTGTCCCAGCAACGCGAATCTCGGCGCGCTGCCAAAGCGCGTCGGCAGGCCACGGCATTGCCTATCGTGCAGCCGACCGTCCGAAAGCGTTCGACCCGCAGGGGTGACCTGGCAGGTGCCGTCGCCGGAATCGGGCTTGGACTGGCCATCGGTAGCGCGCTCGTGACGACCAACGGCGCCTGGGCGCTCAAGGGCGGCGTCGCAACCTGCCTGGGAACCATCACAGCGGTTGCCGGCACATACCTCTGTCTTGCGCTTATGGTGCTCATCTCGCGCGTCCCGTGGTTGGAGCGCGAGATCGGCCACGATCGGATGATCAAGTGGCACCGCTGGGTCGCTCCCTACTCGCTGCTGCTCATCACCGCACATGTCGTGCTGACGACGATCGGCTACGGCCAGTCCGAGGGCAAGAACTTCGCCCGCGAGTTCTGGTACTTGATGACGGCGTACCCGTGGATGATGCCCGCAACTGTTGCGTTCGTCCTCATGATCGTGCTCGGCGTTATGTCGTACCGGAAGATCCGCAATCGGATGAAGTACGAGACGTGGTGGACGGCTCACTTGTACTTCTACGTTGCCGTCATCCTCGGCTTCGGCCACCAACTCACGAGCGGCGTCATGTTCTCGCACTACGCCGTGTTCCGAATCGCTTGGGTCGCGCTCTACATCTTCGTCGCTGCACTCATCGTTATCAGTCGCATCGTGTTGCCGCTGAACGCTTCGGTGCGTCGCGATCTGCGCGTCGGACGAGTTGTCGAAGAAGCTCCCGGCATTGTCAGCGTCTACATCACTGGCAAAGACCTGGTTCGACTGAGCGCACGCGGCGGCCAGTTCTTCGAGTGGCGTTTCCTTACGCGCCATTGGTGGTGGCAAGCGCACCCGTACTCGTTGTCGGCTGGCCCGCGTAACTCGTGGCTTCGCATCACCGTCAAAGACCTGGGCGATCAGAGTAAGGCGCTCGCCTCGCAACTGAAGCCCGGTACTCGGGTCGTCGCTGAAGGCCCTTACGGCGTCTTCACTGCCGGCTCGCGGGAAACGAACAAGGTTGTCGCCTTTGCCGCCGGCATCGGTATCACTCCTATTCGCGCGGTTCTTGATGACTTGCCGCGTCCGACTGATGTCACGTTGATCTATCGCGTAGCGGGTATGGATGACATTCCGTTGCGCACCGAACTCGAAGAGTTGGCTCGGGCGAACAGTTGGAAGTTCTGGTACCTGCCCGGTGACCGACGCAACTACCCAATGACCGTCAACTACATGTCGCAATTTGCACCTGAGCTATCGAACAGCGACATCTACGTCTGCGGACCCGAAGGGTTTACAGACAACGTCGTGGAACTTGCACGAAGTGCCGGTGTCCCTGAGGCACGCATCCACCACGAGTCGTTCGTCTTCTGACTTCGGAAAGAGAGATCTTCGTGAAACGCGCCGTATTCGTGTCACTCGGAACTGTGGCCGGTGTTGCCGCAGCACTGAACTACACGCCGGTGGCTGGAACAACCTCAGCCTCCAGTCTTAAGGGCGTGCCCGGACTTGGCGGTTTCTCCAGCGGTGACAACTCCAACAAGGTGACCGGAGGAGCAGGCCCAGGAACACAGGCGTCCGGCCCGACTGGAAACCCGACGGCTACGCCAACGGGTAGTGCACCGACGCCGTCCGCTACCGGCTCGGCAACGCCGACCGCTGGCACGACCACGCCGTCCCCGACGCCTGGAACGACGAAGAAGACGGGGCACGGTCTGGCTTCGCCAACACCGAGTCCGACTCCGAGTCCCACTGCATCGACGTCGACGAAGCCCACGCCCACGCAAAAGCCGACCCAGACGTCGAAGCCAACGCCGAAGCCCACCACCAAGCCAACTCCGAAGCCGACACCCAAGCCAACGCACACTCCGAGCCCGACGCCTAAGCCCTCACCCTCGGCCGCTACAGGTGACTTCACCGGTGCGGCTGCGCGAGCGAGCGTCTACGGTGCGGTGCAGGTTGTTATCCGAGTGAAGAACGGCGTTATCACCGACATCGCCATTCCGCAGTTCCCGAATTCCGACCCCAAGTCCACGGGCCTTTCAGGCACTGTCATTCCGACGCTTCGCCAAGAAGCGCTCACGGCACAGAGTGCGAAGATCGCGACGGTGTCGGGTGCTACCTGCACGTCCGATGCCTTCATCCAGTCGCTTCAGTCGGCGTTAACGGCGGCCGGACTATGACGATGACGACGTTGGCGCCCGCCAACCTTCAAGGCTGGACACGCGAAGTCCACATCGAAGAGGTGTGGGGAACCGTCGTGACGTTCGAAGTGCGCGACGAATTTCTCGACCCCAGTGTTAAAGAAGCAATCGCCGAAGCCGTGCGCTTCTTGCACCAAGTTGATCGCTGGTTCTCGACGTACAAACTCGACACCCCAATTTCGGCGCTGCGCATGGGCTTCGCCACCATCGATCAAATGCCGGACGTTGTTCGCGGCGTCCTCTTGCAATGCGCACAGATCCGCGACCTCACCGAAGGTGTGTTCAACCCGTGGAGCGTCAAGGGCGGCGTTGACCCCAGCGGGTACGTCAAAGGTTGGGCTGCTGACATCGCTGCCGACATGATCGTCGCCCGCGGCTTCATGAACGTGTCGGTCAATGCAGGTGGTGACGTCTCGTGTCGCGGCTACCAGTCGCCGGATCAGCCATGGGTTGTTGGCATCCGCCACCCCGAAGATGCGTACGCCGTTGTAGCGAGCACTGCAGTTCTTGACGGCGCGGTCGCAACGTCGGCGGAGTACGAGCGCGGTAAGCACATTCTCAATCCGCGTTCCGGACGCTACGAGGTGGCACTGAGTTCGGCGACGGTTGTCGGACCGGACGCAGGTTTGGCCGACGCCTTGGCGACGGCGCTGCTCATCGAAGGTCCGTCCGGAGTGCGTTGGTTTGCAGGAATGCCTGGTTGGTCTGGCTATCTCATTGACGGGGAGACGGCTCACTTCTTTGGAACTGCGTTCGGCGCCGAGATGGCACCGACGTCGGAACCGGACGAGTCGGAACGGGAGTTCTAGATCATGCGTAAGTCTCAAGTCGGCGCGGCCGCGAGTTCAGCCGTTCTCTTGACGACCCTGGTGGGTCAGAACGCGTGGGCCGTTGGCTCGGTGGCGCAGCCGAGTATCTGCGCGACCTACCAAAACAACTACGTTGCGATGGACACCGCGGTCAATCACGACCCGGCCGTCAAGGCAGCGCAGGGTGCGCTGGCCTACGGACGACTTGCGTACTTCAAAGCACTTGACGCAGAGCGCGCAGCACGCAAAGTGCTCATACAAGCGAAGGCTTCGAAGAAGCAGTCTGCGATCGCCAAAGCCCTGGCGCACTATAACGCGACACACGCGGCCCGACTTGCCGCGTTCAAGGTTGCTGTGCAGCGCCAAGCGCGCGCCGACTATGTCCGCGCGATGGCGTGGCAACGACTCCAGTCACAAGTCAATGCGGCTTGTTTGGTAGTCCCGTCGAACCTGACTGCCGTTTCAGGTGTTGGTGACATTAAGTTGACGTGGACGGGTACCGCGTCCGCTAGTGGTTACCACGTCTACCGCAACGGAGTACTCGTCGCGACGTTGACGGCGCAGACGCTGACGTACGACGACACCTCCGTGCTTAACGCGACGTCATACACGTACTCCATCCGCGCATTTGTCGGTACGACCGAGTCGTCCGACTCGAACAGTGTCACTGCCATGCCGACCCTTCCTGCGCCGATCGGATTTACGGCCATGGCGGGCGACTCACAGGTCACGCTCAACTGGTCCGCGGTGCCGGGCGCATCGTCGTACGAGATCTTCCGTGACGGCACTCAGATCGCAACCGCGCCGGGCACGATGTATGTCGACTCCACTGCTGCAAACGGAACGTCGTACTCGTACACAATCCGAACGGTTGCGGGAACTTTCGTATCCAATGATTCGGCTGCGCAAAGCGCAACGCCGACGGCTAACACCCCGGCGGCTCCGACGGGACTCATCGCAACGGGCGGCGTCAATCAAGTCTCGTTGTCATGGGCAGGTTCTACTGGTGCGACGAACTACCGGATCTTGCGCAATGGCACTCCCATTGGGTACTCGACAACGCCGGCCTACGTCGACACGACACCCACGGTCGGCGTCCAGTACTCATACACAATCGTTGCCCTCAATGGATCGGTTGGTTCGACTCCTTCGACAGCCGCAACTGCGACTGCCGTGCCTGCAGCGCCTACCGGTCTTGCTGTCGTCGCGGGCAACGGAACTGCGTCACTCACCTGGACTTCCGTTGCCGGTGCCACGGGTTACGAGGTGTTCCGCAATGGCGTACAAATCGCGACACCGACGACAACGAGTTACGCCGACTCTGGTTTGACGAACGGTTCGGTCTACACCTACACGGTCCGTGCCACTGCCGGAACAGTCGTGTCGGCGGACTCGGCTTCGCAGGTCGCCACTCCATCAGCGCCTGTTGTGCTGTCAGCGCCCGGCAATGTTGTCGCGACACCGGGTGCGAACCAAGTCGTGTTGACCTGGACCGCTGTGACGGGCGCAACGAGTTACATCATCCAGCGCGACGGTACGCAAATCGGTACGTCGACCACGGCGTCGTACACCGACACCAC
>Ga0075017_100000992_pt1 | contig 16927 bp, 10 predicted proteins | sample AleBraG_ABR_2012_FD_71475 | JGI IMG/M metagenome (GOLD analysis project Ga0075017, IMG submission 71475) | Freshwater sediment microbial communities in response to fracking from Pennsylvania, USA - Alex Branch Run_MetaG_ABR_2012 | ecosystem: Environmental > Aquatic > Freshwater > Creek >... | reverse complement strand
ATCCATGGAGGCGGGGTTTGCGATGGTGATGGTGCCGACGGCTCCGGCAGCGTGGAGGAATTTCCAGCGTTCGCCCGCAGTCTGGTAGTGGGATGCGAGAGCAGTCGGAATGTCCGAGGGAGACCCGGCGAGATAGACGACAAATTTTCCTTTGAGGTCGAGACCGGCGAGTTCATCGAGATTCCTTTCCGGAATTTTCAAACCGTAGCCGATGAAGACCAGGGGCGCGGTGAAAGCGGTAGAGGCGTGGGTGGAGCGAGTGCCGATGTACCCGTCATCAGCGAATGAGATCGAAGTGGATTGACTCCCGTCGAGGAGAGTGAGCGAGGATTTTGATTCGTCGACCTCGTATTGGTTGAAACGGACAGACTGATAGAAACCGTTTGAACCCGCGGGCTCGAGGCCGGCTTTTTTCAATTGTTCGACGGCGTAAGCTTGTGCTTTGCGGAGTCCTTCGCTGCCGGTGTCGCGGCCTTCGAGGGAATCATCGGCGAGAAATTTGACGTGCTCCCACCAGGACTTGCCGTCGAAGTGAGAGTCGGGAGATTTTTGTTGCGCGGGACACAGGGCGGCAAAGGACAGGAAAGTGATTGCGAGCACTAATTTGCGCATGTAATTCGCTCCTAAGAAGAATTGAGAGGCTAGAGGATAACAGGGACAGAACAAAAGAGTCACGCGAAGATGCTGTGGAACGGTATCACGCTCCGGCGTTAGGGCTCAGGGAGTGGTGACCAACGGTAGGTCGATGAAAGTGGCTTGACCGGGGGCATGGTAAATACGCTGGGTGGCTTTGCGATAGTCTGCCGGCTTGGCCCAGAAAATGTTAGGAACGAAAGTTTGAGGATTACGGTCGTAGAGCGGGAACCAACTGGACTGAATCTGTACCATGATGTGATGGCCAGGCAAGAAGACGTGGTTGGCAGTGGGCAGGGCGAACCGATACAAAAAAGGCTTACCCGCTTCAACTGGCTTTGGAGTTTCAAAGCTTTCGCGGTAACGGCCGCGGAAAATGTCCGCAGACACCATGAGTTGATAGCCGCCCATGTGAGGATCGCCGGCAACTTCGGCGGGATATTCATCGATCAGTTTGACGACCCAGTCTGAATCCGTGCCGCTAGTGGAAGCGACAAGATTGGCTATGGGCTGGCCGCTGATTTTCATGGGAGCGGTGAGTGCGTCGGATACGAAGACGATGACGTCAGTGCGGCCAGAGGCTTCGCGCTGATCGTCCACGAGCCAGAGCGGCCAGGTGAGTTCATTGGTGTAACCGACGGGCTGACTGGGGCGGGCACGAAAGGGCACCGGCTTAGCAGGGTCAGAAACATATTCATCGAAAAGAGTCTCGTTTGTTGAAGGCGCGCTGAAGTTGAGTTTCAGTCCAGCAGTCAGGTAGAGCGGCGTGGATTTCACGGTGCAGCCGCTGGCGCAGCCCGCGGGCCATGCGTTTAATTTGCGCCAAGTGTTAGTGCCGGTTTCAAAAGCGGAAACGGGAGCGACGTCGGTTTTCGGCGCGTCATCCTTCAAGTAGTGTGCAAGAAATGGCGCGAGAATTTCGCGGCGGAAATAAAGTCCGGTATCACTGCTGAATTTTATCGCGCCGAGGGAGCTAGCGTCTTCGATTTCCTGCCCGTGATGCCACGGACCCATGACTAGAAAAACTTTGTCATTGGAAGCGTCTTTCGGCTTGATGGCTTTGTAGACGGCGATGGCGCCGTAGATGTCTTCCTGATCCCACAGGCTGTGCACGAGCATGACGGGAACTTTTAGGGGTTGCGCGGCGAGAATCTTGTCCATGGCTTGCTGCTGCCAGAAGGCGTCGTAGTTTGGGTGCTGAAGAATTTTTTGCCAGAAGCCGATTTGTTCGAGGCCGTGATTGCGGCCGAGTTCCCCGGCGGAACCTGATTCCATGAAGAGATCGTAATCGTCAAAATGATTGGTCCACCATTTTGCTTTATTATCGCGGGTGGCGACTTGTTCGTAGATATAAGGGAGATTCTGCTGGCGGAACGCACCGTTGTGGAACCAGTCGTCACCCATCCAGCCATCAACCATGGGATTCATGGGGACGGAGACTTTCAGCGCAGGATGAGGATTGACGAGAGCCATGAGCGGAAGAAACCCGTCATATGAAATGCCGAGGATGCCGACCTTGCCGTTGCTCTCGGGCAAATTTTTGACGAGCCAATCAATGGTGTCGTAGGTGTCCGTGGAGTGATCGACAGCAGTGGGATTCAGCGGACCGTGAAGGGGACGGTTCATCACGTAATCACCTTCGGAATCGTATTTGCCGCGAACATCCTGGACGACGCGGATATAGCCGCCTTCGACGATGACGTCGGTGGCGTTGTCGTAGCCATAAAGGATGGGGCCGAGGTGGGAGCTATTGGAGTGACTGGTGAGGTCGGTGGCGTTGTAGGGAGTGCGAGTGAGAAGAATCGGCGCGTTCCTTGCGCCCTTGGGAACGAGGATGACGGTGTGGAGCTTTACGCCGTCGCGCATCGCGATCATAACGTCGCTACGGGAGTAGTCGAAACTGTCGGTTGCAAGGATGAGTTTAGCCGGGGTCTCGCTAGGCAGCGAGGATGGCGACGGGAGCGGTGTCTGAGCAGACGAAATAGAAACGAAAACCAGGCAGAAAACAATAACAAAAAAATGGCGCATGGAGTGGCTCCTGTAACGATCTGTGAAGGAAAAGGATAGCAGGGATTCGGGCAGACAATCGGCCTAAGAAGAGGAACCATGTATTTAGCTTCAACGCACGCCCCCATTATTTCCTGATACTCTCCAACTAACGCTTCAGATAGATTGGGCGAGAGGAGAATACCTATGTCCACCATGAATCCGCAAATGCCAGGAGGACAACCGCCAAAGAAATCAAATACTTTGCTGTGGATCCTGGGAATTTTTGGAGGATTTGCACTACTTGTGATTCTAGCCGTGGTTGGGTTCGGATTCTTCGTGATGCACAAGGCCAAGCAGGCCGGGTTCGATTCGGCGCTGATGAAGAAGAACCCCGGGCTGGCCAGCGCCAAGATGGTGGTGGCCCTGAATCCAGACCTGGAGATTGTATCCAGCGACGACGACGCGGGAACCATTGTGGTGCATAACAAAAGAGATGGGAAGACCGTGAGCATGAAGTTTGATCCCCGGAAGAAATCAATGGTCATTGAGGATGAACACGGCAAACAGTCCGTGAACATCTCGGGCGAGGCGGGCACCAGTAGCGTGGAGGTGAACGGACCGGAGGGCACGACGAAGATCGGCACGAACGCGGAGAAAGGGCCGTCGTGGCTGCCGGATTATCCGGGATCTACGCCGCAGAGCACATTTTCCACTGACGCGAAGGGCGAACGAACCGGCGCTTACGGGTTCGTAACGCAAGATGGCGCAGAAAAAGTCATGAAATTCTATGGAGACGAACTGAATTCGGCCGGTTTCACGACCTCAAGCACAACAACCAACGCGCAGGGCAAAGTGGGCGGAATGGTGTTTGGAGGGACCAAAGAGAAAACCAGAACGGCCAGCGTGATTGTGGCGACGGAGAACGATGGCACGCATGTGACGGTAACGTACAGCGAGAAGAAGACGCCGTAGCGCGAAGAACTGCGGAAATTGTCGATTTGAGGGAGGGGCAGCTAGATTTCCGCGGCTCTTGGAGCTGACATTAAATTAGCGGCGGAAGGCGGACCTTCCATGAATGGCTATTTGAAGGGCAGGGTGATGCCCTTCGTCTTCTTGCTCGCGTTGTTGCCAACCCCTGCCCGGTCTCGGTCCCGAGAAGAACTCAAGAAAATCAAGAATGAGTACGCAAGTGTGAAATCACGGCTTGCAAAACACATCGTGTACGAAACGGGGATTGTTCCTGACCAAGCTGGAGCAGACGGAAGAATCCTGCAGTAGTGATAACATTCAAAGAAGATGGCGCGCTAAGATCCGCTGGCACTCGCGCCGAAACTAATTCAACACAGTGAGCTTAACGATGTTTGCCGGGGAGATTGCACGGGAGTAAGATGAGGTGCATTGAGTTCATCCCGTGCCGCAGTGCACCGTTTGAGCATTACCGTTAGTAATGTATTTCCCACCAGGAGCGACCAACATGGCAACGGCAACCTTGACGAAGACAGCAGCAAAGGGAGGGAGCTTCCTGCTGGAATCAGCGCAGGCAAGCGACGTGTTCACTCCGGCGGATTTGACGGACGATCAGAAGCTGATCGGGCAGACGGCCGAGGAGTATGTGGTCAAAGAAGTTTTGCCGCAAGCGAAGGACCTGGAAAACAAAAAGCCCGGACTGATGGCGGATTTGGTGAGGAAGGGCGGCGAGTTGGGAATCATGGGCGGAGGAGTTCCGGAAGAGTACGGGGGCGCAGGACTCGATAAGATTGCGACCACGGTGCTGACGGAAAAGCTTTCGATTTATGGCGGGTTTGCGGTAACGCACGGCGCTCATGCAGGAATCGGGACGCTGCCGATTGTTTATTTCGGGACGGAAGCGCAAAAGAAAAAATACCTGCCGAAACTGGCGACGGGCGAATGGATTGGAGCGTACTGCCTGTCCGAGCCGCAAGCGGGTTCGGACGCGCAGAATTCGCTGACGCGCGCGGAGCTGAACAAGGAAGGCACGCACTACATTTTGAATGGTCAGAAGATGTGGATTACGAATGGAGGGTTCGCGGATGTTTACGTGGTTTTCGCGAAAATTGACGGAGAGAAATTCACGGCGTTCATCGTGGAGCGAACTTTCCCGGGGTGCAAGCCTGGTAATGAAGAGCACAAGATGGGCATCCACGGGAGTTCGACGACGCCGATCTTTCTGGAAAACTGCATGGTGCCAAAGGAAAACGTGCTGCACGAAATCGGGCGCGGTCACATTGTAGCGTTCAACATTCTGAATGCGGGACGGTTCACACTGGGAGCTTCCTGTGTGGGCGGGGCCAAGCACGTCCTGGCGACGAGTTCAAAATACACGAAAGAGCGCAAAGCGTTCGGGAAACAGATTGGCGAATTCGGGATGATGAAGGAAAAGCTGGCGGAGATGGCCACGGAGATTTTTGCGGTGGAGTCCATGGTGTACCGGTCGGCTGGGAATATTGAAGCGGCCATGGCAGCGGCATCCGGGAGCGGCGACAAGATTCAAAACACGATGAAGGTGCTGGAGGAGTACGCGATTGAGAGTTCGATTGCGAAGGTTTACGGCAGCGAGATGCTGGATTTTGTGGTGGACGAAGGGGTGCAGATTCTGGGCGGCTACGGTTTTCATGAGGATTATCCGGTTTGCCGGGCGTACCGCGATTCGCGTGTGAACCGGATTTTCGAAGGAACAAACGAAATCAACCGCATGCTGATCATCCAGATGCTGATGAAGCGGGCGATGAGCGGCCAACTGGCGTTGATTCCGGCGGCGATGAAACTGGCGGATGAGATCCTGGCAGGGCCGTCGTTTGAAGAAGCACCGGAAGGGATTCTGGCGGATGAGGCGCGCGTGCTGGCGAACTGCAAGAAGATGTTCCTGCAAGCGGCGGGCGGTGCGGTACAGAAATTCAGAGAGAAACTGGCGGACGAGCAAGAACTGATTGGAGCGCTGGCGAACATTGTGATGGAGATTTACGCGATGGAATCTTCGCTGCTGCGCGCACAAAAGGCTTCCGCGAAGAATGCCGCAGCGGCACAGACCATGGTGGATGCGGCGAGAGTGGTGATCAACGACGCGGCGGAAAGAGTGGAACATGAAGCCAAGCGCGCGATCGCGGCAGTGCATGAGGGCGACATGCTGACGACGCAAACCGCGGTGCTGAAACGTTTTGGGAAGAGGGCGGCGGTGGATACGATCGCTCTGAGGCGGAAGGTAGCCGCGGCAGTCCAGGCGCAGGATCGCTACCCGTTTGAAGGCCGCTAGAAACCGTAAGCTACTGAAAATATTAGATTTGTTCGAAGCCTCACCCTGGTGTCGGCTGTGGAAATACCCGTCTAGACACCCTCGGAAACAAGCCAAGTTGTGCTATCCAGTCCTCTCTTAGACTAAAGCATATAAAGAAATCTGCAGGGGTAGGAGTATCTGACCGAGAGCATGCCCAAAAAGGCTGTCATCTTCGCGTTGGTGATTGTGGCGCTCCACGTGTGCGAACTGGGTGCGCTGGGCTCTTCGCAAGTTGGGAGCTTGGTCGCGAACGTCTTGCAATTGGCGGCGTGCGCATTCGCAGCCGCGATGGCATATGGCGCCTACAAGCGCGGGCGGGGGATGAGCCGTCCCTTCTGGCTGCTGGTCGGCGCAGGGATTGCGATGTGGGGGGTAGCGAACCTAGGGTGGATGTACTACGAAGTAGTGCTGCTTACCGAACCGCCTGCCGCTTCCGTAGTGCGATTCTTGTTCGGTTTGGAAAACGTGATGATCGCCACGGCCCTATTTCTAGACCAAGACAAGGATTCAGCGCAACTTGAAGCGGAATCCGCACTTGACTTCTTCCAGATCGGAATCGTCTTCTTTTTCATTTACCTCGAATATTACGTCCTGCCGGCTCACCGCCTGGACAACTCTTCCGCATTCCTACGCGAGATGCGCATTGAGAATGTGGAAGATGTATCGCTCACGATGCTGGCTGGTTTTCAGGCGCTGCGAGCGCGAAAACAAGGCACACGCAAGCTCTATGGCGGCCTCGCCCTGTACCTCCTGCTCTTGTCTGTGCTCTCCGCCCTGGCCCAGTATCTGCAAAGCGTCAGACCGGCACCAACTGGGACTTGGCGCGACTTACTGTGGACAGTGCCGTTCTTAGTTTTCGCAATGTGGGCCGCGCAGTGGCAGCCGGGTCCTGCAGTGGAAACTGGCGCACGGTTAAGGCGCAAGAGGTTCAGCGAATTGATGCTAGCCAACGCTACGTTTGCGCTGGCACCTCTACTAATTCTATGGCAGGTCTCTCGGTTGCAAGCGGAGTGGCACCAGCTCCGCTTCTCGCTTCTTGGAGTTTCGATTGTCTGCTATGCGGCAAGACTAGGACTAAGTGAATACCGGCAGTCGCGAGCTGCAGAATTGGCGCGGCGAAATACGCTGGCGATGGACTCGGCGATCAATGGCATGGCGATTCTGGACGCGAGCGGCAAATGTATTTACGCCAACGCCGCATACGCGAAGATACTGAACGACTCGGCACCCCTAGAAGTGATCGGAAAGTACTGGCAGGAACTTGCGGCTGCAGGGGACACAGGCGGACTGAAGACGGAGATCAGCAGAGGATTGGAGCAAAACGGGAGATGGAACGGTCCGGTGACGGTCCACCGTTCGGACGGCAGAGCTGTGCCCCTGGACATGGCAATCAGTTCCCTGCCGGATGGAGGGACGATTTGCGTAGCGATAGACATCAGCCAGCAACTCATCGCGCAGCGAGCCCACGCGGAAGCAGAGATCCGCTATAGGACTTTGATTGAGCAGGTTTCCGCCATCAGCTACATCGCGGAGCTAGGCGTGAACGGGAAATGGATTTATGTGAGCCCGCAGGTAGAAGGAATACTGGGGTACATGCAGGAAGAGTGGCTGGCGAGCTCGGAGAATTGGCTGCAATTTGTACTCGAAGAAGATCACCCGATTCTCATTGCGGCTGAAGAAAAGAGCGCAAGAGAGGAACCATTTCAGGCTGAATACCGGATCCGGCGAAAAGACGGGAAGGCAATTTGGGTCAGTGACACTGGGGTGGTGGTGCGCGGGGAAGACAACCGACTACTGATGGAAGGCGTGATCCTTGACATTAACGAGCGCAAACAACTGGAAAACCAACTACAGCAGTCACGGCGCATGGAAGCTGTTGGACGGCTGGCAGGCGGGATCGCACACGACTTTAACAACCTTCTGACCGTCATCCGCGGTTATGCGGATATGGCGCTGAACAGGCCGGGAACTCAAGCGGGTGTGAGGGCTGATATTCAGCAAATTGGGGGGGCAGCAGACAGGGCGACGGCACTCATCCGACAACTGCTGGCTTACAGCCGCAAACAGGTGCTTCAGCCGAAGGTCCTCAACCTGAACGCGGTGGTGGAAAACCTTCACCGGTTACTGAGCCGGTTGATGGGCGAGAACATTGAGATGAAGACAGTCTGCAACGCCGCTAACGGAACGGTGAAAGCAGATCCGGCACAGATCGAACAGGTCATTGTGAACATGGTTGTGAATGCAAGGGATGCGATGGCGGACGGCGGAAAGTTGACGATTGAAACCGCGAATGTGGTGCTTGATACGGCGTATGCAATGGATCAGGTGACGATCAAGCCTGGTTCGTACGTGATGCTCTCGATCTCAGATACGGGCATCGGAATGGACAAACAGACTCAGGCGCATGTGTTCGATCCATTTTTTACAACCAAAGAGGCAGGGAGAGGCACGGGGCTGGGACTCTCAACGGTGTACGGAATCGTGAAGCAGAGTGATGGATACGTCTGGGTAGAAAGCGAGCACGGTAAAGGCTCAACGTTTAGGGTCTATTTGCCGCTTGCGAAGGAACTCTTGACTCAAGAAGAATCACCGGTGGAAGAACGCAAGGACGTAAGTGGAACGGAGGTTGTTCTGCTTGTCGAGGATGAAGAAGCAGTACTTGAGTTGGCGCATACGATTCTAGAACAGCAGGGTTATCGCGTTCTGGTGGCGAGAAATGCGGCACACGCGGAAGAATTGGCCGCGGAGTCCAAAGCTGAGATTCACATGCTCCTGACCGACGTTGTCATGCCTGGGATAAGCGGGCACGAGCTTGCAAAACGGATCACGGCGCGGCGGCCCGGAATTCGCGTTCTCTTCATGTCCGGATATGCTGAAGATATTGTCTCTCAGGGCGGAGTCCTTAAGAGCGGCGTGGCTTTTCTGCAGAAGCCGTTCACGCCAAAGGTGCTGCGGCAGCGCGTTCGGGAGATTCTGGACCAGCCAGTTGTAGTTCGGCAATAAAGCCAGCAGCATACTAATTCGGATCCGGTTTGTGCGGGACTTCGAGGGAGCTCTCCGCAGCTTTAGGCTTCGCAATAGTGGAAAGTGTTTCGACGTTGAAGCGTTTGTAGTCCGAATAGCGGGTCACGACGTTCACTTTAATTCCTTTGACCAAAAGCACCCGCACACCGATGTGCGCTTCTTCGTAGGTTGGCAACCAGACTTCGTTATTCACGTAAGACTGTTCAAAAGTGAAGCTGGTACCTTTTTGGAGATTCGCAAGAAGGCCGCCGGCAAATTTCATGTCGCCTACGAAATAGGCTTCCAAGCGGGCGACGTCGTGAGCCTTTTCGTCGATCCAGACGACGCCTGCCAGCTTCTGAACAACCTTTTCCGGCAGAGTACGGGCCTTAAATTCGGGGTTGCCCTCAAAATCGAAAACGAGAACGTCCTGCCCGCGAAAACGTTCCCTGCGCGGGTTTACGAACTGGCATGCGCGGAGAAAGATTTCAATGCCGGGTTCGTCTTTTTCGTCTGATTTACCCTGCTCCCGCGCCTTTTCCTCACGGGCTTCCTTTTTGGCTTCTTGCTTCTGGGCCTCCGCGATGTGCTTTTGTGTGCGTTCGTTTTCTTTTTTCTCTTCGCCGGCGCTAAGGGGTTTGCCGTCTTTCTTGTGGAGAGTGGAAATCTCCTGTCCATTCAGGTAGAAGAAGGTGAATTCATTGACTTCGCTCTTCTTCACCTTTCCGTCGGACTCGAATTCTATTTCTTCCTCGACCCGAGTTCCGGTGTAGTTTTCCTTGATCTTGTCGATGGCCTTTTGATTGTCGTCGATTTCCTTGAAAAGAGGTTTCAGGTCGGGGAGCTGAATTTGAGATTTACGGGGAAAATCGAAGACGCGTTCGCCCACGGTGCCGTTAATCACAGCACGGTTGATGGCGACATCGTACTTCTCTGCTCCGCGGTGCAACTCGATTTTGTGAGAAAGCAGGATGCCACCAATGGGGCGGTAATCGCCATAATAGATTTCTTGATTCACGCCACCGACCAGGGCTGATTCTTTGACGATGAGATGAGTTTGCGGATCAAAGAAGAGATTGCGTTTGACGCCAGCCGGGTTGATAAGATCGATCTGGATTGCGTCCTTGCCCTGAACTTTTGAGTTCCCAATGAGTGCGGCCGCGATTTTATTTTTCTTGAGATTGAGAAGACGTGAGTTGAAATACTGGGCGGCGGCTTCCAGTTGCAGACCTTCTTCGCCGAGAAGAGTGGCCGGCTCGGCAGAAGCGAGTTGCCGCCAGGCAGATTTGCCGTTGTAGGACTCGAGAACGCTCCGATCGCCAATCTTAAGTTCGAGGTAGTAGCGGTTGGGGAGTTTGGCATCAAGAGTATATGTTCCGGTCTTCCCATCGGAGGCGGTGAGGGATCCCTCGATGCTTAGGGTCCGGATTCGAGACAGGGCCCGGCTACCGCCAACCGCTTTGACGTATTGGTCCACTATTTTGGAGGCGTCCTGGGAGTTGGCAGGGGAAGCGCCGACCAGGATAATGAGAAACGATAAGAGAAGTAACTGCACCACTCTAAGAGCAGCGCGCAGGAGTAGTTTCATAAGGCTCAGGTAATAGAACGCATTTTCAGGGGAAAAGTTTCCTAAGAAATTCAAGAATCTTGGCTCAAGGAATAAGCGACTGTTCACCAAGCATCGGAAAGCACACCAATCCAGGAGGACTCAAAATGCCGGGGGGACAACGGGTAGACCCATACCTAAACTTTCGATTCAGAGTGGAGATTGACGGGATTCAGCAGGCCGGATTCATGGAATGCTCAGGGCTGGGGTCGCACATTGAAGTTGTCGAATATCGAGAGGGCGGAGACCCCATCACAGTTCGCAAGCTTCCGGGGCGGGTCTGCTATCCGGATATCACATTGAAATGGGGTGTGACGGACTCCAATGAACTTTACAAATGGCATTTGGCTGTGATTCAAGGGCAATTGGACAGAAAAGCTGGATCGGTTGTTCTGCTTGATTCCCAGGGCCAGGAGAAGCTGCGCTGGAATTTTTTCAGTGCCTGGCCGAGCAGGTGGACCGGACCGACACTCAATGCGATGGGGAATGGTGTAGCCATTGAAGAGCTGACACTGACTTGTGAGCGGCAGGAACAAGTTACCTAGAACTAAAGGAGACTCCAAACGCAGAGCTGGGTGTGTGAGAGGCCGCCCCAGTTAATTGGCCGACTTTGGCCGATTGGCGTACTTCTGGTAGAGGCGCAAGTGACGGTTGTCCAGCGAAGTCAGCTCGCCTTTGATGAACAGATATTTCAGATCAGTGGTGAGTTCTAAGGGATCACCGTCGGTGACGATGATATTCGCCAGCTTGCCGGGCTCCAGTGTGCCGAGCTGATCGGACAACCCAAGGATTTGCGCCGGATAAAGCGTAACGGCCTTGAGTGCTTCGTCGTGAGAAAGCCCATAGGCGGCAGCGTTCGCGGCGTTCTGACCCAGCCGGCGAGCAAAGGAATTGTCAAAGCTGGCGATGGCGAATTTCACTCCGGCGGCGGAGAGTTCGGCTGGTTGGGTGAGCAAGCGGTCATACGGGTCGTCTTCGTCTCTGGGCAGCGAAAGCATGGGCCGCAAGATCACGGGGATCTCTTTCGAGCGAAGCAGGTCCTTGACTTTATAGGCCTCCGAGCCACCGGCAAGAATCATTTTGAGTTTTTGCTTGTCGCAAAACTCGACAGCAGACCGGATATCGCGGGCACGATCAGCGAAGAGTAATAGAGGAAGTTCACCGCGTACGACGGGAACGAGGGCTTCGAGCTTCAAGTCCCGGTCAAATTTTGCGGAGGAACCTTTCTCCATAGCCTGGGAATAATGCCGGGCGCGTTGGATCCAGTCCGTAAATTCTTCCACGGCTTTGTCGTATTCCTGCTTGGCTTCGGTGTAGGGCTTGGTTTTACGTGAGAATGTGGAAAAATCAAAAGTTTCAGTCTGGATCTTCGGCCAATTGACGGACATGGCGGCGCTTCTTCGAATTTGCATGTCGTCCATGGTCCAGCCCGCGAGGTGAATGGCGGATGCCTGACCGCCAATAACGGAAGCGGAGCCGGAAAAGTCAAAGCCTCCGCTGGCGGGAACCGCGAGCACTTCTGTAATTCCGGCGGCGCGAGTGACGGGTATGTGTTCGCTGGAAGGAAACACGGCGGTGGCGGCAACAACGTCGGGATTTATTTTTCCAGTTTCGGAAGAATCGACGGTAGAGTTAACAGCGGAGATTTCGGACAGACCCATCTGAGTGACCGAATCGAACAGTCCTGGATAGACCTGTAAACCTTTGGCATCAATCACTTTAGCGCCGGGGGGAATCTCCGCGGAAACGCCGATTGCGGCGATTTTTCCATTCCGGATGATGAGCGTGCCGTCTTCGATGGGCGAGCCGGCAAGAGTGAAAATCTTGGCGTGAGTGATGACATAAACCGGGGCTGCGGTTTGCGCTTGAAGGAACGGAGCGGAGATGAGGAGCGCTGAGGCATTCATCAGGAGGTACAAACGCGAATAGCGCAGGGCCATCACAGGGCACCTCCGGGTTCGTTCCTATCGCTAAAGCCGGAGCCGGATGCCTGGCCGGAATCCCCTGATGGTGGTTTAGGTTTTTCGTCAGGCTTTTTTTCGTCTGCCTTCTGGTCATCTGGCTTCTTGTCGCCCGGTTTCTTAGCATCAGCAGCAGCGGCGGCTTTCTTTTCTTTTTCCATAAGCGATTTCTTTTCATTCTCGACAGCAGCGCGGCCGTCAATATCCCGCTGGCGGTCAAAATAGACACGGCCATCGATAAGGGTCTTCTGCACAACGGCATACGCGCTGAGGGGATCGTGATTGTAAATCGTGAGGTCGGCATCTTTGCCGACGTCGATTGAGCCGACGCGCTTGTCAATGCCCAACTGAATGGCGGGATTGATGGTAACCATCTTGAGGGCTTCGTCGCGGGAGAGGCCGCCGTATTTTATGCTCTTGGCGGCTTCCTGATTCAAATGGGTGGCCTCCTCCGCGTCGTCGGAGTTGATCGAGACGATGACGCCGCGGCGGGTCATGAGAGCGGCGTTGTAAGGAATGGCGTCGTAGGCTTCGACTTTGTAGGCCCACCAGTCAGAAAAAGTAGAGGCGCCAGCACCAGAAGCGGCGATTTCATCGGCGACTTTATAACCTTCGAGGACGTGTTGGAAAGTGCGGACCTTGAATCCGAATTCCTTCGCGACCCGGAGGAGCATGAGGATTTCATCTTCACGGTAACAGTGGGAATGGAGATAGCGCTTGCCTTCCACAACCTCGACAAGAGGCTCGAGCTTTAGGTCGCGGCGGGGCGGAATGAGATTTTTTTCGCCCTCAGACGTGCGCTTGTTGTATTCGTCCCAGGCTTTCTTGTAGTCGCGAGCTTCGGTGAATGCTTCACGAATGGTTTCTTCGACACCCATGCGGGTGGCGGGATAGCGCCTTGGCTGGCCGGGGACGCTGAAATTAGAGCGCTTGGGGTTTTCGCCGAGAGCGAACTTAATGCCGGGAAGCGCACCTTCAAACAAAAGCTCGTTTGCGGACTTACCCCAGCGGAGTTTGATGACGACGGTCTGTCCACCGATGGAATTAGCCGAACCGTGAAGAATATTTGCAGAAGTGACTCCGCCAGCCAAATCACGATAAATATCTATATCCTCGGGATTCAAAACTTCTCGCATATCCACCATGGAGGAGACCGAGACGCTGCCTTCGTTGATGGCCTCGGCGGCAATGTGAGAGTGACAGTCGATAATTCCTGGGATGACGAATTGGCCGGCGGCATCAATCACCTGAGCGTCTTTCGGGGCTGGGATATTCTGGCCAATCTCGGCAATCTTGCCGCCCTTGATGAGGATGGAGCCATGCTCGATGGTGCCGTGCGACACGGTGAGTAGCGTGGCGTTCTGGATGAGGATGACGGGCGGCGCATCTGGAGCGGGCAGCGGGACAGCCTGTGAGGAGAAGCAAGCGAAGGTGAGAAGCAGAGCGGGACATGCGATGCGTGTGACCGCCGAAATCGGTGAAGCTCTCACTGTGCACCCCCGAGATGGAGCATGTTTGAAGATGAAGTTTCGCCGGGTTTAACTCCGGTGAAGCTAATCGTGAAACCAATCACACTGATACTGCCTTTGAGCGAGGTTCCATCAAATGTGCCGGTGAAGGTGACGTCCGCGGGGCCTTCGTCAAGGACGATGTTGATGGTGAAGCTAAACTTATCGGCGCTGAGATAACCCTTGATGACCGAAGTAGTGCCGCGTTTGCTGGCCACGGTGCCGGAGAGAGTACCGTCTTTGTCCATGGACAGATCGGCGATGGACTCTTCCGCGCCTTCGGGAGTGGTGTAGCTGAGCTTCCACTTTCCGGAGAGGTCGCCCTTGGGGGGATCCTTAGGTTTTTCAGGTTCGTGGGCTTCATACTTAAAACCATCCACGAAGACCATTTTGATTTTAGTTTTTTCCTCGAACAGGTCGCCGTCCGTGAGTACGAGGTTGGCAATCTTTCCGGCTTCGATTGTGCCAAGGCGGTCTGAGACTCCGAAGATTTCGGCCGGAGAAATCGTGAGCGCCCGCAAAGCGGCATCGGGGGCGAGGCCTGCATCAATAGATTTCTTCGCGGCTTTGAGAATGTCTTTCGGGGCGGAGATGCCGTCCGCAGAGAAGGCGAACTTTACGCCGTTTTTTGCAAGCGCCGCTGGAGAGGACGGGGCGCGATCGCGGAAACGCAAGTCTCTCAGAGATGGCTTGTCGTCTGGATCGGCGTCTTTTTCGGCCTCGGGCCATTTCAGTTGGACCAGGACTGGAATTCTTCTCGCGGCGATTTCCGGCGCGACTTCATAGGCCATCTGAGCGCCGTAAATAGCGCCGTTTACGCGCCAGCGATCGATGAGCTCGAGAGCGCGCCGGAGCTGGACGGAATTATTGGCAGGTACGAGGACCAGAGCGTGATCTTCGACCGCGTCGGCGAGTGCAGATTCAACGCGGTCGTAACGGGGCCGGGCAACTCCACGCGGATTCTTCTCATAAATTGACTGAGCTTTGGTGCTCCACTCGGTATCCAGCCAGACTTGATGCACGTAGGAGAGGACGCCGAGGAGCGAGCCGGGAAAACCGCTCGTGAAACTGGCCGAAGTTTCGAGGGCGACTGGGATGGCGACCGGAGTTTTCACTACCATATCGGAAGCGCGGTCTCCCGCAAGATCGAGAACCGCAGCTTGACCTGGAAAAAATCCGCCTTTAGGAGAAGAAACGACAGTAGTAAATCCGGCGTTGCGCCACGATTCGATGCGCTTATCAGAGCTGCTCACTTCATCAGCCGCAGCGCGCCAAGGCGCGGAGCTAGGCCGGTCCTCAGGTCCGCGGGCTTGGGGCCGAGTAGATCGAGGACCAGCATCACCGCTGGGAGCAGCGGCTGGTATGCCTACGTCAGAGAAAGCGTCGAACAGGCCGGGATAAACCGTGAGCCCCTTGCCGTCAATCACCCAAGCTTCGGGTGGAATTGCCGCCTCCTTTCCGACCGCGGTGATTACGCCGCGGGAGATCACCACAGTGGCTTCCTCAATCGGAGGACCGGAGACAGGCACAACTTTGGCTCCGCGAATGGCGAAATAGCGCGGCTCCCCCCCTTGAGCAAAGGCGGCACGCGAAAAGATCAAAGACAGAATGGCGAATGAAACAGGGAGATACAGGCGTCTGGGGGTCATGAAAGCTCCTGCGAGCGAAATTCTGTTGAGCGAACTGTAGATGTGCAACCCACTAACTAGACGCATGAGGCTAGTGCGAAGTTTCTGTACAGTCAAGGAGTTCAATGCAAAAAATTGCGGTCAGAAACCTTCGCGCTGTCTAAGAGCGAGAGCTCAGGGCTTTTTCTTCTTGAACAGGCCAGAAAGGGCGTCCACAGTGCTATTCAGATTTTGCTGCGGCTTCGCCGCGGAATCCGTGCTTGCGCCGCTGCAAGCGAGCGATTTGAACATGCCGGCAGCCAGACCGCCGACATCAGGAATAAACTTCGGTTCAGCAGTGGTGCCTTGAATTTGGAATGGAACAGAAGTGCCGTTCTTGCAGTTGCCGCCGCCAGTCAGCTCGCCCAGGACTCCGGAGGCCCCGTTTGCCGGGGCGGCGGAGGTCGAGCCGGCTGTGCTGCCAAGCGTCGCCATCATCTTGAAGTCGAGATTATTTTTCGAGTCGATGGTGCCCGCACCGGTCATGTTTCCGACCGCTGGGACAACGGCGACGAAATTATCGGCCTTGAGGCCGTCCGGAGCCATACGCAGATTGGTGGTGAGCTTTTCGATGTCGAGATCCTTGCCAGACTTAATACCCGCAAGGGAGCCGATGGCAGAGAATTTGGAGCCGAGATCAAATCCCGCCAATTTGCCGTTGAAAAGACCGACATTTCCAGTGGTCACAAGCTTATTGGTGGGGCCGGCAAGGGTCAGGTCGGCATTCAAAGTGCCTGCCTGGAGCGAAGCGCCTTTCGGCAGGTTGATTCCGAGCGCGGGAAGGAAGGCTTCAAAATCTTTCGCGGGCATGTCGTGGCCATCGACTTTGATATTGAGCGCTGTTTCCTCCCCTGACGTGCCGTAGGTTCCATTGAGATGTGCCGTGGCGCTGCCAATTCTCAAGATTGAAGGATGGAGCAGTCCGGTGCTCTTGTGCAGATTGTATTTTGTATTGAACTCGACGGTTACGGGTACGCCTGCGGGTGAGCCGCCGGCGACGAGCAGGGCTTTGGAGAGTTTGGCGCTGCCTGTGGTCGCCGCTTCACCGCCGCTGGAAGAGAGATTGGCATCCAGATCGAGGATGCCACCAAGACCCGCCGAGGGATCCAGAAAGCCGGTGGAGGCAAGATTCAGGGCGTCGAGATTTAGTTTTCCGTCGAACGGAGTCAGGGAGGCGTCAGCCTGATCCACCGGGCCAAGGTTGCCATCGAGCTTCAACTTGCCACCTGACGGAAGATCGAGGCCGACAGCGATGGGAAATTTCGAGG
>Ga0075017_100000991_pt1 | contig 16940 bp, 16 predicted proteins | sample AleBraG_ABR_2012_FD_71475 | JGI IMG/M metagenome (GOLD analysis project Ga0075017, IMG submission 71475) | Freshwater sediment microbial communities in response to fracking from Pennsylvania, USA - Alex Branch Run_MetaG_ABR_2012 | ecosystem: Environmental > Aquatic > Freshwater > Creek >... | reverse complement strand
TTCATCACGATCGTCGTCGGCCTCGGCCTCGCGATCGGCCTCAAGTTCCTGCTCTCCAAGACGCGCCTCGGCGTGGCGATGCGCGCGGTGGTCGACAACCGCGAGCTCGCCAGCCTCAACGGCATCCGTCCCGGCCGTGTCTCGATGTTCTCGTGGGCGCTGGGCTCGTCGATGGCGGCCATCGCCGGCATCTTCCTCGCCGAGGAGCTCGCCACCCTCGACGTGCAGACGCTCACGCTGCTGATCATCGCCGCGTTCGCCGCCGCGATCATCGGCCGGCTCAAGAGCCTGCCCTTGACCTTCGCCGGTGGTTTGCTCATCGGCCTCGTGTTCGAGTTCCAGCAGAATTTCCTCAACTGGGGTGGCCGCTGGGTCACCGCACCGGCCGCGATCCCACAGATCATGCTGTTCCTCGCCCTGCTCTTCCTGCCGCAGGCCGCGCTGCACGGCAAGAAGGCGATCCGCAGCGTGGTGCCCCGAATCCCCTCGCTGAAGAAGGCGTCGCTCGGCATGGCGATCCTCTTCGCCGCGGTCTTCGTGCTCGGGGCCATGCAGATCGACCGCACCGACGTCCGCACGCTCACCCTGGCGCTCGTCACCTCGCTGGCGATGCTCTCGATGGTGCCGCTCACCGGCTGGTCGAAGCAGATCTCGCTCGCGCAGATCACGTTCGCCGGGTGTGGCGCGTTCGCCTACCTCGAGTGGGCGCACACGTGGGGGAGCGTGGGCGGCCTGTTCATCGCCGCATTGTTCGCGGTCCCGTTCGGCATCGCGATGGCGCTGCCGGCGCTGCGGCTCCAGGGCCTCTACCTCGCGCTCGCGTCGATGGCGTTCGCGCAGATGGCGTCGTTCCTGTTCTTCCCGCAGCCCGAGATCCTCGGCTTCGACGGCCGACCGATCGAGGGCATCACCATCCTCGGCTGGCACACCCAGGACCCGTTCACGTTCCTCGGCATCAACTTCGGTCAGGACGTCGGGCAGATGTTCGTGTTCACCTTCCTGCTCGGCGTGATGGGCGTGCTCATCGTCGCGCTGCACCGCAGCCGCTTCGGCCGCCGGCTCACCGCGTTGGGCGACAGCCCCGCGGCGTGCGCCACGCTCGGCGTGAACCAGATCGCCACCAAGCTGGCCGTCTTCATCCTCTCGGCCGCGGTCGCGGGCTTCGCCGGCGCCCTGCTCGGCATCCTGCAGGGCACGGCCACCGTCCAGGACTTCGACATGCTGCAGGGTCTCGGCTGGCTCCTGCTCCTCGTGGTCGGTGGCGTGTCCGTGGTCTCGGGTGCGGTGCTCGGTGGTCTCTTCCTCACCTCGTTCTCCTGGATCGCGGCCCAGTTCCCGGGCAACACGTACCTCGACTGGTGGCAGCGACTCGGTCCTGGCCTCGCCGGCATCGGCATCGGCCGTCAGCCGTCGGGCATCATCCCGACGGTGGGTCAGGAGCAGCGCGACAAGAAGGCACGCAAGCGCGCGGGCCAGGAACCGTCGGAACTGCCTCCGCCGCCCCTGGCCGGCGATGCCGCGGCGACCGCCGGCGCCGCCGCGTCGGTTCCCGCCCCCGGCGCCTAGCGCAACGAACTTGCGTCGCTCCTCCCGGGTATACCGGGCGCAGCGACGCAAGTTCGATCAGGAGTCGAGCTCGGCGAGGACCTCGTCGGTGTGCTGGCCGAGCGCGGGTGCGGGGCGGATCTCCGGGTTGGTGGTGAACGCGACCGCGGGCTTCGGGTGGATCATCGGCCCGACCTGCGGGTGCTCCTCGTGCACGAGGAAGCCGGGGGAGATCGACTCCACCAGGGCCGGCATCTCCTCGAGCGACGACACCTGACCGCACGGCACGCCGTTCGTCGAGAGCCGTTCGACGACCTCCGCCGTGGGGAGCGTCCTGAGGAACGCGGCGATCTCCTTCATGACGCCCGCGGCGTTGCGGCCGCGCTTCTGCGGCGTCGCGAAGTCGGGGTTGCCCACCAGCTCGTCGCGGCCCACTGCCCGCAGCAGACCTTCCCACTGCGGCGTGGTGACGGTGATCATCGCGATGTGACCGTCGGCGGTGGGGGTCAGGCGGAAGGTGCGCGACTGGGGCGGGAGCTGGTCGATTTCGCCCTCCATCGTGACGTTGGTGGTGACGTCGGGCCACAGGAACGCGAGGCCCGCGTGCAGCATCGAGATCTCCAGCAGCTGGCCCTTGCCGGTGCGCTCGCGGTCGAACAGCGCGGCGGTGACGGCCTGCGCGGTGGTGAGGCCGGTGACCTTGTCGACGAGTGCCTGCTGCACGAGCACGGGCACGCCGGTCTTGAGGTCGGCCTGGTTGGCGCCGAACCCGGTCATCGCCTGGATCACGTGGTCGTACGCGGGCGCGTCGGCGAGGTGCGAGTCGGAGGGGAAGCCGCGCACTGCCGCGTAGATGAGGCGCGGGTGCTTCGCGACGAGCTCCTCGGGCGGGAAGCCGAGTCCGGGCATCACCGTCGGGCGGAAGTTCTCCACCAGCACGTCGGCGGTGGCGATCAACTTCGAGAGCACCTCTTTGTGCTCGGGGTCGTTGAGGTCGAGCGCGACCGATCGCTTCCCCCAGTTGGTGTTCACGAAGTAGGCAGCCACACCGCCGCGGCCCGTGCCCACGCGGCGCAGGATGTCGCCCTCCGGTGGCCGCTCGATCTTGATCACGTCGGCGCCCTGCTGGGCCAGCACCAACGTGGCGAACGGCCCCGACAGGTTCATCGTGAGGTCGACGACGCGGATTCCTGCGAGCGGACCCTTGCCAGTGTCTGCCATGCCGGGCACCCTACGCCGGTGGCGCGGCGGGCTCGAAGTCGAACACCCGCCGGGCATTGCCCTGCAGGATCAGCCACTGCTGCTCGTCGGTGCAGCCGGCCAGCGCCCGGTGCGCGATCTCGAGCGAGTTCGGCCAGGTGCAGTCGGTGTGCGGGTAATCGACCTCGATCATGATGTTCCGGGCGCCGATGCGGTCGATGTTGGCCGCGCCGTACTCGTCCTGGATGAAGCAGCCGTACACGTGGTCGCGGAACAGTTGCGACGGCAGCACCGCGTACGGGTCCATGCCGTCGACGTGGACCGCGTCGCCCATCTGCACCACGGAGCCGGTCGAGAAGTCGAGCTCCATCTTCTTGGTGACCCATGCCCGCTGCGTCTCGACGACGTGGTCGAGGCGTTCGAGGATGTAGGGGATCCAGCCGATGCCGCCCTCGGAGAGACACAGCTTGAGGTCGGGGAAGCGCAGGAACACGCCGCTGTAGAGCCAGTCGGCGCACGCGAGCTGCGAGTTCATCACCGCCATCGCGGTGGGCACGATCAGCGGCGCGTCGGGCGCGGTCGTCGGCAGTTGGCTCGACGACCCGATGTGCGTGCACACCGGCATGCCGGTGTCCTGCAGCGCGGCGAAGAGCGGATCCCAGTGGCGGTTCGGGTCGTGCAGCGACGGCAGGCCGAGCGGCGCGGTGAGCTCGGGGAAGGTGATCGCCTTCGCGCCCTTCGCCGCGCAGCGTTCCACCTCCTGCGCCGCGAGGTGGCCGTCCCACAGCGGCACGACGACGAGCGGGATGAAGCGACCGGGCGCGCTGCCGCACCACTCGTCGATCATCCAGTTGTTGTAGGCCTGGATGCACGCGAGGCCGAGGTCGCGGTCGGCGCACTCGGAGAAGAGTGGTCCCGCGAAGCGCGGGAACGTGGGGAACGGCATCGACGCGAGCACGTGGTCGCGGTCCATGTCCTCGACGCGCGCTTTCGGGTCGTAGCAACCCGGGCGCATCTCCTCGTAGGTGAGGGGGAGTGGCGAGAACTGCTCGCGGTCGCGCCCGGCCGCGGCGTTCATCCCCGACGTGGGGTACACCTTGCCGTCCCAGTGCCACAGCTCCGCGCCGTCGTCGAAGGTCATCCGCGGAGCGCGGTCGCGGAACTTCGCGGGCACGTACTCCTGCCACACGTGCGGCGGCTCGATGACGTGGTCGTCGACGGAGATGATCCAGTCGAGGTCGTACTCGGTCATGGGGGCTCCCTCCCGGCAGTGCACCCACCGTACGCAATCCGGCCGTGGTCCCGACAGCGTGCGTGGGCCCGCCCGACGCGCGACCCTGTCGGAGTGACCGATGCACTGCACGACCCGTGGCCGGCCCTCCCCTACGAGCCATGGAAGGACACCCTCGCCTTCCTCCAGTTGGAGCTCCAGGTGCTCGGGAAGCTCCGGGTCGCGTGCTCGCCACACGAACCCGAGTGGGCGCACATCACGCTCTTCGTGGGCGCGCGTGGCCTGACCACGGGGCCGGTGCCCGTCGCGCTGGCGGGTGGCCCCGGGCTCGTCGAGGCGGAGGCCGACCTGCTCGCCCACGAGGTCGTGCTGCGCACCTCTTCGGGGCGCACGCGTGCGGTGCCCCTCGCCGCTCCGAGTGTCGCCGCGTTCCACGAGGCCTTCCTCGGCGGGCTGCGCGAGCTCGGTGTCGACGCGGAGCTCTCGACCATGCCGCAGGAGATCGCCGATCCGGTGCCGTTCCCGGAGGACACCCGTGCCCGCGTGTACGACGGCGATTCGGTCACCCGCTTCCATCGAGTGCTCGCATCGATCCTGCCGGTGTTCGACGCGTACCGGGGCGCCTTCAACGGGAAGGTCTCGCGCACGCAATTCTTCTGGGGGTCGATGGACCTCGCGGTGACCCGGTTCTCCGGCGATCCGTGCTCGCCGCCGCCGGGCGCCGACCTGCTCCTGCGGGAGACCTACGACTACGAGCAGTGCAGCGCCGGGTTCTGGGCCGGCGACGCCCGCTTCCCGGCTCCCGCGTTCTACGCCTACGGCTACCCGAAGCCCGACGGGATCGAGCACGCCACCGTCGGCCCGGCGGGTGCCGCGTGGAACGACGGTCTCGGCGAGCTGGTCCTGCCCTACGACGACGTGCGGTCGACCGCGGCGCCGGCCGCGGCGATCCGGGAATTCCTCGACTCGAGCTACGCCGCGGTTGCCCACCTGTCCGGGTGGGACGGCAGCCTCTGTCGCGACTGAGCTACCGTCCGGACATGCACGATCTGATCATCCGCAACGGCCGCATCGCCGACGGCACCGGCACCCCCACCTTCGTGGGCGACCTCGCCGTGACCGACGGCGTCATCACCGAGGTCGGGAAGGTCGCAGGCAACGCCGCGCGCGTCGTCGACGCCGACGGCCTCCTCGTGACCCCGGGTGTCGTCGACATCCACACCCACTACGACGGTCAAGCGGTGTGGGATCCCGACCTCACGCCGTCGTGCTGGCACGGCGTGACCACCGCGGTGATCGGGAACTGCTCGGTCGGCTTCGCGCCCTGCGCTCCGGAGCGGCGCGAGTGGTTGATGTCGATGATGGAGAGCGTCGAGGACATCCCGTTCGCGACCCTGCAGGCCGGGCTCGACTGGTCGTGGGAGACGTTCCCCGAGTACCTCGACGCGCTCGACACTCCGCGCAGCATCGACGTCGGCGCGCAGGTGCCGCACTCCGCGCTGCGCACCTACGTGATGGGTGGGCGTGGCGCGCGCGACGAGGCTCCCACCCCGGACGACCTCGCGACGATGGCGAAGCTGGTCGAGGAGGGCATCGCCGCCGGCGCGCTGGGCTTCTCCACGTCGCGCACCGTCCTCCACTACACGGGCCCCGAGCGCACCCCGATCCCCGGCACCTACGCGGGCGAGGACGAGCTCTTCGCGCTGGGCGACGCGCTCACGCGCGCGGGCACCGGCGTCTTCCAGGTCGTACCGCCCGGGGTGGTCGGCGAGGACGTCACGAAGATCCTCGGTGAGGTCGACTGGATGACGCGCCTCGCGGCCCGCACCGGTCGTCCGGTGTGCATGCTCTACAGCCAGAACAACACCAAGCCCGACCTGTGGCGCGAGGTCGTCGGCCGCGCGGCGCGGGCGCAGGCGCAGGGCGCGCTCGTGGTGGTGCAGGTGAGCGGACGGCCGGCGGGCGCGCTGGCCGGTCTCGGCTCCACGTACCACGTGCTCGACAAGTGCCCGTCGTTCGCCGCGCTCCGCGGCCTCCCCGACGCCGAAGTGGTCACGCGCCTGCGTGACGCGTCGGTGCGGGCCGCGATCGTGGAGGAGGCGCAGGCGCTGCCGGCCGGCAACAACTTCGGCAGCCAGCGGTGGGACCGGGTCTTCCCGATGATCGACCCCATCGACTACGAGCCCGCGTTCGAGCAGTCGGTCGCCGGCATCGCGCAGGCGAAGGGCGTCACCCCAGCCGACGTCGTCATCGACATGACGATCGACGACTCGGCCCTCCTGTTCGCCTGGTACGTCACGAACTACGCCGACGGTGACTCCGAGGTCAACCGGGAGATGCTCGTGCATCCGGCGACCGTGGTCGGTCTCGCCGATGGCGGCGCGCACGTCGCCACGATCTGCGACGCCAGCATGCCCACCTCGATGCTCACGCACTGGGCGCGCGACCGCAGTCGCGGCGAGGGCCTGCCGGTGGAGCAGGTGGTGAAGCTGCAAAGCGCCGACACCGCCGCGCTCTACGGCCTCCACGACCGCGGCGTGCTCGTGCCCGGGAAGCTCGCCGACATCAACGTGATCGACTTCGAGCGGCTGCAGGTCCGGCGTCCCGAGTTGGTGCACGACCTGCCCGGTGGTGCACCGCGCCTGCTGCAGCGTGCCGACGGCTATGTCGCCACGTTCAAGAACGGTGTCGCCGTGCTGGAAGACGACGAGTGCACCGGCGCGCAACCGGCTGGCGTGGTCCGGGGCGCCCGCAGCACCCCGGACCGACTCGCCTGACCGTTCCCGCGTCCTACTTCGCTGCTGCGGCCGAGGCGGTCGCCGGCACGAAGTGCACCTGCACGTCGGTGAAGCCGACCTTGCCCAGCAGACCCTGGAGCATCTTCGTCGTGTTCGCCTCGGCGCGCGTCACGAGCTGGCCCGACTTGGCCGCCTTGGCGAGCTTGGCCTGTGCCATCTCGTAGAAGCGGCGCTCGCCGTTGGGGTTGTCGGTGAAGATCGCGCCCACCCGGTTGAGCAGGCCGCGGTCGTGGCTGGCGACCCGGCTCGCGTTCATGTCGATCACCGGCATGGCCAATGTCGGCTCGGGCAGGGTGACCGTGACGGCGTCGTTGCCGCGCACCTGCACCGCGTTGGCGGACAGGCCCGAGAAGTCGACCTGCGCGTCGACGGAGCCCTGAGCGATGAACACCGTGTGCTCGCCGGCGAGGAACGACGGCAGGATCGACACGTCGTCCTCGACGTCGATCGTCTGCTGGTAGCGGCCCTGCGCGGCCGAGTAGGTCGTGAGGTTGCTCATCTGCTTGAGCACCGCGGGCGGCGACCGGTCGATGGTGGTCGTCGCGAACGGGTTGCCCAGGTGCAGGAAGCCGGTCACCACGCCCACGAACAGCAGGATCGCGACGGTCAGGGCCAGGGCGACGAGCGTGGACAGCACGTTGCCGGGGCGGGGGAGGCGGCGCCTCCGGGTGGCGGGTGCGTGCTCCGTCACCACCCGCACCGTCACCTCCGGGGCGGCTGGCAGGGTCGGCGCGTCTTCGGACGCGCGCGGCGGGTCTTCGAGCATGAGTGACATGAATGTCCCCTCCAGGAGTTCCCGTGCGGGGTGCACGGGTCGCATGATCCGGAGAAGGAACGACGGCGGTACCCCCCGGGGTTCCCGATCGGGCGAGGAAACGTGCCTGGAGTCGCGCTCCGTGGTTACGGTGGGCGGTCGAGCCGCCAACGGGTCATCGCCAGAGGGGGAGCCACCGTGATCGTCGACGTCGACACGCACTGGGAGATCGAGCGCTTCGCCGACGGGGCCGACCCGCTCGCGCCGTGGGCCGACCTCCTCCCGAAGGGTCTCGACCGGCTGGCCTTCGCCATCGCGGGCGATCTGCTCGGCGACCTGCCGGACCCCAGGCCGACGGCTGCCGAGCTGCTCCCCGGCCTCGTGAAGTTGGCCGAGGACAAGGGCGGTCCGGTCATCCTCCACCCGCTCCACCAGTCGACGTCCACCGAGCGGGTCGCGTGGATGGACGAGATCGGGATCGACCACTCGCTGGTGAACCCCGGTGGTTACTGGCAGGGGCTGGAGTTCCTCGGCGCGGATCGCCCCGACGGGGTGCGCCGCTGCAACGACTTCCTCGCCGACGCGCTGTCCGACCACGCTGATCGCCTGCACCTCGTCGCGATCGTCGACCTCACCGATCCGCAGGTCGCGGTCGCCGAGCTCGAGCGGGCGCGGGCGCGCGGCTCGCGTGCGTTCTTCCTCTACACCGAGCACGGGCGGCCGCCGGGCGGTCGCTCGCCGGGCCACCCGATGTACGACGTCGTGTACGAAGTTGCGGTCCGCCTCGGGATGATCGCGGTGATCCACGTCGGCAACACCGGCGCCGACTTCGCCGGATGGGCCGACATCGGGTGGGATCAGCCGAACAGCTCGGGCGTGGCCGGCCTGGTGCGCCTCGCGAACTCGCAGCGCCACCTCGTCGCGCAGCAGATCCTGGCGGGGTTGCTCTACGGCGGGGTGTTCGCCCGGCACCCGCAGCTCACCGTGCTGTGCGCCGAGGTCCGCACCGACTGGATCCCCGGCTTCCGGGCGATCATGGAACGTCAGGCGAGGTCGTCGTTCGCGACGGGGGACTGGCCCTATGAGCGCAGCGCCGCCGACATGTTCCGCGACCAACTGCGGGTCACGCCGCTGCTCGGCTTCGGCGACGACGTGTGGGCCACGCTCGACGCGATGCCCGACCTCACGGTGTTCTCCTCCGACTACCCGCACCAGGAGGGCAACGCCGATCCGCTCGGCATCCTCCAACCGCGGCTCGACGAACTCGACGACGCGCCGCGCGCCGCGTTCCTCGGCGCGAACATGGCCGACTGCTTCGCCCGCACCGGCGACCCGCTTTGAGTCACGTTGCTAGTCGAGGTCGATGCCCTCGACGGCGAGGTGGTCGGGGGTGTCGAGGTCGGCGCCGGAGAGGCCGGCCCGCTCGACCTGCGTGGCCTCCCGGTCGAACCCGTCGATCTGCTGGTCGAGCGGCCGCAGCCGGTCGTAGCGCAGCACCAGAGCGGCGAGCGTGAGGGCCATGAGGACAGCTGCGCCCACCACCGTCGCGCGCAGCCCCACGACATCGGCGACGATACCGCCGATGAGCGCGCCCACCGGTGTGCCCGCGAAGAAGCACATCACGTAGATCGACAGCACGCGCCCGCGGAAGCGCTCCTCCACGTTCACCTGGATCGCGGTCTGGCACGAGACCATCGCCAGCACCTGCGCCGCGCCGATGGCCGCGAGGCCCCCGAGCGCGACTGCATACACCGGCGCGAGGCCGAGGATCAGCTCGCCCGCCGCGAACAACGAGAAGCCGATGATGGTGAACGTGGAGCGGCGGAGCGCATCCCCGCGCCCGACCATGACGAACGAGCCGAGGATCGCCCCCACGCCATAGACGCCGACGAGCAACCCGTAGGCGCCCGGTCCCTCGTGCAACACGTTGCGGGTGAACGGCTCGGCGAGCTGGACGACCGACACGCCGAGCAGCGCGGCCACCAACGCGCCGAGCACGCCGAGCACGAGCGCGGTGTGCCCGCGCATGTAGCGCCAACCCTCACGGAAGTGGTCGCGCACCGATCCGGAGTCCGGATCACCCACCACGGGACGCGCCGCGATGACCGCCAGCACCCCGATCACGAGCAGGTACGTGACCGCGTTGAAGAGGAACGCGGTCGACGGGCCGAGCGTGGCGAGCACGAGGCCGGCCAGGGCGGGTCCGAACGCGCGCGCACCGGTGAACTGCATGCCGTTGAGCCGCACCGCGCTGAGCATCGACTCGCGGGGCACGAGCTGCGTCACGAACGCCTGCCACGACGCGATGGTGATGCCCGCGCCGATCGCGCCGACGATCACACACGCGAGGATCGACCACGTGGTGGCCACGCCCGTCGCGTACGTGCCCCACAGGGCGAACGCCGACACCGCGAGGATGGCCTGCGCCCACATCAGGACCGAGCGCCGCGAGTAGCGGTCGGCGAGCGAGCCCGCGAGGGGGCCGACCACCGTGGACGGGAAGAACGAGCAGAACGCGGCCACGCCGACCCAGACGGTGGAGTGCGTCATCTGGTCGATCACGAACGGCACCGTGATCGTCTGCATCCAGTTCCCGCTGTTGCTGACCAGCGCCGCGGTCCAGAACAGGGAGAAGTCGCGCGAGCGGAACGCCGACCAGGCGCCGGCGGGGGCAGCGTCGTCGATGTCGTCCACGGCGGGACGAACCTACCGCAGGTGGATCAGGGGGCACCCGTGAGTTGGCGGAGCCGCACCCGGCTGCCACCAGCGCGGGTGAGCACCGCGCCGAGCGCCACGAGGATGGTGCCCAGCCCCGGGGACAGTGGCAGCCCGGCGTAGGAGGTGACGTGCCCGAACGGGAAGCCGCCCATCCCGGTCGCGGCAAGCACGAGGAACCCCACACCGAGCACCGCCACGCCGAGCGCGGCGAGCACGGTCCACACCACGCGGTCGCTCTCCCGTTCTCTCGGATGCTCGAGCCAGGGGACGGGCAGGTGCTCGAACGGCACGACGACCGTCACGAGCAGAGCCACCGCGGTGAGGGCGATCGCGAGGTGCACGATCGTGCCCAGCCAGAAGTCGAACCCGTCGACGAGGCCGCGGTGGAAGCCGAGCAGGTGCTCCACCTCCACGACGGCGAGCAACGCGGTGAGGTGCCAGAGGTACACGGTCATCGCCGCCGCGCCGCCGGCGACTACCACCCGCCACACGTGCGGGCGCGCGCAGAGTCGCGTGAGCGCGGGCCACAGCAACCCGACCACGCAGATGAGCACGACCGCGTGCAGGGCGAGCACGATCGTGGGCGGCGCCATGTTCGAGAGCTTCTCGCCCGGCATGCCGACCATCGACTCGGGATAGGGGAGCCCGCTCACCGACACCAGCGCGATGTTCAGCGCCAGCGCACCGAGCGCGGTGACGGCGAGCGTGACGCGTCCGGTCGCGACGCGATCGCGTACCACGAGGCCGAGGGTCGCGGCGATGAACCACACGGTGAAGAAGTTGACGACGCCGATGCCACCGAGCAGGTGGAAGCGCAGGGCGTCGGTGGCGGCGATCAGCGCAACCAGCACGACGACGGGGGCGAAGCCGTGGTGGGCGAGACGGATCTGCCATTGCGTGGTCGCGATCACGAGGAAGTACGCGCCCAGGAACCAGAGCAGCTGCGTGGAGAGCCGGGCCAGCGTGTTCGCGGCGTCCGGGATCAATGCGCCCATCACCACCACGATCACGACCCAGCACGCCAGGTAGTAGACGACCGGCCGCACCAGCCGGCGTACCCGGTGCCACACCCAGGTGCGCCACGGCTGCCCGTGCGCGAGCGCCGACTGGTAGGACATGCGGTTGGCGATCGCGCCGGCGGCGAAGAACACCGGCATCACCTGCAGCAGCCAGGTGGCGAGGTCGAGGTGCGGGACCTCAGCGAGGAGGTTCGCGACCTGCGGGCGGTCGCCCTGCCACCGGACGACGACCATCAGGATGTGGCCGAGCACGACCACCATCAGGCTCCCGACCCGCAGCAGGTCGACGACGCGGTCCCGCCGGGGCGGGGTCGCGACTGCGATGCCGGCCGAATGCCTCCAGACCGTCACTCCGGGGAGTGTCACGTCCCCACCATCTGCCGATCGGCGCCCGGCAGCCAGGGACCGAGGGTCCGTTCGGGCCCGCTCGATCGGGCCCTCTCGATCAGGCCCGCTCGATCAGGCCGGCTCGATCAGGCCGGGACGAGCGTGACGACCGCGTGGGACAGCAGGCGGTCGTCGTTGCCGGTGTCGACGAGTTCGAGGCTGCACACGGCGTGGTCGGTCGTCGTCCGGATCCGGGTGAGGGAGGTGCGGGCGGGGCCCACCTTGCTCTGGGCCAGGTAGTGGATCTGGGCGTCGACGGCGACGAAGCCGGGATGCGCGGCCTCGGCCGCGCCCTGGAACACCATGCCCAGCACCCCGCCGTTGATGGTGCCGAAGCTGTTGGCCACGTACGGGCGCTGGTCGAGCTCCACCACGCCCGCCGCGGCGTCGACGACCCGCAGACCGATCCGTTCGAGCAGCGGGGTCTCGGAGTCGGTCGGCTCGTCGGGGCCCATCTGGCGCCACTGGCCGAGGTTCGCGGCCGGGTCGAACTTCCCGGCCGCCGCCGACGCCCGACGGGGGATTCGGGCGAAGGTGATGATCGAGCGCGCGCCGCACCGGAGCGGTCCGGTGTCGACCAGGTCCTCGTGGCCACGGCCCGCGCCGTCGAAGGCGTCGACGGCCACGACCACGATGTTCGACCCCGCCCGCACCAGGCGGCTCTCCACCACGACGGGGCCCTCGGTGATCGGGTCGGCCGCGTGCAACGCGAGGTCGGCGGTGGCCGTCCACTCGGGCTCGCCCGCGATGAGCGCGACCACCGCCGCGCTGACGTCGGCCACCGCGGTGAGGTAGCCGAGCGCGGCTGCCCCGGCGGCGTTGCGCACGGCGTCGGTCAGTGGGCCGACGCACACCGATCGGCCGGCCGACGGGTGGATCGTCCAGAGGTCGAGGTCTCGAATCGCGTGTCGCGCGGGCGGGTAGGTGCTGCTCATCGGCGGCAACGTATCCGAGCGGCGGCGCGCCGCGCCGTTCCCGGCCACAATGTGTGGGTGGGCGTACGCTCGACGCCGCAGCCCGGCTCGCCTTCCTGCGCGGCGACGCGCCGCTCGCAGCAACGATCCTCGGGGCGGCCGCCCACCGGCGCGACATCATCGGCGTCGGCGTGTGGGGGAGCCGGGTCGCCCGCCGCGAAGCATTCGTGGCCGAGGTGCGTGCGGCGCTCGGTGAGGATGCCTACGCTGCGGCCCACCGAGACGGGTGCGGCCTCGACTTCAACGGCGCGCTCGACACGGCACTGCGGGCAGGCTGAACCGAGGAGCGTCACCATCATGGATCCGTCGTACCGCGTCGGCGACGACGTCACCGTGCTCGCCAGTCACCTCACCGTGCCGGGGGTCGGCGCGCTGGCGGTGAACAGTTTCGTGATCCACGCGCAGGAGCCCGTGCTCGTCGACACCGGCATGGCCGTCGACGGTGACGCCTTCCTCGACGCGCTCCGTGACGCGATCGATCCTGCCGAGCTGCGGTGGGTGTGGCTCACCCACGACGACTCCGATCACTCGGGCAACCTTGCGGCGGTGCTCGAGGCCGCGCCGCACGCTCAACTGGTCACGCACGCGTTCAGCGCGCTGCGCATGGCGGCGAACTGGCCGGTGCCGCTCGACCGTGTGTACGCGATCGCGCCCGGTGACGTCCTCGACGCCGGTGATCGCGTGCTGCGCGCGTCGCGCCCGCCCACCTACGACAACCCGATGTCGACCGCACTGTTCGACGAGCGCACGCGCACGTTGTTCTCGGTCGATGCGTTCGGCGCGATGCTGCCCGGCGTGGTGCAGTCGCTCGACGAGGTCGACGACGACGTGCTCGTCGAAGGCATCTTGGTCTGGACTACGTTCGACTCGCCGTGGTCCCACCTGAGCGATCGTCTGCTGTTCGACTCCAGCCTCCAGGAGGTACGGGCGCTCGAGCCCACCTGCGTGCTGGCGAGTCACCTCCCCCCGGCATTCGGCCGCCTCGATCAACTCCTCGACATCGTCGCCGACGTGCCGGATGCCGATCCGTTCGTGCCGCCGGGCGCGGCCGATTTCCGCGAGATCGTCGCCGCGCTCGCCGCCGGCTGAATCCGCCGTTTCCCCGATCGGGCCGCCGGGCATCACTGGCGGATCGCGTCGGGAGGACGCCGACCTGCTGGCGTGACGTCGTAGTCTCGGCGGCCGTGGCCAGGGACATCATCGACGACCGGCTCCTCGGCGCTCTCCACGTGCGGGCGCTCAACCGGCGCGGGTTCGCACACGACACCGCAGCCGAGCACACCGCGTTCCAGGCGGGCACGCTCGATGGGCTGATGGACGGTCGCTTCGACGGCGACGCCACCATCGGCGAGATCCTCCGGCACGGCGACCTCGGCATCGGCACCGTGCAGCACCTCGGTGGTGAGCTGGTGATCGTCGACGGCGAGGCCGTGGTGGTCGACGGCGACGGCAACGTCTCGGCCGTGCCGCCCGAGACCCGGACCCCCTTTGCTGTCGTGTGCCGCTTCTCGCCCTTGTCGAGCGCGTGCATCGCCGGACCCGCGCCGCTCGCCTCGGTGCGCGCCGAGCTCGACGCGCTCGCGCCGCACGCATCAGTGCTCGCAGTGCGCATCGAAGGAGAGTTCACCGACCTGCGCCTGCGCAGCGTGCACGCGCAGCAGCCGCCCTACCCGCGGCTCGCGGACGTCACCAGGTACCAGACCGAGTGGACGATCGCGCGCTCGACCGGCGTGATCGTCGGCTTCCGCTTCCCCGACGGCACTGCCGGCCTCGAGGTGCCCGGGTACCACCTGCACTACCTCGCCGACGACCGCCGCGCGGGTGGCCACGTACTCGATGCAACTCTCGTCGACGGCACCGCCTTCGTCGACGGCGGCGACGAGCTGCACGTGGAGCTGCCGGTCGGTGTGGAACTGGGCACGCCCGGTGTCGCCGATCGCGCGGCGATCCGCCAGGTCGAGGGCGGCTGACGGCGTCGCCGGTCAGCGGGGGCGCACGTAGCCCTGGAGCATGCGACCGATCTCCATGGTCGCGGTGCCGCTCGTGACCACCGGGTCCTGTGCTGCGAACGCGCGCAGCTCGTCCTCGTCGTCGGCTTCGACGACGCCGAGGCCCCACGAACCGGTGCCGTCGAGCACGGGACCGAACACCACCATATGGCCGTCCTGCACGAGCGGCTGCCAGTGGGCCGCGTGTCGACCCATGATCTCGCGTTCGTCGTCGGTCATGTCGAGCGCGAACGTGGGGCGGGGTGCGATCAGGCGCATGACGAAGGTCGGCATCCGCGGAGATTAGGCGTGCGCGGCTCACCCCCGCGGCGAGACTGTCCTGCGGTCGAGTCGGACCGCGTGGTCCAGCGCGCGGGCGACGACGGGTGCGAGCCGGTCGGCCCCGGCCTGGGAGAAGTGGACGCCGTCCGGGCGCAAGGACGGGTCCGCGGCGCCCGCCGGACAGATCGTCGCGTCGAGGTCGAGGAAGTGGACGCCGCGCCGGAGGCTCGCCTGCTCGCGCCACACCGCCTGGACGGCCTGCACCCGCTGGGGATCGCTGCGCTGCGCGATCGGTGGGTCGGTCGGGTCCAGCGTGTCCGGGCCGTAGCACCCCGGCGAAACGGCCACCACCGACGCGCCGGTCGCGCGCAACACCCTGAACATCTGCGCGACGTCGGCGGAGTACCGCGCGCGCCACGCCGCGCTGCCCTGGGGCACGAGCGTGCCGTCGGCGGCGACCTCGTCGTAGACGTCGTGATCTCCGGCGCCGACCAGCACCACATCGGGCCTGACCGCCGCGACGTCGACCGGCCACTGCTGTTGCCAGTGGCCGGTTCCGCCGCACGCATTGGGCGCCGGCCCCGACGAGAGCACGAACTGCGGCAGCGACGAGATACCACACGCGAGGATGATGCGGTCGGTGACCTCGAGCTCCGGGAGCGCGGCGATCCCGTGGAGCTCGTCGGCGAGCGGCGAGCCGCGCGCGAGGGTCCCGGCGACCGAGTTGCCCGCCACCATCACCCGGAGCGGCCGCGGACCGACGGCGGCACCGACCGGCCCGGTCGTCGCGAGCGCGAGGGCGAGTGCAACCGCGGCCGTGACGATGCCGGAGACGACGCTCGCGGCGGTGCGGCCGCGGCGAATGCGCGTGAACTTCGACGCGGTCACCCGCGCTCGCGCTCACCGCGTTCGAACTCACGCTTCGCCTGCCCGACCGAACGCGCCAGGGCGGGAAGCTTCGTGGATCCGAACAGGACCACCAGGACCGCCAACACGATCAGCAACTCCGTGACACCGATGTTCATGAGGCGGTTCCTTCCTTTCCGCGGGTGCGCCCGGACTTCGTGTTCGGCACCGACGGGACTTCGGATGGCAATCGCAGCTGGCAGTTGCCGACGGCAGGTGCGGATGTGACCGGCGGGGAAAGGGTTGCCGACCAGGTGTGCCGGGTACACGCAGGGAAACGCCCAGCGCCGCCCCACGAGGAACGGAGGCCACGATGGCACCGAGCGATGGTCAGTCGATTCGAGCCACCGTCCTCACGAGCCAGCAGCCGGTGAAGGCGTATCGCATCGGCCGAGTCTGTCGGGGCGTTCGGGTTCGGGTCCAGAACGGCATGCTGGTCGAGGAGCCCTGCGAGACGATGCTGTCGCGCTACAACAGTGCCGCGTACTGCAGTGCGTGTCAGGAGCGACGCTTTCTTGCTGCCGATCGGCCGCGCTGAGCCGAGCCGGCGACCCCCACTCGACCTGACGCGCGTCGCGCGACGAGGCCTGCACGCGGCGTCGTTCCGTGGGAACATCTGGTTCGGCGGAACCAATGCATCGATGTCCACTGGGGGAACACCATGCAGCGGAAGCACCAGGCCCTGTCGATCGGCGTCGTCCTTCTCGCCGTCTCGCTGGCCGCGGTGGCGCCGGCCGCGGCGCGCTCCCGTTCGGCAACGACGAATCAGGCAACGGAGATCGGCGTGACACCGACGACGATCCGCATCGCCGTCGTGGCCGACGTCGACAACCCGATCGTGCCGGGAGTGCTCCAAGGTGTGGTCGACGGCATGAACGGGTTCGGCAAGTACGTCAATGCGAACGGCGGCGTTGCCGGTCGCAAGGTCCAGGTCGACTTCATCGACTCGAAGCTGAACCCCAATGACGCGCGCAACGCCGTGATCCAGGCGTGCCAGAACGACTTCGCGCTCGTCGGCACCGCGGCGATCTTCCTGAACAACGCGACCGATGAGGTGAACTGCGTCGACCAGGCCGGCAAGGCCACGGGACTCCCCGATCTCGGGGCGATCGACACGAACCTCGCCCAGGCGTGCTCA
>Ga0075017_100000990_pt1 | contig 16940 bp, 16 predicted proteins | sample AleBraG_ABR_2012_FD_71475 | JGI IMG/M metagenome (GOLD analysis project Ga0075017, IMG submission 71475) | Freshwater sediment microbial communities in response to fracking from Pennsylvania, USA - Alex Branch Run_MetaG_ABR_2012 | ecosystem: Environmental > Aquatic > Freshwater > Creek >... | reverse complement strand
ACGAGGTCGACCGGGCGACGCAGTACCTGCCGCCGACCGCTGACTAGACCGCAGCTCAGGACTAGGCGTGGGCTAGATGCGGAAGAACAGGTTGAGATAGCGCTCGGCGACGTCGAAGTCGCCGCGCACCGTCCCGGCGTTGCACCGTCCGAACGCCGTCAGCACCAGGCTGCCTGCGTCGAAGTCGATGAACGCAGGCAGCTCCTCCACCGCCCCAGGCGCGTAGGTCAGCCCTTCAGGAGTCACCGTGACGTGGTACTCGCCGGCACTGCGGCCACTGACCCTGACCCCGATCTGGATCGGGTCCTTGACCGCGCCCTCGGTCACGGTGCCCCGCCAAATCTCGAACATGAACGGCACCAGCAGATCGGCGGCGTCGGCGCCGAGCCCATGGCACTGCCCCGACCCCTGCCGGATGTCCCAGGAGTGCACCCCGTAGTCCATCAGCTGCCCGGCGGCGTAGAAGAACGCAGGAACCGGCCCCATGTACGCGTGGGTGACCATCAGCCCGGTCCAGTCATCAGGGCCGAGCGGATCCAAGATCTCCATCATCTTGTGAAAGTCCGACCGCAGCCGCTCCACAAGCTCCGCCTGGCCGAAGCTCCGGAACCGCACCGCGCCCTGGTTCGCCAACGAGCTCATCGCAGGCAGGCCGTGCGGCGCAGGGGCCTGGCCGCCGCCGCGGGCTACGTCGAACGCGGCGAAGTACCCCTCAGTGGTGTCGACGATGTGCCCCACGATGTCGCGGGTCGTCCAGCCGTCACAGGGGGTTGGCCGCTCCCACGCCCCCGGGTCCTCGGCGAGTGCGAAGAACCGCTCCGCCTCGTCACGCACCACCCGCAAAATGGTGTCCTTGCCCTCGAACGTCATCGCGTTCCACTCGCTCATCCCCAGCACCTTCCTGCGGCGCTGCACCCGGCGGTCGGTCCGCCTGGATGCGCCCGACACTCGAACCAGACAGCAGGGCGACGACACTGTCAATGGGCCGGAGCAACCCCGCCCAAACTCGGCCCGGGACCTGCGCGGATGTCGGCAGCACCGGCGCTAGTCTCGGCGCGAAGGACCTAGGAGGAAAGCGCCGTGAACAATCCCGGGAACCATCCCGCCGACCCCCAGGTCCCACGGACCAGGACCACCATCGTGCTGGACCCGATCAACCTTCGACGGTCCATGGCGACCATCCTGGTATCGGTTGCGGCGTTCCTGCTGGTGCTGTGGATCTTCGACGTCACCCGCCACTTCCTATTCCTGGTGCTGCTTGCGTGGCTGTTCGCCGTCGCGATGGAGCCGGGCATCGACCGGCTGATGAAACATGGGATGCGACGCGGCGGCGCCTCGGCGCTGGTGGGCACGCTGGCCATCTTGGCGTTCGTGCTGCTCGCGGTCCTGTTCGGTGACCTGTTCTTCCAGCAGATGGTGCAGCTGGTCAAAGGGGTCCCAGGGCTTGCGTCGTCGCTGATCACCTGGATCAACCACACCTTCCACCTGCACCTGGACCAGAACAGTCTTCAGCAGAAGCTGAACCTGACCTCCGGGCAGCTGACCTCGACGGCCAGCAACCTGGCCGGCGGCGTCCTCGGCGTGGTGTCCTCGCTGTCGTCGATCGTCTTCGACCTGGTCACGGTGCTGGTGTTCGGGTTCTACTTCGCCGCCGACGGACCGCGGCTGCAGCGCTACGTCGCCCAGGGCATGCCGCCGAAGGCGCAGCGTGTCTTCCTGACGGTGTGGGAGATCACCGTCCGCAAGACCGGCGGCTACGTGGCGTCCAAGGTGATCCTGGCGGCGATGTCCGCCGTGTTCCACGGAGTGTTCTTCTGGGCCATCAAGGTGCCCTACTGGCTGCCGTTCGCAATCTTCGTCGGCGTCACCGCACAGTTCATCCCCTTGATCGGTACCTACATAGGCATCGTCCTGCCGGTGCTGTTCACGGTGTTCACCAACCCGTGGCAGGCGCTGGCCATCGTGGCATTCGCCACGGTCTACCAGAACGTGGAGAGCTACGTGTTCACCCCCCGGGTCAGCCGGCGCACGATGGAAGTCAACCCGGCCATCGCACTGGCCGCAGTTTTCGTCGGAGCCGCGATCTGGGGGCCCATCGGAGCCCTCATCGGGATCCCGCTGGCCGCCGCGGCGGTCAGTGTCCTGGAGACCTACTCCCACCGCTACGAGCTCGTCCCAGAGCTGTCCGACGCCGCGGCCGACGAAGAAGCAGGGGAGAAGGCCGCAGGTCACGGCCTCGATGACGCCGCTGGGACACAAGTTGGCCCGGTCGCCCCGGCGTAGGCCGGCGCACTACCGAAGACGAACCATCGGGCGCTGCACCAACCCCAGCCCGCATCCACAGACCTCCCGCCCCACACCAGTGCGGAACCGGCGCAGGAGAGGGCTCTGGCAAGTCGGGTAGATGCGGCAGACCCTCACCCCGGGCCTGACGGAGGCCGGCGCCCAGGGGCATCCCGGACCCCGTTGAACACACCCCCCGCTCGATGGCGGACTCGCGCACCGGTGCCGACGCCGAGGTTGCGGACATGCGCCGCCGCGAAGAAAGTCCAGTTCGGAAGATCGGGTCAGATAGGCTCCCCGCGCAAGGGCCAGTTGCGCGCCCCCCAATCTTGTGGAGAACAGTCATGCATCTCGTCGACTTCATGTGGAGTCTGTTCGTCATCTTCTTCATGGTCGTGTACTTCCTGATGCTCTTCCGAGTGATCATGGACATCTTCCGCGACAGCTCGCTGTCCGGCGTCGCCAAGGCGGTCTGGCTGATCGCGATCCTGGTCCTGCCACTGATCACGATGTTCATCTACATCGTGACCCGCGGAGCCGGGATGGCCCAGCGTGACTACCAGCACGTGCAGGCAGTGCAGGAAGCACAGAACTCCTACATCCGCGACGTAGCCGGATCCACCCCCGCCGACCAGATCGAGCGGGCCCACGGCCTTCTCGCCAGCGGTGCGATCACCCAGGCCGAGTTCGACGCCCTCAAGGCGAAGGCCCTGGCCTAGTCCGGTCCGAGCAGGGCGACGGCCAGCACCGCACCGCCGTGATCGCCGTCGCCCTGCTCGTCCTGGTCTGCACGAACCTGGCCAACAACCTCCTGGCCCCGAAAGCGACCCTGCTGACATCGCCAGCAGCAGCTCTGCTGCTGCTGGCGATCGCACGTCACGGCGGCTACTCCTGGGCCGACCTCGGGCTCAGCCCACAACACATGCTGTCCGGCCTGGCGTGGGGTGGCGCCGGCGCGCTGGCAGTCGCCTGCGCCTATGCCGCCGGCCTGGCAGTCCCCGCGGTCCGCGCAGCCGCCGAACCGTCCCCCGGTGCGGGCCCGGCCGCGTTCAAAGCACTCGTCGACGTGCCGTTGAGCACGGTCGCGCTGGAGGAGATCGGCTTCCGCGGCGTTCTGTGGGCGATGATCGAGCGCGGTCACGGCCCCTGGACCGCCACCGCCGTGTCATCAGTGTTGTTCGGGCTCTGGCACGTGCTGCCGTCGCTGAGCAGCACCGCTGGGGTCAAAGTTCCGGCCTCGATGAGCCACGGACCCGGACCGCGAACGATGTGGGTGCTGCTCAACGTCGCCGCGACAGCAGTCGCTGGCGTCGGCTTCTGCCTGCTCCGCCGCGCCAGCGGCAGCCTGCTCGCCCCGATCTGCGTGCACTGGGCCCTCAACGGTGTTGGCTTCGGGTTCCGGGTAGCCGCCGACCGGCCCCGGCCACCGGCGTCGCCGCGGCCCAGCTGACCGACCCCTGACCGGCCAGGCTGACAGAGCGTCCAGATGGCGGCCCGGGCACCGGTGCAGGGCGTTTGCCCTGCCCGCCTCACGCCGGAGCCATCTGCGGTGCAGGCATTCCCCACCGGTCGACCTGCCGCTGCACGGACTCCTTGGCCCGGTGAAGCTGCTCCGCGACCAGACGGCGCTCCGCCCACTTTGCTTCCCTGTCACGAAGCGCCATCTCGATACGGGCCAGCTCCGCCTCGTCCACCGGCAGGCCATAAGCCGCCCCGACCATCCTCGCCAGATCGGCACGGTAGTCGTGACCGCGTGCGACGAAGATCCCCGGGACCACGTCCATCGCGTTCTTCACGTCCACCAAGGTCAGCACAAACGTGGTCAGCGGGTACCAGCGGGCCCGGGCCGGCACTCCAGGCGGTCGGGTCTGCAACGGCCCCAGCCACGCTGGCTGCTGGACGGCGAGCAGCGGCTCAAAAACAGTGATCGGGTCGTCATGGTGCGACAGCAGCACGAAACGGGCGCCCGCCCGCCGGTCCGGGTGCAGCGCCATCCACTCCTCATATGACGCGACCTCGACAGCCTCGCCGTCCGGGTCGTTGCGGGCAGGATCCAGCCGCCAGTCCTTGGCCCACTTGCTGCCCGCCGGCGTGCCCAAGAACAGGGCCCGGTCCAGGCCGACGCGGTGCAGTCCCTGCACGCCCTCGTGCAAGAACGCGTCCTGGATGGTGTGGGCGCCCAGCGACTCCCCGAAGCCGACCAGCCGCGGACGGCGGTCCTCAGGCAGCCCCTTCAGGCGCCACGACAGGGCGTGGAACAGGGCCCGGTTCTGCTCTCGCCCCATCGCGACCCGGTCCAACGACAGGAACGACGGGCGCAGCGAGTACTGCAACGCCACAGTGGCGCAGTCCCCACGGGTCAAGTACTCCATCGCCTCGATGGCCACATAGTTGACGTAGCCGCTGCCGGTGGGGGACGCGATGCAGATGACGCTGCGCTCGAAAGCACCCAGCCGCTCCAAATCCGCCATCACCAGATCGACACGGGCATCCACCGTGACAGCGCTGGCCAGCCCGGCAAACGCCCTGATCGGGGCCTGGACCTGGTCCAGCGGCACACCGGTCACCTCAGCGATCGTGTCCGGACGCAGAGCCATGTTGACGAACCGGACACCCTCACGGGACAGGCCAGCCCACTCGATTCCCGACCCGGGGCCGCCGCTGACGGTGCGGGTAGACGGTGGACTGGCGTACGCGGCGTCGATGGCGGCGCCACCGGACTCGGCGGCCCGCGCCAGGTACTCGACCCCGCTGAACGCAGCCACCGCCGTCGTGCCGAGCATCACCGCGTGCCCTACCAGCGGCGCCAGCGGACCCGCACCGGGGGCGACGCGGCGAACCCCGGCCGCGACCGAGCGCGCGAAGCCGCCCTCGACAACGGCAAGGGCCTGCAGACCCGCGCTGACCGCCGCACCCATCGCCAGGGACCGGCCCAGCGGCGGAAGCGAAGCCATCCGCTGGTCCAAGGTCGGGGACTGTTGCGGGCTGCGGCCGGTCACCGGGTCGGTGACCGCCGGCGCCTGGTCCGAGTCGTCCTCGGCGCGAAAAGTGCGGATGGCCCAGCCGGCGATCAAGGTGCCGGCGAACACCCCGGCGCCGGCGGACAGCCCCCGCAGGACCCGGTTTCCGCCGCCGAACGCGGCCTCGGCCGCCGACACCGCGGCGACCCCGACCCCGGCCAGCCCCACCCGTTGGCTTCGCCGCCCGAACGTGCGCCCGGTGGCGCGGCGCACGTGCTCACCCGGCCGGTACGGCAGGGAACGCTCCAGGACAGATCCGCAGACCGCCACGGCCAAGCCCACCGCCACCTGCGCGGCAGCAGCCCGGGTGCGGCCGGCGCTGGTGTCGTCGCCGCGAGCCACCCGCCGCGCCAGCGCCGTGTACCCGGACTGGGAGGTCACGACCAGGCCGTACTGCACGGCGGCGACCAGCCCGGTAGCCACCGCCTGGTCGACGGCGCCGCGCGGCAGCAGGCCAGGCATGAAGGAGGTGCCGATCGAGGACGTCGACACCAGCGCCGCTGTATGTTCGGCGGTGTCGGCGCCGGCCATCCACCGGCCGGCCAACAGGGCAGCTGAGCGGGCGTCCACGTGGATCTCCCTCGGTTCGTCGAATGAGTCACGGCCACTAGGTGTACGGCTACTGGCTTCGCCGGCCCAAAGCGTCGAGCAGGCTCAGCCGGCGGGTCGGTCCAGGCAACGCCGGCGGGGCCCCGGTGGCAAGCCCGTCAGCGGTGTCCCCGTTGCGCAGCCACGAGCCGACCCGGCCCTCGCGCTCGACCAGGACCGGACTCAAAGTGGCGGCGGCGATGATCACTGCCGACATCCCCAGGAACCACGACACCAGCGCCAAAGCCACCCCGAAGAAGCCGAACTGGGCGCTGTTGCTCTCCACCGCCTTCGGCATCCACACCCTGGAGGCCAGCACATACCCGGTGACGACGACACCAGTCACAACCGCCCCGGGCAGCAGCGGACGCCACCGCACCTCACGACGCAGCATGGTGCGGGCGGTCCACCACCACAGCGCGCTCGAGGTCACCAGGGCCAAGACGGTCCGGGCCGCCCCGCCGGGGCCGCCGATCAGCACCCGCGCCACGAGGGCGTTGAGGCCAAACAGGATCACCACCCCACCCAGCCAGCTCAGGCCTCGGCCCTGGTTGCGCAGCCCGCCCCCCGGCGGACGCCGCCAGGCCCGCAGGTAGACCCGCTGCAGCGCCGTGGTGAACGAGGTGGCGTAGAAGAACAACAAGATCACCCCGAAAACCCCGGTCGCGGCCTTGGTCTGGTTCGCCGAGGCGAACGCCCCCGAGACGACTTTCAGCGCGTCCCCGGACAGTCCGAACCTGTACACCAGCGCGTCCCGAACGGACCGGGCAGCCTGGGCGGGCAGCAGCGAGGTGACACCGAGGATGAACGGGAAGAACGAGACGAACAGCTTCGCGGCCAAGGTGACCGAACGGTCCACGATCTCCAGCTCCAGCATCCTGCTGTACCAGTGACCGACGGCCGAGGCATCTGCCCGCACCACATAGGGCTCGACCCAGACCTTGGCCGTCGCCGTCCGTGCGGACACCGCCACGGCAGCGCGGCGGGCAGCCCCTGGCGGATGCGACCCGTCAGGCGACTTGGACACGCTCTTCCCCTCGACCTGTTCAGCGACCGGCTGGCCTGCCATTAGAACCCACAGCGTGCCACGAGTGACCTGCACTGACAGGATGGGCGCACAAATTCTGGAGGCACCGACACTTGATCTTCCATGGAGGTGTGCCGTGGACCCGCATCGCCTAGACGAGCTGGAGCCCCGGCAGCGCCGCCGCCTCATCCTGCACTCGGTCCTGGTGATCACCTTCGCCTGGGTCTCGCTCATCGGGCTCTACTACCTGCTTCCCCTCGACGCCCCCACAGCCGAGTCAGCAGCGGTACGCATCCTGCTAGGTGGCATCGCCTTCGTGGTCGTCATGGTGTGGCTGGTTCGGCGGATCATCTACTCCGAACACCCCCAGATGAAGGCCATCGAGGCTATCGGGGTGATCATCCCGCTGTTCGTGGTGGTCAGCGCCGGGTCCTACCTGCTCCTGGCTCACACCCGCGGAGGGGGATTCAGCGTGGCCCTGGACCACTCCAGCTCGCTCTACTTCACGGTGACCGTCCTGTCGACGGTCGGGTTCGGGGACATCACCCCGACCAGCACGGCGGCCCGTCTGATGGTCACCGGCCAGATGCTGCTCGACCTGGTCCTGGTCGCGACGGTGATCCGACTGGTCGCCCGCGCCGCCAGCAAGGGCCTGGAACGCCACGCCAGCCAGAGCAAAGACGCCGACTGAGCCGGCCCGCCCACCGGGCCGCGGGGGCAGGCGCGCAAGCTGTGGGGGTGAGGCCGACCCCGCCCCTGCAGCGTGCAGCGACTACGAAGCACAGTTCGCGCAGGTCCCGAAGATCTCCAGCGTGTGGCTGACGTCCGCGTACCCGTTGTCCTGCGCCACGCGGCGAGCCCACCGCTCCACAGCCGGGCCGTCGACCTCGACCGTCCGCCCGCACGAACGGCACACCAGATGGTGATGATGGCCCCGGCTGCACCGCCGGTAGGCCGTCTCACCGTCCGCCGTCCGCAGCACGTCGACCTCCTGGGCGTCCGCGAGCATCTGCAACGACCGGTACACGGTCGTCAGCCCCACCCGGTCCCCGCGGTGGCGCAGCAGGTCGTGAAGCTCCTGGGCCGTTCTGAAGTCCTCCAGCTCAGCCAGCAGTGCCGCCACCGCAGCCCGCTGCCGGGTCGAGCGCACGGCGGGACCGTTGCCGGCGATGACCACGTGACCTCCTGCAAGCTCCTACGACACCGACCAGACCCAACCTGCGCCGCACCCCGAGGGTACCGGCACTCACATTGACTTTGGTAATGAAACCGGATGTCATTATGCTTTGCCGGTGTCGAGGGGCCGGACGACCCGTTCGTCACCATCACGGCAGTCTGCGAGGAGAAACCGTGCGCCTGTGTCCGCGGCCGGCGCTTCCGGTGGTCGCCGCGGTCGCCGGGCTCCTCGTGCTCACCGGGTGCGCAACCGGCCTGCCGAGCACGGTGCCCGGGCAGTCCAAGGTCCTGAGCGTCGTCGCGGCTGAGAACGTGTGGGGAAGCATCGCTGCCCAGCTGGGCGGGCGGCAGGTGAGGGTGCGCAGCATCATCGCCAGCCCGGCGGCTGACCCGCACAGCTATGAGGCCACCGCGTCGGACGCGCGGGCTTTCGCGGCAGCTGATCTGGTGGTCGTCAACGGCATCGGCTACGACACGTGGGCCTCGCAGCTGGTCGCCGCAGATGCCTCGCCCGGACCGTTGACGCTCACCGTCGGCACCCTTCTGGGTCTAGGTGACGGCCAGAACCCGCACCGCTGGTACAACCCCACTGACGTGGACCGTGTCGTGGGTGCCCTGGTAGCGGACTACCAGCGGCTGGATCCCGCTGACAGCGCCTACTTCGCTTCGCGTGCGGAGAACTTCCGGACGGTGGCCTTGGCCCCCTACCACGCTGTGATCGGTCAGATCCGCGCCCGCTACGCCGGCACACCGGTCGGGGCGTCGGAGAGCATCTTCGCCATGCTCAGCCCCGCGCTGGGACTGAACCTGCTGACCCCGTCTGGCTTCCTGCGGGCGGTCAGCGAAGGCACCGACCCCACGGCCGCGGACAAGGCCACCATCGACGCCCAGATCTCCGGGAGGCAGATCGCGGTCTACGTGTACAACAGCCAGAACCAGACGCCGGACGTGCGGGCGCAGATCGACCAGGCCGCTGCCGCGCACATACCGGTGACCGCCGTCACCGAGACGCTGTCGCCGGCGTCGGCGACCTGGCAGCAGTGGCAGACCAGCCAGCTGGTGGCCCTGCGTGACGCCTTGGCCGCCGCAGCGACGGGAGGCCGCTGATGTCGACCGCGGCGCACCCTGCGGCGGGGTCCGGCGAGGCGCTGCTGGTTCTGTCTGACGCCGCGGTCCGCGTCGGCGAGCGCACCTTGTGGAGCGGAGTGGACCTGACGGTCCGCGCCGGGGAGTTCGTGGCCGTCCTGGGACCCAACGGCACCGGTAAGTCCACCCTGGTCAAAGCCATCCTCGGGCTGGTGCCGCTGGCCGCCGGCAGCCTGACTGTCCTGGGGCAGCCGCCGGGGGACAGCAACGAGCGAATCGGGTATCTGCCGCAGCGGCGAAGCTTCGACTCCAGTCTTCGGATCAGAGGCATCGACATCGTCCGCCTCGGTCTGGACGGGAACCGCTGGGGGCTGCCGCTGCCCGGTGCCAGCCGCTGGAGCGCTCGAGCCCGCGCGGACTCGGCTCGGGTCCGCGAGGTCATCGAGCAGGTCGACGCCGCCGACTTCGCCCACCGCCCGGTGGGGCGGCTGTCGGGTGGGGAGCAGCAGCGTCTGCTGATCGCCCAGGCCCTCGCGTCCCGGCCTGCGCTGCTACTGCTCGACGAGCCGCTGGACAGCCTCGACCTGCCGAACCAGAGTGCGGTCGCGGCCCTGATCTCGCGAATCTGCCGGCAGGACAAGGTCACGGTGGTGATGGTCGCCCACGACGTCAACCCGATCCTTGGCTACCTGGACCGCGTGGTCTACATCGGCGCTGGTGGTGTGGCCGCCGGCAAACCGCATGACGTCATCACCAGCCAGACCCTCAGCCGCCTCTACCAGACCTCTGTGGAGGTGCTGACGACCTCCGACGGCCAGCTGGTCGTGGTGGGCCAGCCCGAACCGCCCTCGCATCACGGCGAGCGGCACCCGCACCCGCCAGGCCCGTCCCGTCGCGGGCGCGCCCACGATGTCGGCTAGCGGGCACCGGTGGTGATCGCGGCGTCAGCGGTCGACCCCGCTCTGACCTGGAACCTGCTGGCCGATGTCCGGGCCGCACTCCAGTACCCGTTCATGGTCAACGCGTTCCGCGCCGGCACCGTCGTGGCGGTGCTGTCCGCGGCGGTGGGCTGGTTCATGGTGCTGCGCCGTCAGGTGTTCGCCGGCCACACCCTGGCCGTGGTCGGCTTCCCCGGCGCCGCCGGCGCCGTACTGGTCGGAGTCAGCGCCGGCTACGGACTCTTCGCGTTCGCCGTCGCTGCAGCGGTGACCATCGCGCTGGTGCCCGCCGCGGCCGGCGTCGGGTCGGGCCAGGAGTCGGCGGTCACCGGAACCGTCCAGGCCTTCGCCCTGGCCTGCGGCTTCCTGTTCCTGAGCCTGTACGGCGGCTTCGAAGGCGCCTACGCCCTGCTGTTCGGCAGCTTCCTCGGGATCACCGAGCACCAGGTGTGGGTCCTGCTGGCGGTGGCGGCGACCGCGCTGGCGATCTTGACCGCGATGGCCCGGCCGCTGCTGTTCGCCTCGGTCGACCCGGCGGTCGCCGCCGCCCGAGGGGTCCGCGTCCGGGCCCTGTCTGTGGGTTTCTTGGTGCTCCTGGGTCTGGCAGCGGCCTCCGTGGCCCAGATCACCGGCACGCTGCTGGTCTTCGCTCTGCTGGTCGTGCCGGCGGCCACCGCCCAGACCCTGACCGCCCGGCCGGTGGCCAGCCTGGCACTGGCAGTGATCCTGGCGGTCACGGTCACCTGGGCGGCGCTGCTGGGCGGCTACTACAGCAGCTACCCGATCGGCTTCTACCTGACCACGTTCTCCTTCATCCCCTATGTGGCCGCCGGCGTCTGGACGCGGGCACGCCGCAGCGCGGCAGGTGCCCGGTGACCTCCCTGGCCGGCATCTTCGCGCACCCGTTCATGCGGTACGCGTTCCTGGCCGGGGTCCCGGTCGCGGCACTGGCCGGACTGGTCGGCTACTTCATGGTGCTGCGCAAGCAGGTGTTCGCAGCCGACGCGCTCAGCCATGTCGCCTTCTCCGCAGTCGTGACGGCCCTGGCCTTCGGTGTCGACCCCAGACTTGGCCTGTTCGTCGGCACGGTCAGCTTCGGTGCCGTCCTCGGGCTGCTCGGCACCCGTGGCCGCGCCGACGACGTCGTCGTCGGCGCCGTCTTCGTCTGGATCCTCGGCCTCGGGGTCCTCGCCCTGAGCCTGTACCAGTCCAGCGCCCGCTCCTCCGCCGACGGCGCCGCCGGCGTGAACGTGCTGTTCGGGTCCGTCTTCGGGCTGAGCGCGACCCAGGCCACGGTCGCCGCGGCTGTCGCAACTGTCCTGCTGGTGGCTATGGCTCTGGTGGCACGCCCACTGCTGTTCGCGAGCCTGGACGAAGCAGTTGCGGCCGCACGCGGGGTACCGGTGCGCGCACTAGGCATCGGGTTCTTGTGCCTGGTCGGTGCCAGCGTCGCCGAAGCCACCCAGGCCGTCGGGGCCCTTCTGCTGCTCGGGCTGCTGGCCGCCCCCGCGGGGACCGCGCACCGGCTCACCGACCGCCCCTACCGGGCGATGGCCGCATCAGCCGCCCTGTCGACGCTGGCGATGGTCGTCGGTCTGGGCGCCAGCTACCTGTGGCCCACCCTGCCGCCCAGCTTCGCGATCCTGGCCGTGTCGACAGCGGTGTACGCGGCGTCGTTCGCGGTGCCCTCCGGATCGGCCGACAGCAAGCCTCGGCGCCGCCGAGCCCAGACTCGCCGGACGTCCACCTTGTGACCTGTCCAGCCACGGCCGCGTCGGGTTGAGTCCCGCCCCGCCGCAGCGGGGGCCGGCCGGCAGCACACCGGCCGGCCCCCGCCAACGACCCCGGGCGCCCGTAGGGCGCCCCACGGGGACCACACCTCACCCAGGCATGGGTGCCCCTGGCCCCCGTCTGGGCCGCGGACCGCCTCAGGCGGACCCGGGACCGCCGCCGGCACCGGCCGGCGGGGCACCAGCACCACCCATCCGTGGGTCACCTTGGCCCATGCCCTGCTCCACCTTCGTCACGGCCAGGTTCTTGTCGAACTTCACCGTGACCAAGGTGCCGTCCGCCTTGGTCATGTGCGCCTCGTACGCGCCGTCGCCGGCGTCGGTCTCCACCCGGTAGACGGTGCCCCCCGGAACTGCCTTGAGCGCCTCAGCCTTCAAGGTCGCCGCCACCGTGGCCGAGACGGACTTCTCGTCGCTGCGTACCGGGGTGGCGCCGCCGGGACCTCGCGGCGTGCCCTGCGGCATAGCCGCGGGAGCCCCGGCGGTGGCCGCGGTGGAGCTGGTGGCCGACGAGCCGGCAGCCGCGGTAGGTGAGGTCGTCGCCGCTGACGCGCTGAGGGTCCCGGCCAGCACCGAGCCGACCAGAGCTCCTCCGGCCAGCAGACCCGCCCCGTAGGCCAGGCGGCGCCGCCGCGACGAAGAGTGTGCGTTCGTTGTCATCGTGATCCTTCCAACTAGTGCCGCACTGTTGCGGTCGCCCTGAGCCTGCGGGCCGCACCTGCGAGAAGCCTCAAAGGCGGCCGCGAAGCAGCCGGGACCATGTCTCAGCGCGCCGGGTCAGCGTCGAGTCAGCGCCGAGGCGGCCCCGGCGCGGCCACCGTTGCCGGCCCGGGGCCCGGTCTGCGACCCGCGGAGTCCTCCGCAAACGTTCGCATCGCTCGCCGGCCATCCGCTGGACACCGCACGTGCTCCCGCCGTCCACCGTGGCCGGGTAGGGTCACAACCGGGTGGCGCGGCCAGAACCGGGAGGTGCCGTGGACGTCCAGGAGACCGCGGTCCAGACCGATCGGGTCCTGACGGTCCCGAACGCCTTGTCCGCGCTGCGCCTGCTCGGTGTTCCGGTGTTCTTGTGGCTGATCCTGGGACCGGAAGCCGACGGCGCCGCCGTGCTGCTGCTGATGGTCAGCGGTTTCACCGACTACCTCGACGGCATGATCGCCCGCCGCTGGCACCAGATCTCCAGGCTGGGACAGCTGCTGGACCCGCTGGCTGACCGGCTGTACATCTTGGCGACGCTGCTAGGTCTGGGACTTCGCGGAATCGTGCCGTGGTGGCTGGTGGGCCTGCTGGTGGGACGTGACCTGCTGCTGGCCGCGACGCTGCCGGTGCTTCGCCGGCTCGGCCGCGGCCCGTTGGAGGTCCACTATCTGGGCAAGGCCGCGACCTTCAACCTGCTGTACGCGTTCCCGCTGCTGCTGCTCGGCGACTCGCCAGGCACCCTCGCCACCGTCGCACGGGTCCTGGGTTGGGCGTTCGCGATCTGGGGTACCGGTCTGTACTGGTGGGCCGGACTTGTCTACCTGGGGCAGGTGCGAGACCTGGTGAACGCTGACCGGCGCGGCAGGGGAGCCATGCAGGCCCAGATGGACGGCGGCGCGCGATGAAGGCGGTCGTGATGGCCGGCGGTGAAGGCACCCGGCTGCGCCCGATGACTTCGGGGATGCCCAAGCCGCTGCTGCCGGTGGTGAACCGGCCGGTCATGGAACACGTGCTGCGGCTGCTGCGCCGGCACGGCTTCACCGAGGTCGTCGTCACGGTGCAGTTCCTGGCCTCGCTGGTCAGAAACTACTTCGGGGACGGCGAAGAACTCGGGATGGCCCTGACCTACGCCACCGAGGAGGAGCCGCTCGGCACCGCCGGCAGCGTTAAGAACGCGGAGGCGGCCCTGGCCGACGAGACGTTCCTGGTGATCAGCGGCGACGCCCTCACAGACATCGACCTGACCGCCCTGGTCGAGTTCCACCGGGAAAAGCACGCGCTGGTGACCGTGTGTCTGACCCGAGTGTCGGACCCCCTGGAGTTCGGCATCACCATCGTCGACGACCACGGCCGGGTGCAGCGGTTCCTGGAGAAGCCGACCTGGGGCCAGGTCTTCACTGACACCGTCAATACCGGCATCTACGTGATGGAGCCCGAGGTCTTCGACTATGTCGCGGCCGGGCAGTCCGTCGACTGGTCGGGGGAGGTCCTGCCCCGGCTCATCGAAGAGGGCCGGGCGGTCTATGGCTACATCGCCGACGGCTACTGGGAAGACATCGGGACGCTGCAGAGCTACCACAAGGCGCACGCGGACGTCCTCGAGGGCCGGGTCGAGGTCGACATCGACGGATTCGAGATCGCCCCGGGGGTCTGGGTCGCCGAAGGCGCCGAGGTCGACCCGCAGGCCACCCTCAAAGGCCCGCTGTACGTCGGTGACTACGCCAAGGTGGAGGCCGGTGCCGAGCTGCGTGAGTACACCGTCCTGGGAAGCAACGTGGTGGTCCGCAGCGGGGCCTTCCTGCACCGCGCCGTCGTGCACGACAACGTGTTCATCGGCCAGCAGGCGAACCTGCGCGGCTGCGTGGTCGGCAAGAACACCGATGTGATGCGGGCGGTGCGGATCGACGAGGGCGCGGTGGTGGGGGAGGAGTGCATCCTGGAGGAAGAGGCGATCATCTCCACCAACGTCAAGGTGTACCCGTTCAAGACCATCGAGGCGGGCGCGGTGATCCACTCCTCGGTGATCTGGGAGGCACGAGGCCAACGCAGCCTGTTCGGCGCCCGCGGGGTCACCGGCATCATCAACGTGGAGATCACCCCCGAGCTCGTGGTGCGCCTGACCTCCGCCTACGCCACCACCTTGAACAAGGGCGCCACCGTCGTCACCTCCCGGGACCACTCGCGCGCGGCGCGGGCGTTCAAACGGGCCGTGATCAGTGCCCTGACCTCCAGCGCCCTGAACGTGCGTGACCTGGAGACCGTGCCGCCGCCGGTGGCCCGCATGGAGACCTCGCGGGCCGGAGCCGCCGGCGGGATCATGCTGCGCACCCAGCGCGGGGTGCCGGACAGCGTGCAGATCGTGTTCCTCGACGACACCGGAGCCGACCTGTCGCCGGCCGGGGTGCGAAAGCTCGAGCGGATCTTCCAGCGCCAGGAGTTCCGGCGGGCCTTCCCCGGCGAGATCGGCGACCTGTCGTTCCCGCCCCGCGCGGTCGAAAGCTACGTCCAGGAGCTCCAGGCCTCGATCAGCACCCGTGACGTCGAAACTGCCCGGCTCAAGGTGGTCATCGACACCGCCGGCGGCGTCTCGTCCCTCGTCGTGCCGTCGCTGCTGGCCCGGCTTCCGATCGACGTGCTGACCGTCAACAACAGGCTGGATGACAACCATCCCACCGAACTGGCGGGGGAGCGCGCGGCCGGGATGCGGCGACTGGGTGAGCTCGTGGCGTCGTCGAAGGCGGCGTTCGGAGTCCGTTTCGACCCGATCGGAGAGCGCCTGTCCATCGTCGACGACACCGGCCGGGCCATCAGCGACGAGCGTGCCCTGCTGGTCTTCTTGGACCTGGTGGCCGCCGAGCGGGGCGGTGGCCGGGTCGCGCTGCCGGTGACCACGACCCGGATCGCCGAGCAGGTGTGCCGGTTCCACGGCGTCGAGGTGCTCTGGACCACGACCGCTGCCGACGACCTGGCCCGGGTCGCCGCCATGCCCGGACTCATCCTCGGCGGCAACGGACGCGGCGGCATCGTCGTCCCCGAGGTCGGGCCCGCCGCCGACCCGTACGCCGCATTCGTGCGCCTCCTCGGCCTGGTCGCCCGCACCCAGCTGTCCTTGAGCCAGATCGACGGACGGATCCCGCACGCCCACGTGGTCCGACGAGATGTGCCCACCCCCTGGGCCCACAAGGGGCAGGTCATGCGCGCGGTCTTGGAGTCCGCCGGCGACCGCGAGGTCGACACCACCGACGGGGTCCGCGTCGTCGAGGACGACGGAAGCTGGGTGCTGGTCCTGCCGGACCCAGCCGAGGCCGTTACCCGACTGTGGGCCGAAGCGCGCACCGACGAGCTGGCGACCGGCCTGCTGGACCAGTGGACCGACGTCGTGGACAAAGCTGGCCGCTGACGGCACATCGCTAGTCTTCACAGGTGCCCCCGACCGCGCCGCCGTCGCCGACACCCGCAACCGGCAGCCGACGCCTGCAGACCGTCCCGGCGCTGCTCGCCCAGATCTGGGACGAGGCACTGGACCCCGGATACGCGGCCGCAGCGGCCCGCCGCACCGCAGGGGCGCAGCGGCCGGTCCGCCGCTGGCTCGGGACCGCGCTGGCCCTAGGCCTGGTCGGGGTGCTGCTGGCCGCGGCCATCGTGCAGGCCAACGCCGCCAAGCCAGCCGTGGTCCAGCAGCGACTGGACCTGATCTCCCGCATCCAGACCCAGACCAAGCGCTACGACGCCACGGTGGCCGCACTGGCCGCTGCGCAGGCCCAAGTCGACCGTCTGAAGTCCGACGCGCTGGCCGCCAGCGGCACCGGGACCGGCCTGGACGCGCAGCTGCGCACCCTGTCCGTGGCCTCCGCCGACGTCGCAGTCAGCGGGCCAGGCCTTCGGCTCACCATGGACGACGCGGCGACCCCAGGCCCGGGCGCGGCCGGCGACCCGGCGCTCGGGCGGGTCCTGGACCGCGACCTGCAGATGGCCGTCAACGGCCTGTGGGCCGCCGGCGCGGAGGCCGTGTCGATCAACGGCCAGCGGCTGACCGCACTGTCGGCGATCCGCTCCGCGGGCGACGCGATCCTGGTCGACTACCGACCACTGGCCCGCCCCTACGTGGTCCTGGCGATCGGCGACCCGCAGACCATCCAGGCCGACTTCGCGGCCGGCGCGGCCGGACAGGGACTGCGAACCCTGCAGGAGACCTACGGGGTGCAGTACACCGTGAGCGGTGCTGACATGCTGACGCTGCCTGCCGCAGCGGTCGACCTGAGGTACGCCAGGACGAAGGGGGGTCTGTCGTGATCGCGGCACTGGGACTGGTTGTCGGCATCGTGCTGGGCCT
>Ga0075017_100000989_pt1 | contig 16951 bp, 14 predicted proteins | sample AleBraG_ABR_2012_FD_71475 | JGI IMG/M metagenome (GOLD analysis project Ga0075017, IMG submission 71475) | Freshwater sediment microbial communities in response to fracking from Pennsylvania, USA - Alex Branch Run_MetaG_ABR_2012 | ecosystem: Environmental > Aquatic > Freshwater > Creek >... | reverse complement strand
CACTGCGGCGACGCTCGAGTCATCGAAGTGACCGAGCAGCGATGCGAAGCTCGAAGCCCGGACCCGCACGTCCGCGTCGAGGAAGCAGACGAACTCGGTGGCTGCTTCTCGGGCCCCGATATTGCGGGCACCACCTGGTCCTACACGATGCTCGAGTCTGATCAGGGTGGCGCCGAAGTGCGCAGCGAGCTGTTCGATGGAGCGCCGTTCATCGCTCGCATCGTCGACGATGACGACGCGGAACCCTGTGAGGTCGACCAAGAGTGCTTCGAGCAGATCGACTCGGTCGCTGACGGGGATCACGACGGTGAGGAGCGCCACGGCGTCATCGCGTGGCGTCGGCTGAGGGTGGGCGAGACCACCCGACACGAGCCGTCGAGCGAGGACCTCGGCGTCGCGCGAACCGGCCGTCTCACCGGCCTCTAAGAGGTCAAGGGCATCAGTGCCCGCTCGAGAGACGCGGAGCAGGCGAAGCGGCGTCCCGCCGACGACCACGTCGCGAGCGACGCGTCGATAGGTCGTGTCGAGCGTCACCCGACCTTTGACTCGGTCACTTGGGGGCGCGACGTCCACTGATGCATCATGACAAACGCAACGGTCCGCTCACGGCAGGTCCAGGGGACGACTCGCAAGACGGCCGGAGACATGCCAAGGTGGAGGGAGTCGTTCGACGAGCCATAGAGGAGTGCTTCGATGAGTGAGCAGAACAGAGCGAGCGAGACGACCGAGACCGACGAGGAGGTAGTCGTCGTCGACGATCTGCTCGTCGAAGAGGTCTCGATCGACGGGATGTGCGGGGTCTACTAAACCTGTGGCCGGCCAACCTGAGACTGTGTCCAGCTCGTTTGACTCCCATCGGCCATGGCGGCTCGATCCTCAGGTCGCGCTCCGAGATGAAGCGTTCGGCGCCTTGGCCTACCACTACGGCACGCGCCGACTGGTGTTCTTGAAGTCACGACACCTCGTTGATGTCGTCCGAGGTCTTGACAGCGCCTCGAGCGCTGCGGCAGCTATCGCTGCGGTCGTCGACGACAGCGAGGTGACCACCTATGAGGCGGCACTGTCCCGTCTCGCAGCCTCGGAGATCATCCATGCCGCCTGAAGCCCTTGCTCTGCGTGATCGCTTCAAGCGCGGTCTCGACGCGCCGATCTGCCTGACGTGGGAGCTGACCTACGCGTGCAACCTGGCCTGCATCCACTGCCTCTCGAGCTCGGGTCGACGCGACCCGAGAGAGCTCACGACTGCCGAGGCGCTCGGCGTCATCGACGAGATGGCGGCGATGAAGATCTTCTACGTGAACATCGGCGGGGGCGAGCCGCTCATCCGCTCAGACTTCTTCGAGATCGTCGACCATGCCGTCGACAGCGGCGTCGGTGTCAAGTTCTCGACCAACGGGATTCGGCTCGATCAGGCCAAGGCAGAGCGCCTGGCCAAGAGCGACTACATCGACGTCCAGATCTCGATCGACGGAGCTGACGCAGCGACCAACGACGTCGTGCGGGGCGAGGGCTCCTTCGACGGTGCGCTCCGAGCGATGGAGAACCTGGCGTCGGCCAACTTCGGCGAGTTCAAGATCTCGGTGGTGATGACCCGACAGAACATCCCCCAGATCGATCGGTTCCAGGCGCTCGCTGACCGGTTCGGCGCGCAGCTGCGCCTCACCAGGCTGCGCCCGGCGGGCCGTGGTGCCGACACGTGGGATCAGCTCCACCCCACGGCGGAGCAGCAAAAGACGCTCTACCGCTGGCTTCTCGAGCACCCCAAGGTGCTCACCGGCGACTCCTTCTTCCACCTCTCGGCGCTAGGCGACTCGCTCGACGGCCTGAACCTGTGCGGTGCGGGCAGAGTCGTGTGCCTCATCGATCCCGTTGGTGACGTCTACGCCTGTCCCTTCGTCATCCACGAGGACTTCCTGGCTGGCAACGTGCGTGACGAAGGGGGCTTCGCTCACATCTGGCGCGAGTCTGAGCTGTTCGTCAGCCTGCGGGAGCCCGAGAGCGCGGGCGCGTGCGCCTCGTGTGGCTCCTACGACGCTTGCCAAGGTGGCTGCATGGCGGCCAAGTTCTTCACCGGCCTTCCGCTCGACGGTCCTGATCCCGAGTGCGTGCTCGGTCATGGGGAGACAGCGCTCAACGCGGTGGCAGTAGCGCTCCGACCGATGCCCAGCGTGGATCACTCGGCTCGCACGCCGGTCACCCTGGCCTCAAGAGGCTGAGCATGGTCCGCACCGAGCAGGTGCTGGCCGATCGGAGCTGGTCCGAGCTTGCTGCACACGGGCCGCCGATCGTGCTCGTGCCGCTCGGCTCGACAGAGCAGCACGGTCCGCACCTGCCGGTCTCGACCGACGCGCTGATCGCTGTCGCCTTGGCCGAGGCCATGGCGGCGAGTCGAAGCGACCTGCTCGTGGCTCCGTGCTTGTCCTTTGGAGCCAGCGGTGAGCACCAGGGGTTCCCGGGCGTGCTCTCGCTCGGCACAGAGGTGCTGGCCCGTGTCCTGATTGAGCTGGCCCGCTCAGCACGGAGCTGGTCGAAGGGGCTCTGCTTCGTGCTGGCCCACGGGGGCAACGTGTCGGCCGTGGCCCAAGCTGTCACGGTGATCGAAGCAGAGGGAGATCTGGTCTGTGTGGTCACTGCCTCCTCGCCGAATGCGGATGCACACGCCGGGAGAGCCGAGACCTCGGTGCTCTTGGCGGTCGCGCCGTCAAAGGTGCGACAGACTGAGATGGTGGTGGGGGAGACACGAGCGCTCGGCGAGATCATCGAGGAGCTCACGGCCGGAGGCGTCCGATCGGTGAGCTCCACTGGCGTGCTGGGCGATCCCACGGGGTCGACCGCCGACGAGGGCCATGAGCGCTTGAGCGCGATGGTCGCTGCGGGGCTGCGGGTCCTTGAAGGGACGTTCCCTCAATGAGCCGCACAGCGATCGTGACAGGTGCTGCCCGGGGTATCGGCGCAGCCAGTGTCGACGCGCTGGTCGCTCAGGGTGTGAACGTCGTGGCGGTCGATGTCTGCCGTGACGATCCGGCCATCGCGTACCGGCTGGGCACGCAGGCTGAGCTCGACCACGTCGTCGATCGCCATGGCGAGCGAGCACTCGGTCTCGTCGGAGACGTTCGCCGCGCTTCCGACATGGAGCTCGCCGTCGAGACAGCGGTCGAGCACTTCGGGAGCCTCGACATCGTCGTCGCCGCGGCCGGGGTCATCGCGGGTGGCGTGCCGCTCTGGGAGCTGCCCGCTGACGCGTCAGACGCCGTGTTCGACGTCTGCTACCACGGCACGAGGAACCTCTTCATCGCCGCCATCCCTCAGGTCCTCGCCTCTCCCGAGGCTGATGGACGCCTCATCGCCGTCTCGTCGGCAGCAGGCACGCAAGGCTTCTTCCACCTTGCTGACTACGTCGCGGCCAAGCACGCGGTCTTGGGCCTTGTGCGCGGCCTCGCACAGGATCTGGGGAGGAAGCACGTGACGGTCAACGCCGTCTGCCCAGGTTCCACCGACACGGCGATCCTGGCTGCGTCGGCTGCGCTCTATGACCTGGAGGATCCGACGAGCTTCGCCACACAGCAGCCGATCGGTCGGTTGATCAAGTCCGAAGAGGTGGCGGCTGCCATCTGCTTCCTGGCCTCGCCGATGGCCAGCGCCATCACCGGCGTGGCGTTTCCCGTCGACGGTGGCATGTCGATCGCGTAGGCGCCGCTCAGGCGAGCGGCTTGGCGTCGGTGCTCACTGACCTGAGGTGCCGGGCACCAACGCCGTCACGCTGAGTCCAGGGCAGCTCGGCAACGTGGTGGCGATGTGGACGGTCACCGTGGTGTTCGGTGGTGTCACGTCGAGTCCCGCCAGGTTCGGGCACGAGGTGGCAGTGCCGCTTGGCACGTCGACGCCGCTCACCAACGAGGAGGCAGCAGCACCTGGAGCCAAGGTGATCGTGTGACCTGAAGGACCTTGACGGGCTGCCTGGATGATCTGGGCGCCTGCGGCGTTGGTCCCGGCCACGCCAGGGAAGCCTCCGGTGACGCAGCTCGTGCTCGAGGTGTTCTTGAGCACCAACGGGGCGACGATGTGACCAGCTGCTCCGCTGCCCTGGCTCACCGAGATGGCGAGGTTCGATGAGGAGCACTGGGTCGTCCCCGAGGGAGCCGACGTGGTGGTCGTCGTGCTCGCGTGAGTCGAGGTGGTGGTGCTCGCGTGGGTCGTCGACGTGGTCGAGCTCGAGCTCGAGTTTGAGCTGCAGGCGGCGACAAAGAGGGCCACAGGGATGATCGCAAGGGGGAGGAATCGGCGGTTCATGGCTCAAGCCTAAGGGGATGTCATGTCGCCCACTGGGATGGCGGTGCCGCTTGAGGAGAGGGCCTCTGGCGCCGCCGGGCCGATCGAGTCCGATCGCTGAGCCTTGTCCGCTAGGCCGGCGAGCCAAGCTCGAGGGAGCTCGATGGCACCTCGGTCTCCTTCGGCGAGGAGGGGGGGTGTTGGGGAACCATGGTGGCCGCCGCGTCCGTGTCGACGATGGTCAGTGCCATGAAGGACCCCAACAGGGCAACGGCCGCACCGACCAAGAAGGCGGCGTGGTACGCCGCCACGTTCGGCTCGACGTGGCCAGCCACCGTGTGCGTCGTGCCGACCGCGGCGAGGACGGTGGCGGCGAGCGCCACGCCCACCGCGCCGCCCAGCTGCCGCCCACTGTTGAACAGTGATGACGCGGCGCCGGTGTCAGGTCCTGACACCGTGGCGAACGACGCTGCCTGGGTCGACATCATCACGTGACCCATCCCGATGCCCATGGCGAAGATGAGGATCCGCATCCACCACAGGTCCGTCTCGAGCCCGATGAGTGCCATCAAAGCCACACACAGGGCCACCCAGACCAGGCCACCTGAGATCAGCCGGCGAGGACCGATGCGCCGGTACAGGAGTCGGCTGGCGAGTTGGGAGCCGACCATGACGCCGATGGCTTCAGGGAAGGTGTTGAGACCTGATTGCAAGGCGGAGAGCCCGAGAGCGATCTGGAAGAAGAGGGGTGCCACGAAGAGCACGCCGAGCAGGGCCGCAAAAGCCACAGAGATCACCACTGACGTCGAGCGGAAGAGTCGGTTGCCGAACAGCCGGAGGTGGAGCAGCGGGGCGTCCGTGCGCAGCTCCACGAACACCATGAGGCTGAGGAGCACCACGCCGGTGGTGATGCTGCCGCCGATCACCGGGCTGCCCCAACCGTGGTTGGGCCCTTCGGTGATGCCGAACATGACGAGGGCGAAGCCGAGGCCTGAGAGGACGAAGCCGGGAAGGTCGAATCGTCCGGGATGAGCCTCTCGAGACTCAGCAAGGAAGAGCAAGCCGAACGCGAACGCCACCACACCGATGGGCAGGTTGACGAAGAACACCCAGCGCCACGAGAGGTTGGTGACGAGCAGTCCACCCAAGACAGGGCCCAAGGCGGGTGCCAGCGCCGTTGGCAGGATCAGGATCGACGACGCCCGCACCCGCTCTTCGGGGGGGAAGGTCCGGAAGAGCAGCGCCATGCCGACCGGCGTCAGCATGCCGCCGCCGACGCCTTGGAGCACGCGGAAGAAGACCAGCTCAGAGAGGCTGCTTGCCAGGCCGCAGAGGACGGAGGCGCCAGTGAAGATCGCGATGGCCAACAGCAGGATCCGTTTGGATCCGAAGCGGTCGCCGATCCAGCCAGCTGCCGGGATGAACACCGCCAGGCTGACCAGGTACCCCACCGCCACCGAGTCGAGAGCCGCCTCGGTCACGTGGAACTGCTCTCCGATCGAGGGCAAGGCCACGTTGACGATGGTGATGTCCATGATGTTCATGAACATGGCAGCGACGAAGACCACGCTGACGGTGACCTTCGGGTTGATGCGAGTGCTGAACATGGATGGCGTTCCGGATGGATCTCGGAGGGAGGGGACCCTGGGATTGCGAGCGTTCACGTGCCACTTCTGCAGAAGCGCTGGTGCAACCTCCAATCTAGGGGCTCACCTCTACGTCCTTGCCGCCGGAGACGAGACTCGTGGATCCTCGACGAGGTGACGCTCGGAGCTCGCCTGGCGTTGGGGGGTCTGATCGCTGTCACTCAGACGGAGCACGCCGGGGTCGCCGGAGGGCAGGATCCGGGGTGCTCTTGGTGGTGCCCCTGGCTGGACTCGAACCAGCGCTCCCGGCTCCGGAGGCCGGTGCTCTATCCACTGAGCTACAGAGGCGTAGGCGTTCAAGCGTAGTCGTACCCCTCTTCGACGATGGCTGAACGACGACAGCCCTACTCTTGTGTTCCATGTCGCCGAGCTCGCTGATCGATCCGACCGCGCCTGTCTCGACCTCGTTGCTCCCCATGACCTCGTCGATCCTCGGCAGTGGCCACCTGGCCATCGGTGGGTGCGACGTCGTCTCCCTGGCACTTGAGCATGGGACACCGGTCTTCATCTACGACGAAGTCCACCTCCGTGCTCGGTGTCGAGAGGCCGTCGAGGCCTTCGGCGAAGGCGTCGCGTACGCCACCAAGGCCTTCTTGTGCACGGCGATGGCCAAGCTGGCGTTGGAAGAGGGGCTGTGCCTCGACGTGGCCACGGGGGGCGAGCTCGACGTCGCCCTCCGAGCTGGGGCAAGCGGCGATCGGATCGTGCTGCACGGCAACAACAAGTCCGACGAGGAGCTTGCCCGAGCGATCGACGTCGGCGTTCGCCGGATCATCGTGGACTCAGACGACGAGATCACCAGGCTCTCCTCACTCTCGCACGCAGGCCCGATCAAGGTGCTGCTGCGGGTGACCCCGGGCGTTGAGGCGCACACCCATGAGTTCGTCCGCACCGGACAAGAGGATTCGAAGTTCGGCCTCTCTATCGCTTCAGGGGCGGCGGCGAGCGCGATTGAGCGGATCGTCGGTCTCCCCGGCATCGAGCTGGTGGGGATCCACGCCCACATCGGCAGCCAAGTCTTCGACGTGTCCTCGTTCGCCAAGGCAGCAGAGATCCTCGCGGCCTTCTTCGTTCCCTTGGGACTTGAAGAGCTCTGCGTCGGCGGCGGTCTTGGGGTGGCCTACGTGGCAGGCGAAGAGGCGCCGTCGATCGCTCAGTGGGCAGACGCCGTGTTGGTGGCTCTCCGAGCTGCGGGCGTCCCCGACGCGGTGAGCGTGACGGCCGAACCAGGGCGCTCGATCGCAGCGCAGGCGGCGGTGACGCTCTATCGCATCGGGACGATCAAGGCGCTTGAGGGCATCCGCACCTACGTCGCGGTCGACGGCGGCATGAGCGACAACCCGCGCCCGGTGCTCTACGGCTCGGGCTACGAAGCCTTCGATCCCGCTCGCGCGGCAGCGACGCGGCCCGAGCCCGTCCGCATCGTGGGCAAGCACTGCGAGTCGGGGGACGTGATCGTGCCGGACGCACGCCTGCCCGAGGGCTTTCACGTCGGTGACCTCATTGCCACACCCGTGACCGGCGCCTACGGCTACTCGATGGCGTCGACCTACAACAAGGTGCCTCGACCTCCTGTCCTCTTCGTCAGCGATGGCGATGCACGCGTGGTGATCCGACGCGAGCGCTTCGAGGACCTGAGCGCGCTCGACCTCTGAGGCGCAGGGCCCTCCGGGCTCCTCGGAGTAGCGTTGTTCTGTGAAGGAGAGCCCCATGAAACCCCTGCGCATCGCCCTCTTGGGCTGCGGCAACGTGGGCTCCGCTCTGGTCGAGCTCCTTGCTGAGCCCTCGAGCGCGAAGCGGGTCGACACCCGAGCAGGGGTGGGCTTCGAGCTCGTCGCCATCGCCGTGGCCGATCTGGGCAAAGAGCGTTCGAGCGCACCGTGGTTCCCCTCCGAGCTGCTGACCGACGACGCGTCATCGGTCGTGGCCAGAAGTGACGTCGACCTTGTCGTCGAGCTCATGGGGGGGATCGAGCCCGCCGCGAGCTTGATCGAGACGGCGCTTCGGGCGGGCAAGCCGGTGATCACTGCCAACAAGGCCCTGCTCGCCGAGCGTGGGCCCTACCTCAGTGCGCTCGCAGCCTCGGTGGGAGTCGATCTGAACTTCGAGGCGGCGGTTGCCGGTGCGATCCCGATCGTGCGCACCTTGCGCGAGTCGTTGGCTGGCGAGGACGTGGTCCGCGTGATGGGCATCGTCAACGGGACGACCAACTACATCTTGTCGAAGATGACCTCTGAGTCACGGTCCTATGACGAGGTCTTGGCTGAAGCGCAGAGCCTGGGCCTCGCTGAGCGCGACCCGACCGCAGACGTCGAGGGCTATGACGCCGCGGCGAAGGCCTCGATCATGGCGGGGCTCGCCTTCGGTTGTGAGGTGCCGCTCTCCTCGGTCCACCGTGAGGGCATCACCGCGGTGCGCTCGATCGACGTCGCCTTCGCTGGTCGTCTCGGCTTCGCGGTCAAGCTCCTGGCCATCGCCGAGCGAGTGGGTCCCACGTCGATCTCGGTCCGGGTGCATCCGGCGATGGTGCCGCTCGCGCATCCACTGGCTCAAGTGGCGGGCGCGTACAACGCTGTGTTCGTCGAGAGCACGGGTGCGGGCTCACTGATGCTCTATGGCCAAGGTGCCGGGGGTGCCCCAACGGCGTCAGCGGTGCTCGGCGACCTCATCGACGCGGCCCGGCACCTCCATGCCCACACCAGTGCGCCGGCCCCGATTCGCTCGCTGCCGATCACCGCCACCTCGATGGATGCGCTTCGCAGCGCCTTCTACCTCTCGCTCGACGCCTTTGATCGACCCGGTGTGCTCGCTTCGGTGGCCTCCGTGTTCGGTGAGCACCGCGTCTCGATCCGCTCGATGGAGCAGCAAGGCCTCGGTGACGAGGCACGCTTGGTCTTCGTGACCCACGTGGCGGCCGAAGCAGACATGGCGGCCACCATCAAGGCGCTCTCCGAGCTTGCGTCCGTCGAGGCTGTCGGCGGTGTTCTCCGGGTCATCGAGGATGAGGGAGCGGACGGCTGATGGCGTGGCGCGGGATCATCGAGGAGTACCGCTCGCACCTGCCGGTAAGCGAGTCGACATCGGTCGTCTCGCTGCTCGAGGGCGACACGCCTCTGCTCGAGGCTCCTCGACTGTCTGCCCGGCTGGGTGCTCGGGTCTTGCTCAAGGTCGAAGGAGCGAATCCCACGGGGTCGTTCAAGGACCGCGGGATGACCATGGCGATCACCAAGGCCGCTGAAGAAGGAGCAAAGGCCGTCGTCTGCGCCTCGACAGGCAACACCTCGGCGTCGGCCGCCGCCTACGCGGCGCGTGCGGGCATGACCTGCGCGGTGCTCATCCCCGATGGTGCGATTGCGCTCGGCAAGCTGGCCCAAGCGCTCATCCACGGAGCCAGAGTGCTCCAGATCCGAGGCAACTTCGATCAGGCCCTCGAGATCGTGCGCGATCTGCCGAACCACGCGCCGATCACGGTCGTCAACTCGATCAACCCGTTCAGGATCGAAGGCCAGAAGACTGGCGCGTTCGAGATCGTCGACGCCTTGGGCGATGCGCCTGACTTCCACTTCATCCCGGTCGGCAACGCCGGGAACATCACCGCCTACTGGCGCGGGTACAAGGAATACCGTGATGCCTCTCGGAGCACGACGGTCCCGAAGATGATGGGGTTCCAAGCTGCGGGAGCTGCGCCCATCGTGCTCGGACACCCTGTCGAGAACCCCGAGACCATCGCCACCGCCATTCGGATCGGCAATCCGGCCAGCTGGTCGTCGGCCGTCGAAGCTGCTGCAGAGTCAGACGGTGCGATCGACCTCGTCACCGACGAGGAGATCTTGGAGGCCTACCGGTACTTGGCCACCGAGGAGTCGGTGTTCTGCGAGCCGGCGTCGGCGGCGTCGGTGGCGGGGCTGCTCAAGGTCGGCGTCCCTGAGGGATCGACGGTGGTCTGCGTGTTGACAGGAAACGGCCTCAAGGACCCAGACAGAGCGATCAGCCAGATCGAGGTTCCCAAGGCCGTCGAGGCCACGATGGGGGAGATCCTGAGGGCACTCGAGGTCTGAGTCGAGGGCCCCAGCGTCCTCGATCATGCGAGGGGTGCCAGGTAGCCTCCCGCGATGCGACGAGTCCTGCCGAGCGCTCTGGCTCGAGCGCCTCGACGGTGGGATAAGGCCCCGATCGCCGCCGCGACCTGGGTGGTGTTCATCGCTGTCGCACCGCTGCTGCCGGTCATCGTTCGCGGTGAGGCGCTGGGTCCCTTCGACCTGCTCTACAGCCATGGGTTGACCACGATCCGGGGTGTCACGGCGCAGCACTACCTCAACGCCGATCAGATCACCCAGAGCATCCCTTGGTCGTGGCTGAGCTGGCAGGCGGTGCACCATGGCCAGCTTCCGCTGTGGAACCCGTTCAACGCTCTGGGTACTCCCTTGGCGTCCAACTTCCAGTCGGCGCCGTTCTCACTGAGCTCGCTGGTCGCCTATCTGGGCCCCCTCAAGCAGGCCTACCTGGTCGAGACCGTCATGAAGTCGTTGACCGCAGGGTTGGGCGTCCTCGTCCTCGGTCGCTGCCTCAGGCTCTCCCTGCTCGCCTCGGTGTTCGCAGCGACTGCCTTCGAGCTCAGCGGTGCCTTCCTCGCGTGGCTTGGCTGGGCCCAGGCTGGAGCGGTCGCCTGGCTGCCGTGGATGCTGGCGGCCAGCTACTGCATCCTCGAGGGTCGGCGTCGCTCGTGGTTCGTCGCTGCACTCGCGCTGGCTACGGGATTCTGCGCGTATGCCGGCCATCCCGAGACGTTGCTGATGAACCTCGGCTTCGTCATGCTCTTCGTGGGTCTCTTCCTCGCGGCCGCCTCCGTCACCTCGAGAGGTCGGGCTCACGGCCCTTCCTGGCGCCAAGGACTGGGCCGAGCGGGCGGTGTGCTCGGCGGTCTCGCCTGCGGACTGCTGCTCGCCGCGCCGCTCCTTCTCCCAGGGGTTCGGACTCTGCAGGCTTCGATCCGCTACAGCACCGGCCACGGGTCGCAACAGGCGCTGCCACTCAGCTACCTCGGTGGCCTCCTGCTTCCTGGATTCCACGGCTTCCCTATCACCAAGGGCACCTACACGGCACCGATCAACTACACCCACGCCGCCATCTCCGTCGGCGCAATAGCGGTGGTGCTCGGTCTCACTGCGGTCTTCGGGGCGCTGCGGAGCCGGACGACCATCCTCTTCGGCGTCCTCGGGCTCTTCTGCCTGCTGTTCTTGTTCTTCAAGCCGTTCTCCGAGCTCGTCACAGCGTTCCCGGTGAGCTGGCGGCTGCACTGGGCGCTGATCACGATGCCGCTCGCCCTGTTCTGCGCCGTGCTGAGCGGGTGGGGCGTCGAGGTGCTCCTCGCTGGGTGGCGGACGCGCCGGATCCAGATCGCCTTTGGCGCGGCCACGGCGCTGACCGGCCTTGGCTTGCTGGGCCTGTGGCTGTCGCATCTCCATCACCCGCTCGAGGGATCACTCGGTTCCGAGCAGGCTCGGTCGCTGCTGTGGCCCTTGCTCGCCCTCCTCGCGGCGACCGCGGCCCTTGCGGTCTTCGTTCTCTCAGCGCGTGCGGAGGAACGTGGCACGCAGCCAGGTGCGCGCCCGCGCTCGGCCGGTTCGCTCGCCGTCGTCGCCTTGGTCGTCCTTGGTCTGTTCACCTCGCTGCTCACCGTCCCTCGCCTGTGGTCGAGCTCGCCGAAGTTCTTCGCCACCACCCCGGCGGTGGCCTCACTTGAGAGAGCGACAGGCGCTGAGCGTGTCGGCTTTGGAGGCTGCCAGCTCCTGCACGGCAACGTGCCCGGAACAGGCATCCTCGTCGACTCGAACATCGCCTATGAGGTCTCGGAGTTCGCCGCGTACGACCCGGTCATCACCAAGGCGCTCTTTGAGTCCTATGAGCGAGCCAGCGGAGCGGCTGATCGCGACGAGAAGAAGAAGGGGGCGATCTGTCCGTCGATCACCTCGGCGCAGATGGCGAGACACTTCGGCGTCGCCTTCGTGCTCGAGCCGCCTGGCGCGCCCGGACCCCCCGGGACCACCTTCGTCAAGACCATCAGGGGCGAAGGGCTCTTCTCGGTCCCCGGCGGTGGGCTGGCCACGCTCAGCGCCCAGGGAGCGCCTCTCGATGACGCCGGTGCCCACGTGCTCTCAGTCGCCCGGCCCGCCTTTTCGAAGCTGGTCATCGACGCTCGAGCGGCGGTCCCCTCGACGCTGTACGTCCACGAGGAGGCATCAGCGGGATGGCACGTGTCGGTCGATGGCCGGCCGGTGCCCTTCGCCCGCTACGACGGGGTCATGCTCAAGATCACGCTGACGAAGGGCAACCACCACGTCGCTCTGAGCTACCTGCCTGCCTCGTTCACCTGGGGCGTGGTGCTGGCGCTGCTCACCTTGGTCGCTCTCGGAGGGTGGATCGCCGTCGATCGGCGGCGACCACGTCGAGGGCGCGTCTCGGCTGGTGACCTGGAAGAAGTCGCTGACGGCACCAAAGACCCCTGATTTCCCCCTTGCGTTGCAAGGCCCTAGCGAGGTCGCTAGGGTGGAGACGTTCCCCTCCGGTCCCGTGACACCACGGCGAGGGCGCTTCTGCAGATCGCATCGCAGAGCCAACCGCGGAGAACGCACCTCCGGGAGCGAGCATCTCTGCTCGAGCCCATTCCTGATCTTCCCCGATTGCACGCGCAAACCACGTGTGCTCGGAAGAGAGAAAGCGAGAGGAAGCACATGACTTCCGATACCCAGCTCGGCCGGTCGGTCCTTGAATCCAAGGAGCGCACTGAGCTTCAGGCCATCGCAGAGCAGCTGAGCGTCAAGACGACCAGCCGCATGAAGAAGGCCGATCTCATCGCCGAGATTCTGACCGCTGCTGGCGTGGGCTCTGAGGCCCCCGCCTCAATCGAGGCGACCCCTGCTGCGCGCGAGTCGTCCTCGGGACGGCCCGCACGGGCGAAGGCGCCAGAGACCCCCGCAGAGGAGCCCCGTGAGGGCGCGTCGCCGAGCGACGAGGGTGGTGCAGTCGCCACCGCCACCGAGACCACCAGCGAAGAGCCGCGCACCGAGCGTCCTGCCCGCCAAGGCGGCCAGGGCAACCAGAACGGTCAGCGCCAAGGCGGCCAGACCAGCCAGAACAACCAGAACGCCGAGCCCGGCAACCGTCGCAACCGTCGCAACCGACGTGGTCGCGAGCGCGGTGAGCGCGGCGAGCGCGATCTGCAGAGCGGCTCGGACGCTCCGTATCAGGGCGACTTGATCGAATGCCGAGGTCTTCTCGATCTTCGAGACGAGGGTTATGGCTTCCTTCGCAGCGAGGGCTACCTCCCGTCGAACAAGGACGTCTACGTGTCCATCAGCCAGGCGCGCAAGTTTGCGCTTCGCAAGGGCGACGCCATCGAAGGCGCATTCCGCCCGGCGGGGAGCAACGAGAAGTACCCGGCCCTCATCCGGATCGACACCATCGCGGGCATGGATCCCGAGAAAGCGCGCGAGCGACGTCGCTTCGAGGACCTGACCCCCCTGTTCCCCGACGAGAAGCTCACCTTGGAGCAGCCGGGCACGTCTGAGAACCTGACCGCTCGCATCGTGGACCTGATCAGCCCCATCGGCAAGGGCCAACGTGGCTTGATCGTGTCGCCTCCCAAGGCGGGCAAGACCACGGTGATGAAGCAGATCGCCCACTCCATCGAGGCCAACAACCCCGACGTCCACCTCATGGTGCTCCTCGTCGATGAGCGCCCCGAAGAGGTGACCGACATGCGCCGCTCAGTCCAGGGCGAGGTCATCGCCTCGACGTTTGACCGCCCTTCGGACGAGCACACCCACGTCGCGGAGCTCGCCATCGAGCGAGCGAAGCGCCTCGTCGAGCTGGGCAAGGACGTCGTCATCATCCTCGACGGCATCACCCGTCTGGCCCGCGCCTACAACATCTCAGCTCCCGCCTCTGGGCGGATCATGTCAGGTGGTGTGGACTCCGCTGCGCTCTACCCACCGAAGAAGTTCTTCGGAGCGGCACGCAACATCGAAGAGGGCGGTTCGCTGACGATCTTGGCCACCGCACTGGTCGAGACGGGCTCGAAGATGGACGAGGTGATCTTCGAGGAGTTCAAGGGCACCGGCAACATGGAGCTTCGCTTGGATCGCCGCTTGGCTGAGCGAAGGCTCTACCCGTCGATCGACGTGAACGCCAGCTCGACCCGCCACGAAGAGCTCTTGTTCGAGCGCGGCCAGCTCCAGCAGGTCTGGAAGCTGCGTCGTGTCCTCAACGCTCTGGCCTCTGAGGGAACGGGTGCCGCCGGCCTGGAGCTCTTGATGGACAAGATCAAGACCACCGAGTCGAACGACGAGTTCCTCGCCGAGATCGCCAAGGGCCAGCCCGGAGGGTGATCCTCGGGCAGTTCGAACCCCTAGACTGTGACATCCGCAGGACGTGCAAGGAGTACGCACATGAAGACTGACATTCACCCCACCTACGTCGAGGCGACCGTCCACTGCTCGTGCGGCAACACCTTCACGACCCGCTCGACCAAGGCCGAGCTGCGCTCCGAGCTGTGCAACGAGTGCCACCCCTTCTACACCGGCAAGCAGAAGCTGGTGGACTCTGGTGGTCGCGTCGACCGGTTCAACCGTCGCTACGGGAACCGCAAGACCAAGTCCACCAAGTCCTGAGCCACCTTCGCTCCCTTGGTGGGGCGCTGGGGGTGAGCAGCCGTGCTTGATGATCGTCTCGATGCCATCGAGGCCGAGTTCAACGAGGTAGAGGCACGGCTCTCGTCGCCTGAGATCTCGTCGAACCCGACGTTGCTGCGCGACCTCTCGCGTCGCCACAAGGAGCTCTCTGAGATCGTCGAGGTCTACCGACGCCTGCGCGCCTCGCGTGACGACGCCACCACGGCGACCCTGTTGCTCGAGGTGGCCGAGGGCGAGGAGCGAGACGAGCTCCGAGCAGAGTTCGAGCGGGCTACTGCGGACACGTCCTCGGCCGAAGATGAGCTTCAGCTCTTGTTGTTGCCGAAAGACCCCAACGACGGACGCAACGTCATCGTCGAGATCCGAGGAGCCGAGGGAGGCGAAGAGGCAAACCTCTTCGCTCGCGATCTCTTCGACATGTACCAGCACTACGCCTCGCGTCGTGGATGGAAGCTCGAGGTCCTCGAAGAGGCAGCGTCCGAGCAAGGTGGCATCGATGAGGTCGTCTTCGTGGTCAAGGCAAAGGACGCCTGGAGCCATCTCGAGCATGAGGGCGGCACGCACCGCGTCCAACGCGTGCCCACCACGGAGGCCAAAGGTCGCATCCACACCTCTGCGGCAACCGTCACGGTCTTGCCCGAAGCAGAAGAGGTCGACGTCCAGATCGATCCGAACGATCTCAAGATCGACGTCTACCGCTCGAGCGGTCCCGGCGGCCAGAGCGTGAACACCACCGACTCAGCCGTGCGCATCACCCACGTGCCGACCGGCATCGTCGTCGCCATGCAGGACGAGAAGTCTCAGATCCAGAACCGGGCCAAGGCAATGGTCGTGCTTCGCTCTCGCCTGCTCAAGGCCGCCCAAGACGAGGCAGCCGCCGAGCTCGGTGACCTCCGGCGCTCCCAGGTCGGGAGCGGTGGGCGTGGCGAGAAGATCCGGACCTACAACTTCAAGGAGTCACGGGTGACCGACCATCGGATCAACCTGACCCTCTACAAGCTCGATGCCGTCTTGGCCGGTGATCTCGATGAGATCGTCGATGCGCTCATGGCCGCCAAGCGGACCAAGCAGCTCACCGAACCAGGTGCCTGACCCGGTCCTCACAGAGCTAGCGGTACTCGTCGGGCGACGAGAGGCTGGCTGGATCTATGAGCACGCAGTCGCCCAAGGGGCAGTCGACGTGCCCGAGCGCGCCCGCGACCTCGCCCGGCGTCGAGCCGAGGGCGAGCCCCTCCAGTACGTCTTGGGCACGTGGCCGTTTCGAACCCTTGAGCTCGAGGTCGGCCCCGAGGCGCTGATCCCGCGACCCGAGACAGAGCAGGTGGTCGACGTGGCGCTCGAGCGATGGCGGGAGCAGCGGCCAGGCGAGGGCAACGTCGTGATCGTTGATCTCGGGACGGGCTCAGGTGCGATCGGGCTGAGCCTGGCCCGCGAGCTCGAAGGCGAGACGCCTGTCGAGCTGTACCTCACGGATCGCTCACGCCAAGCGCTTCGCTTGGCGCGTCGGAACGCCGAGCGCCTCGGGATCGGGGCGAGGTTCTTCGAGGGATCGTGGTTCGAGGCCCTCGATCCTGGCCTCGCCGGAAGGATCAACCTCGTGGTGTCCAATCCGCCGTACGTCCCAGCTGAGCTGGCCGGCAGCCTCGATCCCCTGTTGGCCCACGAGCCGTCTGAGGCCCTGTACGCCCCGAGCGGCACGGAGGGCACGCCGGGCTTCCTCGACGTCGAGACCGTGCTGCGGGGCGCACCAGCCTGGCTGGCACCAGGCGGCATCGTGGTGCTCGAGATGGGGGAGGATCAGGTCGAGCAAGCGACAGCTCTCGCGAGCGAGCTGGGCCTCACCGACGTGGCGGCGTTCTGCGATCTTGCCGACAAGCCGCGTGGCGTGGTGGCCAGCGCCCCATGAGGACCTTCAGCGAGCACGAGCTCGACGAGGTCGCCATGCTCCTTGACGTCGGCCAGGTCGTCGCCTTGCCCACCGACACCGTCTACGGGATCGGCGCACGCCCGGACGACCCGCGCGGCGTCGACGCCATCTTTCGGATGAAGGGTCGTCCCGCGTCGCTCGCCTTGCCGCTCTTAGCGGCCTCACTCGACGAGGTCCTCGCCTTCGTCGGCGCTCTGCCTCCCGCCGCGATGGCTCTGGCTCGTGCCTTCTGGCCAGGTCCGGTGACCCTTGTCGTCGAGGCGCCCGAGGAGCTGGCCAACCAGGTCCGCTCCGGCGACGCCACCGTGGGGCTCCGTGTGCCGGGCCTCGAGCTCACACGACGGCTCTTGACGCGCTCGGGCCCGCTGGCCGTCACCAGCGCGAACCGCCATGGAGATGCTCCGTGCACCTCTGCCGAC
>Ga0075017_100000988_pt1 | contig 16952 bp, 39 predicted proteins | sample AleBraG_ABR_2012_FD_71475 | JGI IMG/M metagenome (GOLD analysis project Ga0075017, IMG submission 71475) | Freshwater sediment microbial communities in response to fracking from Pennsylvania, USA - Alex Branch Run_MetaG_ABR_2012 | ecosystem: Environmental > Aquatic > Freshwater > Creek >... | reverse complement strand
GCACTGGTATTGGGGTAGCTTTAGAACTTGCAACAGAACTAGCCACTGAACTACTTGCTACACTACTGACAGTAACACTGCTCGCTACCGAAGAAGCTACAGTACCACCACTGCCAGTACTTGATCCACCTCCACCACCGCCTCCACAACCTACCATAGATGCTGTTAATGCTGTTAAAACCAAAAGTTTCATTTTCATGTTTGTTTACCTCGTCGTATTAGTTTAAATTCGCATCCATTAATACTATCTCCTATGTGTCAGCAGTATAGCACAAGATCACTGCCCTGTTTCGATGTCATGCTGGAACAATTTCAGCTTTTGATATTTGCTCAACTGATCCAAATCTAAAGAAATTAAGTGCGTCGCAGTGTAGTTGAGCAGTTCGTTTGACCCAACGCCAACGCCCGTTTACACGCATACACACAGTATGGCCATCTGGAAAAGTTACCAATACCTTGAATTTGGGTTGTTTTGACATATAAATCCCCTATAGTAATGAGGTGGAGTGGGTTACTTGAACCGTGTCTTTTTCACACAGTACGACCATAACCATGTGTTCTTTATTGCGTGGTACATTGAGCTTAGCCACAGCTTGAACATTTGCAGCGTATAAACTAACGGCAGAAATTGCTATCTGTCTTCCTGCATAGAACGCTATGTATCTGTTCATTTTGATTACCTCTCCTGCGTGTTTGTATGTTGTTATTATAGCAAGGAATTCAAGTCATAAAAAAGGCACCATACGGTGCCAAAAGAGGTAAAACAAACAACACGGAGAGCAAAACTTAAAAACATAACCTAACTATATACACAATCGTTTAACTGTGCAACCTTTGGTGGTTATAATATACCACGCTCAGCAAACGAAACGGTGCTATCCTTTCCGACTACGATGTGATCTAACACGCGAACATCAACTAATCCTAATGCGTTTGTAATACGGTTCGTGATCTCAATATCTGCTCGACTTGGCTCAGGAATACCACTTGGATGATTGTGTATCAGTACCACTGCTGCCGCATTGTGCTTCATTGCAGCCTTAACTATTTCACGAGTATATACACTTGCACCGTCAATTGTACCAAAAAACTCATCCACAATTGCGATCAGTCTATGTTGGTTGTCCAAATACATGACGCTGAACACTTCGTTTTCTTTGTTGGCATGCGTCAGAGTAAAATATACCTTAGCCGCTGATGTGACAAGACATGGGCTAGTGAGTAACTTACCAGATACTACCATCTTACTTTTAATTAATTCTAGAGCCTTAGTTAACACCTTAGCTTCTGCGGTACTCATCTCATACATTGCGGCGACTTCTTTAACCATGTTTACTGTTATTTTCATCTTGTTTACCTCTCGCGTGTTGTTTGTATGTTGTTATTATTATAGCATCCTTGCTATGTATACAAAAAGTTTCAAATTACGCTACTGTCCAAAGTAATTCGTCGTCGTTGTCTTCGCATGTACTAAATTGCAATGTGTAGCCGTGTGCGGTTAAGTACTCGTTTGCGCAAGCAACACACGAATCGCTGTCTGCATCGTTGTGCAACTCAAAGTCTTCGCACCAAAACTGCGCTGCATCACTGTCGTCTTCAAAGTTTCTACTATTAATTAGCGCTTCAACAATTTCGTTGTCGCTAACTACTTGCCCGCTAACAAAATTTAATTGTGTTTGCATAATATGTTACCTCTCGCGTGTTGTTTGTATGTTGTTATTATAACTTAGTTTTCAATGCACATTTCTGGTGCCAATATTTCATTGCTTGTACCCATATACCAGTTCCCGTCTCTGAAGACGTAATTGTATGCTTGTCCATGTCGACGAAGTGCTTGCGTGATCATATAGCTGGTTGCTGCTTTGCATCCCGTCTCACCGCGATCGCGCTCATATGCAATGCACAACCCTTTAATTGGAGTATCAAACGAATGCCCGATCTTACATTCAGTTGATGCACCGAGTACTGATAGATCGCCCAATGCAATTAATGCTTCTACCTTTTCGTAGGTATCGTAATGTTCAAGTAAAATCTTACCATTGTGCGATAGGTACCCATCGAAATGACAATAGATTGTACGGATTGTATCTTCATTTACCTTTAATGAAATACTTGAGCGTGTAGACATTTTGTTTACCTCTTTGATGTTTGCTGTGTCTTTATCATAACACTTTTGAAATGACGTTTTGGACTCTTACTTCAGTAATTCACAACCATCAAACATATAGTTTGCATAAATTACTGCTGGCATGTCACTGTTAAATGTTGTTAGTGTTTTGCAACCCCAAAACATATAGCTTGCATCAGTTACTGCTGATATCTCAATGCTTGACGATGCAAATAGCTCGTCAATGTGTTTTTTGCAGTCGTATCTCCGTACCAATGTAGCCATGTTCTCATCTGTCGCCACAACAAAAACACACCCATTGCTTATGTAATCTTTGCCATCTGACATCGCAAGTACGAAACTCGGTCTTTGATACAAACTATTGGCTACGTAGTGTTTTATTTCTATTAGATGCATTTTGTGTTACCTCTTTGATGTTTGTATGTTGTTATTATAACACTAGTAAATAAAGTTTCATCTGGTGCAATGTAATTGGTAATCGGCCACATTTAGAATTGGGATACGTTTATGCATTTCGGTAACACCGTACAAAAGGTGACCTTCGCACACATGGTCTTTGGTGCTTGAATACTGTTTGTTAACGAATACCCGGTTATGCTCATATGTACCTACGCATATAAGGGCAATAATAATCCATGATGAAACACATATATTCTTTGCTGTTAGTTGCATATTCTGCTCCAGGGTAGTGTGTTGTTATTATAGCATCCTTACTATACCAACAGGAAGTTTCATCTATTGCTCTACCCATAGGGCGCTATCGTTGTTCGGTTCCTGCTCATGCACGAAATACTTTCCGTTCAGTGTTCCGCTTGTATGCGTCGCATAATCACCGAACTGTTTGGTTCCTGTAATCACAACATCACGTGACATTAATGCGTTGTACATCGCTTGGGTCTTCAAGTCACCACGAGTAAGGCATATCATATTCTTACCCATGTCTTGTAGATCCTTAACACTTGTGAAGTGTGGTTTCATATTATTGCTCCTTTGGTAGTAGGTGTATCTAAGTTCATATTGGCTTACCTCATATGTGATCTAAGTGCTTCCACTATAGCATTCATCGTTAGGTGTGGCATAATTGAAACATTGGATACCCCAACATATTCTGAATTGGGACCAATACCATTTGTTTTGAATAGCTACTATATCGCACGATAAATATCGCTCTACTAAGGAGTGATTATGAAAAGTTTTTTAATTTCTACAGCCATATACTGGAACAATCCGTGGATAGTTGATATGTTGGTTCCGGTACTATTGACGTGGTTGATATAACTGTATATACTGCCTGTCATCGGGGCATAGCTCAGCTGGATAGAGTATCGGATTTCTAATCCGTTGGTCGCTGGTTCGAACCCAGCTGCCTCGACCATTGCAATTAATGAGGTTATATAATGTCAGAATATTTTGATGGTGACGAAGTGGGTACAGTGCGAACGTTTAGAGTGAATCGTTCGTCTAATATGAACCCGGTTGTTTTTGATCCTTCGGTTAGTTTAGGCGAAGTTCGCATAGTTGAACGTAGTGCAACTGATCGTCCAAAAGATCCAGTGCCCTTTGATGCATCAAATGTAGATCATCGCCAATGGTATTTGAATTTCATTACCAACTCACGTTGGGATTCAAATGCTCCACGTTTTATAGTAGAAGCTCCACACCTAACCGTTCCTACTATGATATCTGCCAAATTGCTAGACTTTTATATGGCATCGGATAAGAAGTTATCCAAATCAAGTAAACTGCAATAAATGTATAGGGCCTGTAGCTCAATGGTAGAGCGTTCCCCTCATAAGGGATAGGTCGGTGGCTCGATCCCACCCAGGCCCACCATGTTACTGTACGTAACAAACATACTGAAGTTTTGACACGCTTCGTTAATCCCCATACACTGGATGCAATTAAGCAGATAAGTGAATGATATGAGATTACGGTTATTCTTGTTGTGCTCGTTGTTTTCCGTCAGTGCTACTCCTGAAACTCTACCAGAGTATGTCACTGCAACCCATCCCTATGTTGATTCACATTCTGTACGCCCGGTCCCAATTGTCCTGTTTGAGAAGGAATTAGAGCAATTGGAAAAGGTACATGTTGTACAATGCTTGGCCACCATGGTATATGGTGAAGCTCGTGGTGAGAGTAAACTTGGACAAATAGCTGTGGCCTACACTGCTAAGAATAGAGCACTAGGTGTAAACCACAATATCTGTACAGAAATCCTCCGACCATACCAATACTCGGTCTTCAATGCTAACCCTAAACTTAGGGCTATAGCCCAAGATCCTACCAAGCACCCTAGATTCGAAGTTGGAACAGACGCCCAATCCTGGGCTATGGCGAAACATATAGCTGAGCTTGTATATCTAGGTAAGGTTAAAGATCCTACGCACGGAGCAACTCACTACTATAACCCTGAGCTCATGGATACACTGCAATACCCTACCCCCGAATGGGTTAACCAATACGTGGTACTAGTTATTATCGAACGGCACCATTTCTTTAAAGCTGACACCGTCCTTGCATCCATCTAAGTTTGTTATACTATGTACGTGGTTTGGTAATTGTGTTGGTACAATGTTACGTGAAACTATATGGCATCCCAAAAACCTTGCTATAATGTAACTGTAGAACGTTGGCAACACTTAAAATTAACTTACATAGAGGTAACAAATTATGAAAACTCAATTAACATTTGCGTCTTTAGTAGTGGTAGCTGTTGCGTTAAGTGCTTGCTCAAGCAATCCGCCAATGTACAAAACCGAGTACACCCGCCACGTGGTCGTTGAGAGTAATGAGCCTTGTGCACAGTCACACACTTGCCCTACTACTGGGTTAGATGGGGCGCAGGCTGCTGCTACTGTTGCAAGCGAACAAGCTAAAGAGTTGGAGCATTTAAAGGAACGTTTAGAAGATGAACGTTTAGCACGCATGAATGACCGTATTACGGATACACGTGGCGGTGAGCGTGTACATGTATATAACGAAGGTTGTAACTGCGATGTGACACGTGGTAGACAATAATACCCGGTAGTGTATAAAAGGGGCAGACATGCCCCTTTTTATCGTATAGGAGAAATGCGCATGGTCGTCAATATAATTGCCAATACAAACGGTAGTGGATACTGGTCCTACATGATTACCACAGTTGTAATAAACAAACTAGCCATCGGGGTATGTGGATGACGACAATGCGTTTGGCGAGCTAAGAGCTTATTTCGACCCCAAACAATGGGTAGTTAAAACACACGGGTGGATTTACACCGATTACCAATGGATTAAAGATTTTCGCATTGGGCTGTTGGCTATTGGGTTTACAAAGACTGCCGTTGATGACATTGACTACAGTGAGTAGGGTATGCAGGAAGACAATTATGTCTCACTTGATGTAGGTGCGCATTTCCTGCGCGAGTGGGGAGTTATGTCGTCAGGGTCAACTACCGTATAGGATGGCTATGTATAATATTTTTATATTGTCCGTACCAGATGGGTTGGATATGGGTAATTTACTCAAGGTAACAAGGGCCATTCGTAAGTTAACTGACTGTGGGTTATATGAAGCCAAACTGATAACGGGTACAGTCGGTCCACAGAAGCTTGAGTTGGCCACCTCTGAGTTTGGTCAGCCATTTGCTGATTTGGAATCAGCAGGGTGCACAGTTAGTCATACCCAATCATTAATCGACCAATTGCGGCACATAGCAAGTGACTCAATTGAACTTGGTGAGGTAGAGTTGGCTGATGATATTTTGAAACTAATAATAGCCTACAAATTGAGTAAGAAATGATCATTCTCAGTGGGATAACACAGAAGGGTAAGATCTGCATTAAAAAGAAAGGCTCAGTGTGGGAACTTCATGCTGAAACTGAACGTGTACTGTTCAATCCAGAGGTAGGTCCGTGGTTATATGTTTCACCATATGGCTCTACGTATCTATCTAAGGATGCAATGTGGATCAAAAAGATCAACGATCCTGATTATACGATTGTCAACAAACCAGATTAAATAAAGGTTGACACCATTCATTTTGGTAATTATACTGTTGGAAGTTGGGCAATTTTGTCCAGCACAAGATTATCAATTTTTGGGGATTTATATGAGTACAGTTAAGAAAGCACCTAATGCCGCCGTAGTTCGTGAACCTTCGAAAAGTGCACATGGTAAGGTTATATTCTCCGAGCAAATGGCAGCTCGAAACAAGAACATGTTTGCAAGCAATCGTGACTTCCGTCGTAGTGTCCTTGATCGCATGATCAATGAGTTGGGTGTCAGTACCGCATCTGCCGCAACGATGTACAATGCGGCCAAACTAGCTGCTGAAGCCAGTAACCCTAATATTGGCCTTGGGCGAGATCCTAAAAAGGAGAAACCAGCTAAGGCACCGCGCACCGCTAAGGTTACCAAAGAATCAGTAACTGCCTAAGATTAGTGTACCGTAATAAAAGGGCCACTATTTAGTGGCCTTTTTGTCACTGGCATTTCAATGATACCAAACGCATTTTTAGATAGTATCTGTTATAATGTTTGCATAATGCGTATCTTTGGGGGCAAAAATGAAAGTAGATATAATAGGTGGCACATACAGAAACAACAAAGTGTCTGGTGTATTTGAGCTTGTCAAACCATGGACCGCAGGTGTTCGTGGCGGATACATTACCGTAAAGGCTACTAATAATCCAATCTTTATTACAGCAACTCCTCGCATAAACGTCGATCAAGGTAATTTTGTACTTTTAACTGACAGTGGGGATGAAATTGAATCGTCACCTGTAACTGGCCAGCCAACGCAAACTGAGACCGAAGAAGAGGCAATGGCTCGTATTCGTCATACATTCGGTATGTTGGAAAAGGTGGCAGATGCAGTTGGTAAGGGGACAATACGTGGGTTAATAGTGAGTGGCCCACCTGGAGTTGGAAAATCGTGTGGTATTGAAAAGAAATTAAAGCGAGAAGGTATCTTTGGGGTACTTCGCGGTAAGCCAAACTATGAAATCATCTCTGGTGTTGCGAGTGCGTTGGGGTTGTATCAAACACTATACAACAATCGTGAAAAGGGGTTCGTTACCGTATACGATGACTGTGATAAGATTTTACATGACGAGGAATGTATTCTGCATTTGAAAAGTGCACTAAATACTGGTGATAGACGTAGGCTATCATGGAACACTGAGAGCCAGGTTCTTTCAAGGGCAGGGATACCAAAGGCATTTGATTTTGAGGGTAGCATTATATTTCTGACAAATGAGCGTTTGGAACAGTGTCGTGGGCGTGTCGCTGATCATCTAAAAGCACTCATATCCAGATGCCATTACATTGATATGGACGTAAACTCTGTTGGTGACAAATTGCTTCGCATCAAGCAAATGGTCGGCGATGGCATGCTCGACAAGTTTAACTTTAGCCACAACGAATCGAATATGATCGTCGATTGGGTTTGTGATAATCATTCTGTAATGCGTGAAGTGTCATTGCGCACAGTTGTCAAGGTAGCTGAATTAGTCAAAGCTCACCCAGACGATTGGGAAGACTATGCCACATACACCATACTCATCAAAGAAGGCCAAGTTAGAAAGTCTGTGACTGCCTAGCGTGGATTGTCAACGTGACGCAAACCAAGCCCACTTTTATTTGACCGATCCCTGAGTTTCTGCTATATTACTAACACTTGACAAAAAGGAGTTTGTGATGAAACGCGAAAGGATCTTGAAAGTAGTAGAAGCAGTACGCGAAGAACTTGGTGCTGATTATATTAAGTATTACAGTGACGAGCGTGTAAATTACGCACCCAATACCATCAATGGGATGACTATGAAGTGGTATGGTATGCGTTATGCACAGAAAGTCGCTAGAATGGTTAATAAGAAAATTGCCACCAGTGGATATCGTGCAATCGTAACAGAAACTTCTGCCATACCTGGGTTACAATCAATGCACATTGTTCGTGATACCACTTACGGTAGATAACGGTGGGGATCTGCTAAGCAGATCCCTGCTTATTTGATAACAGTATAAAAATTTAGCTTTTATGCGGTACACCGCACATACAATGCATTGACGCACTTTGTGCACAGTACTATACTAGCCGCGTTAATACAGTTTAGATAAAAATAAACAGGTTAACAAATTTTTGGTTATAACAATATCAACAACAGCTAATATCAGGGTTCCAACATGAAGATAGATGCAAAGACAAGAGTGGTCGAATTGTTTCATGAAAATCTACATATGGCAGCAACAAACCAGACGGCGTTTAGAAAGAAGGTAATGAACACATTAATCCGGGAGTGTTCCACTGACGATAAACCAATGACAACCGCCGCAGCAGCAACGCATTACAATAACGCAAAGAAGGCAGCAGAAAGAGCAGGATTAGTTAGTGGACTTGGTAGAAGTAATCCCCCAGAAACAAAAGCAATTGATCAAGACGAAATCCCCGATGACGACTGCTATACAGTTGCTGAAACTGTGAATGAAGTAGTTACCAGAACGTGTAGCTTCTTAAATGAAGATTTAGCAAGAAAGAAATACAAAGAACGCCTGTCTGCAAAAATCCCAAGCAATTGGCATCTAATCAAAGGGCTTGGACCAAATGTTGGTGATACCTTCCGCTTAGCTGAATCCGAGGTACTTCTAGAGCATGCCAATGCTCGTGTAATGTAACACTCCACTTGGTACGTGAATCCACATACCAGTCCACATACAAGCACACGGTGTCAGAATGAAGGGTCAAATCATATTAAACAAGACGTCAGCTCCAATAGACGTATCAGAAATACGAGTCTTTACAGTCACACAGAATAATAAGAGTTCTATAGTGCACGAAGTAAACTTCGAACGCAATGGTTCTTCACGCAAGATGCTATTCTTGAATTTCAGTGAGACGATGTTGAAGGGTTCAAGATATGTACCTGCACAAAGCAATCCTGCATTCTGTGCCAAATTAGTATTATTACCAGATTGATGTTATAGGATTTCGATGCTATAATGGATGTTACTCGAAAAGGATATTCTGTGAGCCCAATAGAACAACTCATAGCTGAAGCTAAGACTGGACACGTAACTGTAGAAACTCTAGTAAAGGCTGAAATAGAATACGAACGGATTCGTACAGTTATAGGGTACCTATCGAGCGCAGTTGGCTACTCGAATGAACCACTTACTCCTGAGGCTGACTGTTAACCTCCACTCATTACAGCAAGGATACACACATGAATTCACAGGCATTCATCCGTGACGCCAGAGCATTAATGACAAGAATGACCAGTACCAACGCTCTTCCTGACGGTGATACTAAGAATTTTCGTCGTAAACAGCACCAACAAGATTTAGATTACCTTTGCAGCAACATGACCAACCCATCTCTACCAACTGCCTACAAACTGGTGGTTTTCTCCCATCGTCAAAAATACGCAATTGATTCGCGTATTTTCCATCGCACGAACCAGTTCGCGTGACACCTTTCTAAGTGATGTATGGTACTGTTATACTGTACATCACTTAGTTAATAAAGGTACCAATCATGACTACACTCTCAAAATATACCTTACTCCTAATATTAAGCACAGTATCTTTCATTTTGATAACGACTCTTGCAGATAGTATAGTTGCAGGTACTGCGATGGTATTGTATACCATTGGTATGATTGTACTCTACTGCCGCATATATTGGTTGAGTAAGCACACCACACTATTGGAGATAATATGAACTACCTATGCGTCATAACTGCTATTGTATTGACGATATTGTCAATACGGTTGGTTGTACTTGGTGTAGATCACACGCCCACCCACACTATAAGTAAAACACCTACTGTGATTGCAACCTGTCGAAATGGACATCAAGTTATTCCTGATGATGGTAAACTACTCGAAATTCTTGATTCAGATGGACAGGCGATACCATGTGATTCGTTTAGAAAATAATGTATACTTGGTATTACATTATCTGGGAGGTACGTTACTATGCAACAATTTGTGACTTTGGCAATCGCGTCAACATTTGAAGATGAACTGACATTAGATACGTTATCTACGACATTGGTCGATGGTAGATTACATGCATCGGAAGTAAGTAGTATAGCAGCAAGGTATCTGCAAACCAGTAACCACCTGGACATCATCATATCTCCAGATGGTAAGCATGCCAGTACCAAGTCACACTCCCCTGGCCATGTTGATCAATTGAAAATCGTAGTTATTGAAACTCAACTGTTTGTGGAGCACGCATAATGCCTAAGATACTTGCTGTATTTTTGTTGATATCCTTCGTAGTGTTGATCCTGATAGTGAAGTTTATTGTGGATTACACAACTAAAAACACCAAATATGTATTATCTCAGATACACGATCAAACGTATTTGTGTGATCATGGTATTGCTAAGGATCTAGATGATACGGTCATCGTTGATCTAACCCACACACCGGTTAAATGTGCTGGTTTATTATGAGTGTAAACCAAAAGAAGATAGTTGCACGATGCCATGAGACAATAGAACTCGCCAACTCTACGTTTGAAATAGTTCTACCACCGATACCAATCCTGTTCAATCTCAGTGGTAGAATGGCAGGGTATGCAATAATGGACAATTGGCAACCCTCATTAAAATTCAACTGTACGCTAGTAGATGGTGCCGGATTCCAACACATACACGACAACACTGTGCCACATGAGATCGCCCACATAGTGTGCATGTTATATCCAGCATACGGTAAGAATCATGATACAGGTTGGAAGAATGTATGTCTGGCATTGGGCGGGAATGGTAAGCGGATTCATTACGAAGAAGTCATATATGGTGGTGGGCCAACCTACCTGTATACCACCACTACAGGTGATAAGGTGCGTGTGAGTCACAAGAGACACAAAAATATCTTGGCCGGTGCCTGTTATCACTGTGACCATGCATCAGGGTATATATCAGACGAAAGTCCTTTTGAGATAATTAACCCAAAATAGATCTAACGTATAGGCTAGAGGAAGAATATGTCTGACAATAGAAAGCATATTGTGAATATAAATGGTATTCAGATTCCAGTAGATTCATTGTCTGAATTTGAAGCGAAAGAGCAACTGAAGATATACATTGAAACAAATGGCCAGCTGATAGAAGCTATGCAAGCCCTAACTGATTTGATGTGTTCACAACAATTACTGACTCAACAACTCTCTTCGCAAAATAATACCACTCGCATTACGTTCTCCACGAATTTGATGCCTACAGATACCATGTCTGATGTTGACTTTGCATTTAAGAAAGCAGGTTCAAAATTGGACACCGACGAATGAAACTAAAATAATATTTCCATCTATGTAGTATACTAGTGATACCTAAATTGATAAGAGGTATCGGTTATGAAACTTATTGGACTCGTAATTACCATGGTATTGGGTTGGTACCTGATAGACCAAACACAAGTAGAAATCCTCAATCGTTGTAACAACGGATACGACATGTCATTCAAAGGTCGTGTTGTGCACTGTCAAATCGATCTAGCCAGAAGTCCAGATAAGAGTCCAATTCCAAACGAACCATCCATCTTCGTAATTGCTACTGAAAAGGCAAAGCAACTTCTGAAGACAGGATTTCAATCTTAGGATAGGGTTTCTATCATGCATCTTGAACCATCCCACGCACATGGCTTGCACGCGCCAAACCACAGTCGATTTGTAATAAAATACAAAACTAGACTAAAGACTGCCTATTCTCTTCCATTAGCCATTGGTATGCTTTCGACGATGATGGAAGTAGACCACCTGAAGTTGTTTGATGATGTCACTGCAACCGGTAAGGCAGTCCAAGTCAATGGGTTTGAGTTAGGCTTCATCACAGATACTGAGTTCAATTGTTGAAATAGGTGTCATTTTTGTCTCCTAAATCATCCTATATAATCGATGGATGATGCAATAAGGAGAAATCATATGAAACTTTCCAACACTCAAGTCAGCACCATCGCAATATTGGCAGCAGAATACCAGCATAATGAAGATAATCTACCCGATGTGGTAACTTGTTTCAGAAACGTAGCATGGTGCTTTGGAGGTGAATTAGAGCGAGTATGGGTAATGTATCTACTCATAGGCAGATATGGATATCGTATAGGTAGTATTGAGTTGGAGGCAGCGGTAAATGAAGTTTGGCAGTATATGCTAGATATCGCACAGTACCATGGTATCTCCACAGAAAGACGCAGGCCGTAATTTGACACATTTCATCCACCTTGCTATCATAACGAAAACATAGCAACGGAGGTAGATGATATGCCACAAGAAATAGAAGTAGTACCACAAACCAATGGGTTCTATGTATACGGTAGATTTTCTTCCGTTATGCGTGCAAACCTACAAAAAGAAATCCTATATTGTAATATCATTCCTGGATCTGATGATCGCATTGCAATGGAGCAGGCATTACTTGATTTTGATGCCACTAAGATGACACGAAATTAGGTTTGACACGAAATACAAGTTTCGCTATACTGAATTGGTAAGATACACACTTTAACATCACACAGACACAGGGGTAACATATTATGGCCAAAGGTATTATTCGCGCAAGTGTATTGGACACGTTCATAAATTTGTCAACCAAACGATTAGACGGTGAGTTTGGTGACATTTCTAGTGGCACTTTGTCGGAAGGTAATATTGCATTCCGTTCAGCTGTTCTGGAATATGCGATATCAACGTTCAACGTCAATCGCACCGCAGCAGCAACACATTACAACCACGCATTTAAGAAAGTAAAAGCTGAAGCTCCAGAGTTGGTGGTTGGGTTGGGGAGAAGTGACGATAAAAAAGGTGGTCGCAAACTAGGGGGCAAGAACACACCACGTGATGGCAGTATGGTGGAGCAGGTTGAACTCACCTACACCGTAGTCAGAGCTAAAGATGGGGCAGTTGTTGCAAATGGTGTTACGAAGACAGTGGCAGAAGAGTTGATTACAAAGGCGGCAAAGGGCAAGAAGGCGAAACTAGTGATTCAGTAGAGAACTGTCCTGTGTGAAAGGGTTGATACTAGTAATAGTTTCAACCTTTTTCTACCTTTAGTGTTGCTATAATAACAACACGCAAACAACAACGGGGTATCATAAAATGGCAGACGCATTGGCTTGTATGGCACAAGAAGTAATCAAGTTACAACAAACTGGTACTAGTATAACTGCTGACCAGGTTAAAGAATTACTTAAAGACGTAAAAGGTACAACGTTCGCAAGTATGCTGACAGTCACCAAAGTTAAGTTGGCAGCAGCTAATAAAGACATGGATATTTTTAAGGTAACTTCTGCAAGAGTACAATTATTCAACAACATACATTCTGATACCAGTGTGTATGCAAATGCGGTTAAACGTTCAGCAGCTAAAGACGAAAGTAACAATCAGGAAAATGTACAGAACTTTGAAGTACAAGAAAACTATTTTGAGCACACTGATTGTTATAGTGTTGTGAGACACAAAGCAGATCACACAAAATTGTATCTATATGCAATCTATAACGGTGCTGAGAGTGTATATGTACATGGTGACAAGATACTCACCAAAGCACAGGTGGCCACGTATTGCACTCCTGCAGAAGCTAAAAAGTTACTTGACCCAGAACCCACGTATAATGTTGGCAACCAAGTGGCACATAGTGTCGTTCCGCGTGCGTTGAAATTAGAAAGTATAATACAACTACGCGCAATGAAACAAACTTTGGAGGTATAACATGGCAGGCCCAAATAGTAATGCACTGTGTTGTGAATTGTTTAGTATATTAAACCCATTGCGGTTAGAGGGTAAAATTACTGAATTGAGATTTCGTCAACTAATTCTATCTTCGCTTCAATGCATTTGCTTTCTTTCAAGTCCTTCAGCAAATACACGATATCTACAAACATTGCGGATGATGGAATCGAAAGATTCTGCATTGACTGTTGGGATTACTTGGCCTAAGGAAGAGAAATGATATGAGCCTACTTTGTCCGTATTGCGATTCACCGTTGGAAATCCCAAAGTATATACGTGAAACGGTGTATAAGCACGTAGGTTCATCTAGTACATTCGATAGCCTATGCTGTGACATGCCCATCGGGTGTAAAATTATACAGCAGGTTGAAATTAAGAAAGTACAATCAGAATAGAGGTATCCAAAGTATGAGTAAAGTATGGATGGTCTGCCACTGTGGTGAAGAGTACCAAGCACGTGAAGCTGACCTGAAACGTGGATGGGGCTATTCATGTGGGAAATCTTGTGCTGCAATTCGTAGGGATTTTGGAAGACCTAAGGCCAAGCGAATTGACGGAGTCAAAATCAAACAGGTCAAAAGGTCACCTAGCACTTATCGTCCTAACGATACACGATACACATCTTATGGTGAACCTGGTTATGATGAGGATCCATGTTGGGATGCACATAAGGACACGTTCTGAAACCTTCTTGTATACATAGAAACGCACTATAATAACAACATACAAACAACACGCGAGAGGTAAACACTATGTCAAATTATCTTTTGGTAAACATTTATCGTAGTGGCGATATTGATTGCTCCAACAATAGCATCAGTAACAATCCACACGCAATCTGTGTAGTACCTTGCCCTAACGGTAACATATCCGACGAGGATATCCAAAAGGCCAAGTACACGGTACTGGAGTTAAACGAATCGGGTGGTAGAGAATTCTTTACAGTGCGTGGCGTGTCTAAACGCACAATGAACGGTGGGTGTTTTGTATACACTACGGACAGTAGATTTTCAAAGCAATATGGAAGCAATCCAATTCGTTTACACGATCGAGTAGAATAACATGCCAGCATATGTAGCAGTGGTACACCCGACCACCAAAGATGCAGGATTTATGGAATTTAATCTTAATGATCCAGCGGATATGCATATGTTCAACACGATGTTCGGATTCCATAATCAGACCATACTTGATATTCCACTGAAGCATGGGATTAGAGAATGGAATGACAATGCAGGATTCACAATCATGCTATCCACCAACTTTGACCATCTTATCAACACAGTAACCACTATGGCAGCCCCACTGTTAGGTATGGTAGGATAAGTTTCTTAAATACCATACAGATGGTAGTGCTATACTAACACAAACAAGCAACGAGGTATAGATATTATGCGTGGAGATGTGGTACTTAATACTAGATACAATATTACTGCGGTTATACTAGAATGCGAACAAGAAACCTACCGTGTCAAAACAGCCAAAGGTACTGTGATGGTATGGGACATTGTTGATTGTGAAATAATCCCAAACGAATAGGAGCAGATTAATGAAACTTATCATTGCCATAATGCTGACCTTGAGTTCTGCAGTATATGCAGATGACCTGATCCTTGGCGAATATACTCACCATTTCAAAGATTTGCGCTGCAAAGGATGCAAGCCATTCACTAATGAACACCCACTCTTAGGATATTCAACTGACGATTATATATTCTTTGCAATGAAGAACAGTTATGATAAAGATAGTGTTGCAGTGTTAAGATCAATAAAAACGGATGTGGGCCAATACCTTACTCCATTCGCTGCTGCAGGTTTAGTGACCGGTTACGAACAGGTAAAACCAAAATATATCTACGCGGGTGTAGCAGCATTAGGTTACATTGGTATGGATATACACCCAGCGAGCAATGATGTTGGTTTGGTTATAACATGGGTTCCAGGACAATTCATTGGAGCAGGAATACGTTTTAGACTACCGTAAGTTTCTATATGTTACAATAGCAATACATGGACAGGAGACTTTTAAAATGAAGCCAATAGATACCCCACAACAGCACCTAAGAGCAAGTAGTATTAAGCTTGGTGATATTATCATCCACGAAGATAGTCGTTTCAACTATATTGTAGAAGATATAACCGAACCTACCACGAATGAAATTAGATTGCATTATAACAATATGACCGCCTCATCGCTTTACGACGGGCATGAAATGTTAACGGTAATTAGATTAAGTTGAAACCATAATCACAACATAGAAATGTTGTATACTAACATCACATAAACAGCAAAGAGGTATCTAATATGATGAGTAGTTATTGGAAATACACTTATTGGAACAAGAACGGTGAACATCAGGTAGCTGCAGACTTATTGAGTGAAATGATTCCTCATAGTGGCAAGGTAAACAACCCACGCAAAAACAAGGCGCTAGAGAAATTTCGCAAAGCAAGAAATTGCTACTATGATCTGTACAACAATGGGCTCTGCAATAGATCAAAGGAATTCCGTGAGGTTTTCGGGCTTAGTTCTAGTATGTACAAAATGCCTTACGGATTTGATACATCACTATACATCAAAGTTGAAGCTGAACTCAATCGCATCATTGTGGCTGCAGCTGAAGAACAAGGTATCCGTATCCACTATTGTGAAACTTTTGCAGCTTGAAAATGTCGTGCTATACTAAACACATACAAACAAAGCAGGAGCAAACGAAATGGCATTGACTAATTTGATCAGTATTAACTTCGTGGACCCAATTGACATCCGTACTGAGGATGATAACCGGGAGTTAGTGCGCAACCTTAGGCGCTTGGCTGACCACTTAGAGAGTGACTGTGAACTGTTGACACGCTTCAGAGATGTGAACGGTAACGTGATAGCTATTATAGAATCCGTATTATACGGCACCAGTGCGTAGGGTGTTATAATAGCAGCATGTAGGCACAGTAAATGAGGGCTAGGCATGCACAGTTTATAACGCGATGGCACCGTCCAACCGGTTGGTAAGAGTTTCTACACGGTTGAAACTATTTAGAACCGATTGAAACTATTTAGAACCGATTGAAACTATTTAGAACCGATTGAAACTATTATAGAC
>Ga0075017_100000987_pt1 | contig 16971 bp, 19 predicted proteins | sample AleBraG_ABR_2012_FD_71475 | JGI IMG/M metagenome (GOLD analysis project Ga0075017, IMG submission 71475) | Freshwater sediment microbial communities in response to fracking from Pennsylvania, USA - Alex Branch Run_MetaG_ABR_2012 | ecosystem: Environmental > Aquatic > Freshwater > Creek >... | reverse complement strand
GGTCGTGGTCGGTCTCGCGATCATCATGACCATCTTCCGTACCCGCCGGTCGGCCTCGGTCGACGAAGCCAACCTGCTGAAGTACTAGAGGGGCCGTCCACGTGTCTCCGTTCTCGGGCGTAGTCACCCACGCCGCTGATGCCGTGCCCACGGCCGCGGCGGCCAGCGGGACGTTCCAGCTCATCTGGCTGCTCATCGCCCTCCCGCTCGCGGGTGCGGCCATCCTGCTGCTCCTGGGCCGTCGGACCGACAAGTGGGGCCACTGGCTGGGCGTGCTCGCCTCGCTGTCGTCGTTCGTCGTCGCCGCGGTGCTCTTCTTCGGCCTGCTCGGTCAGCCGAGCGACCAGCGCACGGTCACCCAGCACCTCTTCAACTGGATCGCGGTGGGCACCTTCGACGTGCCGTTCGACCTGCGCCTCGACCAGCTGTCGATGACCTTCGTACTCCTGATCACCGGCGTCGGCACCCTGATCCACATCTACTCGGTCGGCTACATGAGCCATGACCACGACCGTCGCCGGTTCTTCGGCTACCTCAACCTGTTCGTCGCTTCGATGCTCCTGCTCGTCCTCGCCGACAACTACCTCCTGCTCTACGTCGGCTGGGAGGGCGTCGGTCTCGCGTCGTACCTGCTCATCGGGTTCTGGTACGTCAAGGACTCGGCGGCGGTGGCGTCGAAGAAGGCGTTCGTCGTCAACCGTGTGGGCGACGTCGGGCTCTCGCTCGCCGTCATGCTCATGTTCGTCACGTTCGGGTCCGTGACCTTCCAGGGCGTGCTCGGGTCGGCGTCGAAGGCGAGCGAGTCGCAGCTGACCTGGATCGGGCTGGCCCTCCTGCTCGCGGCGTGCGGCAAGAGCGCTCAGTTCCCGCTTCAGTCCTGGCTCCTCGACGCGATGGAGGGCCCGACCCCGGTGTCGGCGCTCATCCACGCCGCGACCATGGTCACCGCCGGCGTCTACCTCATCGTCCGGTCCGGTGCGATCTTCGACGCAGCACCGCAGGCCCGCACCGCGGTCATCGCCATCGGAGCCATCACCCTGATCATGGGTGCGATCATCGGCTGCGCCAAGGACGACATCAAGAAGGCGCTGGCCGGCTCCACGATGAGCCAGATCGGCTACATGATCCTGGGCGCGGGCCTCGGCCCCGTCGGCTACGCGTTCGCCATCTTCCACCTGCTGCTGCACGGCTTCTTCAAGGCCGACATGTTCCTCGGCGCCGGCTCGGTCATGCACGGCATGAACGACGGTGTGAACATGCGCCGGTACGGTGCGCTGCGTACGGTCATGAAGGTCACCTGGATCACGTTCGCCTGCGGATGGCTTGCCATCATGGGCATCCCGCCGTTCGCGGGCTTCTACTCCAAGGACAAGATCATCGAGGCGGCCTGGTCCGTGAACCCGGTCGTCGGGCTGGTGACCATCGTGGGAGCCGGCATCACCGCGTTCTACATGACACGGCTGTTCGCGATGACCTTCCACGGTGAGGCGCGCTGGACAGACGACGTCCATCCGCACGAGTCGCCGTGGATCATGATGTTCCCCGTCGCGATCCTGGCGTTCCTCTCGGCGGTCGCCGGCTTCGTCCTGGCCTACAACAACGCGTTCGTCGACTGGCTGGAGCCGGTCACCGGACTGCAGGAGACCGGGCTCTCGCAGACGGTCGTCTACACGCTCCAGGGCGTCACGCTCGCGCTCGTGCTCGTCGGCGCGGCGCTCGCCTGGATCCCCTACGCCACCCGGGCTGTACCCGTGGTCGCGCCCGCGGGCAATGTGCTGACGAGGGCCGCGCGAGCGGACCTGTACGGCGACGCGGTCAACGAGGCGGTGTTCATGCGCCCGGGCCAGTACCTCACGAGGTGGCTGGTCTGGTTCGACAACAGGGTCGTCGATGGGATCATCAACGGCAGCGCCGCGACGATCGGCGGTCTCTCGGGCCGCGCACGTCGGCTGCAGACCGGCTTCGCCCGGTCGTACGCCCTGTCCATGCTCGGCGGCGCCGTCGTGGTCGCCGCCGCCCTCGTGCTGGTGAGGCTCTGAGCCATGACGAACTCCTACTGGCTCCTGGCCCTCCTCGTCGCGCCCCTCGTCGGCGCCGTCCTGGTCATGCTCGTGCCGAAGGGCAACGAGAAGCTGGCCAAGCAGCTTGGCCTGCTCATCTCGGTGGTCGTCTTCGCTCTGTCCGTCGCGATGGCGCTGCAGTTCGTCGTCGCACGAGCGGCGGAGTTCCAGTTCGCCTACTCCGTGTCCTGGATCTCGAGCTTCAACATCAACTTCGCGCTCGGGGTCGATGGCATCGCGCTCGTCCTCATCGCTCTGTCGACGTCGCTCGTCCCAATCGTGCTGCTCGCCGGGTGGCACGACGCCGACGGGGCCAGGGGATCGGTCCGCGGCTACGTCGCGCTCATCCTCGTGCTCGAGGCGGCGATGGTGGGGGTCTTCGCCGCCACCGACCTGTTCCTCTTCTACGTGTTCTTCGAGGCCATGCTCGTCCCGGTCTACTTCCTGATCGGTCGCTACGGCGGGCCGCGACGCAACTACGCCGCCGTGAAGTTCCTGCTCTACTCGCTCTTCGGCGGACTGCTCATGCTCGCGTCGCTGATCGGGCTGTACGTCGTCTCGGGGGACCTCACCGGGCACGGCACGTTCGACTTCACCCAGCTTGCGGCCCTCTCGATCCCGTTCGGCACCCAGAAGTGGCTGTTCGCCGGGTTCTTCATCGCCTTCGCGATCAAGGCGCCGCTGGTGCCGTTCCACACCTGGCTCCCCGATGCGGCCGCGGAGTCGACGCCCGGCACCGCTGTGCTCCTCGTCGGCGTGCTCGACAAGGTCGGCACGTTCGGCATGCTGCGCTACTGCCTCGAGCTCTTCCCGAACGCCTCGCACTGGGCCACCCCGCTCGTGCTGGTGCTCGCGGTCGTCGGCATCATCTACGGCGCACTCCAGGCGATCGGCCAGACCGACATCAAGCGGCTCATCGCCTACACGTCGGTGTCGCACTTCGGCTTCATCGTGCTCGGTGTCTTCGTGATGACGACGCAGGGGCAGAGCGGCTCGGCCCTCTACATGGTGAACCACGGCTTCTCCACCGCGGCACTGTTCCTCATCGGCGGGTTCCTCATCAGCCGCCGCGGATCGCGCCTGATCGAGGACTTCGGGGGGGTGCAGAAGGTAGCGCCGGTCCTGGCCGGCACCTTCCTGATCGCGGGCATGTCGTCGCTGGCGCTGCCCGGCCTGTCGAGCTTCGTGAGCGAGTTCCTCGTGCTGGTCGGCACCTTCGAGCGCTATACCTGGATCGGTGTCGTGGCCACGCTGGGCATCGTGCTGGCAGCGCTCTACATCCTGCTCATGTACCAGCGCACGATGACCGGCCCGACCCCGCAGGTCGTCATCGAGAGGGTGAACGACCTGCGCGGTCGCGAGGTGCTCGCGATCGCGCCGCTCCTGGTCGTCATCATCGCGCTCGGCGTCTACCCGAAGCCGGTGCTCGACGTCGTCAACCCGGCGGTCGACCGCGTGATGCACGCGGTCGGCGCCACTGACCCCGCGCCGCAGGTGGCGCCGGTCGCCGAAGGGACCCAGAAGTGAACGCCCTGGCCGCCGTCACGGGATCCTTCGACATCCCGACCATCGAGTACGGCCCGCTCTCGCCGATCCTCATCGTGCTCGGTGCCGCGGTCGTGTCGGTGCTCGCCGAGGCGCTCCTGCCCCAGCGCCACCGTCGCAACGTCCAGCTCACCCTCACCTTCCTGGCACTGGCCACCTCGTTCGCCGCGGTCGTATCACTGAAGGGCACCCAGAAGATCGTGGCGATGGGGTCGGTCGCCGTCGACGGACCGACGTTGTTCATGCAGGGCTCGATCCTCGTGCTCGCGTTCATCGCGGCGCTGGTGATGGCCGAGCGTCGGGTCGACCCGGTCGGTGACTCGTTCGCACCGCGCGCCTCGGCGCTGCCCGGGTCCGAGGACGAGCAGGTCTTCACCCGGCTGGGGTGGCTGCAGACCGAGGTGTGGTCGCTGTTCCTGTTCTGCGTCGGCGGCATGCTGCTCTTCCCGGCGTCCACCGACCTGCTCACGATGTTCGTGGCGCTCGAAGTGCTCTCCCTGCCGTTGTACGTCCTGGTGGGACTTGCGCGTCGCCGCCGTCTGCTCTCGCAGGAGGCGTCGCTCAAGTACTTCGTCCTCGGCGCCTTCTCGTCGGCGTTCTTCCTCTACGGCACGGCGCTGCTCTACGGCTTCGCCGGCACCGTCTCGCTGAGCGGGATCGCGGACGCCCTCACGGGCACGGCGTCGGACACGGGCCTCGTGCTCGCCGGCGTCGGTCTCCTCGCTGTCGGGCTGCTCTTCAAGATCGGTGCGGCCCCCTTCCACCAGTGGACGCCCGACGTCTACCAGGGCTCACCCACCTCGGTCACCGGCTTCATGGCCGCGTGCACGAAGGTGGCCGCGTTCGGTGCGCTGTTCCGGGTGATGTACGTCGCGCTCGGAGGCATCCGCTGGGACTGGCGACCGATGATGTACGTCATCGCGGGCCTCACCATGATCGTGGGCACTCTGTTCGCGCTGACCCAGACCGACATCAAGCGCATGCTCGCCTACTCCTCGATCGCCCAGGCCGGCTTCATGCTCGTGGGGCTCGTGGCGACCACCGCCGCGGGGCTGCAGGGCACGCTCGTCTACCTCCTCGCCTACGGCATCGCCACCGTGGGCGCCTTCGCGATCGTGACGCTGGTGCGCGACTCCACGGGTGAGGCGACGCACCTGTCGCAGTGGGCCGGCCTGGGCAAGCGGTCGCCGGTCGTGGCGGCGGCCTTCGCCCTCTTCCTGCTCGCGTTCGCCGGGATCCCGCTCACGAGCGGCTTCACCGGGAAGTTCGCGGTCTTCACCGCGGGCATCGCGGGCGGTGCCACCCCGATCGTCGTGCTGGGCGTGGTGGCCAGTGCGGTTGCCGCGTTCTTCTACGTGCGCGTCGTCGTTCTCATGTTCTTCAACGAGCCCGCTGCTGACGGCGGCCCGAGCGTGGTGGTCCCCAGCGCGTTCACCACGTTGGCGATCACCGTGGCCGTCGCACTGACCGTCGTCATCGGCGTGCTCCCGCAGATCGTCTTCAACCTGGTCTCCTCGGCCGGGATCTTCGTCCGCTGAGACCTTCGAGAACAGGAGACGCCGCCGTGAGCGAGGGCTTGCCCTTCGGGTTGTCGTACGTCGACAGCGCCCTCGCCGACCGCCTGCGCAGCGGCCTCGACGAGGTCGAGGTCGCGCTGCGCAAGGCGGTCGCGAGCGACTACCCGTTCGTCGATGAGGCCGCCGGCCACCTCGTCAACGCCGGGGGCAAGCGCTTCCGACCGCTGCTCGCGCTCGTCGCATCCCAGTACGGCGACCCGGACGCGACCGGTGTCGTCCCGGCTGCCGTCGTCGTCGAACTCACCCATCTGGCGACCCTGTACCACGACGACGTCATGGACGAGGCTCCGCTGCGCCGCGGTGCTCCTTCGGCGAACGCGCGGTGGGACAACACGGTCGCGATCCTCACCGGCGACTTCCTGTTCGCCCGTGCCGCGGACATCGCCTCGGACCTCGGGACCGAGATCGTGCGTCTGCAGGCCCGCACCTTCGAGCGGCTGTGCACCGGCCAGATCCGCGAGACCGTCGGTCCGGCGGCGGGCGAGGACCCGGTCGCGCACCACCTCGAGGTGCTCGCCGGCAAGACCGGCTCGCTCATCGCTCTCGCCGCTCGGATGGGTGCCATGACCTCGGGTGCCGATGCGCGCACCGCCGAGGCGGTCGCCGCCTACGGCGAGAAGTTCGGCGTCGCGTTCCAGCTCTCCGACGACCTGCTCGACATCGCGAGCGAGTCGAAGGAGTCGGGCAAGACCCCGGGAACCGACCTCCGCGAGGGGGTGCGCACCCTGCCGGTCCTGCTCGCGCTGCGCGGCACCGACCCCGAGGGGGCACGACTGCGCGAGCTGCTGGCGGGTCCGCTCGTCGACGACGACCTGCACGCCGAGGCGCTCGGGCTGCTGCGCGGCTCGTCGGCCGTGGCGGAGGCCCGTGGGGTGCTCGTGGGGTGGGCCGAGTCGGCGCGCGCCGAGCTGTCCGCGCTGCCGCCGGACGTCGCCACGGACGCGCTGTCGTTGATGTGCGACGTCGTCGTCGACCGCGACGCCTGAGAGCAACTCCCTTCGGGACCGGTGGCTCAGATGGGTGCTTCGACGTCGGCGGCCTCGTCTGCCGCGGCGCTCCGGCGGGCCGTGCGGTTGCGACCCCCCTGCCGCAGGCCGTCGTAGCTGAACACCACGAGCGCGGCCCACACGATGACGAAACCGACCCATCGCACGGGCGACATCGTCTCGCCGAGCACCACGACGCCGATGGCGAACTGGATGATCGGCGTGAGGTACTGAAGCAGCCCCATCATCGTGAGGGGGACACGGTTCGCCGCAGCGCCGAACAGCAGCAGCGGGATGGCCGTGATCACGCCGGTGCCCATGAGCAGCAGGCTCGTCCGGGTCGTGTCGTGCCCGAGCACCAGGGACCCCGTGTGCTGCAGGTGCACGAGCCAGGCGAGCGCGAACGGCGAGGCCACCGCCGTCTCCACCGTGAGGCTCGCCATCGGGTCGGCACCCACCACCTTCTTGAGGGTGCCGTAGCCCGCGAAGGAGAACGCCAGGGCGAGCGCGATCCACGGCACCCTTCCCAGGCCGACGGTGAGCACGACGACGGCGAGGGTGGCGACGCCGACAGCAACCCACTGCACCCTGCGCAGCCGTTCGCCGAGGAACACCACTCCGATGACCACGAGGACCAGCGGATTGATGAAGTAGCCCAGCGAGGCCTCGACGACGTTGCCGTCGTTGACCGCCCAGATGTAGACGCCCCAGTTGATGCCGATGAGCGCGGCGGCGAGCGACAGCAGGAGCAGGGAGCGACGGTCTCGGATCACCGGACCCACGCGCGACCAGCTGCGGGTGACCGTGAGCACGAGCGCCATGAACACGAGCGAGAAGACGAAGCGCTCGCAGAGGATCTCGACCGCTCCGGCCGGCTCGAGCAGCGGGAAGTAGAGCGGGAAGAAGCCCCAGATCGCGTACGCGCCGATGCCGAAGAGCAGCCCGAGCCGCGCGTGCGACCGGGCCTGCTCCGCGGAAGTGCCGGGCTTGTTCAGGCGATGTCCCAGGTGTCGCTGCCGGCGAGCAGTGTGGCGAGGTCACCCCGCCCCGACGCCTGAGCGCTGTCGAGCTGGGCGTGGAAGGCGCTGTCGTAGGACGTGCGCGGCACGTCGCGGAAGACGCCGATCGGAGTGTTCGCGAGCGAGAGCGAGTCCGAGAGCCGCGACAGCGCGAACGCGATGGACGGGTCCGGGTTGTGCGAGTCATGCACGAGCACGTGGTCGAGCCCGACCTCGGCGACGTCGACGATGCCAAGGCTACCGTCCGCGCCGCGTACCACGCCGCGGGTCCCGTCGACGAGGGTGATCGGCTGGCCGTCGACGAGGCGCAGGGTGAGGGAGTCGCGGTGGTCGGCGTCCTTGAGCGGGTCCCAGGCGCCGTCGTTGAAGATGTTGCAGTTCTGGTAGATCTCCACGAGCGCCGTGCCCTCGTGGAGCGCAGCAGCGCGCAGCGTCTCGGTGAGATGCTTGCGGTCGGAGTCGATCGTGCGGGCCACGAACGAGGCCTCGGCCCCGATCGCTAGCGAGACCGGGTTGAACGGGTGGTCGAGCGAGCCCATCGGGGTGGACTTCGTGACCTTGCCGACCTCGGACGTGGGGGAGTACTGGCCCTTCGTCAGGCCGTAGATCCGGTTGTTGAACAACAGGATCTTCAGGTTCACGTTGCGGCGCAGCGCATGGATGAGGTGGTTGCCGCCGATAGAGAGCGCGTCTCCGTCACCGGTGACCACCCAGACCGACAGGTCGGGCCGCGTCATCGCCAGACCCGAGGCGATCGCCGGCGCACGGCCGTGGATCGAGTGCATGCCGAACGTGTTCATGTAGTACGGGAAGCGGCTCGAGCAGCCGATGCCCGAGATCCAGACGATGTTCTCCCTGGCCAGCCCGAGCTCGGGCATGAAGCTCTGGACGCCGGCGAGGATCGCGTAGTCACCGCACCCTGGGCACCAGCGCACCTCCTGGTCGGTCTTGAAGTCCTTGGCGGACTGCTTCTCGGTGGTCTTGGGCACCAGCCTGAGCGAGGGGAACCCGAGATCGACGCCGTCAGACACTGGCAACCACGTCCTTGATGACTCCGGCGAGCTCCTCGGCCTTGAACGGCAGGCCTCGCACCTGGTTGTAGGGGATCGCGTCCACGAGGAACCTGCCGCGGATCAGGAGAGCGAGCTGCCCGAGGTTCATCTCCGGGATGACGACCTTGTCGTAGCCCCGCAGCACCTCCTCGGTGTTGGCCGGGAAGGGGTTGAGATGCCGCAGGTGGGCCTGCGCGACGGAGACGCCCGCTCGCCGGGCGATCTGGCATGCGGCGTTGATCGGCCCGTAGGTCGAGCCCCACCCGAGCATGAGCACCCGCGCGTCGCCGTCTGGATCCTCGACCTGCAGGTCCGCCACGGGGATCCCGTCGACCTTGGCCTGGCGCAGCCGGGTCATCTTGTCGTGGTTGTCGGCGTCGTAGGAGATGTTGCCGATGCCGTCGGCCTTCTCGATGCCGCCGATGCGGTGCTCGAGCCCCCTCGTTCCGGGGACGGCCCATGGGCGCGCGAGGGTCTCGGGGTCGCGCTGGAACGGCCAGAACTCGGTGCTGCCGTCCTCGTTGGTGTGGTTGTGCTCGGTCGCGAACGAGACCCGCAGGTCGGGCAGGGCGTCGACGTCCGGGATCCGCCACGGCTCGGAGCCGTTGGCGACGTAGCCGTCCGAGAGTAGGAACACCGGCGTGCGGTACGTCGTGGCGATGCGGACGGCCTCGATGGCCGCGTCGAAGCAGTCACCAGGGGACCGCGGCGCGACGATCGGCACCGGTGCCTCGCCGTTGCGTCCGAACATGGCCTGCAGGAGGTCGGCCTGCTCGGTCTTCGTCGGCAGACCGGTCGAGGGGCCGCCGCGCTGCACGTCGACGATCACCAGCGGCAGCTCGAGCGCCACCGCGAGGCCGATCGCCTCCGACTTGAGCGCGACCCCCGGGCCCGACGTGGTCGTGACGGCGAGCATGCCGCCGTACGCGGCGCCGATCGCCGATCCAACGCCCGCGATCTCGTCCTCGGCCTGGAACGTCATCACGTTGAACTTCTTGTGCTTGCTCAGCTCGTGGAGGATGTCCGAGGCCGGCGTGATCGGGTACGAGCCGAGGAACAGCGGCAGCCCGGAGCGCTCCGCGGCGGCGATGAGGCCGTAGGCGAGCGCGAGGTTGCCGTGGATGTTGCGGTAGCGGCCGGAGAGCATCGGCGCTGGCTGGACCTCGTACTGCACCGAGAAGTCCTCGGTGGTCTCGCCGAACGACCAGCCGGCCTCGAACGCCGCGATGTTGGCCGCCAGGATCTGCGGCTTCTTGGCGAACTTCTGCTTGAGGAACGTCAGCGTCCCCTCGGTCGGACGGTGGTAGAGCCACGACAGCAGGCCGAGCGCGAACATGTTCTTCGCCCGCTCGGCCTCCTTCTTCGTGATCTCGAAGCTCTTGAGCGCCGCGACGGTGAGCGAAGTCAGCGGGATCGGGTGTACGGCGTAGGACTCGAGGGACCCGTCGTCGACGGGGCTCAGGGCGTAGCCCACCTTCGCGAGGTTGCGCGGGGTGAACTCGTCGGTGTTGACGATGATGTCGGCGCCGCGGGGGAGGTCGCGCATGTTCGCCTTGAGCGCCGCGGGGTTCATGGCCACCAGCACGTTGGGGGTGTCGCCGGCCGTGGTGATGTCGTGGTCGGCGAAGTGCAGCTGGAAGGCCGAGACACCGGGAATGGTTCCTGCTGGCGCCCGGATCTCGGCGGGGAAGTCCGGAAGCGTCGCGACGTCGTTGCCGAACCACGCGGTCCGCGAGGTGAACTGGTCACCGGTCAGCTGCATGCCGTCGCCCGAATCACCCGCGAATCGGATGATGACCCGGCTGAGCTGGACCACTTGCTTGCTCACGTGTGTTCCCGCCTTGTCGACGTGGTGGTGCCCGGGGCGGGGGTCGGTGCCGACCTACCGTGGAGCCGGGTCGTGGGACTAGCTCGCGCAGCTCCTCGCCCTCCCCCGGGCCGGGTGCTGCGGGGTCCATCCTCCCCCCGAGCACCCCGAAACGCGCGGAGAGGTCGGTCACAGCGTTGCGCGTCGCGGCACGTGTCCCGCCCATCGGTCCGGCGGTCGCGCGCGACGGCCGCTCGTCTCCGGGTCGCTAGGCTCGCTCGAACCGCCCGCCGAGCGTTCAGGAGCCCAGGAGGAGTCGTGCTGAACCGACCCGTCAGTCTCCCGACGCCCCGAGTCGGGCAGCCCCCCGAGCGCGGGCCGATCCGGCTCGACCTGTCCTGGGGCGGCCGTGACTGGACCGTCTGGATGGTCGACGTCGGGCTCGCGTGCTGCTCGGTCGAGGTCATGGCCGCGGCCCTGGGGTCGGGAGCGTCCCGCGAGGCGGGCGAGCTCGTGCACGCCGATCCGGGCGCGCCCGTCGACGTCCTGGTGGTCTCTGGCACCTGCACCGACGTCCTGGCCCCAGCGGTGCGCCGCCTCTGGAAGTCCCTCCCCGCGCCGACCCGAGTCGTGTCGTTCGGCGCATGCTCGAACACCGGTGGGCCCTACTGGGACTCCTACTCAGTGACCAAGGGCATCGACCAGGTCTTGCCCGTCGACGTCTATGTGCCGGGGTGCCCGCCGCGGCCGCAGGCCCTGCTCCAGGCGCTGTCCCTGATCGACGACGCTGGCGCCATGCCATGAGCACGCTCGCCTCCGCCGTGGCCGCCGCCGTCGCCGGCGCCACGATGCACGAGGGTTTCGGACCGGTCACCGTCGACGTGCCCCGGGAGCGATGGAGGGACGGTCTCGCCGCGGCCCAGACCGCCGGTGCCACGTTCTTCGACCTGCTGACCGCCTACGACGACGCGCCGGCCGGTCTCGCCGTGGTGGTCCACCTCGCCACCCCCCACCTGCGCGACCACCTCCTCGTCCGGACCGTCGTGCCCGATGCCATCCGCGAGCTCGACACGGCGACCGGCGTCTACCGCGGTGCTGCCTGGCACGAGCGGGAGACGCACGAGATGTTCGGGATCGACTTCGTCGGGAACGCCCGGCTCGACCCGCTGCTGCTGGGCGCGGACCTCGGTGCGGCACCGCTGCGCAAGGACTTCGTGCTGGCCGCGCGTGCCGCGCGTGCCTGGCCGGGCGAGAAGGATCCCTCCGACCAGGGCGGCCGTCCGCGTCGCCGGACGGTCCCGCCTGGTGTCCCCACGGACTGGCCGGAGGCCGGGTCGTGAGCGCCGCGGACCCTCGTGCGTCCCGCGCGCGCGGCGTCATCGCCCTGCTCGAGCAGAACTGCACCGTCTGCATGCTGTGCGTCCGCGAGTGCCCGGACTGGTGCATCGAGATCGACTCGCACACCGTCACGCTGCCGGCCGACGAGACCCACCGCCGGCCGCGCACCGAGGCCGTGCTGGACCGGTTCGCGATCGACTTCGGCCTCTGCATGTACTGCGGCATCTGTGTGGAGGTCTGCCCGTTCGATGCGCTCCACTGGTCGCCGGTCGCGGAGTACGCCGCGACCTCCTCGGCCGGTCTGGTCCATGAGCGCGACCGGCTCTCGTCGTGGGAGCCCACCGTCCCGGCGCCGCCGGCACTCGACCTGCACGCCGTCGTCGACGACCCGGGGCCTCGCCGGGCGACCGGGCGCAGCTGATCAGACGCGGCGCGCGAGGCCGGCCAGAACGACGCGCAGGACCTGCTCCTGGTCGTTTCGCGCGAGCTCGAGGGCCGCGAGATCGGCGTGCAACTCCGGCTCCTCCTTGCGACGGTTCGCCACGAGCGGCGTCATGCAGTGGAAGACGTCCGAGGAGTTGCGGTGCTCGCCGAACGCCCCGGGTCCGGCGTTCCCATCGCGAGGGCTAGCGGTAGTTGACGAACTGGACGGCGAAGTCGAGGTCGGCGCCCTTGACCAGGGCCTGCACCGCCTGCAGGTCGTCGCGGCTCTTCGAGGTCACCCGCAGCTCGTCGCCCATGACCTGCGCCTTGACCGTCTTGGGCCCCTCGTCACGGATCAGCTTGCCCAGCTTCTTGGCCTGCTCCTGGCTGATGCCGGCCTGCAGGCTGCAGGCGATCTTGTAGGTCTTGCCCGACAGGGTCGGGTCGCCGGCCTCGAGGCTCTTGAGCGAGATCTGCCGCTTCACGAGCTTGTCGCGGAACACGTCGAGCGCCGCGCTCGCCCGCTCCTCGGTGTCAGCGGTGATCTCGACTGCGAGCTCGCCCTTCCACTCGATCGACGCGCCGGTGTTCTTGAAGTCGAAGCGCTGCGAGAGCTCCTTCGCGGCCTGGTTCAACGCGTTGTCGACCTCCTGGCGGTCGATCTTGTTCACGATGTCGAAGCTGCTGTCGGCCATGACGGGGGTCTCCGTGCTCGGGGCGGGGGATGTGACGACCGAGCCTAGCCCCGCGGACTCGGTGGCTCGGGCCGCCGCCGGGCGCACCCCGGGGATTTCACCCGTGGCGGACGGCTATGTATCCTTCGTGGGCCGTCCTCGGACGGCTTGGCGGATTGCCCGAGCGGCCAATGGGAGCGGACTGTAAATCCGTCGGCTTACGCCTCCCCAGGTTCGAATCCTGGATCCGCCACACGCACGACGACGGGCGCGACCTCGAGGTCGCGCCCGTCGCCGTGTCCTGGGTCGTCCTCGGTCAGGTCCCGCTCGCGTCGGGGAAGCGCAGCCCGATGAGGTCCTCGCTGCGCGCCCACAGCGCCGCCGCGAGCCCCTCGTCGCGGGCGACCGCGGTGGTCGAGACCACCGTGGGGTGGCCGCGCTGCTCCATGAACCCGTCCGGCCCGACGTAGCTGCCGGGCGGCAGCCCGGGCACCGTCGCGGCGTAGAGGGTCGGCAGGGCGCCCATGGCCGCGGGCTGGGCGAGCAGGGCGTTCCCCCACGAGGCCATCCGGGCCCCCAGGCTGCTCCCGCGCATCTGTGGCCCGACCGACTGCAGGTTGGTCGAGGCGTACCCGGGGTGCGCGGCATACGCGCCGACCGGCAGGCCCGCGACTTCGAGACGACGCTGCAGCTCGAAGGTGAACAGCAGGTTGGCCAGCTTGCTCTGGGCGTAGGCGCCCCAGGGTCGGTACTTGCCCGTGCCCATCAGGTCGTCGAGATCGATGCGACCCATCCGGTGCACGCCGCTGGAGAGCGTGACGACCCGGCTGGGGGTGCCGCCGCCTCCCGTACGGGCCAGGACCGGCAGCAGGCGCAGGGTGAGGGCCATGTGGCCGAGGTGGTTCGTCCCGAGCTGCATCTCGAAGCCGTCGGCGGTCTGCCGCCGCGGGATCGCCATGACCCCGGCGTTGTTCACGAGCAGGTGGATGCTGTCGCCGCTGGCTGCGACGCCGTCGGCGAAGTCGCGGACCGAGTCCAGGCTGGCCAGGTCGAGCGTCCCGACGGACACGCCGCCCGCCGCCGGGACGCCGGCCAGCTCGGCCCGCATCGCGCCCAGGGCGGACTCGCCGCGGGCGGCGTCGCGGACGGCCAGGGTCACATGGGCACCGTGGCGGGCGAGCTCGAGGGCCGTGTGGAAACCGAGCCCGGAGTTGGCGCCGGTCACGATCGCGCGTCGTCCGGTCAGCGGGGTGATGTCGTCGCTCGTCCAGCGGGTCATGGCACCAGTCTCACCCGAGCAGCGGTCGCGAGGTGCCGTGGGCGGCCCGTTTTGGAGGAACCGCTCGGGGTTAGGTACTCTGCTCTGGCTCTAAGGCCCCCTTAGCTCAGTCGGCAGAGCGTCTCCATGGTAAGGAGAAGGTCTACGGTTCGATTCCGTAAGGGGGCTCGGAACAACGGCTCTTGCCCATCCCGGGTGAGGACCGACGTCTCGGCGGAGTAGCTCAGCCTGGCAGAGCAAGCGGCTCATAATCGCTGTGTCGCCGGTTCAAGTCCGGCCTCCGCTACACCGAACGACTACGTCTCGAACGCACCGAAAGGCACTCCCGTGGCCAAGAGCGACGTCCGCCCGAAGATCACCCTGGCCTGCCAGGAGTGCAAGCACCGCAACTACATCACCAAGAAGAACCGGCGCAACGACCCGGACCGTCTGGAGATGAAGAAGCACTGCCCGACGTGCAACGCGCACACGGTGCACAAGGAGACCCGCTAGCCGGGTGCCCTCAGGGGCCGGGTCCACCGATCTCGACGAACGACCGTCCCTTCCGGGGGGCGGTCGTTCGGTCGTAGTGGGACCGGACCGGTGCGGCCGGGACCGGGGTCCACTACCGTCGCGGTGGGCGGTCGGTCGGCCGCTCGGGTGAGGGAGGCGCGTGGTGGGACGACTCGACGACCGGGTGGCCATCGTCACCGGTTCGGGCCGGGGGATCGGACGGGCCACGGCCCTGCGCCTGGCGCGCGACGGCGCCGCGGTGGTGGTCAACGACATCGACGCCGAGCCGGCCGCGGAGACCGTTGCGCTCATTGAGGCCGAGGGCGGCAGGGCGCTGCTGCACATCGCCAACACGATCGACCTCGAGCAGGCCCACGGCCTCGCCGCGGCCGCGGTCGACGGCTTCGGCAAGCTCGACATCCTGGTCAACAACGCGGGGACCACCCGCGACAAGATGTTCCACGGGATGACCGACGAGCTTTTCGACTTCGTCGTCGACACCAACCTGCGGACGGCCTACCACGCGACCCTCGCGGCGATGCCCCATCTCCGCGAGGTCGCCAAGGCGGAGATCGCCGCCACCGGGAAGCCCGCCTATCAGCGCAAGATCGTCTTCACGTCGTCGGTCGCCGCGCTGATGGGGAACCCCGGACAGTTCAACTACACGGCGGCGAAGGGCGCGATCATCGCCGTGACCAAGACCCTCGCCCGCGAGCTCGGTCCGTTCGGCATCAACGTGAACGCGGTCGCGCCAGGCTTCATCGAGACGCGGCTCACCCAGGCCAAGGGCGACGACGACGTCTACGGCATCCCGGAGCAGATGCGGCAGATGTCGCTCATGCTCATCGGGCTCGGGCGCCTCGGAGTCCCGGAGGACATCGCCAACGTGCACGCCTTCCTGGTCTCCAGCGACGCCGACTTCATCTCCGGCGTCACGATCCCGGTCACCGGCGGCCAGCTCGGAGGGATGTGAGCCGTGGCGCTCAACCAGGACTTTCTCGGCAAGGTCTACCCGGCTGGCCCGGCGTACGAGGTCGGTCGCGAGAAGATCCGCGAGTTCGCGATCGCGATTGGCGACATGAACCCGGCGTACCACGATGTCCACCATGCTCGGTCGCTCGGTCATCGCGACGTGATCGCCCCGCCGACCTTCCCGTTCGTGGTGTCGATGCGCGCCAGCGCTGTCGCGATGTTTGACCCCGGACTCGGCCTCGACTACAGCCGGGTGGTGCACGGCGAGCAGCGCTTCGCCTACCGGCGCCCGGTGACCGCCGGCGACAGCCTCGTCGTCGTCACCACCATCGAGAACATCCGGGTGGCCGCGGGCAACGACATCCTCACCACGCGGTCGGACATCAGCACCGATGACGGCGAGCTCGTCGTCACCACCTGGGCGGTCACCGTCGCCCGCGGCACCGCGGAGGGATCGGCATGAGCGCGTCCGTGGCCTGGGCAGACGTCGAGGTGGGCACCGAGCTCCCGGCCCTGACCGTCCGCCTCCAGCGGGTCAACCTGGTCATGTACGCCGGCGCGTCGGGCGACTTCAACCCGATCCATTGGAACCAGCGCTTCGCCCAGGCGGTCGGCCTCCCCGACGTCATCGCCCACGGCATGCTCACCATGGCGTCCGCCGGTCGGGTCGTCACCGACTGGGTGGGCGACCCGGGGTCGGTGGTCGAGTACGGCGTGCGCTTCACCCGGCCCGTCGTCGTCCCCGACGACGACCGGGGCGCGACCCTGGAGATCACGGCGAGCGTGGCCGAGAAGCGCGACGACAATCTCGTCCGCATCGACATCACCGCGAAGTTCGACGACGCAACCGTCCTCGGCAAGGCGCAGGCGGTCGTCCGTCTCGTCTGATCGGCGGTTTCATCCGAATCGGATGAAACCGCGGCGGCCGACGCTCGTGACGGCGTGGCCGGCCCTCGCAACTTCCGTGAGCGGATGCCGCCGCGGGCCCGGCCCGATACGTTGGATCCGACGTCGACGACGGCCCTTCGGGCACGGCTTCCCCCTCTCGGGGGGCCTGCTCGAGACCTCCGTCGGCCGACCCGACCGCGCTCTCACAGGAAGGCACGCACTGATGGCAGACGAGCTCGAGCTCGGACCGGTGGACTACCTCGTCATCGAGTTCCCGGGCAACAAGATGACCGGCGAGGGCTTCCCGATCCTCGTCGACCTCGTCGAGCGCGGGATGATCCGCATCCTCGACCTGGCCTTCATCACGCGCGGCGCCGACGGCTCGGTCGACGCGGTCGACATCCGCGACTTCGACGCCGCCGGGATCGGCCAGCTCGCGGTGTTCCACCGCGACGGCGAGCCCGGCCTGCTCGACCAGAGCGACCTCGACGAGATCGGCGCCGTCCTCGAGCCCAACAGCTCGGCCGGCATCCTCGTGTTCGAGAACACGTGGGCCGCCCCGTTCGCCAGCGCGATGCGTCGCTCCGGCGGCCAGCTCGTGGCGAGCGGGCGCATCCCCGTGACCGATCTCCTGTCGGCCATTGAGGCATACGAGGCGCAGGGCTGAGCCCTCGGCGCCTCGCTCCCGAACCCTGATCGGAAAGGACCAGTCACATGCCAGGTCTCCTCCGCGGCGTCGCCCGCACCGCTGTCGTGGCCGGGACGGCCTCCGCCGTCGCCGGTCGCGTCAACCACCACCAGCAGGAGAAGTGGGCCAGCCAGGACCAGGCCCAGTACGCCCAGCCGCAGTACGCGGAGC
>Ga0075017_100000984_pt1 | contig 16976 bp, 16 predicted proteins | sample AleBraG_ABR_2012_FD_71475 | JGI IMG/M metagenome (GOLD analysis project Ga0075017, IMG submission 71475) | Freshwater sediment microbial communities in response to fracking from Pennsylvania, USA - Alex Branch Run_MetaG_ABR_2012 | ecosystem: Environmental > Aquatic > Freshwater > Creek >... | reverse complement strand
GCATCGAGACGTAGCGCGCTAGCGCGGCGGTGGGGCTCCGGGGGGGCGGCCCGCCGGATTCACCGGCCTGAGCTGGGCCGCCAGTCTGACCTGGGCCACCCGGCGGGCGACCGATCACTTTGCCGTCGGCCAGGGTCACACGACCCAATGTGCCACCCGGCCGACCGTCCTTGAGCGGACTGTATTCCACCGTAATTTTGTCGCCCTTGTTCACCGAGCGCTTCGTCCAACCGCCGGTTCGCGCCAGCTCACCCGGTGCGCTGCCTTCAAATCCGTAGCTGGTGACGTTGCCCTGCGCATCGCTCACGTCCACCCACAACCACACGTGCGGATTGCTCCATTCGAAGCTGCGCACCGTGCCCGTGACCGAGCCCTTCTTGGCCATGTCGAACATGGCGAAGGAATGGTGGGCGTAGCACTGACCCGCAGCCAGCAGCCAACCCACACTCAGTAATCCGGCGCTAGTCGACGCACCTCGCCAGCCCTTCAGCAAGTCGCGCATTTCAATTCTCCGGCGGCGTCAGATCAACCTGACCGTTATTATCGCGATTGTTTTCCTGGCACAGCGCTTCCTCCATGACATCCTGGCGGTCGTAGCTGCGCGTGTAGCGAAAGGGCTCGGTGAACACCTTGGGATTGGTGACCACGAAGTCGATGCGCATCTTCTTCGGGCCGGTTTTCCAGATGCGCTCAGTGACGTGGGTGCCCTCGGCCCCCGGCATACCGACAAAAAATTCCGCCCTGGGCAAAATGGCCACGGTATCGACCACCAGTACACCGTCCTCCCAGTGGCCGATGGAGTGACCACCGAATTTCAAGTCAGGATCCTCCGGGTGGGGTCGGCCGTCGGTGAAGATCCGCCGCACCTCGCCGTTTTCCATGATCAGCGTGACCTGCCCCGGCGTGAACAAAAACTCGTGCCCCATCGGTACGCTCATCATGCCTGGCATGCCATCCGGGATACAGGTGGCCGCATTGTTCTTGGCGCCGGTGCCGTCCAACCCTTTGTTCTGCACCTTGTTGATCAGGCGGTAATCCCAATACTTCTTGGTGAGCTTGGGCACGTTGGGGTTATTGGCGTCCGGCGAGTCGCTGGCGTCACGCACCCGCGCAAAGGACTCGTCATCCAACGTCCAATCACCACTCCAATCCGGCAAGCGCTTGATGGAATCGTAGCTGTCGCCCTGCGGGCCGGACTTGTCCGCGCTCACTCCAGCCGCCTGGGTGATCGAGGCCAGCGCACAGCACAACACTGCTGCACACACTGTCCATAGCGCCCGATTGCATCGGGCAAAAGCATTCTTCATGTGCACCTAAGCCCCCTGCAGGTTACACGCATAAGCGGAGCATAAAGTCCCGAGCCCTGCGCCGGCAAGACAGTTCGTCGCACATTCTCGGGCACAAAACTGTTCCCACCACTATGAGGCGGTAGACTGGGCTCATGCTGAACTCTTGCCGATTGCGGGTCGTCCTGGTGCTGGTGATGCAGCTGGTATGGGTGACGGACTTGACGGGCTGCCGACGCACTCCGGCCGCGCGTCCTGATGCGGCCGTGCTCGGGGCAGGCGCGGGCGAACGGACCGACGTCGTTGCGCCGACGGCGCTATTTGAGGTTGATTCCACGGTATCCCACATCGAGCTGCAACTGCATGCCGACGGAGCCCTTGCAGCGCTGGGTCATACGCATGTCATCGTGGTGCGCAATTTGCGTGGCGCGGTGCGGCTGCGCCAGCCCGTGGAACGCACGACGCTGCAGCTTCAGTTCGATGCCACCGATCTGCAGGTGGACGATGCGGCGGAGCGGGCCGCCGCGGGCGCCGAATTCGCCGCGCCGTTGGATGAGGCGGCACGAGCCGGCACGCGCGAGCACATGTTGGGTGAGCAGGTTCTGGACGCCGCACGATTTCCCAACGTCACGTTGCGCTCGCTGCAAGTGCGCGGAACAGGCGCGGATCTTCTGGTCGAAGTGCAGGTGACTTTGCGTGGCAAGTCCGCTGTGCTGCAAGTGCCCGTGCACTGGCATCAGGACGGCAACGTCCTGCGCGGCACCGGCCGGTTCGACTTCAAGCAAAGCGCGCTCGGGCTCGAGCCCTATTCGGCGTTGCTGGGCGCCTTGCGCGTCGCCGACCTCGTGGCCGCGCAATTTGAGATCGTGGCGCGGCGCGTACCTTGAATGCAGGTGCGGATCAGGGGTCGCTCGTCAGCAGCAGGAGTCGCGTGCCCTCCGGCGCTTCGAGCAAACCGTGCTCGCGCCCGATCGTTCCGCCGGCCAGAGGACGCACCACAGTACAGCCGGCGGCCTGCAATCGTTCCAGACGGGCGGGCATGTCGGGTTCGGCAAAGACCAGCAGCGGCGTGCGGGCCAGCGGCGGGTGGTGCAGGGCCAGGGACAGATGGTCACCGGTCAGCGGCAAGTGAGCGTAGGGTTCGTCCTGCGGCTCGAGGGCCACAAAGCCGACCCGCTCCCAGAATTCGCGGGCTTCACCGGCATCCGCCGGGCTCGCCATGCTGTACGCGTAAAACCCTCCGCACAACGACTCGCGGTAGCCGCTCAGTGAGGGCGAAAACGTGCGCGCCTCCAGCAGCGCGATGCATTGACTGCCCGGATCGCGCAAGCGTACATGGTGGAAGCCCTCTTCACCCAGGTGCGACTCTGAAAGTTCGATGCCCGCGGCGCTCAGTGCCTTGATATGCTGGGCCAGTTCGGGCAAAACGAAACTCAAAGTGGGTGAGTCATGAATGCCCTGATGCAGCCCGATGCACAGCCGCCCGTCGCTCAGCACACCATAGGGGTGGCTCCAGGTATCGTTGGCGGTGAGATGGCTGAAGCCTAAGCGCTCGTAGAATTGCACCGAGGCGGCGATGTCCGAGGTAGTCAGACTGATTTCCAGGAAGCGGCCGAACATGTTGGTGGGAACGTTAGCAGCTGGAAGGGATGAGTGTCACGAGTCGAATCTGAATTGCCACCTTGCTTCGGCGGCTTGCCAGAGGGCGCTACTCCACCGCAGCAGGCTTGCATATGCAGCTACCGACCGTACTTGCGCATCACGGCAAGCAGCTTATCCGGGTCAATTGCCTTGACCAGGTGCCCAGGGGGTTTGAATGTGGGTACCGTCTCAGCCGCCAGCATGGCATTGATTATTGATTCCTCGACGGCATCCACTGTTGGCGCGTAGATCAAATCCAGGTGTGCATCGTTAAGCCATTCGCCACGGAAAGCATGTGGCTGCGTTTCCCCGATGGCGGGATGCTCGATCGGATTGGCCACAGAGAAGGCGAGCATAAGATCGCCCGAATAGTGCCCGCCGCTGGTGCCGGTTCTGCCAACGCCGAGCGCGCCGCGTTTCGCGAGGCGTTGCAATTGCGTGGGCATCAACGGCGCGTCGGTAGCTATCACTACAATGATGGAGCCCTGGTCGGGAAGACCTGCGCCGGTCTGAATAGCGTCTTCCGTCATATGCAATCCAACCGGGACGCCGCGTACCACGAACTCGGAACGTTTGCCAAGATTAGATTGCACCAGCACTCCGAGCGTGTAACACCGATCATTGATTTCAATCTGCCGCGAACTGGTGCCAGTTCCCCCCTTGAATTCGTAAGTGCTCATGCCTGCGCCGCCGCCGACATTGCCTTCAACCAGCGCACCCGATCCGGCGGCCCTCAGTGCCTCGATGGCATCCGCCTCGGTCACATGCATTCCGCAAATGTCATTGACCAGACCGTCGTAAGTTTCCGCGACAACGGGCATGGCCCAACTGTGATACTTTCGAAAATGGCTGGGGTAAGCGTCCATCAAGTAGCGGATGGCCGCTTGATGCACGATGCCTACCGAATGAGTGTTGGTGATACAGATCGGGCCCAGAAAATAGCCGGCATCTCGAATCCAATGACTACCGGTCATTTCGCCGTTGCCGTTGAGGTCAAACTGCCCCGCATAGACCGGCAGTGGTTCGGACGCGTGACCTCGAGGCAATATTGCCGTGACCCCCGTCAGTATCTGCACCTCTTTCGCGCTTTTGGCGAGTTTGGTCAGTGTCTTGAAGCCCACCTCGACACGCGGCACGTCAGTGATGGCATTGTGGGGACCTGGCCGGCCTGGAAACGCGATTCCGAGCTCACGTGCCCGCGGCTTTTGCCCTGTCATCGAGTCTCGGTCTTGGTCGCGAGACGCATGCTCAACACCAGCAGGCCGAGCGCTGCGGCACCAAACGCCATCGTCAGAAGCGGTGCAATCTCGTAGTTGGGCGGGGACTTCAGGACCGCGGCGATTATGGCTGGGCCAACAGCCAGTCCGCCACCGATCATGAAGTTGGTCAATGCCATCAGCCGCCCCGTGCGGTCTTGAACACTGATACACGCCAGAATGAACGGCAGCGCCAATGTCCAGGAGTACTTGAAGTCACTGGCGGAAAGCAGAAAGCGGAGCGATGAGGGCGTCCCAAGCAGTCCGGCTGCGCCCGCCAAGATCAGCGCAAACCCCACCAACAGAGGTCGCAGGCGACCAAACCGGGCACCGATGAGAATGGCGGTGCCGCAGCCGGCGACTCCGCACAGTGAGGCGATCGTCAGGTGATCGCCGATAACAGTTGGCGCCAGGCCGGCGGTGATACCGATGCGCTCAACGTAGGTCCATAGCCCGCCGAGCCCGATGTAGAAGGACAATATTCCCACCAGTCCGAGTAGCGCCGGCAAGCTCAGCATTCCTTCGGAGGGCACGCCCAGCGCCCGCGTGTCTGCGCCCAGGGAGTTGGCGCCGCGTGGTACTGCAGTGTGCGCCACGAGCAGACTGACGCCTAGCAATGCCGCCAGCGCCACATAGAGGCCCTGCAACCCGATTGCCGGCATGACGCGTGGAAGTGCAGCCAATCCAATGGCGCCGAGAACCAGCTGCCCGATGGTCCACCAGCCATAATTTCGCTCTGGCTTCGAGCTCTTGCCGATGACCGCCAGGCAAATGCACATGACAGAGCCACCGGCCAAACCCGTGATACTGCGCAGCGCCGCGAGCATGGCGAAGCTCGCGGCGTACCGGCACGCAATATTGCCCGCAATCATGACGACAAGTGCGACGACGATAACGCGCGCCCACGGCCAACGGGGTAACCACCACAGCGCCGGTAGCGCCGCGGCGGACATCGCCGCCAACTCCACAGCGATCGTGAGGCCGCCCTGGCTGGGTGTGAATCCAAGTTGCGTGATGAGCGCGCCGACCACCACGGGTGCGATCAGCAGCATGGCGGAGACGGCCGCAGCGAGCAGCACTACGCTCGCGATCACAGCCGGGCGATCTGCGGCGTACAATCAGCCACCCTGCGGCACACGAGCCACCAACGCCGCCGCCTGGTCAATCAGTGCGCGCTGGTGCGCCTGCAAGTCCTGCCCGCCCATGCCGGCAAATACGGCCAAATAGGGATCTGCTACTTCGGTGCGCATGCCCAATAGCTCCTCGAAGACGGCTAGACCGCAGAATGGCACATAAGCCGTTGAGTAGCCGCCCTCGTGGACGGCCAGTACCCGCCCGCCGCAAACATCCGCCGCCAAGTCCAATGTCTGGCGAGCGAGCGAGCGAAAGGTTTCGCTGTGCGCCAGCATGCGACCCAAAGGATCCATTGCGCTGCCATCAAAGCCAGAAGAAATGATGATGAGTTCGGGGTGGAAGCGTCGTACCGCCGGCACCACCACACGTTGCCAGGCATCGATATAAGCGCCGTGACCAGAGCCGGGCGGGAGCGGAACATTGATGCAACTACCGGCGCCGCGACCCGTGCCGTTGTCGGCTAAATGACCGGAATTGGGCGGGTAGTAGTTGTCCTGGTGCACTGATACAGTGAGCACCGATGGATCGTCGTAGTACGCGTGCTCCTGGCTGTTGCCATGGTGTACGTCCCAATCCACGATCGCAACGCGCCCCAGTCGGTGGTGGCGCTGTGCACGCTGTACGGTGAGTACGTTATTGGCGAATACGCAGAAGCCGCGCCCAAGGTCCCTCTCGGCATGATGTCCGGGCGGTCGGTTCAGGCAATAGACATTATCCACCTGACCGTTTAACAGAGCGTCGAGCCCCTCCAGGCATCCGCCGGCGGACAGTTGCGCGATCTCGAAGCTGCCGGTTCCGATCGGCGTCAATTCGCCGGCGTCGCCGCCTGTGCCCGCGCTGAGCGCTCGAATCTTCTCGATATAAACCGAAGTGTGGTAGGCCGCGATCTCCCCGATTTCCGCACGGCGCGGGCGGATACGCACCAGGCGATCGAGCAACCCTGAGACCTCCAGCAGGCCCAGCAAGCGACGTTTGGTTTGCGGGCTTTCCGGATGAGCATCAGGTTGGATGGTCAGGCCATAGGGCAGTGGCCCAGCGCTCGCGCCCGTATGATGCCAAAAGTAGTGTTCGTGGCAGACAAAACCAGTACGATTCATGATGGGGGCCTCCAAATAGATTTCTCAAGAAAATCATGCTGATGCGGACTCGAGCTGATCCGGCTGCGGATGCACAGGCCGTGAGTGCCGACGTGCTCGCCGCGTTCTTGCTGGATCTGTATCGTCTGGCGCGCGAAGTGCCCCTGGCTGAGTTTCAGGGACGCGTGCTGGAACGCCTGAAGATGGCCCTGCCCTTCGACGGTGCGTGGTGGGGCATGGTGCAGCTTGATCGCGAATTGCACAGCTCCTATTTGTTCGGCATGCCGCCGGAGTTCATCGAATACTGGAGTCGTATTCGCGATCAAGATGCGCTGGCGGATTTGGTGCTGCGCGAACCGGGGACCACAGTGAATTTCACGCCCCGCCAAATTGCCGCGGACCCGGCATTTGGCGAGTTCTTCAAGCGCTTTAGGATCAAGCAGACGCTGTGCACGCTGCTGATGAATCCAACGCTCAAATTGGCTACGTTCCTGAGCCTGTATCGCAGCAAGGCCACACCGCTCTTCACTGTTCGCGAACGTCTGTTCAAACAGCTGGTTATGCCTCATTTGTGGGCGGCCTGGGCTTCGAATTGGATAGCGGAACTTGCCTCGGCGCGTGCGCATAGCTTCTCCAGCCGCGTGGCGCTTGCCATCGCGGACCAGAAGGGTGTGTTGCACGCCGCGGAGCCGCGCTTTTCCGTCCTGATCAAGCAGGAATGGGAGCAGTGGATCGGGCCGGATTTGCCTAAGGTCCTGCTGGCGGCCATGCGCACCGGAGAACCCGTAAGGGCTAAGCGGACGCTCATGCGACTTCATCCCGTATCCGGCATGTACCTGGTTGAAGCAGAGGCGATATCACCGCTGGCGTGCCTTACGCCGCGGGAACGCACGGTCGCCGACGGCTTCGGTCGCGGCCGATCCTACAAGGAAATAGCGGCGGCACTGCCAATTTCGCCAGCCACCGTGCGGGCACATTTGCGTGCAATTTATTCAAAACTCGGAATCTCCGACAAGACCGAACTCGCCAGCCTGCTCAGCCTGCATTCTGAGCTGCGGGATCCTCACGTATTCAAGTAGTACAAATGTTCTATGCTGCTTGGCCCGGCCGCTGACGTAAGCTCGCAGCGGGTCAAAGCCGGCGCGTCCAGGGGGAATTACCAGTAGCTGGAGTCGGCCGCATTGCGGTTCGTGCCGACGCTGCGCCTGCGGATTGCAGGTGCGCGTTGTCCACATGGGTCTGATGTATCGAATTTGGGGAGACTCTCAATGCTAGGCTTACGCCTGACACAGATTGCCGGCTGCGCGCTGATCGGCTGCGCGACACTCACACCCGTCCTGGTGATGGCCGAAGAAGAATCCGCCAAGTTGGACGAGATCGTGGTAACGGCCCAAAAGCGCGCGCAGAGTGCCCAGGATGTTGGCATTACCCTCATCGCCTTTACAGGCGAGCAGCTGGCGGATCGTGGTGTGGTTACCTCGGAGGATCTGGCGCTTTACACGCCCGGCCTTACCGTCAACGAGACGGCTGCTACCGGCGTGCCGCTCTACACTATTCGCGGCGTCGGATTCCAGGATTATTCCACGGCCGCCTCCTCGACCGTCGGCCTGTATTTCGATGAAGTGTCCATGCCCTATACGGTCATGAGCCGCGGCGCCGTGTTTGATGTCGCGCGAGTGGAGGTGTTGAAGGGTCCGCAGGGCGACCTGTACGGCCGCAACACGACGGCGGGCCAGATCAGTTACATCAGCAACCTGCCCACCAAGGACTTCCAGGCCGGCGCGAAGCTCGGCTATAGCAGCTACCAAACCGTCGACGCCGAAGGCTACGTCAGTGGTCCGATCGGCGACAACACTCGCGGACGTCTCGCCTTTACCACCACCCAGTCCAGCGAGGGCTGGCAACAGAGCCTGACGCGCAATGACACGCTGGGCAAGAAGAATGTTGTCGCCCTCCGCGCACTACTCGAAAGTGATCTCGGCCCGATCAACGCCCTGCTGCGCGCCCAATACATCAAGGACAAATCCGATAATAAGGCCAACACGGCTTATGATGGTCGTGTTGTCGGTCTTCCCGAATTTGCACTGCCCTATCAGGGCCTGCTGCAGTATCTGAACGCCGGTACTGAACCCCCCTGGTACTCTACCGGCAACAATCGGGTGGCTGATTGGACTAACAGCTATACCGATCCCAAGGGCGTGGTCTATGACTTGCGGCCGCGTCGCGATAACGATCTTGCCAGCGTGTCGCTCAAGTTGAACTGGCCGCTCAGTGGTAATACGACACTGACCTCGGTGACCGGTTACGACAAATTCAAGCGCGCTGAAACCAACGACTGGGACGGCATGCCGGTAAACGATTCAAGTAACATCAATACTTCCGATATCGGGGTATTCTCGCAGGAATTGCGAGCCACTGGGCAGCGCGACGCACTGGATTGGGTTGCCGGCGCCTACTACTCCAATGACAGAGTGGATGAGTTTTACAATTATTTCATGTCGCAGTCATTGTTCGGTCTGGGCGGCGTCGAGTTCGGAGTGCCGCCGTTCTCGCTATCACCGATTCTGCAGCTGCACACCATATACTCCCAGAAAACGACTTCGGCGGCGGCCTTCGGCCATCTCGAATACGCGCTGACCGATAGAACGCGCTTGACTGCCGGCCTTCGTTATACCGACGAGCGCCGCAGCTGGAGCGGCTGTACCTTCGATGCGGGTGACGGCTCCCTGGCCGATTTTTTGAATGTAAATTTTGGATCGACACTCAAGCCAGGCGATTGCGGCACGATCGACGACAATCCGAGTTCTCCCAACTACGTTTTTGGCTTACTCGGTGGCCCCAATGCCAACAATGCCTTTCATGTGTACAACGAAACCATCAGCGCCAAGAAGTGGATGTACAAGGTGGGTCTGAACTATAAACTGGCACCCGACGTAATGGCGTACGCAACGGTGTCGAGCGGCTTCAAATCCGGCGGCTTTAACGGCGCCAATTCCAATACGACGCAGCAGCTGAAGGGGTACAAGCCCGAAGTGCTGAATTCGGTTGAAATCGGCTTAAAGTCGACGCTGCTCGAGAATCGCGTGCAGTTGAATCTGGCGGCGTTCCACTACGACTACCGGGACAAGCAAGAACAAGGACTCGCCGTCACATTCGTGGGCAACATCGACGGGTTGACCAACGTGCCCAAATCGCGCATTGAGGGCGCTGAAGCGGACTTGCAGTGGTTGCCCGTCAAGGGTCTATTGTTCAATCTCGGTGCCGCCTGGCTCGAAACACGCGTCGAGGAATGGCAGGCTGTCTCGAGCGCCAGCGTGTGGCCCAACGTCGTGTACTTCGATGCTTCCGGCCTCGAGTTGCCACAGTCGCCGAAGTGGCAATTGAATGGTGGCGTTGAGTACACGCGTGGCCTGGCGGCAGATCGCGAACTCCACGTCGGTATCGATGGTAATTACAAGGGTCAAACCTCTGGCGGCGCCTTGGGTATTCGGGATGCCACCGACGCGTATGCGATCTTCGATGCGCGTCTCGGGTTCGGCAATACCAAGGACAGTTGGCGAGTCACGTTGTGGAGCCGAAATCTATTCGACCGGTATTACTTTCCGGCCGCCTACCAGGGCGGAAACGGGCCGTGGGTGCGCAGTGTCGGCATGCCGCGTACGGTCGGAATTTCCGGTGAGCGCAGGTTCTAATATGAAGGGCGCGGCCACTGCCGCTGCCGCTGCTGTGCCGCTAACGGCCGTCGTTGCGATCCTGATCGCCGCGGGGGTCGCCAACGCCGCGCCAAGGGACAGCGGCTCAGGCGAGCGCGCTGACCTCGTGGTGCTCAACGGTGCGATCTATACTCAGGATGTGCAGCAAACCTGGGTACAGGCGCTTGCGGTACGCGATGGCCGCTACATTGCGGTCGGATCCAATAGCGCTGTGCGCGAGCGCTCCGGCCCGCGCACGCAGGTGGTCGACCTGCATGGCCGGATGGTGATGCCCGGGCTGATCGATGCGCACATCCACGCGGTGGAAGGTGCCATCGAGGATCTGTACGCCTGTATCTTTGCCAGCACATCAACGGTGGAGCAGATTCGCGCCAAGTTGGCTGAGTGCCACCGAAAGGCCGCACCGGGTGAGTGGTTGCAGGGTGGATCCTGGGACAGCGATTTCTTTGCGCAACATCGGATTGCCTCGCCGCGCAAATGGCTCGATGACATCGTCGGTGACCAACCGGTACTCCTGAGTGACGACTCGCACCACAATGTGTGGGTCAATTCAGCGGCGCTGCAGCGGGCTGGCGTAACTGCCGACACTCCCGATCCGATAGGGGGCAGTTTCCAACGCGAGGCGGGCAGCCGGCGGCCCAATGGCATCGCGCTGGAGGCCGCCGCGGAGGTAATGTCTGGGCAAGTGCCACAGCGATCACCCGCCGATATGCGTCGTGCTGTGCTGCACTCACAAGCACTGGCGCATCGCTACGGCATTATCGGGTACAAGGAGGCCGATGCAACTGAACCAGTGGTCGCCGCCTATCATGAGGTTGAGAAGGGCGGCGAGTTGTCAATGTATGTGAGCGCCTGCATATCGACTCTGGCGCAGCAGAAGACACCCACTACACCACTGGATCTGGACCGCGTTGAACGCATTCACGCGGCCTACGGCGGGCACCTGATGGCTGCCGACTGCGTCAAGTTCTACTTGGACGGTGTGCCCACGCCGGCGCGGACTGCCGCCATGCTCGCACCCTATGTGCCGGACGCCAATGGCGATATTACGCGTGGACTGCTGCACGTTGAGCCGCTGACCTTGATTGCGGATCTCATCGAACTCGATAAGCGCGGCTACACGGTCAAGATGCATGCGGCTGGCGATTGGGCCATTCGCGAAGGTCTGGATGCAGTCGAAGCCACGCGCAAAGTCAACGGCAGCGACGGGCCACATCACGAACTTGCACATGCTGGATTTGTGGCCGAATCAGATTTCCATCGCTTCGCACAGTTAAATGTGATCGCCGACCAGTCGCCGGTAATCTGGTACCCTTCGCCCATCATCGAAGCAGTGGGTGCGGCGGTCGGTGCAGAACGGGCCAGCCATTACTGGCCGATGCACTCGTTGCTGGCAAATCACGCTCGCCTGGCGGCCGGATCGGACTGGCCGTCGGTGGTGCCGTCGATGGACCCCTGGGGAGGGGTTGAAGCGATGATTACGCGCAGCGACCCTTACGGCAACTCGCCCGCGCAACTCTGGCCAGAGGAAGCCGTTTCATTGACCGACGCACTGCTCATCTACACATTGGGTGGCGCGCGCGCGTTGCGGCGCGAGCAGCAAACCGGATCAATTGAGATTGGCAAATCCGCGGATTTTATCGTACTCAATCACAATCTGTTCAAAGAGCCTGCCGCTGCAATAAGCGACGTGCGCGTCGACATGACGTTTTTTCAGGGGCGAGAGGTATATTCGCGGTACTGAGTCGTACGATTTGGAAACCCTGAGTAGGACAGTCATCTCCATACCGAACTGGCCGCTTGCGCTTTCTTACGCCAATTGTCGGCCAGACCCTCGAGTCTGGCCAGTTCCGCCCAATCGTGTTGGCTAAAGCCACGGGTGGCCTCAAGTTTGGCAAAGCGCGCCACAGTCCAATGTGGATTAGGCCGTTCGAGCAGGCGTACCTCGTTCCCGGCCTGAACCGGTCCTTCGCGGATCACCCGGTAATACCATCCGCAGCGCCCATTCTCGATCATGGCATGAACCACCCGCGGATCATTAAATCGCAAGGCAAACTTGTAACAGGGCTGTCGATGTTGACTGACCGCAAGAATGCTTGATCCAATGGAGTGCTGATCGCCGATGCAGACCGTGCTCTCGCACAACCCGTCAATGGGAAGATTCTCACCTACGCCGCCGGCTACAAACAACGCGGCATGCTCGGGAAAGTCGTTCCTCCAGTCGGGGTAGTTGCTGGTCGCGTAGCCATACACAGCCTTATCCGCGCCACCATGCACCCGTAAATCCGCCTGCTCGTCGCCTTCAAGCCCCATCGACGTGACGCGCACCGGCCCATCGACTGCGCGCTTCACAAAGCCGCTTATTACGCCATCCGGTCCCAGCGGACGGGCGCGACCCACGTGCACGGCGGACACCCTTGCGTTCGGTGCTGGACTAAGCTCTAACACGAACCTGCCTCGCAAAGTGATTGCACCGCTGTAGCTTACCGCGACGCTCGCGGACTGCGGTGATCAAACAATTATGTCAACAACAACTTTGACTCGCCTGAGTCTTTGGAGCCGATTTTTTCCAGGTATTCCTTGAATTGCAAGTGCATATGGACTAGAAGATGAACAGGCGGCGATCAAAAATCAAATTTAAATCGGCTTCGATCGCTGGCACAATCAGCAGCGTTCAGAGAGGGAAGTATTGTGTCTACCAAATCCAATTTTGCGAAAATCGTTGCAAGGTTCCAGGCGCTGGTTGTCATGGGCGTCGGCATGGCGCACGCCGCCACAGTCAACGATGTGATCACGCAGTACGCCGCTAACGGTTCACCGGTCAGTATTACAATCATCGGTAACGGCTTGTGTCCAATCAGGAACTCCAATCCGCCAGTCTGTTCTGGACCCGCAACCGTGCGACTTGGTAGCAGCAACAGTACCCCGCTGACCGTGACCTCTGGCCCCTCGCAGACTTCCGTGACGGCCACGCTGCCCCAACCGCTCACCAATGGCATGTACGTCTTGTTTGTGAGTTCCGGCAATTCCGGTTCAACCAATCACGATCTCACCGTCGCGAATTTGGCGACGCAGGGGCCGGCCGGGCCGCAAGGAAACCAAGGCATCGCGGGCCCGCAGGGAATCCAGGGCCCGCAAGGGCCAAGCGGCGCGCAGGGCACACAGGGCATCATGGGACCTCCGGGACCGATTGGTCCTGCGGGCGCCGCCGGTGCGGCGGGTCCGGCTGGCGTTGCAGGAGCCACGGGTCCCGCAGGACCCGCTGGCGCTCAAGGCTCTGCCGGGCCGCAGGGACCGCAGGGTGCGATAGGTCCGCAGGGTTCCGCTGCTGCGGGCGGCATCCTGGTCGTGGATAGCACGGGGGCGACAGTGGGTAAGTACGCTACGGTCAATTTTCCTCGTTCTGGCAACCCGGGTGTGCTCATGCAGGTGCCTGGGTATCCAACCTTGATGCTGACATTGGACAGCAATGTCGTCTCCACCACCGGATTTTTGTCTTATCCCCCCAGTGCTTTGACATTCTTTCATGTCGCAGGGGATTGTTCTGACGCGAGGCTGCTGAGTCCATACTTGGGCGTCTCTTATTCGTCAGTACCTTCAAGTACTTCGCCGCTTAGCGTGTACTATGCCAACGCGACCCCGACAACTCAGTCCGTCAGCGCCACTGAATCTTTCCCAACAGCACAAGATCCAAACCTCGCTGGACTTTGTACCGCCTACAGCAGTCCCATTTCGCTGCCAGTGTCAACCGTGGGCGTCCTCGATCTCACTTTGCCGGGTTTCGTGCCGCCGTTCCACCTACAGTAATCGTAGATTTTATTGAGTCGCGACTGCCCGCAAGGCTGTTCACTCAGGTGGCCACTAAAAATGTCAGCGAATGCCAAGCCGATGTGGATCATGGTGACAGTTGTTCTGATTGGTGTGCTGGTCGCTGGAGACATTTCGTACCGCGCTCAAGAGAGACTGGGTGAACTCCACTTGCAGCAAGTTACTGGCGAGCTGCAGCCGATTGCGGCCCTGGTGAAGGAAGACGAAGCGCTCATTCGGGCGCTGCAGACCGAGCTTGGTGCGGACAAGGACTCCGGCATTCTTGAATCCTATCTCGCTAATATTCGGCGCGACGGCGTGGTAAAGCATGCCGACATGAAACAACGACTCGATACGCTCGCCGAAAACAACACGGCAATCGTAACCTTGATAAAGGCGTACTCGCCGCAAGCCAAGACGGCGGCGTTCAATTCAGAGGCCGACAAATTTAGAAATTATGCGTCTGCATGGCGCGACCGGTGGAACTCCGTGATGGAGATATTCATGGCCGGCGGCAATTACGCCGCCGCTGGTGCGCAATTCCCTGCTGGGTTCCCCGCGGCGGTGGACGGAGAGGTGGCGGCGGCGATCAAGTAGGTCCCACTGCAATCGTCATCGGTGTATGGCCGCATTGCACTAGACTCAGTGGAACACACTGATCGCGGATGTTAGGTATGCAACAGCCAGGCGGTAGCGGCAGCGGCCAACTTAACCGGCTTCGGCCGCTCTGGCGTGAAGGCCGTTGCACTCTTGGAGCGATTGCAACTGTCCCTGTTGCGGACGATTGGCATGGTCCGGGACGGAGAAGCCGATGCCCGCATGGGATTGGCGCATTGGCCGGGCACCGTTCTCGCTATATCATGCAAAATGCCTCGAAATGCGGGCCGAATTCGGTTTAGGGCGAAACTTCTGCAGCCCGCCTCCCCGGCGAAGGGCGGCTCGTGGAGCTTCCTGACATTGCCAAAGGCCGCCAGCGCAAGGCTCCCCTCGCGGGGCCTGACAACAATTGAAGGCACCATCAATGGTTTTCCCATTCGAGCGACGCTGAAGCCGGACGGGCAAAAAAGCCACTGGCTCAAAGTCAGCGGCAAGTTGCGTGAGGCTGCTCGCAGCGTCGTAGGCGCCAATGTGTTTCTAGACATCGCATTGGCGAAAGAGGAGCCAGAACCAACGGTGCCGGCGGATTTGCGCAACGCGCTCATGAACGCTCCGAAGGCGCATTCGGTATGGTCCGACATTACGCCAATTGCCAGACGCGACTGGATTCAATGGATCGTCTCCACTAAACGGCCTGAAACGCGCGCACGGCGCGTGGTCAAAGCTTGCGCAATGCTGGCCGACGGGAAGCGACGAGTTTGCTGTTTTGATAGATCTGGGTTCTACAGCAAGAGCCTGAGCGCCCCACTGGTGGCGAGCCGCACCGGGACTCGCGTCTCTCGGTGAGACTGCCGGCCCGGGATTGGCTCGCCGGGCCGGCTGGGCAGTGGTCAGAGTTGGCACGCAGGCCGCGTGACTACTCGCAAAGGCCTCGCGCTGCCCGTACTCGGACCCGCAGTTCTGCCAGCTCTTTGCTGTTGTCGCCGAGCGGAATGAGTCCGGCACCCGCTCCGGTTATCGCGGCCGCGAACTTGAGCGCCCGACTCGCCCGAGCTACTCTCGGCCAATGGATCAGCGCGTCCAGAGGGGGCGGACCGGCGCGGCTCACCAACGGTAGTTGATTCATTTTCATGGTGCTCTCCTTCCGCCTAGCGGAGGCCGAAATTGAAGATCAGCCCTTCGGCCAGAACGACGCCGGCGGCAATGGTCAGGTACGCAAAACGGACCAGAAGACAAGTGAGGTTCATGACGCGGGTACTCCTCTGTGGTGTTTCGACGGGTACCAACATGCGCTCGGCGTGCGCACGGAACAAACGCAGAACGTAACGGGTGGTTAAGGAAAACTAATCATGACCCGCTCCTACGACCGGCTACCGCTCGCCGCGCTGCGCGTATTCGAGGCCGTGGCTTCGAAGTTGAGTTTTGGCGATGCCGCGGAGGCGCTCCATGTGACTCCCGCGGCTGTGAGCCAGCAGATCAAGGCGTTGGAGGAGTATCTGCAGGTGCCGCTGTTCAGACGCAGCGGCCGGCGGGTTGAGTTGACGGGCGAAGGATTGGAGCTGTTGCCGAGTGTTCGCTCCGGTCTTGACGAACTCGAGGCGGCTCTGCAACACATCAAACAGCACCGTCGCGGCGGCCCGTTGCACATCTCGACGCTGGCCTCGTTCCTGCAGATGTGGTTGTTGCCCCGCATCCGGGCCTTTCGGCGCCAGCTGCCGGACGTGGCTCTGCGTTTTCATACTTCACGCGATCTGGTGGATTTTTCGCGGGTCGCCGTTCATGCGGCATTGCGCTTCGGGCGCGGCAACTATCCCAACCTCCACGTCGAGAAACTGCTCGATGACTGGTTGGTGCCGGTAGCGCACCCGGATCTGATTCGCCAATTCGGCGTGCTCGATCGCGATACCGACCTTACACGAGTGCCGTTACTGGATAGCGACGAAGAGCCGTGGCGCATCTGGCAGCAGCTGAGCGTGCAGCGCGAATGGCAGTCGCGGGCGCCGACGATTGACGACTCGGCCGGCTTATTGGCGGCAGCGGAGGAAGGTCTGGGATTTGCCCTGGCGCGCTGGACCATCGTTGCACGCGCCCTACAGAAGGGCACCCTCAAACTCGCCGGGACCGAAGTGTTGCCTTACGGTTCGGCTTACTACTTCGTTTGTCCGCATCCCTATCTCGCTATCCCGAAGGTGGCGCAGTTTCGCGATTGGATAGTCGGGGCCGCGCGCGAGTTTCCGCCGCCGCCGACGCTTTTGCCAACCAGGGCTGCGAAGAGCGCGGGCCGCCGCTGAAGGTTCGTAGCCGATCAATAGGCCGGCGTGACTACGCGGCGCCTCACCCGCTCGCCGGCCGCGCCGGCCGCGCCGGCCGCGCCGGATGCGCCGGATGCGCCGGATGCGCCGCCCGCGCCGCCCGCGCCGTCGGATTGGCGGTGGGCTCGGCGATCTTGCGCAGCCGGTTTTGGTC
>Ga0075017_100000982_pt1 | contig 16996 bp, 13 predicted proteins | sample AleBraG_ABR_2012_FD_71475 | JGI IMG/M metagenome (GOLD analysis project Ga0075017, IMG submission 71475) | Freshwater sediment microbial communities in response to fracking from Pennsylvania, USA - Alex Branch Run_MetaG_ABR_2012 | ecosystem: Environmental > Aquatic > Freshwater > Creek >... | reverse complement strand
CCTTGAGCGAGGTGTGGTGCGTGGAGATTACGGTCATGCAGCCGATTTGGCCAAAATGGCCGGCAATGGCGACGGCCAGAGCGGCGCCCTCTTCGGGATCGGTGGCGGAGCCCAGTTCGTCGAGCAGGACGAGTGAGTGCGCGGTCGCGGTGCGCGAGATGAAGTCGATGTTGGTGACGTGCGCGGAGAAGGTGGAGAGATTTTGCTCGATCGACTGGTAGTCGCCGATGTCGGCGAGGACGGCGTCGAAGAGGGGGAGTTCGGCGCGGTCGGCGGGGACGGGGAGGCCGGATTGGGCCAGCAGCGCGAGCAGGCCCACGGTTTTGAGAGTGACGGTTTTGCCGCCAGTGTTCGGACCGGTGATGATGAGTTGGCGGCGGGCGGCTTCGAGTGCGACGGTGACCGGGACTACGGACACGCCTTTTGATTTCAGGTTGCGCTCAAGGAGTGGATGTCTCGCGTTGTGCAGGAGGAGGCTCGCTGCGCTCGCCGGACGGCCGAGGCGGCCGTCCCCACATGTTTCTTTTTGATCCCCAGAGTCTTGGTCGGTCAGCTTCACGGCTACGCAGTTGTAGTCTTCGCCGAAGCGGGCTTTGGCGAACTGGAGTTCTAACTCCGCGAGCACGTCCACGGCGGCGAGAATTTCGTGCGCGTGGGCGCCGATGCGCTGCGTCATCTCGAGCAGGATGCGGTGGATCTCGGACAGTTCCTCTTCGAGCAGGCGCACCAGTTCGTTGTTCTGTTCGATGGTTTCGAGGGGCTCGACGAAGACGGTCTGGCCGCTGGAGCTGGCGCCGTGGACGACGCCCTGCACGCGGCGCTTCTGCTCGACCTTGACGGGAATGACGAAGCGCTCGCCGCGGATCGTGACCAGTTCATCCTGTACCGTGCCGCCTTCGGCCAGCCGGCGCAAGTATCCGCGCAGCGATTCCTGGATGGAGCGGCGCTGTCTTTCGATCTCGCGGCGAATGCGCGCCAGCTCAGGGGAGGCTTTGTCGTCCAGTGTTCCGTCGGGTTGGATCTTGTTGCGGAAGCCGCGCAGAAACTCGGTGAAGTCGACGATCTGGCCGGAGAGCGAGCGCACTTCGCGCCAGTCGGAGCGCATGGCCGCGGGTGGATGCGTCGCGATCTCGCGCCATTCCGCGGCGCGGTCCACCGCGAGGATTACGTCACGAATCTCGGTGGTCTCGATCGCGACTCCGGCGATGCGGGATTTTTCGACGAGCGGGCCAATCTCCTCCAGTCCCCCGAAATCAAACCGCCCGCCCACGCGGCGGAATTCGCGGATCTCGCTGGCCAGTTCCTGCTGGCGCTCAATCCAGCCGCGGTCGGTCGACGGAGTGAGCGCGGCGACCCGTCTCTGGCCGAGGGGCGAAGAGGTGTATCCACGCAGGAGTTCGCGGAGAGAGTCGAACTCTAGGACGCGCGCGGAATTGTGAAGAAGATCAGTGGACATCGCAATTTTATGTTACAGGAGAGTGGCGCATCGGAGGTGGGAGTGGAACGAAGCAGAAAAGGTACAGGATGAGGAACGTCACCAGTAGTTACGACCCGAGCCCGCAAGTCACGTTGTTTTCCTGCCGATACAGTAATCGGATGAGTTTTTGACCGGAGATCACACAGGCTTTCTGTCCTCGTTGTTTTTCGTGTTGAGACAACATTTATTCTTTATAGTTAATAGCAGAAGGTCCCTAAAGAGGGCAACAAAACTTCAGGAGAATAACGATGAAGACTCTAGATGTAATCGCAGCGGTACTTTTGGTGGTGGGTGGACTGAATTGGGGATTTGTGGGCGTGGCTCACATCGATCTGGTCGCCACGATCTTCGGAATGAAATTCGGCGACACTTCGGCGCTCAGTTCGGCGGTGTATGGGCTGGTGGGTCTGGCAGCGGTGTACCAGGCCGTTTCCTTCAAGGGAATTCAGGATCGCTGGGGACAGACGCTGGCAACCCGTGCCCGCTGAAACTGAACTCATTCCAGCGGGGCGAGCAGCAAATGCTCTCCCCGCCGGGCGAGTATCGCAAGATCGAGAGTAGACCATGTCAAGCAATAGATGGCTTGTGCTCCTGTTGTTTACAGTCTTATGTTTTGCGGCAGGGGCAGTAGGATCGATTTGGACCTCTTCGTCAGTGAATACGTGGTACGCGCGACTCAGAAAGCCGTCGTTCAATCCACCAAATTGGATATTTGCTCCGGTTTGGTCAACACTCTACTGCCTGATGGCGTTGAGTGCGTGGTTGTTTTGGCTCGCAGCGGGGTGGAGCGGGGCTAGAATTGGTCTGACTTTGTTCTTGTTGCAATTGGCCCTGAATGCAGCGTGGTCCGGTGTGTTTTTCGGGCTTCGACGACCCGGTACGGCACTGGTGGAGATTGTGCTTCTATGGATCGCCGCGGTGGCAACTGCGTTCTTTTTTCGGCCGTTTTCGCCTATCGCATATTGGTTCATGGTTCCCTACATTCTCTGGGTAGCGTTTGCAACGCTGATCAACTTTGAGGTCTGGCGACTGAATCGGAGTTGGGCATGAAGATTCTAGTCAGCGGCGCCACTGGTTATGTCGGCAGCAAACTGGTTCCTCGCCTGGTAGCCTCGGGACACGATGTCACCTGCATGGTACGGGATGCGGCGCGATTGCTGCCCCAGGTGGCACAGGGAACCCGCGTCGTAGTTGCCGACCCACTCGAGCCCCAAAGCCTGGGATGCGCCCTCCGCGGAATCGAGGTCGCATACTACCTGATTCACTCCATGTCGGCTGCCGGTGGGGATTTCCGGGAGCGTGACAAGAGTGCTGCGCAGAATTTTGCGGCGGCCGCCCGGGAAGCGGGAGTCGCGCGCATCATTTACCTGGGTGCGCTGGCCGCGGAAACATCGCAGATCTCGGCGCACCTCAGGAGCCGCCACGAAACGGGCGAGGTATTGCGCAGCGTTGGACCACCGGTTACCGAATTCCGCGCCGGCATCCTGGTGGGAAACGGTAGCGCCTCGTTCGAACTGGTCCGCTCCCTGACGGAACGACTTCCGGTTATGATCTGCCCGCGCTGGGTGGTAACCCCGACCCAGCCGATTGCCATTGACGACGCTCTCGAGTACCTTCTCGCGGCGCTGCAGTCGCCGGAATCGATCGGGAAGGTTATCGAGATCGGCGGGGCAACGGTTGAAACCTACCGCAGCATGATGCTGACTTACGCTCGCGCGCGCGGCCTCCGGCGGTTCTTGCTGAGGGTGCCCGTGCTGACGCCGCGACTATCGTCCTATTGGGTGAGATTCGTCACTCCAATTTCCAATGCGATCGCGCGTCCGCTGATCGAGGGACTTCGCACCGAGGTGGTGTGCCGGAGCCCGCAGGCCGCCGAACTCTTCCCGGCGATCCGGCCCATTTCCTACGCCGCCGCGGTCGACAGGAGTTTGGCTCGCAGCCTACCGGATGAAACGCTGAGGGAGACATTACCGTCCGGTCCGGGGCACATCGCGTTGAGGCGCGATGGCATCGTCTGCGACGTTCGTCAAACCGTCGCCAATGCTTCCCCGGACGCGGTTTTCGCCGTGATCCAACAGCTCGGTGGTTCTGATGGCTACCTGTACGCGAACGCTTTGTGGAAAATCCGAGGCTGGCTGGACTGGGCCGTAGGCGGTGTTGGATTCAAACATCGTCTCCCCGGAGCAGCGCTCAAAAGCGGCGATCATTTTGACTTTTGGTGCGTCGAGGATCTAGTGCCGGGCCAGCGTCTGCTGCTGCGCGCAGAGATGAGATTGCCCGGCCGCGCGTGGCTGGAATTCGTGCTTTCTCCTCTTCCTGGCGGCGGGACACTGGTCCGTTGTAGTGCGTGGTTTGAGCCCAGGGGATTGTTAGGAGAACTTTATTGGTGGGTTCTCTACCCACTTCACATACTGATTTTTCGCGGCATGGTGCAGGAGATTTGCAGGAGGGCGGGTGCCAGCGGCCCTATGCAGGCTGCGAAAGCCGTGGCAGGTTGAAGGCTTCGAAGCTCGAGCATGTGCCCGCGACCGGGGCGACGGTGTAAGTCAAAGGCAGCGGGCAGGAGTGCCCGCTCCACACTGGCCGTTCCACACTACCCACGAATCCATTCGCTATCCTAATTCCCCTCGTGCACGGTACAATCCTGCGACACGCGATGCCTTTGACTGCGGGAACTCGGCTGGGACCGTATGAAATCGTCGCGCCGCTCGGCGCAGGCGGAATGGGCGAAGTCTATCGGGCGCGTGATTCGAAGCTCGGCCGCGAAGTCGCTTTGAAAGTTCTTCCGGCGGAATTTGCGGGCGATCCCGAGCGCATGGCGCGCTTCGCGCGCGAAGCGCAAGTCCTGGCCTCTCTGAATCATCCCAACATCGCACACATTTATGGACTGGAAGAATCTGGTGGGGTTCGAGCGCTCATCATGGAATTGGTCGAGGGTTCCACGCTGGCCGAGCGCATCCGGCAGGGAGCGCTCCCGCTGGACGAATCTCTCGGCATCGCCAAACAGATTGCCGGGGCGCTGGAGTATGCGCACGAGCAGGGCATCGTTCACCGGGATCTCAAGCCCGCGAATGTGAAGGTCACGCCCGACGCCACGGTGAAGGTTCTCGACTTCGGCCTGGCCAAGGCCATCGAAAGAACTCCCGCCACGGAAAGCATCAGCAACTCGCCGACTCTGAGCATGGCCGCCACTCGTGCCGGAGTCATTCTCGGCACTGCCGCCTACATGTCCCCCGAGCAGGCGAAGGGGAAGAGTGTGGATCGCCGCGCGGATATCTGGGCCTTTGGAGTTGTGCTTTACGAAATGCTGGTCGGCAGGCAACTCTACGAAGGCGAGACCGCGCCGGAGACTTTGGCTCACGTCATCACAAAAGAGCCGGCCTGGGATTTCTTACCGGCCAGCACGCCGACGGCGATTCGCCATCTGCTCGAGCGCTGCTTAACCAAAGATCCGAGGACGCGGCTACAGGCCATCGGGGAAGCGCGCATTATTAGCGAGCGATATCTGGCGAATCCCGCAACCTCTACGGCTTCGATCGAGCGAGTCAGGATTGAGCAGTCTGGGTGGCGACGTGCGTTGCCGTGGGCAATCGCTGGTGTGCTTGCGATCGTCGTCATTGCCGGGCTCATGTCGTGGGCGCCGTGGCGGCCCGCGGTTGTTCCCGCCAACCCGATGCGGCTCAGTGCCGAAATCGGCGCCTCAGTCGTTCTGGCGGTGGATGCCGGAGCGGCAGCCGTCATCTCCCCGGACGGAGGCAGATTTGTGTTTCGCGCTTCTGAGAGCGGGCCCAACCAGAAAATCCGCCTCTACGTCCGCCAGCGCGATCAGTTGCAGGCCACACCGCTGGCCGGGACCGAGGGCGCGCGCGACCAGTTCTTCTCTCCGGACGGCCAGTGGATCGGATTCTTCGCGGACGGCAAGTTGAAGAAGATCGCAGCTCAGGGTGGCGCAGTCGTCACGCTCTGCGACGCGCTGAATGATCGCGGCGGCGCGTGGAGCGAAGACGGCGCCATCATCTTCACGGCCTCAACTCGGGAAGGGCTCTCAAAGGTTCCCGAGGCGGGAGGCAAGCCGGAGCCGCTGACCACGCTCGACCAGTCCAAGGGAGAGATTACGCATCGCTGGCCGCAAGTGCTTTCCGGCGGGAAAGCTATCCTGTTTACTGCGCATAACAACAACATTGGCTTCGACCAGGCGTACATCGTCGTGCAGGTGTTGAAGACTGGCGAGCGGAAGATTGTTCATCAGGGCGGGACGTACGCGAGGTATGCGCCCAGCGGCCATCTGCTCTATGCACACGAGGGAACCATCTTCGCGGCGCCATTCGATCTGGGGCGACTGGATGTGACAGGGCCTTCCGCGCCCTTTCTGGAGCCCGTCCTAACCAATCCCTTCGGCGGATACGCACAGTTTGATTTCTCGAAAACGGGCACTTTGATTTATTTGGCTGGCGACACTACATTGAGGCCCGTGACGATCGACTGGATGGATAAGGAAGGCAAGTTCCAACCGATGCGCTCTGCGCTCGGGGACTATTACGACCTGCGCTTCTCTCCAGACGGGAAGCGATTGGCTCTTTCGGTTTGGGACGGTGGAACCGGTGACATATGGGTCTATGACTGGCAGCGCGACACCATGTCACGCCTGACCTTCGGACCGGCAAACTCGTCCTGGCCGGTCTGGACGCCCGATGGCCAACGCATCGTCTTCACCTCGGACCGAGAGGGCTCAGCGCCAGGCCTGTATTGGGTACGCGCAGATGGCACAGGTCAGGTTGAGCGGCTGACCGAAAGCAAGGATGAGCAGCTTGCGTCTTCGTTCTCGCCGGACGGTAAGTTCCTGGCCTTCGCGGAGCTATCCCCCGGAACGAATTGGGACATTTGGATTTTGCCTCTGGAAGGCAATGAAAAGTCAGGCTGGAAACCCGGCAAACCCCGTGTCTTTCTGAATAGCCCGGCTTTGGAGTTCCTGCCGGCATTTTCTCCCGACGGCCGCTGGCTGGCCTACGGTTTGACCGACGCAAGTATGACGGAAGTGTACGTCCGGCCGTTCCCCGGCCCGGGCGGCAGTTGGCAGATTTCCAGCGGGGGCACGCATCCCACGTGGTCAAGAAACGGCAAGGAACTCTTCTTCCGGACGATTTCGGGAGACCACATCATGGTATCCACGTACCGGATCGTGGGCGATTCCTTCCAGGCCGATAAGCCACAGCTGTGGTCGCCCGGACAATTCGTAAATCGCGGACCGTGGCGCAACTTCGATCTGGCGGCCGATGGCAAGCGCTTCGCGGTCACCAATCGTCCGCAGAGCCAGGACAACGCTGCTCCGAAGAACGACAAATTCATTTTGCTGCTCAACGCCTTCGATGAACTGCGGCGCGTCGCCGATCCCGCGAGCAAGTGAGGCCACAGTCCCGTTAAAGGCAGCGGGCAGGAGTGCCCGCTCCACACTGGCCGCACCACACTGGCCGCACCACACGATCAGGCTCCGGCGGCGCCGGCTACCGGGACAGCAGGTTCGGCGGCTGCGGGGAACTTTACGATGAACAGGGCACCGCCTTCGGGCTTGTTCTGACAGGTGATTTGGCCGGCGTGATCCTGAATTACACCGTAAACAACGCTGAGGCCGAGGCCGGTGCCTTTGCCGACGGGCTTGGTGGTGTAGAAGGGATCGAAGACGCGCAGCGGCTCTCGCAGGCCGGGACCGGAGTCGGAGAACTGCAGCAGGACCTCGTTGCCCAGCCGTTGCGCGGTGATGGAGAGGGAGCCGCCGCCGGCCTCTTCGAGGGCGTCCATGGCGTTCTCGATGATCTCGACGAAGCCCTGGAACAACTGGTTGGCGTTGCCGCGCACGCGGGGCAGGCTCGGTTCGATGGACAGGACCAGCTGAATGTTGTCTCCGGCATGGCGCGACTCCAGCATCTGAGATGCGCGGGTCAGAAGAAGGCTGAGATCGACGAGCACCTTTTCTCCCGGCGTCTGCTGGGCGAAGCTCAACAAGTCGGTCACCAGGTCACGGGTGCGGCTGGCCTGGTGCACAATCTTGCGCAGCAGGGCGTTCTGCTCGTCGGTGAGGCGCTCCTGGGCCCAGAGTTGCTCCGAGTAGCTCATGATGGCGGTCAGGGGATGGTTAATCTCTTGGGCCGCTCCCGCGACCAGGTTGCCCAGAGAGGCCAGCTTCTCTTTCTGGACGAGCTGGTTTTGCAGGCGCTTCTGGCTCTCGAAACTGCGGCGGGAATCCTGCAGCACGCCCATCAACGCCTGGTCCTGAAAATACTGGCGCAGGAAGACGAACGTTCCCAGCAACAACATCGCCGCCAGCACGGTGAAGGCGCGGAACTCGCGGGACGGGGCGGGGGAAGAGTCTACGAAGACCGCCCATAGTCCCAACACGGGCAGGGACAGGATAGCTAGCATAGCTGCGCGGGGAATGATTTTTTTCCAGCGCGGATCCAGGCGGAACTCGACGCTTTGCAGTTCCCAGTCGCGCGCGGACAGAGCGGCCGCGGCCATCCAAGCAACCGTAGCGATGAGGGGAATATCGTAGGGGCTGCCTGAGTAATAGGTGTTCTCGGCGGCCGCGCGGTCGAGGAACTGCGAATTGATGCTGTAGACCAGATCGGCGACGAGAAAATGCAGATAAAGGCGCCGCCATCCGCCCGAACTGGTGAGCGTTGCCAGACCCAGCACGGCCAGCAGGAGCGCGTTCTCCAGCCCGTAGAGCCGGTCGTAGTAGACGTTGTACGCAGGCACATCTAAGACGACATACTGGTGCGGGACCACAATGAAGGCGTAAAGAAAGATCCACCATCCCAGCAACATCAGAAAGTTCAGCAGGCTGAGCCGGAGCCTCCCTTCCTTCTTCACCAGATCCGCACGCCACGCGGTGGCCGCGATCATGGGAACGGAATGAAAGAAAAGAATGATGTCGAAGAAATAAGGGTCAGGGACCGGCTTCAGGGTCACGATCTCGTGATAGCTCCACGCCGCCTGGTTGCAGGCCCAGAGGGAGAAGCCCAGCGCCAGCAGCGACCAGAAACTGCGTTCCTGGCCGGGCCGGGCCAGGGCGTTGGCGAGCGTGCCTCCGACGGCTGCGAGCATCACCAGCAAGCCCGCAATGTCGGCAAAGGCGGTCAGCCCCGCGCTCTTGTGCGCAGTCAGAGACACCGCGGTAAAGAGCAGGGTTATCCCGGCCGCTGCGACAAACCAACGGTAGCGTTGGAACAGACTCATCCGGCTCAATTCTATGAGGTTCGGTCCGGGATTCCGAGGACCGATGGGAATGAGGTGGGTTACTTCTGTCATACCCCCCTCGTTCAGAATCCCCACCCCTTCTCGCCAAAATGCGGCGAGATAGGATGGGGGCACCCACAGCAAATGTGGAAGATGTTTTAGAATCATGAGAGGAAGGCATCTTCATTTCTCCTTCCCTGGTGATCTGCCATGGCATTCCCTGTGACCCGCCTTCGTCGCCTCCGCCGGACGGCGGAACTGCGCAACCTGGTCTGCGAGACCCGACTCAGTCCCGACGCATTTGTCTACCCGATGTTCGTGTGCCCGGGGGAAGGCATCCGCAAGGAAGTGCGATCGATGCCGGGCGTGTTCAACCTATCGGTGGATGAAGCGGTGAAAGAAGCGCGGGAAGTTCATTCCGTGGGCGTAACGTCGGTGATTCTGTTCGGGCTGCCCAACAAGAAGGACGAAGTCGCGACCGGAGCGTGGGCGGACGACGGGATTGTGCAGCAAGCCGCGCGTGCTATGAAACGCGAAGTGCCCGGGCTGATCTTGATGGGTGATGTGTGCCTATGCGAATACATGTCGCACGGACATTGCGGAATCGTGAAGGCTGCCCCGCAGTCGCTGGGAGCAGCGGTAGCCGCTCCTCCGGCGGCGACTACCGATTACGAGATCGTGAACGACGCTTCGCTGGAACTTCTGGCGCGGACGTCTGTTTCGCTGGCAAGAGCCGGCATCGACGTGATCGCGCCCTCCGACATGATGGACGGCCGCGTTGCGGCCATCCGGCGCGCGCTGGACGAAGCGGGATTCATCAACACGCCGGTTCTTTCCTACGCGGCGAAGTTCGCGTCGGGATTCTACGGGCCGTTCCGCGAGGCGGCCGACTCGGCACCGCAATTCGGCGACCGCCGGTCTTATCAGATGGATGGAGCCAACCTGCGCGAGGCTATGCGCGAAATCGAAGCTGACATTGAAGAAGGCGCCGACATGATCATGGTGAAGCCTGCGATGCCTTATCTCGATGTGATCGCGGCCGCGCGGGAGCGGTTCGATCTGCCGCTGGCTGCTTATCAAGTCTCCGGCGAGTACGCCATGATCGAGGCCGCCGCCCGCAACGGGTGGATCGAGCACGACCGCGTGATGATGGAGTCGCTGCTCAGCATACGGCGGGCGGGGGCTAGCATCATCCTGACTTACTACGCTAAGGACGCGGCGCGATTGCTGGGCTGAGGGTCAGGTCGAAGCAACAAAAGTCAGGGGCAAGAGCAGCGGGCAGGAGCGCCCGCTCCACTCACTCCCGCTCCACTCACTTTCGCGAAGGCCTATAATCGCACGTATTCATGGCCTTGGCGAACGGCACGAGACTGGGTCCCTATCAGATTGTCGCGCCGCTGGGCGCGGGCGGGATGGGGGAAGTCTACCGGGCGCTCGATACGCGCCTGGACCGCACAGTCGCCATCAAGATTCTTCCGCCGCATTTCGCCGATGATGCGACCCGGCGGCAGCGCTTCGAGCGCGAAGCGAAAGTTATTTCCAGCCTGACTCATCCCAACATCTGCACGCTGCATGACATCGGCCAGCAGGACGGCGTCGATTTCATCGTCATGGAGTATCTGGAGGGAGAGTCGCTGGCGGAGCGGCTGGAGAAAGGGCCGCTGCCGGCGCAGCAGGTGCTGCAATATGGGACGCAGATTGCCAGCGCGCTCGACAAGGCGCACCGCGGTGGGGTGACGCATCGCGACCTGAAGCCGGGGAACATCATCCTGACGAAATCGGGCGCGAAGCTGCTCGATTTTGGGCTGGCGAAAGCGGAGCCCACGCGGGGCATGGCCGCAACGCTGACCGACGCGACGCCGCGACCGGCGCCGATGACGCTGCAGGGCGCGGTGATCGGGACCGTTCCCTACATGTCGCCGGAACAACTGGACGGGAAAGAGGTGGACGCACGCAGCGATATTTTCTCGCTGGGCTCGGTGCTGTACGAAATGGTGACCGGGAACCGGGCGTTTCAGGGCAACAGCGAGTTCAGTGTGGCCTCGGCCATTCTGCACCAGGAGCCGGAGCCGATCGGAGCCGTCCAACCGCTTACGCCTCCGGCGCTGGAACGGACTATCCGGGTTTGCATGGCGAAGGATCCGGACGAACGCTGGCAGTCGGCGAGCGATCTGTGGAACGAGTTGCGGTGGATCTCCGAGGGCGGGTCACAGTCGGGAACGGGAAGCGGAATCACGAGTGGAGTGCAGACTGGTTCGCAGGCCGGAGCCAGGATTGCGCCTGCGGTGCGGCGTGCCGTACGGCTGCCGATTGCGTGGATTCTGGCTGCGGTGTTTGCGATCGTCGCGGCGGGCGCGCTGGTGTTGCTGGCGACGCGGTCCGGGCGCGATCCTGAGCCGCTCGCCTTCCGGCAGCTCAACTTCCGGCGCGAGGCCGTGTTCCAGGCCGCGTTCGCGGGGGAGAAAGACACGGTCGTGTATAGCGCCGCGGCTTTGGACAATACGCCGCAGATTTATACAGTGCGGCCCGATTATCCGGAACCGCAGCCGTTGGGGCCGCGCGGCATGGCGCTGCTGGCGGTTTCGTCGAAGGGGGAACTTGCCGTCCTGCTGGATGCTCATTACGTGTGGTATCGGCTCTTCACTGGAACGCTGGCGCGCATGACATTGAGCGGGGGCGCGCCGCGCGAGATTCAGGAAGGAGTGCGGCAGGCGGATTGGGCGCCGGATGGATCGCAGCTGGCGATTATCCGCGAGGTGGGCGGGAAGGATCGACTCGAATACCCCATTGGGCACGTACTGCGCGAAGTCAGCGGATATATGACGGACGTGCGGTTCTCGCCGAAGGGGGATCGGATTGCGTACTTCGAACATCCACGGAAGTGGGATGACCGGGGCTCGGTGAACATCGTAGACCTCGCCGGGAAAAATACGGTGCTTTCGGAAGTCTACTGGAGCGCGCGGGGATTGGCCTGGGCGCCCGCGGGCGATGAGATTCTTTTTTCCGCGAGCCTGAGCGGCGGCAGCTATACGGTTTACGCGGTGACGATGGCCGGCAAGCGGCGCGTTGCCTACCAGTCGCCGGGCGGGCTCACAATTCAGGACGTGGGGCGCGATGGGCGGTGGCTGGCGACCCGCGGGGACTTCCGGTATGCGGCCATGGTGCACACTTCTGGCGACGGGGGAGATCGGGACCTGTCGTGGCTGAATACTTCACATGCGCGGGCGCTTTCCGAGGACGGGCAGACGCTTTTGTTTGCCGAGACCGCGCTCGGAACTAACTACGCCGTGTGCCTGCGGAAAACTGATGGTTCGCCAGTGGTGCGGCTCGGCGAGGGGTGGCCCGCGGATCTGTCTGCTGACGGGAAATGGGCGCTGGCCGTGGTGCAAACTGTTCCGCCAAGACTTCTGATTTATCCCACCGGGGCCGGAGAGACGCGGCAGATGGAGCGGGGACAGATCGAAAACTATGCGAGCGCGCAGTGGTTCCGCGACGGAAAGAGCGTACTCATCTCCGGCAATGAGCCTGGGAAAGGGACGCGGTTTTATATGCAGGAAATTGGCGGGGCGCCACGGGCGGTGACTCCGGAAGGAACGCGCGACGGGCTGCTTTCGGCGGACGGGAAGCTGGTTCTGGCGAAGGGAGCCGACGGAAAGTACTCTCTTTACCCGATCGCGGGCGGAGAGTCACGGCCGGTGGCGGGGCTTACGGAGGCTGATGTGCTCGCGCAGTGGAGCGCGGACGGTCGGTCGGTGCTGGCTTATCGGCGCGGCGAGATTCCCTATCGGCTCGAACACGTGGATCTCGCGAGCGGGAGCCGGACGCTCTTCAAGGAACTCGCGCCGGCTGACCGCACGGGACTGTTGGCCCTTCGCGGGATCGTCGTCACCGACGATCTGCGGTCGTATGCGTATACGGCTTACTACCAGGTGTCGAGTTTGTTCGTGTCGGAGGGGCAGTAGGGGCTACACTGCATCTCATCTCCCACCATTACAAGTTGTCATCCTGAGCAAAGCGAAGGACCTCTGTACTCTTCGGGCAGCACCGTTACTGCAGGCGAATGCATAGGTCATTCGGCACGCAAAAAACGCGGCCTCAGAATGACAAGGACAGTCTGTAGCGGAAGATCAAGCGAAGTCAAAGGCAGCGGGCAGGAGTGCCCGCTCCACACAGGCAAGACCACACGGGCTACGCGCCGGCGGCACCTTGGCCTCGGAAGTTTACTTCGACCTGGCGGCGGTCCTCGTCGCTGACTTTGAACATGGGGCGTGGTTTCAGGGCCATGAAGCTGGCCAGGAAGACGTCGGGAATCTGGCCGATGCGGGTGTTGTAGGTGTTGACGTCGTCGTTGAAAAATTCGCGGCGGTCGGCGATGCGTTCCTCGAGTTCGGTGATGCGGTTTTGCAGCTTGAGGAAGTTTTCGTTGGCCTTGAGCTGGGGATAGTTTTCGGCCACGGCAAACAGGCCGCGGAGCGCGCTGGCCATCTTCAGGTCGGCAATGGCTTTCTGGCCGACGCTGGCTGCGTTCATGGACGCGGCGCGGGCTTGCGTTACCGCCAGCAAGGTCTGCTGCTCGTGTTGCATGTATCCTTTGACGGTCTCGACCAGGTTGGGGATTTCGTCGTGGCGCTGTTTGAGCAGCACGTCGATGTTGGCCCAGGCGCGATCGTTCTCGTTGCGCAGACGCACCAGGCCGTTGTAGAGGATGACGGCGTAGATCAACACTCCGGCGACGAACAGGAAGAACGCGAGGCCGGTAATGACGCTGCTGTCCATGGGCACCTCGGGGGTAACAGTCCAAAGTGCCAGTTGAGGTGGGTGGGAAGCAAGTGCCGGAAGGGTTGCGCCGTCGGATGCGATCGAGTGCCGCTCGGCTTCGCCTTCGCGGGACGGCCGAGGCGGCCGTCCCCACATGAGTTGCGTTAGTCTTACGGTTTATGCGGCGTCAGGTCGCAGGCGCTCTTTACTTGGTCCAGATTCAGGCCTGCGGGGGAGAATTCGGCGATGGCGGGGCCCGTCCTGGTCCTGATCTCCACGTTGAAAACCTGGGCGCCGAGTGCTCCGCGAATCGTGCCTTTGTCCATGGCGAGGACGCGTCCGCGAACCCAGTTCCAGCCTTTGTGGTCGTGGTATCCATCGATGCGGACCAGGACCGCCATCTTAGGCTGGCCCCAAAAGCCGGGATAGTCGGGGCGTCCCAGGCGTGCGCCGGGATTGAAATCGGCGTACGCGTATTTGCCGTTGGTGCAGATCAGTTCGACGCGAGGTTTGTAGTCGGGGTCATCCTTCAGGTAGTTGTTGGCCAGCAACTCGAAGCGGACCTTCTTGGCGCCGGTCATCTTCTCTTCCGATTGGAATTCCATCCAGTTGCCGCCGGCGCTGACGCCGTCTTTTTCATCCTGGTTGGGGCTCATGGCGCCGGCCTGAGCCAGAGCCGATACGGAGGCGGCGCAAAGCAGCGCCAGACAGGCCAGCAGAGCCCGCAGGGCCGGGCGGGTCGGGTTACCAAAGAATTGCGATTCGTTCACGATGTCCTCCAGACAACAATCCACACCTATATTGAACCCGGAAGGGCATGGAAAAGTTGCATAAAAAGATACGGGGGCAGACCGGCAGGGGCCGATTTAGCGGGTGTCGATTTTGAAGTCGAGGTAGACCTGGGAGCGGTCGTCGAACTGGCTGACGGATTTGGACTCGCTTTTGTGGCCTTTGTACTGGGCGTAGACCTCGTACTCGATGGCGGTGGAGAGGGCGGGAAAGCGGTAGGTGCCATCCGGGCCGACGATGTAGGTTTTCACGGCGCGAGTGCGGGTGTTGGTGAGGTAAACGACGGCATCGGGGAGCGGGTTATCCTGTGGGTCAAGGACTTTGCCGAACAGCAGGCGCCCGACCTGTTTCTCCTTTTTGTCGGGCGAGGCGTGGGCGGCGCCCAGGGCTAGAAGAAGGGCACAGGCCAGTGTAACGGCTATTATCGCGGGTCGATTGCGATTCATTGTCATGCTGATCTTCATTCCAATTATTGTCTCACGGGTGCGTCGCGAGCAGACGGGAGCACGGTTAGTACGCGAGGTGCAGTCCGGTATCCTGGCGTTCGTCGTTATAAATGTGAACGGTGACCGGCTGGACCAGGTGCAGGGGCTTGCCGTCGGCGGATTTAACGCCTTTTAGGTCGGCCGAGATGATGTAGTCGGATTCTCCGGCGGGGACGCGCTGGGCGAACTCGCCCATGTGGTCGGAGTAGAGCTGCCAGCGGACTTTCTTGGGTTTGTCCTTGCCGCGGCGGATATTCACCCTGATGCCGTACACCGGACGATCATCCGGGCCCCACACCGTACCGATGATGAGAGCGTAGGGCTTAATCTCATGGCCGTGGAGTGGGCTGTGCTGGGGAGCGGCAGTCAGGGACCGCTGGGTCAGGCCGAGCAGAATCAGGGTCAACAGAACCACCGTAAGCAGAGACCTCGGGGGAGACAACCGTGAAAAGCACAGGCCCCAGCGGCGTTTAGGAGTAGTCACCGTCTTCGCTTTCCTCCGCGACTTCTTCGTCTTCTTCTACGTAGCCTGCTTCCACAGCCTTCAACTCGAGCGGACTGGTGGTCACGACTTCAAAATCGGTGCCACACTCGGGGCAAGAGATGACTTCGCCCTCTTCGACCCCTTCCTCATCGACGTCCAGATTGGTCTCGCATTCAGGACACAGAACCATAAAGCCTCCCTAGCCGATTAGAGCCCCTGTTAATATTTAGATTCTCTCTCGCCGGAGGTCAAGGGGTGTCGGGCGGGGGAACGATTTTTTCCGAAAATTCATGAAGGCGTATTTTGTGCGAGATTTACTTGACTTGGGGTGGCCAACTGTATGCCGAATCTGCTGAAGGTAGCGACAATTTTAGTACTTGTAACGCTGGGAACCGCGGGGGGTTCGGCGCAGACTGCCAAGTCCGGAGCTGAGGCTACGGCCGATCCGCAGATCGCGGCGGCGTTGCAGCAGATTTCGGCGCAACGAATTCAGGCGAACATCGAGAAGCTGGTCAGTTTTGGAACGCGGTCGACGCTGGCGGCGCAGGATGCGGCGTCGATTGTGGCGGGGCACGGGATCGGGGCGGCGCGGGAGTGGATTAAATCGGAATTCGAGCGCTACTCGAAAGACTGCGGCGGCTGCCTGGAAGTGAAGACTGACAGCTTTACCGAGCAGCCTGCCGACCGCATTCCCAAAGCAACGGAAATCACCAATGTTTATGCGGTGTTGAAGGGCACGGACGCGGCGAACGCGAAACGCATCGTGCTGGTGACCGGGCACTACGATTCGCGCAACAGCGACACGCTCGACGTCAGTGGGGATGCGCCGGGGGCGAACGATGACGGCAGCGGGACCGCGGTCAGCCTGGAATGCGCGCGGGTTTTGAGCAGCATTTCGAGCAAGATGAAGTTTCCGGCGACGATTGTTTTTCTCGCCGTCGCGGGCGAGGAGCAAGGGCTGAATGGGAGCCGTCACTTCGCGAAGATGGCGAAGGATGAGGGCTGGGACCTGGAAGCGGTGCTGAACAACGACATCGTCGGCGGGGATAAGAGCGCGGAGCAGGATCACTCCGTGGTGCGGGTATTCTCCGAGGGAATTCCGGCGGCGGCGAGCGAGCAGGACTTGCGGCGGATTCGCGGGCTGGGCGGCGAGAATGACTCGGGGTCGCGACAGCTGGCGCGGTTTATCTCCGATGTGGGCCGGATGTATGACACGGGCGTGAAACCGCTGCCGGTGTTCCGGCTGGATCGCTACCTGCGCGGGGGCGATCATTCGTCGTTCAACCAGCAGGGCTTCTCGGCGGTGCGGTTTACGGAGCTGCGCGAGGACTTTCATCACCAGCATCAGAATGTGCGAACGGAGAATGGGGTTGAATACGGCGATGTGGCGAAATTTGTGGACTATGACTACGTGGCGCACGTGGCGCGGCTGAACGCGGCGACGCTGGCGGCCTTGGCGGCGGGGCCGGCGCCTCCGGCGAATGTTCACTTGCTGACGAAGGATCTGGATAACGATTCCACCCTGAAGTGGGACGCGTCTCCGGGCGGGCTCGCGGCACAATACGAAGTGTTGTGGCGTTCCACGACGAGCCCGGGGTGGGAACGCTCGCAAAATGTCGGCGATGCGACGGGAGCGAAGCTGCAGCTTTCGAAGGATAATGTGATCTTTGCGGTGAGGGCCGTCGACAAAGCCGGCCACCGGAGCTTGCCGGTGGTGCCAGCGCCGGAGCGGTGAAGACGTTGCGCGGCGGCGAGCGAGTAGAATTGGAC
>Ga0075017_100000980_pt1 | contig 17006 bp, 15 predicted proteins | sample AleBraG_ABR_2012_FD_71475 | JGI IMG/M metagenome (GOLD analysis project Ga0075017, IMG submission 71475) | Freshwater sediment microbial communities in response to fracking from Pennsylvania, USA - Alex Branch Run_MetaG_ABR_2012 | ecosystem: Environmental > Aquatic > Freshwater > Creek >... | reverse complement strand
TCACGATCCCGCCTACAAGCCGCAAGGCTCCTGGACCAACAGCACAACCGGGCCGAGAGAGAAGGATGAATTCTTTACGGCAGGAGCCGATTCGCTGAAGTGGTGGCTGCGGTAAGGCAGTCTATTTGTGGGCGCTGAGCGGCACTCCGTTTTCCGGTACTCGATGTATCCGGATATTCAAGCGACTGCTACGCTGCAACGAATCTTCTCCGAAACGTGATGCACAATTGAGACATATGGCGGAAGATGTTGTAACATCGGCTCGAGCCGCAGTCCTACAAACACTTTTCCGCGCGATTCAGTCATACTCCGCGACGAGTTGTCTGGCATGGTTGGGCTCGGTGCCAAGTGAACAACTACTCCCTATCTTCCGCCCTCGGTCAAACCCAGCGGTTAATCAATTCGAGGCAATTATTGCCGAACATGAGAATCGTGAACAGCTTTCGATCGTCATGGCGACATACCGCGAGCAAGCGGATGCCTCCGCGGTGGCGGGCACGCAAAGCGCCATCGCTGCCGCATGCCTTGTTTTTTCGCACTCGTTGGCTGACGTTGCCCTCGAGGAGCTGTGTTCGCTGCTCGCCGATTTCAATCCCGGCTACTGGACGAAGATCATTTCGAAGCGGAGTTTTACTCTGGGCAAAATTGCTGAGCGGGGAGTGGATGAGCTGACCAAAGAGAGTGTTCGTCAGAAGATAAAGTCCATGTCCCTGCCGACGAAAATGAAGCACCTTCTCAAAAACGCTGGTAGCCATGCGAACGTCGACTATCCTTCTTTTACGTATGAGAGAAGCCGATTGGCGAAGCTAGACGCTTCCAGGCACGCCGTCGTTCACGACGAAGGAGTTACGTTGCGAGTAGATGACACCAAAGACTCGCAGGAGTTCTTTTTCAACACGACCGTATACGCAGCCCTTGTTGTCTCGTCGACTCTCGGGCTGGGTGTGACCTATCCCCAGCTGTATGTTAGATGGCTCGAGCACCTGGCGGAGCAGGCGGGCCTGCCTGGCGTTGTGAATACGCTTCGCAGCCAGTGAGCTGTTTTCAGCTTTCGCGATTTCAGTCCAATTGGGTGGCCGACGGCAAGAGCGGCTTACTTGTGCGCGCTGAGCGGCGCCCAGTCTTCGGGCACTTGGCCTTCGGGCAGCAACTCGCCTTTTTCCAAGTGACGAATCTTGGTGGCGAAGTGCGCGGCGTGCGGATCGTGGGTTACCATCACCACCGTTTTGTTATAGTCCTTGTTCAACTTGGAAAGCATGGTCAGCACCTCCTGGGCTGAGGCCGCGTCCAGGTTGCCGGTCGGCTCATCGGCCAGGATGAGCGCGGGATCGGTGACCAACGCGCGCGCGATCGCCACCCGCTGTTCCTGACCGCCGGAAAGCTGCTTGGGAAGATGGTCGAGGCGGTCGCCAAGTCCCACCAGCTTGAGGGCAGTGGCGGCGTGCTCCTGGCGGTCCTTCTTTTTGAGGTTGGTCAGCTTTAGCGGCAGTTCGACATTCTCGATAGCGCTCAATACCGGAATCAAATTGAACGACTGAAAGATGAAGCCGATGTTCTCGTTGCGCCAGTGTGCGATCTCGCGATCGGAAAGCGTGCGCAGGTTTCCGCCCAGCACCAGAATCTCCCCGTCGGTGGGGCGATCCATGGCGGCGATCAGATGAAGCAAGGTGGATTTGCCGGAACCGGAAGGCCCCATCAGCGCGACGAAGTCGCCCTTATTGATGGTGATCGTACAGTCGTTCAACGCCACCACGTGGAACTCATCCCGGATGAACTCCTTCTTGAGATGACGAGTTTCGATTACCGCTTCTGGCATGCTTTCATCCTTTCTTACCGCGCACTTTCTGTCCGTCTTTGAGGTCGGCGGGCGCGTTGACCACCAGGTCTTCTCCACCGATCAGTCCATCTTCCACCTGCACGCCGCCAACCGTGGTGCTGCCCACCTTCACAGTCTTCTTGGTGGCCTTCCCATTCACGACCACGAAAACCGTGCCGTCGCGAACCGCGGGCGCGGGGACGGTCACCACCGATTTGACCTGCGTTTTGGCAGCCGGCTGATCGGGGGAGTAAAACGCCACAGTAGCGTTCATGTCGGGGCGAAGCCGGGCGTCGGGATTCTCTACGCGAACCTTCACCTGCACGGTGGCCTTCTGCCGGTTCGCTTCCGGCGAAACTTCTTCGATAAAGCCGTGCCACTTCTTGTCGCTACCGTAGGCGTCGGTGGTGATCATGCCGGGCTGCTTGGGGCCCAGTTTGGCGAAATCAGTCTGGTTAATGTCGAGTTCCACTTGCAGATCGTTGAGATTGGCCATGGAGACCACGTAGCCCTTGGCGCCCTTGTCGCCGACAAAGCCGGTGGTGACGAATTCGCCTCTTTCCACGTTGCGTTCGAGGATGGTGCCGTCAATTGGCGCTTTGATCACGGTGTTGTCTTCTTGCGACTGCGCATAGGCCACGGTTCCTTCCAATTGCTTCACCTGGGCGCGGAGCGCGTCGGTCTGTTCGTGGCGTGGTCCGAGGCGAACCAGTTCGTAGATGCGATCGAACGAGAGAACCTTGGCCGCGGCCGCATCGTGCTTGGCTTGCGCGTCATCGAGCGCCTGTTTCGCCAGTACGCCCTGATTGGCCAGATCCTTGGTTCTGGCCAGCGTGACGCGTGCGTCTTCCTGGTCGGCGCGAGCCTGCTCCAGGTCGGCCTTGGCCTTGGCGATTTCTTCGGGACGTGAGCCGTTGAGGTTCTCCGCCAGCTTTGCCTTCAGATTTTCCAACTGTCCTTGGGCTTCCAAAAGATGAGCTTGATATTCGTCATCCTCGAGCCGGACCAACACCTGCCCCTGCCGGACATGGTCGCCCTTTTCGACGCCGATCCAAGAGACTTTGCCCACTACTTTCGACGCCAGTTCGATGCGATGGGCGGCGATGATGTAGCCGGTGGCATTGAGAATCACATTGCCCTCGCCGCCCGATTCCGTCGTCGGCGCCTGGACGCGGAACAGCTCCACTTCCGTGGCGTCGTTGAGCTTTCCATAGATGAAGCGCGCTGCACCCAGCAGTACAAATAATGTGATCCCCGCTAGGATCCAACGGGTAGCCCAGGGTGAGGCGTCTTGGCGCCTCTTGCTGCGATCGATTTGCAAGCTCTTCAGTTCTGCGTCCATATGATAGGGTTCTAAACGTCGCGGAGCGCCGAGAGGATCTCTTTTCTGGCCGCGGCGCGGGCGGGAAAGATCCCGCCGATGGTGCCCATGAACAGCGCGAAAGCCAACCCAGCCAGCATGATCTCGGGCGTGATCTTGAAGTTAAACGCAGTCTCGCTGAACGTGGTGAAGCTGCCCACGGCCGTGGTGGCGCCGTTCAGCGGAAGCACCAGCAAACATCCCAGTAGTCCGCCTAACAGGGCCAACAGCAGCGACTCCAGAAAAAAGCTGGTGAGAATGCTGCCCTGGGAGAACCCGAGCACGCGGAGGGTGCCGACTTCTTTCGATCGGCGCGCCACGGCGGCGTACATGGTGTTCATCGCGGCGAAGCTGCTGCCCACCGCCATGATGATCGAGATGAAGATTCCGAGAAATTGCAACAGCGCGCCGCTGGAGGTCTGCTTATCGTAGTAATTTTTTTCGCTCTGCGCGAGCACGTTGAGACGCCGGTCGTCATTGAGGGAGTTGATCAGCGCCTCCACCGCTCCTTCGTCGGTGGCGCGCAGGAGCGCCGAACTCAGACCTTCTGAGCGATTGTAGTCGGAACTGATTTGATTCAGATCGCCCCAGATTTCGCTATTCACCGATGTCTGGCCGCCGTCCATCACGCCCACAATGGCCCACTCTCCGCGGCCAAAGCGCAGAGATTTTCCCATTTGTGCCCCGGGGTAGCGCTTGGCGATGGCTTTGCCCACCACGATCTCGCGCTGCCCGGCTTGGAACCAGCGGCCCTGCTGCAAGGTGAGGCCGTCGCGCATGCGGACTCCCACTGGAAGCAACGCACGGAGAGTGACGTTGGTTCCGGCGGGATTCTCGACGCTGGGCAGGTTAATCACGGTGACCATTTCGAGCGATGCCAGCGGCTCGCCGTTCTCGCGGGCAATGCCGGCTTTGGTTTTTAGATCTTGAAAAGTCTGCCTCGGAACGCCGCTGCTCAGTTCAGCGGTGGCTCCCTTGCGCATCACCAAAATTTGCAGCGGGTTGCCGGAAGACTGAAAGGCGGTGCGCAGTCCAGCCACCAGCGCTAACACCGCAAGCAAAACCGCCACCGTCAAGGCAATGCCCAACGCCGTCATGATCGTGGTGGTTTTGCGCACCACCAGATTGCGCAGGTTGTAGGAAATCGGTAAAGCCATGTCGGTTAACCCGTGGTGCGTAAGGATTCCAGGATGGAGGTCCGCGAAGCGCCCCAAGCGGGAACCAGAGAACTAACGACGCCAATCAACACGGCAATTCCGAGACACAACAAAGCCACTGGCGGCGTGAGGCTGAGCACCTTTAAGCCTTGCGAGAAATTGCCGGCCAGGTTGCGCACGCCAATACACAGAAACGCCGCCAGCAGGCATCCAATCACGCCTCCGATGAGCGAGATCACGGCCGATTCTCCCAGAATGATGCTGAGAATCGCGTCCGGCGTAAAGCCCAAGGTTTTCATGATGCCCACTTCCCGAATGCGCTCGCGCACGGACATGGAAATGGTGTTCGCCGTTACCAACAAAATGGTGAAGGCCACCGCGCCACAGATGGCCATGAGGAACAGCTTCAAGTTCCCGAGCATACCGACGAAGCTGAGTTGGAAGGCGCTTTCCGATTCCGTACGAGTCGGGGCCGGTGCGTTGTCGAACAGAGCGTCCACGGCCTTGGCTACGCGCGGCACGTCCTCGGCGCTGGCGGCTTGAATCTGGAAGCAGCACAACATGTCGGCGCGGGGATTCCCCGCCCCCAGCGCCTCGCGCAAATATTGGCGATTGTAGTACAGCACGTCGCTGCTGTCGGGGTCGTCGAAGATCCCCACCAGCTTGAGTTCCAGATTGACCGGATAGATATCGCCCAACAGCGTGATCCGGTCGCCCAACTTGAAGCCCATTTTCTGGGCGAGGGTACTGGAGGAGACGGCGCCGGTCCGTTGATGCAGGAAGGCCTCCTTCTCGCTTTCGGAGATCTGATACTCGGGATGGACGGCGAAGAGGCGATCGGGCTCGGTTCCGAAGCGGGCGAAGAAGTTCTTGGGATCGCGGTTGTCTTTATAGGTTCCGCCAAACCAATCCCAGATCATGAGCTCTTTGACGCCGGGCACCTGTTGAATTTTCTGCTCGTAGGACACCGGCATGGGAACCGTTAAGGAAACGCGGTGGCGAACCACCAGGCGCAGCGCCTGGGTGGGCGTGGGATCGGAGAGGAAAAGAGCGTGATACATGGCCATCAGCACGCCGAGAATACACAGGGAGACGGCCACACTACCGATGGTGAGCACGCTCCGGCGCCGGTTGCGCAGCGTGTTCTTGAACATGAGCGGGATGAATCGAAGCATCAGGTTATATTTTAGATTAGACGACGGTGGACGATGATGCATTCATGTGCGAGGCTTTGCTCCTGGCGGAGGAGGCCGGGCGACACGGCGAAGTGCCGGTGGGGGCGATTGTCGTCGTGGATGGGGAGATTCGTGGCCGCGGATTCAATTCACCGGTCCGTTTGATGGATCCTACGGCGCATGCCGAGATGCTGGCGATTCGGGAGGCGGCGCGGGCGACGAGGAATTACCGGCTGGAGCACGCCACACTGTACGTGACGCTGGAGCCTTGTGTGATGTGCGCCGGCGCGCTGGTGCATGCGCGGATCGGCCGGCTGGTGTTTGGCGCGCGCGACTTGCGCTTTGGGGGCGTGCGGAGTAAATTTCGGGTTGCCGATTCCGGCTTGCTCAATCACCAGGTGGAGATCACAGAAGGCGTGCGGGCGGCCGAATGCCTGGAGTTATTGAAGCGCTTTTTCGGGGAACGCAGGTAGCGGTCTTCGGGAGAGTGAACGAAGCGCAGCACAAGTGCTAAGGGGACACTGCTGCGATAGTTGTGAGCGAAGGAGTTCGGACTCGAGCCCGCAGTGTCCCCGTCCGCGTCTTTCGGAACGCACGTTGGCGCGGTTCCGCCGAGCACAGGCTAAAGCCCGTGCCTGGAGTTTCTACATTTGCACAGGCTGAAGCGTGTGACAGCTGCTATTGGGCGCTGGTCGGCTTGATTGCGTGCTTCGGCGCCCAGAATTCCGGATCGGCCTCGATGAATTCCTTGGGCGGATTGCTCATCTTCGGGTTTACGGAGAACAGCGTATTCTCGCTGTTCATGACGATGTCCGCCTGCAGCTTGTTGTACCGCGCCAAACTCTCCGGGCCGAAGGCGTCGGGCATGCTCATGGCTCCCGGCGGCGGGTCCATGGCTTTGAGCGAATCCATGGCGCTGAAGATCAGGTAGGTTCCCGCCGGCGCGCCCGAGTTCACGCTATACACCACCCGGCGCTGTTTTTGTCCGCTCTTTTCCCACGCCGCGTTCAGCAACTTCCTCATCTCCGTAAAGTCCGGCCCATGACCTGGCCGCACCCGGAGCATCTGGATGTTGACAAACCGCGTCTTGGCAAGATTCGCCGGCACGCGAAGGTAGCTCAAGTCCTTCTGATAGGTGGCGATCATGCCGCGTTCGCCGGTACGCAGTTCTCCGTCCTGAGCATCCAGTTGGGCGAGCGTGGTCTTCAACGGTTCCTTTTGGCTGATCGCGAGGACTTTTTCCAGGGATTCGTAGGAATCGTAACGCTCGATAAACCAAGCTTGGCTCGTGCCGGTCATGGCGTCCCAGCCAAGATAGCTGGGGTAACCGCTCTTGGAGAATGCGCGAGCATAAGCCGACTCCACCTTTTCGTGGGCCGATCCCTTACCGGACTTGATGTCCTCGCGGAAGATCCGCATGAGCCGGGATGGCTCCGTCGATTGTGCCTGAATGAGCGACGCGGCGGAAAGCAAGAGGCCGGTCGCAAGAGCGCGGACGACTGCGCTTGTCATCTGGTGAACTCCTTGAGTTTGGGATTGCCGACTGAGTATACACCCAACGGCTCCTTCTTGCTGACCCGGAATACCGGCCGCGTTGTTCCTGAGCGTGCGCTGGGGGACAATCCTACCTTCGCATAAAGCGAAGGATTTCGAACAGTTGCCCGGAATGTCCCCCGGCGGTTTCGCGTGACCCGCGGCCCGCGCAGCCGGGCCGAGGCTTGAGGTTTAGGCTACCTTCTGATCGGGTTCGCGCAGATTGACCGGCGGCCGGATCGGCACAACGGCCCCCGGTGGAACGGCGTAAATGGCCGACGGCCTGATGGGACCATGGAAATAATCGGTGAGCGGGAACAACGGGTACGGTTCCAACTCACGGAAGATCCGCCCCAGCTTCTCTTGAATTCGATACACCGAATGGAAGAACGTCCCGCGATCCACGCCTAGTTTGCGGGAGCACAGACGCCAGTCCGCACCCAGCAGAAAATGGTAGCGGAACAGGCGATACTCGTTCTCATCCAGGGCGCGCTTGCTGACCAGGCAGAAATCGGCCATGTACTCTTCCTGCTTGCGGCCCCAAGTGCCCTGACGATCCTTACCGGGGATGTTGTCCAGGGTCGTCTTACTCACAAAGCGCTCACCCACCACGCACTCTCGAAAACGCGACAGACAAGCTCGAAATATCGAACGGAAAACACAGTGGCAGGGCTGAAGCGCGTTGCCTCTGACGGCGCGCAACCCGATTCCATGACAGGAACTACAGGTTAGCCCTGCTAGGGCGAAAGTTTCTGATCGTGTCCAATCCATCTCAAGTCTCTCTCTCTGTTGGGTTCGTTTTGCAGCCCCTCTTGTGGCTGCTCCTTCTGGCCTTTGCAGTTTACTTACAATGTTCGTGCGATTCGGAATTCCGTCAATGCACGAAATAAGAAAGCAAACCCAAACGGTCCGGGATTAAGCTGTGTCGGCACCAGTCAAGCCAAACCCTTAGAAGGGCTTAAGGTGTGGTAAATTAAATGTACTAGAACTCTTAGTACTAAAACGGCTTTTGAATTCGGCCGGGACGGTCTATGACCTATTTCACCCCGATATATAGACAGGAGCAGCGATGACCTTCGACGAGGCCCAAACTCGACTCCTTATCGAACTCAAAACACAGGTCCGGAACGGAAACCTGACAGAGAGAGGCATGGCACGCTTGACGGGAGTCTCGCAACCACACATCCATAATGTGCTGAAAGGGGTGCGGAATCTCTCACCCGAAATTGCGGATCGAATATTAAAAACCTTTCACCTTTCGGTTTTGGACCTTACTTCCCCTGAGGAACTCCGCATCCGCCTCATGACGCATCAACAGCACTTGGTGCTGAGGGAACTGCCGGTGATCCGGGCACTGATCGGCTCGAATCAACCGTGGCGTTTCGAGTACTCGACACGCGAGCGCCTGATTCTGCCGACTCCCGTGTCGCGGACGAATGCGCATCTGGCCGCTGGACGTCTCCAGGAGGATGCGCGCATGAGCGGCGCGCTGGGCGAGTGCGATGTAGCCGTGGTGAACACGGCTGAGGAAGCGCGGTTTCCAGATGACGCGGCAGCCTTGTACGTGGTGGAAACGGCCGAGGGAACCGCAGTCCGTTATTTGCGTCCGGGCTTTTCGGGTATCTACGTGGCCACGGCGGATGCGCTGGATGCTCCGGCCGACTGGGAATTGGCACTGGATAGGGCCGTTGCCATCCGTGGGCGTTTGGTCTGGATCGGCAGGGAGAAGGATCGGCATCTTCCTGCGCACCAGCGTGGCTGCATACTTTAGCGCCGTTCGGCAATCAGCGGCCGCAGGTAAACACGGCGCCATAAGTACCTACGTCCGCTCCTGCAGTCGCGGCTCGGAATTGGGCCCGTTAGCGGTCGTATCCGCAAACACGAATGACGTTGTGTTTAACTCGCAAAGATGCAGCGTGCGGCGCTTGACGCTGTCGGGCGGTCCTCACGATCCGGGCAGCTCGCGCGGACTCAGGTATCTCTGTGGCGACGGCGAAGGCACTGGATTCTCAGGCCGACTGGGAGTTGTCGCAGGATGGCGCGATGATTTTCCGCGGCCGTTTGGCCTGGATCGGCAGCGAGAAGGACCGGCATATGTCCGCGCACCAGCGTGGCCGCGTGCTTTAGGGATGTTCCGCAAGCAAACGCCGCAGGTCGCGGACAAATGGACGGGTATTGAGGAAGGCAGCGTAGGCGCCCACCGGCGGTGGCCAGCCCCGGCTGGCGACTTGGGAGCTAGCGCGGCCGGGTCCGCGCGATGACCTCTTCATTTCATAGGTTTCGAGCACTTGACGCGCGCTGGTGTCCCAACTGAAGCGGCGCAGTTGCTGAAAGCCTTTCTCGATCATGCGCCGGCGCAGGTCGTGATCGAGCAGGGTTTCGCGGATGCCGCGGGCTATATCAAAGACGTTCTCGGGGTTCACAATCACCGCTGCGTCGCCGACCACTTCCGGAAGCGAGCTGACCTCGGAACAGATCACCGGTGTACCGCAAGCCATGGCTTCCAACGGCGGAAGACCGAAGCCTTCTTACAAGGAAGGAAACACGAAAGCCGAAGCGGCCTGGTAAAAGACGCGTAAGGTTTCGATGGGAACAAATCCCAGAAAGCGGACGCTGTCTTCCACTTTGCCCTGAATCACGGCGTGACGGAGCGCTGCATGGCGCGAGATGTGGTCGCCAATGATGATTAGCCGCAGATCGTGATAGAGCGGGTGCTCCTTCAACTGCCCGCGCAACACTGAGAACGCCTCCACCACGCGCGGAATGTTCTTATGCGGATTGGTGCGGCCTACGTACAACAGAAACGGATAGTGAATCTGATAGCGCTCCAGCACGCGCTGCATTTCCGGCGGATTGTGGAGGTCTTCTTCGCCCACGCGAATGCGGTGAAAGTGGGAGTTTTCTCAGCGGTAGCAAATAGCGCTGGACCGACGTGGCAGCGCTCATCACCTATCCTAACTAGATAGCCGACCATCGGCGGATCATATTTCGAGCGGAGTTCGGTACTATCAGTTTACTGCTTCAATTATTTGCACTTATGCGTAAACCGGGCATCACGTTGGACTCCTACCGCCCTGAAAACCCGAAAATGTATTGACATGTTCTTCGAAGAAGCGTAGGCTCACTAGCACTGTCGCCGGACGCGCAGGAGGATTTATGGCTATCCCAAGGCCCGCGGAGAAACGCGTGAAATGTTTTTCAACAGTGCTTCTGGTATTAAGTTGGCTTTTCCTGTACAATCCGATTCAGGCCCAGGTGTCGGACACAACGCCTCCGGTGTTGGTAAGCGTGGCCTTCCCGAACTCTGTGAACGTTTCCTCGGGGGCGCAGACGGTTACTGTGACCACGCGTATAACGGACGATTTGTCCGGAGTGGCATATACCTGTATGCAGTTCACTAGTCCCTCCGGAGCACAACGTACCTCGACTAGGTGTGGGAGCCGAATTTCGGGGACGGCGCTGGATGGCATCTATACTACGGCCGTCCAAGTTCCGCGGTACGTCGAGGCGGGTATTTGGAATTTGGATCGGCTTGTCGCCTACGACAACGCCGGCAACAGTTTGTTTTATGTGACTGCGGATCTTCAGGCTCGTGGGTTTTCAACCATATTGCTGGTAACGTCGAGCCCGGTTGATACACAGCCACCGCTGGTGACAAGTGTTTCGTTTGCTCCTAACTCAATAGACGTTTCAAGTGGCCCGGCTACTCTCACGTTGACGATCGGGATCTCGGATAACCTGTCGGGTTTTGATTTAACAACCAACTTTGATTCGATAAATCTATCAAGTCCCACCGGAAAGCAGAATCGACTTATCGCCCCGGGAGACTTTCAGTTAATCTCAGGCACGAACCTAAACGGAACATATCAGATTAAAAATGTTCTCCCACAAAATAGTGAGGCCGGGACCTGGACGCTCTCGTACATGAGCCTGTATGATTCGACGGGAAACCAAGCCTTTATAAGTTCCTCCTCACTTCAGGCGCAAGGGCTCCCTTTCAGCTTCACGGTGGTTTCATCGCCACAAGATATCCAGCCTCCGGCGATCACTGGACTCAGTTTCTCACCTTCTACCATTGATACATCCGCGGGACCTCAGACGGTGGTGGTTACGATGACCCTCACCGACAATCTATCCGGTGTCGATTTCTCCCCGGACAATCCAGGTGCCTCATATTTGCACGGGATCACGTTCAGGAGCCCATCCGGTCAGCAGTCTCAGGGGTGCTGCTACTTTCCCCCGACTTTTACTCTGTCCTCTGGTACTCGCACAAATGGGACATGGACGGCTTCTGTGACTTTTCCACAGTTCAGCGAGGCTGGGAGTTGGAATGCCGAGCTTAGTGGGGTGAAGGATGCCGTCGACAATCAGCTTGGTACCCAGTCTGGTGTCATTGGTGTGCTGTCAGCTTCGGATTTGCAACTGCTAGGACTACCTTTTCAGCTAACTGTTTTTAAGCCGAACACGACTACCGATGGGACCGTCCCGCCGGGCGGCGGGACGGTACAAGACAGCACCTTCGGGAATCGGGCCTCGATTACCTTCCCGCCCGGTGCGGTCTCGACAACTACGACTGTCGCCATTGATGTTCTATCGAGCCCTCCGCCACTCCCCACTCCGACTGGGTTCGGCACCGGATCATTTTTCGTCAATGTCACGCTTACTCCCACTCCAACTTTCCCGCTGCCCCCGCCCGGGCTCACAGTGGTCTTGCCGATGCCTTCCTACACGACGCCAGGGACGCACCTCACCCTCTTCCAGTTTGACTCAGTTACGAGCCAACTAAAGCCTGCTGTCGGCGTGTATGGCTCCAACGTGATGGGTACGGTTGACCCTAGCGGCACCAGCGCCACTTTCCCTGGGGTTGCGCACCTTTCCTTGTTAGTCGCGTTCGCTCCAAACGGCCACGTCCTAGGTGATGTCAATGGCGATGGAATCGTGGACTGTATGGACCTCGCGATCGTAAAAGCTTCTTTCGGGAAGAAAACCGGCGACCCTGGTTTCAACCAGGCAGCGGACGTGAATAACGACGGCGTGGTGAATATCCTGGACCTCGCGATTGTTTCCCGGCAATTGCCGGCTGGAACACAATGCCACTGAACTTGAGGTCTAGGATTCGCAGATTACGGTTCCAGTTGATAAACGGAGGATGCATGCACTACAAACAGTGTGATCGTAGAGCTTTGCGGCTCGCAACGGCGGTGCTTTTTGTTGCTGCTGCCGCCTTTGCCGGGCCGGTGGTTTCAATCCAGCCCGCCACTGAATCTGTCCAGGCAGGAGGTTCCTTTTCGGTCAATATCATGGTTTCGGGGATTACGGACCTTTATGCTTTCCAGTTTGATATTGGATTTGATCCCACAATATTGAGTGCGACGGAGGTGACCGAAGGGGCTTTTCTGCCAATGGGCGGATCGACGTTCTTCCTGCCCCCGACGGTCAATAACGGATCGGGGCAGATCTTAGGCACAGCCGACTCTCTTCTCACCGCGATTTCTGGAGTGAGCGGAAGCGGCGTGCTCGCAACCATCGAGTTTCACGGGGTGGGAGGGGGGACAAGTGCGATAAATATTCTCAACGGCATATTCCTCGATTCGTCCCTGTCGGGCATCGCCGAGACGACTCAAAATGGTTCGGCTAAGGTGTCCGGAACTCCGGAACCTGCTTCCGCGCTTCTTGCCGGCTGCGCCATGGTAGGGATCGTGACCCTCGTGAGGCGGAGACGATCTCGATTCTCTACCCCCGTGGGGCTGCGCTGAACAACCCGAAAAGGCGCCACACCTGAGTTGCCTCGCCATTGTGACACTTGCGTTCCTATGAAAGGGATTGGGGAAGCATGAACCTGTTGATGCGCTTGTCTGGAGTTCGGCTCGGTGGCACTTTAGCTGGGCTGTTTTTCTTGTGCCTGGCTCTCGAATCTGTCGCGCGGGGACAGATCGTAGTAATCGTAACTCCGGCGTCCACCACTCTGAGCGCAAGTCAAACCCAGCAGTTCACCGCTAACGTCTTCAATTTCGTTACCAACAACGCCGTTACTTGGTCGATCAACCCCAATGTGGGCAGCGTCTCCGCCTCGGGGCTCTACACGGCGCCAGCCCTGATTCCCAGCGGCCAGACCGTAACCGTAACCGCGACCAGCGTGGAGGACCCTACGAAGTCGGGCAGCGCCACTGTCACGTTGACGCCCGTAGCGGTCTCCGTAAGCCCGCCGACCGCGATTCTGAGCGGCGGAGGGACGCAACAGTTCACCGCCACGGTTACCGGCACCGGCAATACCGCCGTGACTTGGACGGTTAATCCCGTCGTGGGCAGCGTCTCGCCTTCAGGGTTCTACACGGCGCCAGCAAATATCTCCAGTACCCAAACGGTGACCGTAACCGCGACCAGCGTATTCGATGGTACAAAATCGGGGAGCGCGAGCGTCACGCTCAACGCCAGCGTTGCAGTGTCGGTCAGCCCGGCCAGCGCCAATCTGAACGCCGGAGGCACGCAACAGTTCACCGCCACGGTCACTGGCACCGGCAACACTGGAGTGACATGGTCGATCAATCCCAACGTAGGCAGCATCTCCAGTGCGGGGCTCTATACGGCTCCGAACAGCGTCAACGCCAGCCAAACGGTGACGGTAACTGCGACAAGCGTTGCGGACAATACAAAGTCGGGCTTTGCCAGCATCAGTTTGATCCCCGTCTCCGTCTCGGTGGGCCCGTCAAGCGTCAGTCTAGGCTCCGGAGGCGTGCAACAGTTCAACGCTACGGTCAATGGCGCCACCAATAGTTCCGTGATCTGGTCGATCTCCCCTGGCTTCGGCAGCATCTCCACGACCGGGCTCTATACGGCGCCCAGCCCCGTTACCTCGAATGCGACGATTGTGGTCACGGCTACAAGCATCGCCGATGCAACAAAGTCAGCCAGCGCGATGGTAACGTTGGTGCCCGTCCTAGTTTTCGTTAGCCCTTCCATCGCCAGGCTGATGGCCGGAGAGACGCTACAGTTCACAGCCGCCGTGACGGGTACCACGAATACAAACGTGAGCTGGTCCCTCGACACCAATGCCGGGGGCATTAGCAACACCGGTTTCTTTACGGCTCCTAGTAGCATCCCGGCAAATCAGACGGTCACGGTCACGGCAACAAGTATTGCGGATAAAAACGCAACAGGCTCTGCTTCCCTCGTCCTCGTTGCCTCTGCGGTACTTTCCGTTAGTTGCTCCCCTAGTTCCGGCCCTTCCCAACCAGGAGTTGCTTATTCGGCGAGTTGCACAGCATCGGGCGGAACGCCACCCTTTAGCTGGTCGATTAGTTCAGGCACCCTGCCGGCCGGCCTGTCTTTGAGTCCGTCCACCGGTACCACTGTAACCGTCAGTGGCACGCCGGCCCTGGCTGCAGCAGGCTCATACAGCTACAGCGTCAAGGTTACGGATAACGGAACTCCCGCTCCCGAAACTGCCAGCCAAAGCTACATTGGGACGATCACGGCGCCGCCCGTGAGCGCCTCCCCTGGCGCGTTCAACTTCAGCGGAATCACCGACGGAGCATCCACGACGGCGGTAATCACCGTCGGAGCCAGCGTCGCCGGACAGCCGTTCACTGCCGGGGCATCCACAAGCAGCGGTGGAAACTGGCTGCGTGTCAGCGCCTCTACTAGTACTACACCCGGAGCGATCACGGTAACTGCCGATCCGTCCGGTTTGCCGGCTGGCATCTATCAGGGCTCCGTGAACATAAGCGTGCCGTCTGGAAATCCGACCTCGCTCACGGTGGCCGTCACATTTAACGTGCAGGCCTCGACTCCACCTCAGTTGAGAGCAACCCCTTCGGGATTGTCCTTCGCGCTCGTGCAAGGCGGATTGCCCTCGACGCGCTCCGTGGCAGTGAGTAATGGAGGCAGCGGGGCGGTCCAGGCGACGGCATCCGCGACTACCAGCACGGGCGGGAATTGGCTGTCAGTCTCGCCATCAGGCGGCATGGTCTCGGCCACTTCCCCACTCAGCTTGGTGGTAACGGCCGACCCGAGCGGTTTGGCGCCGGGCACTTACAGTGGGTCGGTTTCGATTTCATCCAGCAACAGCAACGCAAGTGTCGCGGTCACGCTCTCCGTGAGCGGCCCTGCCCCCAACATTTCCCTGTCCGAGGCCGGATTCACTTTCTATGGTGTCGCAGGACTAGGTGCTGGACCGTCGCAAACGCTAACTGTCTCAAATACCGGGAGCCAAGCCCTGAGTTTCAACGCGTCAGCAAGCGTGGTTTCGGGCGGGCCTTGGCTGACTGTGTCGCCGACCAGCGGAACGGCATCCGGAGGAACCAACCTTCAGGTGACCGCCAACTCAACCAATCTCTCAGCAGGCGACTACTACGGAAGTATCAACGTCACCGGAAGCGGCGCACCCAACTCTCCGCAGACGGCAGCCGCGGTGCTTCACGTAGTTGGCGCTGGATCGAATCTGGGTGTCACTGCCGCCCCCGCCGCGTTGGTATTCGTCCAGCCAGGATCGCAAACAATATCGCTTTCCACAGCGGGTGCCGGCACATTCAAAGCTGCACTCACGGACGATTACGGGAGCAACGGATCGTTTTTCACACATAGCCCGTCGAGCGGGACAGTGACCATTGGAAACCCTCTGACGGTAACCGTCCAAGTGGATAACTCCAGCCGAAAGCCAGGGATTTATACCGGGGCTCTGATTGTATCGACCGACGATGGAGTAGTTCGGAAAGTTACGGTAATTCTGGTGGTGCCCGTGCCACCTACCGGATCCGCGAATGCAAGGGCCACAGCGGCGTGCGTAGCCACCCAGCTTATACCTGTCGCGACCACATTCAGTCAGAGCTTCAGTGTATCTGCTGGCTTTCCGACGCCGCTTGAAGTCCTGGTCGTTGACGACTGCGGTAGCTTTCATTCGGCTGGTTCCGTGGGAGTGACCTTCTCCAATGGCGATCCGCCAGTCTCTCTCTCTCAACAAGGGGACGGGCGCTGGTCTGGGACATGGACAGGCGTACATCCAGGAACCAGTGTGGTGTTGACTGTCCTCGCTCAATCGCGGGATCTGAAATTGAAGGGTATCGCGGTGTTCGGCGGTGCGGTAGCTGCTAATCCGTTGACTCCGATCCTGACCAACATCGTCAACGGCGCCAGCTTCGCAAACAACGCGCCACTTGCCCCAGGCAGCTTTGTGAGCCTTTTCGGAAGCAAGCTCGCCCAAGGACAGGTGGCCACTTCTAGCATTCCTTTTCCTATACTGCTCGCCGGCGCGTCGGTGACAGTCGGGGCCAACCAAGCTCCCCTCTTCTTTACCAGCGACGGTCAACTGAATGCCATTGTGCCGTATGGCCTTGCGGTGAACACCACTCACCCGGTGCTTGTCCAACGTGAGAATACGCTATCAGGGGTTCAAAATGTGAGCTTTGCCGCAGCCGCACCGGGCATCTTCTCCTACAACGGGAACGAAGGCGTCATCCTCGGGGTGGACTCGTCGGGTAACCAGACGTTGGCCGATTCCAGTCACCCGGTGAGCGCAAAACAAAATATTGTCATCTATTGCACCGGCCTGGGCGAAGTCAACCCGCCAGTTCCCGCCGGCAGTCCTGCGCCGTTAAACCCGCTATCGAACACCGTCAGCACAGTCACTCTAACCATCGGGGGCATTCCGGCGAGCGTAGGTTTCGCGGGGCTCAGCCCCGGATCAGTAGGTCTATATCAGGTGAACGCGGCCGTTCCGAGTGGAGTTACGCCGGGTGATAACGTACAGGTCGTGCTCATGGCTGCAGGGCAGTCGAGCGCGCCAGTGTTGATTTCCGTCCGGTAGTTTCGGGAAGCGCCCCGTTGCGGAATGCTGTCGGCTTAAGCGCTACGCCGTTGATCGGTTGCTTTCTTGGTTAGCGGGGCCGGGTCCGCGCGATGACCTCTTCATAGGTTTCGAGCACTTGACGCGCGCTGGTGTCCCAACTGAAGCGGCGCAGTTGCTGAAA
>Ga0075017_100000979_pt1 | contig 17017 bp, 14 predicted proteins | sample AleBraG_ABR_2012_FD_71475 | JGI IMG/M metagenome (GOLD analysis project Ga0075017, IMG submission 71475) | Freshwater sediment microbial communities in response to fracking from Pennsylvania, USA - Alex Branch Run_MetaG_ABR_2012 | ecosystem: Environmental > Aquatic > Freshwater > Creek >... | reverse complement strand
AACTAACAGCGCGTCCCTCCCGACCCAGCCGTTCGGCCGGAACCGGGGCGCCATCAAGAACGGCTCACCGCACGGACATGGTCCCCAGGGCCGTGCGGGACATCGAACTGGGGCTGGGGCCACCGAAATCCGCCGGTGAGCGCGGTGGCCCGAGACTCATCACCGGCTGCGCTCGGAGAAGCCCCATCGAAGTATCGAAAGACCCGGGTTCGACTCCCGGCACCTCCACGAGCGCTTCCGCGGCATCGGCCGGCGGGAGCGTTGTTGGAGGTGTGGCGCGCACCCCGCGCACGCGCGTCCCAGTGTGGAAGAGTTCGCCGGTGCGCAGCGACCGCCCGGAATTCCCACGGTGAGGTTCGTCGGTCAACGCGTCGTTCGGGTGGAGGACCACCGCCTGCTCACTGGGCGGGGTCGCTACGTCGACGACCTGCAACTTCCCCGGATGCTCCAACTCGCGTTCGTGCGCAGCCCCGTCGCGCACGCGTCCATCCGCACGCTCGACGTGAGCGCAGCCGCGGCTTCTCCCGACGTGGTCGCGGTGTACACGGGCGCCGACCTCGCGACGATGACCCGGAGCGTGCTGCCCACACTCGGCCCGTTCGGGCCGTGGCCGACGTTCCACGCGCTCGCCACGGACCGCGTGCGCTTCGTGGGTGATCCGGTGGCCATGATCGTCGCCACCACGCGCGCCGAGGCCGAGGACGCCGCCGAGCTCGTCGAGGTCGACTACGACGCACTCACCGCGGTGGTGACCGCGGACGATGCGCTCGACCCCGGCCATCCATCCCTCTTCGACGACCTCGACGGCAACATCGCGGCCAAGAACCCACCGGTCGTCGTGGGCGACGTCGACGCCGTGTTCGCGCGTGCCGACCGCGTGATCAGCGCGACGTTGCGCCAGCAGCGGATCGCCAACTCGCCGATGGAGACGCGAGGCGCCGTCGCCGACTTCGACCCGTCATCGGGGCATCTCACGTTCCACACCTCCACCCAGAACCCGCACGGCGTGCGTGCCCAGCTCGCGCTCACGCTCGACCACCCGCTCGATCACATCCGGGTCGTCGCGCACGACGTCGGCGGCGGGTTCGGCCTCAAGGGCAATGTGCACCGTGAGGACTTCTGTGTGGCAGCCGCGAGCCGTGCGCTCGGCCAACCGGTGAAGTGGATCGAGGACCGCAACGAGCATCTGCTCGCGTCGGGCCATGCCCGGGAGGAGAGCATCGACGCGCGCATCGCAGTGAACGACGACGGCACCATCCTCGGCCTCGACGCCACGATGACGATGTGCGTCGGCGCGTACCCGAACGTGCCGTTCTCCTCGACGATGTACCCGCACCTGGTGCAGATGCAGCTGCCAGGGCCCTATCGCATGGAGGCCTACCGGTTCGCCTCCACCGTCGTCGTGACCAACAAGGCGACGTACACGGCCTACCGCGGGCCGTGGGCGGTGGAGACATGGGTGCGGGAGCGCTTGCTCGATCTCGTCGCGGCCGAGCTGGCCATCGATCCCGCCGAACTCCGGCGGCGCAACCTCGTGGCCGGCGCGCCGGAGGACCGCATGATCAGCGGCCCGTCGCTGGCCGCGGTGTCGTCGCGGCAGTCGCTCGACCGGGCGCTCGATCTGGTGGGGTACGACGCGGTCCGCGCGGAGCAGGCCGACGCGCGGGCGGCGGGCCTCGCGGCCGGAACCGCGCTCGGCATCGGGTTCGCCACCTTCATCGAGGCCGCACCGGGGCCGGTGGAAGGCCGGCGCGGCGGCGGCCCGTTCTTCTCGGAGCGCGCGCGGGCCTCGCTGTCGCCCGACGGCCGCCTCGTCGTCGCCACGCCGCAGATGCCGCACGGACAGGGGCACGAGACAACGCTCGCGCAGGTGGCCGCCGACGAGCTCGGTGTCGCGATGGCCGACACACGGGTCGTCTTCGGCGACACCGACCTCACCCCGCACACCACGCTCGGCACCGGAGGCAGCCGGGCTGCGACCTGGGCGACCGGCGCGGTGCTCACGGCCACGCGCACGCTCAAGCACTTGGTGTTGGGTGTCGCCGGGCACATGCTGGAGATCGGCCCCGACGACCTGGAGATCGTCGACGGACGGGTGCAGGCCCGTGGTGCGCCATCGTTCGAGGTGTCGCTCGGTGAGGTCGCCGAGCGCGCGCTCGCCGATCCCTCCTGCCTCCCCGCCGGCACTGCGCGGCTCGAGGCGGAGGAGCAGTACACCGGCGATCACGGCATCACCGGCAGCGCGTGGTCGGGCGGGACGCACGCGTGCGTCGTGGAGGTCGATCGTCACACCGGTCGAGTCCGCATCGTCCGGTACGTGGTGGTGGAGGACTGCGGGCGCGTCGTGAACCCGGCGATCGTCGAGGGCCAGATCCACGGCGGGGTCGCCCAGGGCATCGGCCAGGTGCTCTACGAGCACCTCGCCTACGACGTAGCCGGCAACTGCCTCACTGGCAGCTTCCTCGACTACCTGCTCCCGACCATGTCGGAGATCCCGACGATCGAGATCGAGCACCTCGAGACCGGCGTCGACGGCGAGGTCGACTTCCGCGGCGTGGGCGAGGGAGGCATGATCGTCGCGCCGGCCGCACTCTCGAACGCGATCGCCGACGCACTTGCGCCGTGGGGCGCGCGTGTGACCGAGATGTACCTTCCGCCGGAGGCGATCCTGCGCCTGGCCGGCGCGCTCGGTCGCCGGGCCGATCAGCTCAACGTGTAGCCCTCGTAGCCGTGCTCGGCGACGTCGTTGCAGCGTTCCATGTAGGCGACGAGCCCACCCGCGTAGGCGAGGAACACACGGGGCTTGCCCTCGATGTTGGCGCCGATGTACCAGGAGTTGCACGAGTCCGCCATGAACATCGTGTCCTTGGCGACGTCGGCGACGTGCTCGCACCACGCCTCCTGCGCGGCCGGCTCGACCGCGGCACGCGTGATCCCCTGCTCCACGAGGTGCAGCAGGAAGTCGCTGATCCATCCGACCTGCAGCTCGATCTGCGGCGGGTAGTTGGCGAGCACCGCGGGGCTGCTCGGGCCGACGCACATGAACAGGTTCGGGTACCCGTCGACGCTGATGCCCAGGTAGGTGCGCGGGCCGTCGGCCCAGTCGTCGCGCATCAGGTGGTCGCCCTCGCCGCGCACGTCGATGCGCGTGAGCGCGCCGGTCATCGCGTCGAACCCGGTGGCGAGGATCAGCACGTCGAGCTCCACGAAGCCGCGCTCGGTGCGGATCCCGGTGGGGGTCACCTCGAGCACGGCGTCCTTGCGGAGGTCGACCAGCGTCACGTTGTCGCGGTTGAAGGTCTCGAAGTAGCCGGCGTCGAGCACCGGTCGCTTGCAGCCGATCGGGTAGTCCTTCGGGCAGAGCGAGTCGGCGGTCTCGGGGTCGACGACCGTGCGACGCACCATCTCGTTGAACAGCTCGACGGCCATCGCGTTGGCCTCGAGATCGGTGGCGGTGTCGGTCCAGATGCGGCTCGCACTGAAACCGTGCTCGGCGAGCGCGGCCTCGCGCTCCTCGGGCGTGCTGTCCTTGATCTTCCGGTCGTCGGTGGGGACGGCGAAGATCACCGCGCCCGAGGTGCCGGCGGCCGCGGCGTACGAGTGGTACTGCTGCTCGCGCAGCTCGCGGTAGTGCGCCTTCACCTCGGCCTGCTCCTCGTCGGTGAGGGGCTTGTTCTGCGACGGCCAGGTGAACATGGCGGTGCGCTGGAACACGGTGAGGTGCTTCGCCACCTTGGCGAGCTCGGGGATCGACTGCACCCCGGAGGAACCGGTGCCGACGATGCCGATGCGCTTCCCCTCGAGCTCCACACCCTCCTCGGGCCACAGGCTCGTCTGCACGATGGTGCCCGCGAACGAGTCGATCCCCGGCCAGTCGGGCCGGTGCGGCACCGAGAGTCCACCGGTCGCCATGATCGCGAACCGCGAGCGGAGTCGCTCACCGGTCTCCGTGTCGAACACCCACGTGTCGGTGTCGGCGTCCCAACTGGCCGCAGTGATGCCGCACGACAGCCGGATGTCGCGCCGAAGGTCGTACCGGTCGGCCACGTGGTTGAGGTAGCGCTCGATCTCGGCCTGAGTGGCGAAGTGCTCGGTCCACACCCATTCCTGCTCGAGCTCGGGGTCGAAGCCGAACGAGTACTCCAGGCTCGGCACGTCGCAGCGAGCGCCGGGGTACCGGTTCCAGTACCAGGTACCGCCGACCGCGGGCGCCTTCTCCAACACGATCACGCGCAGCCCGCGCTCACGCAGCACCTTCAGCGCGTAGAGACCCGACATACCGGCACCGACGACGATCACGTCGGCATCGAGCGCAGGAGTGGTGGGCGAGGTGAGTTCCGACATGGCGTGATGGCTACTCCACCCGTCGCCGCCCAGCGAGGGACCTAAGTCACAAGTCAGCCATTGCCGCTCGTCACCGCGATCAGCGGGACTTGGTACCTACTTCCGAGTCGCCCACTTCGCGCGCAGGCGCCCGATCCCGCTGAGGCCGCTGAGCACGAGTTCGTCGGAGCGGCGGTCGTCGCGTGGGCCGGTGCGCGCCGGGTCGGCATCGAGGACGCGCAGCTCACGGGTGGCCTCGAAGTCCCGCGGGTCGTGGTGCAGCCGGGACATGAGCTCGGCCCGTGTGCTCATCGGGCGCTCCCGCGCTCGGGGTGGGTCTCGATGTGAGGAGGCCCCGCGGCGAACTGCGAGTCGGAGACCATCTCGAGCTCCTCGAGCCAGGACCACCGTCGCTCGTCCTGCTCGAGGAATTCCTGTGCCTGTAGGGGCGACAGCCACCTCGGCGCGTCGAACGGACTGAGGTAGTGCACGAGGTCACCGTGCGCGAGACGCGTTGCGAGGTCCATGGCATCTGCCTTCCAGGTGGAACCGGCGTGGAGAGGCGGGAGCCAGGAAGGTCATGCCGCAAGGAAGGGCCGACCTGAACAGGCGTCGCTCCGGAACGGAGACCTCCACCGTACCGGTCGCCGGGCGCTCCTGCGGTCAGAACTCGGGCAGCACCCGGTTCACGAAGAGCTCGAGGCTCTCCCAACCGAGCTCGGGCGGCATGCCGCCCATGAGGGGGTGCAGGGCGATCGAGCCGTAGGTGCGGCCGAGCTCCACGCACTCGTCGGGCGTCACCACCTGCCAGAGGCCCGACGCGCGCAGACTCTCCACCGTGACACCCCCGTCCATGGCGATGGGGTTGTCGTGATCGCCGGTCTGCCACGTCGCGTAGGACCCCGCGTCGTACACGGCGTAGTCGCCGATCTGGGCCCAGGTGCGCTCCGGGTCCTCCGACACCATGGTGAACGACGGCCCGGCGGGCGCGAAGAACATGCCTTCGTACCCCTCGGCCGCGCAGGCCTCGCGGTAGACGTCGCCGATCGCCGGGTCCATCGACATCGTGAAGAACGGCAGGCGCAGCCGCGCCGCGCGCCGCGCCGACGCGGGTACCGAGCCGCCCACCCACACCAGCATCTCCATCGGCGACGCCGGCTTCGGCGTGACCGTGATCGTGCGACCGCGCCACTCGAACGGCTCACCGGTGAAGGCCTGGCGCAGCACGGTGAGGTACTCCTCGGCCAGCGCGCCGCGCCTGGTCCGGTCGACGCCTGCCATCGCGAACTCCTCGAGCTTGTACCCGAGGCCCGCGACGATCCCGAAGCGCCCGCCGCTCGTGAGGTCCAGCGTGGCGATCGACTCCGCCAGGCGGATGGGGTCGTGCAGCGTGAGCAGCAGCGCGTTCACGGTGACGCGCACCCTCGACGTCGCGCCCAGGATCGCGGCCGCCAGCGTGACCGGCGCCGAGACGAAGTCGACACCGTGGTGCTCGGACACGGTCACCGCGATGGCGCCGCGCTCGTCGGCCCAGCGCGACATGGCGATGCTCTCGGAGTAGAGGCCCGCCTCGTCGATGGTGGCGAACGGCGCGAGCCGCATGTCGTAACGGACGGCGAACACTGGCTGCATCGGATCCCCCCACGAGTATCGCTCGATCGCGCTCGGATGCGGACCGGCGCCGACCCCGGTACCGTACCGGCGCACCGGGCACCACTGCTGCGCCCGACCAGGGGGATCCGATGACCGCGACCACGACCGAGCACGCGTACCCGCACCTGTTCACGCCCGGCCGCATCGGCACGATGGAGCTGCGCAACCGCATCGTGATGTGCCCGATGGGCATGCTGCTCGGCAACGACGACGGCACCGTCAGCGACAACGAGACCGCCTACTACGAGGCGCGAGCCCAGGGCGGCGCGGCGCTCCTGATCGTCGGCACCGTGTGCGTCGGCTACCCCGAGGGCACCAACCACCCGCGCATGCCGGGCGCGTCGGACGACCGCTTCCTCCCCGGCATGCAACGACTCGCCGAGGCCGTGCACCGCCACGGCGCGAAGCTCGCCGCGCAGCTCAACTACATGGGCGTGTACGCAACGTGCGATCTCGAGGCGGGCCGGCCGCGCGTCGTGCCCTACGACATGGCGCAGCCGAACCCCGAACCTCTGGTCACCATGGTGACCCCGCAAGAGGGCGCGCTCATGACCGCGCCGTTCCGCACGCCCGGCGCGAACTACGCCTGGAAGATCGCGACCGAGGACGACATCGCGCGCATCGTCGACATGTACGGCGACGCCGCCGAGCGCTGCCGGCGAGCGGGATACGACGGCGTCGAGCTGCACGCCGGGCACGGGTACATCATCGACGAGTTCCTCGCGCCGCGAAACCGGCGCGAGGACCGCTGGGGCGGCAGCCTCGAGCACCGCGCGCGGTTCCTGCTCACGATCATCGGTGCGATCCGCGACCAGGTCGGGCCCGACTTCCCCGTGTGGATGCGCGTCAACGCGTTCGAACGTCATCACGACGTGGGTGAGCGCTTCGACGAGCAGCTCCAGGTGATCGAGATGGCCGTCGCCGCGGGCATCGACGCGGTGCACCTCACCGCGTATGCGAACACCGACGTCGCCACCGCGGCCACCGACTCGTACGCGCCGCACGTGCGCGGCCCGCTCCAGGACCACGCCGCGCAGGTGCGAGCGCGCGTCGACGTGCCGGTGATCACGTTCGGGCGGCTCGAACCCGACGAGGCCGAGCAGGTGCTCGCCGACGGGCAGGCCGACTTCGTGGCGTTCGGCCGCAAGCTCATCGCGGATCCCGACCTGCCGCGCAAGCTCGCGGCGGGCCGCACCGACGACGTGCGCCCGTGCATCTACAACTACCGCTGCATCGGCAACATCGCGCTGCGCGAACCGATGCACTGCGTGGTGAACGCGCAGAGCGGACGCGAGCACGACCTCGAGCTCGCGCCGGCCGCGTCACCGCGCTCGGTGCTCGTGATCGGTGGTGGGCCCGCGGGGATGGAAGCGGCGCGCCTCCTCGCGCAGCGCGGGCACCGCGTGACCCTCCGCGAGGCCGACACCCGGCTCGGTGGCACGCTGAACACCGCGGCCCTCGTCGACCCGCTCCTCGACCGGTGGCTGGGCTGGGAGATCCGCCAGCTCGAGCAGTCCGACGTCACCATCCAGCTGGGTGCGCGCGTCGAGCCCGCCACTCTCGAGGCGACGTTCGACGACGTCGTGGTCGCGACCGGCGGTCGGTGGGCGCCCGCCGCATTGCCGGGCGTCGACCGGGCGGTGCTCGTCACCCAGCTCACCGAGTGGCTCCGGGAGGACGGTGACGGCGAAGCAGTCGGCAAGCACGTGGTGATCGTGGGCGAGGACAAGGCCGCGATCTCCCTGGCGACGCTCTGCGAACGGCGCGGACGGCTCGTGACGATGGTCGGCGCGACGGGCGTGTACGGCCAGGCGCTCGGCCTGCCCGGCCGGTACGAGCTGGTGGCCGACCTCCGGCGGCGCGGCGTGCGCACGCTCGGACCCGCGACGATCGACGAGGTGGGCCACACCACCGTCACCGTGACCGCAGCCGGCTCGACCGAGACCATCGACGCCGACACCGTGATCGTCACCACCGGGCTCACGCCCGACCGCACGCTCGCCGACGCGATCGCCGCCACTGGCCGCGTGGTGCACGCGATCGGTGACTGCAGCGTGGTGGGCCTGATCGAGGGCGCGACCCGCAGCGCCCTCGAGGTCGCGCGGGCCATCGGCTGAGGGGAGCCGACACCAGCTGGGGTGAGGGTTCAGGCGTCGCGACGCCGGAGGACGAGGCCTGCGACGAGGAGGCCGCCGATCACCCACGCGGCGAGCACCAGCAGTCCGCCCGCCGGCGACAGCAGGTCGCTCTGGTGCTGCACCGTGAACAGGGCGCGGCCCGCGTCCCCGGGCAGGAACTTGCTGATGTCGGTACCCCAGGGGTCGGGGAGCGAGCCGACGAGCAACGGCACGATGAGCAGGAGACCGAACAATGTCGCGATGGCGCCCGCGGTGCGGCGCAGGACCGTGCCGAGCGCGAGCCCGAGCAACCCGACGGCGGTCAGGTAGACCGCGCCGCCGAGCACGGCGCGGAACGCTCCTGGCGCCGACAGCGAGACGCCGGCGTGCTTCTGGGCGAAGATCGACTGCCCGATGGCGAAGGCCACGAGGCAGCCTGCGAACGCCACGACGAAGGCGACGATCGCGAAGACGAGTGCCTTCGCCGCGAGCACCGTGCCGCGCCGGGGCATGGCCGTGAACGTCGTGCGGATCATGCCGGTCGCGAACTCCGAGCTGATCACCAACACGCCGAGGACGCCGAGCACCAGTTGCGCGAGGAAGATCCCGCGCAGGCTGGCGGCCGGAGCATCGAATCGGATCTGCTCGCGCAGACTGAGCCGATCCCAGCGGCTCACCCGGGCCATGGCGATCAGCGACCCGATGCCGATCGTGGCGACCAGCGTCGCGCCCAGGGCCCACATGGTCGACCGCACGGTGCGCAGCTTCGTCGCCTCGGCCGCGACCGCGAGACGGAACGCTCCCGCGCGCACCGGCTGGGTGTCGACACTCGCAGTTGCCGTGGTCATGCCGTCACCTTCGAATCGGTCGCGCCCGGATCCGCCGCGTTCGGCAGCGCTGCGTGGTACTCGACGCTGTCACCCGTGAGCTCGAAGAACGCCTCCTCGAGTGAGGCGTGCTGCGGGGTGAGCTCGTGCAGCACGATGCCGTAGCGGTGCGCCGCGGCGCCGATCTCCGGCGCGCCCATCCCGGTCACCGTCAGCGCGCGGTCCTCGGCGACGTCGACCGTCGCACCGTCGGCGCTCAGCAGCACGGCGAGCTGGTCCGGCGCGGGCGTGCGCACGAGCACCGCGCCGGCGGGCCGGTTGGTCAGCTCGGTCATCGGCGAGTCGGCGAGCAGCCGACCGCGACCGATCACGATCACGTGATCGGCGGTGAGCGCCATCTCCGACATCAGGTGGCTCGACACGAAGACCGTGCGGCCCTCCTGCGCGAGCCCGCGGAACAAGCTGCGGATCCACACGATGCCCTCGGGGTCGAGACCGTTCACGGGCTCGTCGAACACGAGCACGCCCGGATCCCCGAGGAGTGCCGCGGCGATGCCGAGGCGTTGGTTCATCCCCAGCGAGAACGTCCCGATGCGCTTGCCCGCCACCGATTCCAGTCCGACGGCGACGAGCACCTCGTCGACGCGTCGGAGCGGGATGGCATTGCTGCGGGCCAGCCAGCGGAGGTGATCGCGGGCGCGACGGCCCGGGTGCACCGCGCCGGCGTCGAGGAGCGCGCCGACCTCGCGCATCGGAGCGGCGTGGTCCAGATAGGGGCGTCCGTTCGTCTCGATGAAGCCACCCGTCGGCCGCGCCAAGCCGAGCAGCATGCGCATCGTGGTCGTCTTGCCGGCGCCGTTCGGGCCCAGGAACCCGGTGACCCGACCGGGGGGCACCGAGAACGAGAGGTCGTCGACCGCGACGACGTCGCCGTACCGCTTGGTGAGACCTTCGGCGACGATCACGGTCACGCTCCGGAGTCGGGGCGCGCCGATGCGGCGCGTCGAGGACCCGATCCTGGGTCCGGGCACATGAGAACGTGATGAGCCCCCCGGCGCGTCAGCCGCCGGTCCGCTTCGAATTCGGGTCTACAGCTGGACGGACTTGACCTCGAGGAACTCCTCGAAGCCGTACCGGCCCCGCTCGCGACCGATGCCCGACTGCTTGTAGCCGCCGAAGGGCGCGGACGGGTTGAAGCCACCGCCGTTGACGTCGACCTGCCCCGTGCGCAGGCGCTTCGCGACGGCGAGGGCGTGGTCCTTGTCGGCGCTCCACACGGCGCCGGCGAGGCCGTAGTCGGTGTCGTTGGCGATGTCGACCGCTTCGTCCTCGGTGTCGTACGGAATGATGCACAGGACGGGTCCGAAGATCTCCTCACGGGCGATCGTCATGTCGCGGGTGACCTCGGAGAAGATGGTCTGCTGCACGAAGTAGCCCTTGTCGAGACCCTCCGGCGGCTCGACGCCACCGATGAGGAGCTTGGCGCCTTCGTCGATGCCCTGCTGGATGTAGTTGCGCACCCGGTCGCGCTGCGTGGCCGAGACCAGCGGGCCGAGCAGCGACGTCTCGGCGAACGGGTCGCCGGGGGTGAAGCCGGCCGCGGCGCCCACCGCGATCTCCTCGGCCTCGGCGAGGCGCGAGCGCGGCACGAGCATGCGGGTGAGCGCGGAGCACGTCTGGCCCGAGTTGATCCAACAACCGAAGAGGCCGGCGGGGATCGCGCTCGCGAGGTCGGCGTCCTCCAACATGATGTTCGCCGACTTGCCACCGAGCTCGAGCGACACCTTCTTCACGTTCTCGGCCGCGAGCTGCATCACGCGCTTGCCCGCGCGGGTGGATCCGGTGAACGAGACCGCGTCGACGAGCGGGTGGGCGGCGAGCGCCTCGCCCACCACCGGGCCCACCCCGGTGACGAGGTTGAACACGCCGGGCGGGAAGCCGATCTCGTCGATGATGTCGGCCAGCGCGAACGCGTTGAGCGGCGCGACCTCACTCGGCTTCAACACGATGGTGCAGCCCGCGGCGATCGCCGGCGCGACCTTCAGGACGATCTGGAACAGCGGGTAGTTCCACGGTGTGATCGCGGCGACCACCCCGACGGGCTCGTGGACGATGAGGGAGTTCCCCATCTCCTCTTCCCACGGGTACTCGCGCGCGTTCTTCGCCGCGTCGGCCGCGGCGCCTGCGGGTAGGCCGACCTGCACGCCACCGGCGAGCTTGGCGGGCATGCCCACCTCATGGGAGATCAGCGCGCCGATCTCCTCCATCCGCGCGCCGAGGCCCTCGGCGAGGCGGTCGAGCAGCTTGGCCCGGTCCTCGACCGGCGTGGCGGACCATGCGGGGAATGCGGCGGCCGCGGCGCGCACGGCCCGGTCGACGTCGTCGGCGCTGCCGTTCGGGATCTTGCCGATGACCTCCTCGGTGGTCGAGTCGAACACCTCGAGCGTGTCGGTGCTCGTGGAGGGCACCCACGATCCGTCGATGTAGAGCTTGTCGCGGTTGTCCATTTCGGTCCTCCGGAGGTGGCACGGCGTTCGCCCCGGAGCGTACCGCTCGTCCCGACGCGGGCGACAGGCCGTCCCGACGGGCACGGAGCCGGTATACTCCGTATACTCCGACCCGATGGACCTCGCCTCCTCCTGGACCGCGGCGACCGACGCCCTCACGTTCGCGGTGTCGTGCGTGACCGACGACCCCGACCCGCTGAACGAGCGGGAGGCGGCCGACGGCCACCAGTACGTGGTGCGCGTGCTGCGCGCGGTGAGCGAGAGCGCCCTCCTCACGTTCGACCCCGCCCGGCCGGCGTTCCTCCCGATGCTGGAGTCGGTCCGCTCCCTCGGCGCGTCGGGACCCGACATCGACTACGACGTCGCGATGGTGGAGCCGGGGGTGGCGCACCGCGTCGCGGGCCGCCGCGGTGGTGCCACCTTCGTGGGCATCACCGTGTACGGCCACGCGGGCGCGTCGGGCGCGAGTGGCATCGTCACGTCGGTCGACGTCGACGAGATCGTCGCCGCCGACGGCACCTTCGCCTACGAGTTCATGCACCCCGAGGCCGCGCGCGTGATCGTGCGCCAGTACTTCCACGACCGCGCCACCCAGACGCGCGGGGAGTGGACGATCACCCGCACCGACGACGCCACCGCGGCAGCCGTCGGGCCGGCGCCACTGCCCACCACGGCGGGCATCGCAGCACGCGTCGGGAACCTGGCGGAGTCGCTGCGCTGGAACCTGCAGCTCAACCGGTTGTGGAGCCCCGAGCTGCGCGCGACGCCCAACCGGTTCGTGCGCCAGACGCCCGAAGAGATCGTCGCCGCGGTCACCAACCCCGACGTCATCTACGCGTTCACGTGGTTCCGGCTCGAGCCCGGCGAGCAGCTCGTGATCGAGTTCACGCCGCCCGCGACGCGCTACTGGGCGCTGCAGCTGTGCGACCGCTGGTTCCAGTGCTTCCCCGACCGCCGCTCCAACCTCAACGACTCGCAGTGCACCGTGCAGGCCGACGGCACCGTGCGCCTCGTCGTGTCCGACGGCGACCCCGGCAACGCGGGCCCGAACTGGCTCGACACGAGCGGCCACGGTCTCGGGATCCTGTTCTTCCGCTGGCTCCACGCCGACCCCGAGATCCTGCCCTCCTGCACCGTGACCAAAGGCTGAGCCGATGACCCTCACCGTGACCTCACAGACCACCGGCCCCGGCGGGGGCATCGCCCTGGTCGACGCGATGGCCGACGTCGTCCTCGCCGAGGCCGCCGCCTGCCAGGAGGCGCGCACGCTCACGGAGCCCGTGGTCGACGCGATGTGGCGCACGGGGCTCATGACGTACATGAACCCCGCCGCCGCGGGCGGCGCCGAGCCGTCGTTCGGCGACATGATCGACACCTGGCAGCGCATGGCGTACCTCGACGGATCGTTCGGTTGGATCGGCATCGCCAACCTGCCCTCGGCCGCGGCGGTCGCCGCGTACCTCTCCGACGAGGGCTTCGCGGCGACGTTCGGCTCGGCCGAGCGGGTCACGATGGGCGGGCAGTTCGCGCCCAACGGCCAGGGTGTGCGCGTCGACGGCGGCTACCTCCTCACCGGCGCGTGGAACTTCGGGTCGGGCACCGGGCACGCGCAGTTCGTGTGCGCGGGCTTCCTTCCGATCGTCGACGGCAAGCCCGAGGTCGACGACGCGGGTGACATCGTGCTGCTCACCGCGGTCATCCCGCGCGGCGAGATCAACTTCACCGACGGATGGTTCGTCCAGGGCCTCCAGGGCACCGGCTCCTACGACTACGACGTCATCGACCTGTTCGTGCCCGACCATCGCGTCTTCGAGCTCTTCTCGCGTGAACCGCACCGCGGCGACTCGCCCGCGTACCGCATGGGCCTGATGACCATCACCGCCGCGGGGCACGCAGCGTGGGCGCTCGGCGTGGCCGAGAGCATGCTCGACGACGTGCGCGAGCTCGCGCAGACGCGTGTGCGCATGGGGGACATGACGTCGCTCGCGCACAAGCCCACGTTCCAGGCCGGGTACGCGCACCACCTCGCCATGTGGCGGGCAGCGCGCGCACTCGTGTACGACACCTACACCGAGGCCGAGGCGCACGTACTGGCGGGCGGTGACGTCACCGTCGATCTTCGCGCCGACCTTCGCCTCGCGGCCTGCTACGCCACCGACGCGTGCCGTGAGGTCGCGCAGTGGGCGCACCTCGCCGCGGGCACCACCGCGATCCGTGAGGGCAGCCGCCTCGAGCGCGCGTTCCGCGATCTCTACACGGGGACGCAGCACGCGTTCATCAGCGAGAAAGTGTCCATCGACGCCGCGCAGGTCAAGCTCGGCCTGCTCGACCACCACCGGGGGTTGTGAACCATGACCGACGCACTCATCGCCGACAAGGACCCGTCTGCCGGGCTCGCGGCTCAGCGCTACCAGACCCAGTTGTTCGGTGACTGGTCTGGCCCGGCCACCTACCTCGCCCCCGAGCGGGAGCGCCTGCAGTCGCTGCAGTGGCGCAACTTCACGGCCCGCCAGTGCTCGTCCACGATCGGCGCCGAGATCTCCGGCATCGACCTGCGCGACGACCTCGCCGACGACGTGGTCACCGAGCTCGACCAGGCCCTCGCCGACTACAAGGTGCTGTTCTTCCGCGACCAGCCCATCACCTCGGAACAGCAGGTCGCGTTCGCGCGTCGCTTCGGCGAACTGGAGGTCCACCCGTTCATCCCGTCGAACACCGGGGTGCCCGAGCTGGTGCGCTTCGAGAAGAGCGCCGAGGTCGCGGGCTACGAGAACAGCTGGCACAACGACGTCACCTGGCGCGAGTTCCCGTCGCGCGCCGCGGTGCTGCACGCGATCCGCGTGCCCGACGTCGGCGGCGACACCCTGTTCTCCGACATGTACGCCGCGTACGACGCCCTCGACGACGGCACGAAGGCGCGCATCGCCACCCTCGACGCCGCGCACGACTTCATCCGGGCGTTCGGCGGCCAGGTGCCGCCCGAGCGCGCCGACGAGATGCGTGCGCAGTACCCGGTCGTGGTCCACCCCGTGGTCATCACCCACCCGGTCACGGGGAAGCAGGCGATCTACGTGAACCGCAACTTCACGTCGCACATCGTGGGGCTCGAGCCCGACGACAGCGACGAGCTGCTGCGGCTCCTCTGCCGGCAGGCCGAGGCGGTCGAGCACCAGGTGCGGTTCCCGTGGCGGAACGACTCGATCGCGATGTGGGACAACCTCGCTGCGCAGCACTACGCGTCGAGCGACTACTGGCCGGAGATCCGCGTGATGGAGCGGGCGAGCATCACCGGGCCGCGCCCGGCGCGCTGATGCGCGCCACCCTCAGCCGCGACCGCATCCTCGACGAGGCGGCCGCGCTCGCCTCCGACACCGACTCGGCGTTCAGCATGCGCCGGCTCGCCGATCGGCTCGGCGTCACGCCGATGGCGCTCTACAAGTGGTTCGACAATCGAGACGACCTCGTGCGCGCGCTCACCGACCGGGTGGCGAGCGACACTCCGGCGACCGTGCCCGACGACGGTCCGTGGCTCGAACGCGCGCTGCGCTTCACCCTCGCGATCCGCGCCAACCTGCTCCGGTACCTGCCGGTGCTGCAGATCGAGGGCGCGTCGCGTCGGCTCGCGGCCAACGTGTTCCGCGAAGCCGACGAGGGCCTGCAATTGATGCTCGACCTCGGGTACGCCGGATCGGACGCGGTCGAGGCCTACCGGGTGATGTTCTGGGCGGTGCTCAACTTCTGCCTCGTGGTCGACGCGACCGACGCGATGCCCGGCGCCGACACCGACGCGCTGCTCCGTCAGGTCGTACCGCTCGACGGCCAGGAACTCCAGGCCGCGATGCCGACGCTCGCGGCACTGCTCCCCCACTTCGGGCCCGTCGACCGCGACGCGTTCTTCACCCACTCCATGCGTGCCGTACTGAGCGGCCTGCAGCTCGACGCGCGGCCGGCTGGTTCGCGCTAGCTGACCTTCCCCGACCAGTTCGCGGCGTCGCGCACGACGTCGCGGAAGGGCTTGCCGCTGTCGAACGACGGCTCGCGCGGCAGACCCAGCACCTTCTCGCCGATGGTGTTGCGCTGCATCTGCACCGTGCCGCCGGCGATCGCCATGAACCGGCTGTTGAGCAGAGCGAGCGCGGTGGCCGCACCGGGGGAGTCGGGATCGCTCCACGCGATCGCGGACTCCCCCGCGATGCGCATCATGTGGTTGGCGCGCAGCGGGTCGTACACGCCCGACGCGAGCTTGCCGTACGAGGCGTAGCTCGCGGCGCGCATCGGGTCCGTGCGCATCGCCGCAACGATGCGGGTGCCGAGCGCAGCGCGCACGAGGTCGTCGACGTGCACGCGCGCCGCGGCGTCGCGCGCCGCTGGGTCGCCCCAGCCGCCGACCGCATCCATGAGCGCGACCACGTCGGGCTTCATCCCCACTGTGGGGGTGGCGGGCCGCATCCCGCCCCCGCCGCGCTCGAACAGGAGCATCGTCTGGGTGACGGTCCAGCCGTCGTTCACCGTGCCGATCACGTCGGCGTCGGTGAGCTCGACGTCGTCGAAGAACTCCTGGCAGAACTCCTCGTTGCCGTTGATCTGGCGGATGCGCTCCATGGTCACACCGCGCGACCGGACCGGCACCGCGAACCAGGTGAGCCCACGATGCTTGGGCACGTCCCAGTTGGTCCGGGCCAGGCACATGCCGATGTCGGCGTTGTACGCGCCGCTGCTCCAGATCTTCGACCCGTTGAGGATCCAGCGGTCGCCGTCGCGCACGGCCTGCGTGCGCACCCCGGCGAGGTCGGAGCCGGCGTCGGGATCGGAGAAGAACTGCGCGACGAGCTCGTCGCCCGCGAGGATGCGCGGGACGTGCGCGCGCAGGAATTCCGGCGAACCGTGGGCGAGCATCGTGGGCGCGCACACGTGGAACGTGGTGCCGCCGAGCGTGCCGAGGTCGGGTTGCCGGAACCCGATCGCCACCTCGTCGAACGCACGCTGGTGCTCGGCGGAGAGCCCCTGACCGCCGTACTCCTCCGGCCAGGTGATGCCGGCGAACCCGGCTTCGTACATCGCCTTCTGCAGCGCCCGCTGCGCGGCGAACTCCTCGGCGGGGACGTCCTTGATGTCCCACGGCTTGCGCACCTCGGTGTCGCCCTCGGCCCGGCGCGGGAGATTCTCCTCCATCCACGCGCGGGCAGCCGCCTGGAACTCGTCGATCCCGATCGGGGTGGTCGAGGTCATCGGACCGCCTCCACGGTTGCGACCAACTGCTCGCGGTGCCAGTGCGGCGCGCCGAACATCGCGGCGTCGGCCGACATGCGGCGGAGGTACAGGTGCTGGTCGTGTTCCCAGGTGAAGCCGATGCCGCCGAACACCTGGAAGCACTGGTGCATCACGTCGACGCTGTGTTCGCCGACGAACGACTTGGCTGCGTGCACGAGCTCGGGCGCGTCGGGCGCGTCGTCGCCGAGTGCGCGGGCGGCCTCGGCCACGATCCCCTTCGCCATCTCGACCGACAGGCTGACGTCGGCGATCACGTGCTTCAGCGCCTGGAACGAGCCGATCGGCCGCCCGAACGCGATGCGGTCCTTGGCGTATTGCA
>Ga0075017_100000978_pt1 | contig 17025 bp, 15 predicted proteins | sample AleBraG_ABR_2012_FD_71475 | JGI IMG/M metagenome (GOLD analysis project Ga0075017, IMG submission 71475) | Freshwater sediment microbial communities in response to fracking from Pennsylvania, USA - Alex Branch Run_MetaG_ABR_2012 | ecosystem: Environmental > Aquatic > Freshwater > Creek >... | reverse complement strand
GTCGACGTCGACCTTGCGGCCCCGCTCCTCCGCGATCTCTCGCGTGAGGTCGATCGGGAATCCCAGCGTGTCGTGCAGGAAGAACGCGTCGGCGCCGGAGACGTCGCCGGTGGTGAGGAGATCGTCGAGCATCGCGAGACCGCGCGCCAGCGTCTGACGGAACCGCTCCTCCTCGCGACCGACCACGCTCACCACGAGGTCGCGCTGCTTCACGATGTCGGGGTAGGCCGCGCCCATCGCGCCGACGGTCGCGTCCACCAGTGCGGGGGTGACGAGGTCGTCGGCACCCAACAGGAAGGCGTGGCGCACGGCACGGCGGATGATGCGCCGCAGCACGTAGCCGCGCTCCTCGTTCGACGGCACCACGCCGTCGGTGACGAGGAAGGTCATCGTGCGGCCGTGCTCGGCGAGGATGCGCAGCGAGACGTCGGCCTCGCCGCCGGGGTAGCCACCGTAGGTGGTGCCGGTGACCCGCTCGGCCGCCGCGATCAGCGGGAGGAAGACGTCGATGTCCCACGAGGTGGGAACGCCCTGCAGCACCGCGAGGTTGCGTTCGAGGCCCGCGCCGGTGTCGACGCTCGGCGCGGGCAGCGGCACCAGCTCGCCGTCTGGCTTCGCGTCGTACTGCATGAACACGAGGTTCCAGATCTCGACGTAGCGGATGTCGTTCTTGGCGGGCCCGTCGGCGTCGCCGTACTCGGGACCGAGGTCCCAGAAGATCTCGGAGCAGGGGCCGCACGGACCGGTGTCGGCCATGCGCCAGAAGTTGTCGTCACCCAGGCGTTGGATGCGCTCCTGGGGCACGCCCACCTCGTCGCGCCAGATGGCCTCGGCCTCGTCGTCGGTGGTGTGGACCGTGACCCACAGCCGCTCGGCATCGAGCTGGAGCACGTCGGTGTAGAACTCCCACGCCCAGCGGATGGCGTCTTCCTTGAAGTAGTCGCCGAAGCTGAAGTTGCCGAGCATCTCGAAGAAGGTGAAGTGCCGCGTGGTGCGACCCACCTCCTCGAGGTCGTTGTGCTTGCCACCCGCCCGCACGCACTTCTGCACCGACGCAGCGCGCTTGAACGGTGGCGTCTCGTCACCGACGAAGTAGGGCTTGAACGGCACCATTCCCGCGTTGGTGAACAGCAGCGTGTCGTCGTGCGGGATCAGGCTCGACGACGGGACCGAGGTGTGGCCGCGCGACGCGAAGAAGTCGAGAAAGGCGTCACGCAGTTCGTCGGCGGTACGGGGCGGCACGGGTCAAAGGGTAGCTGGCGGAACAACGGGGGCTTCCCGTCCCTTGGCCGATCCTTTGGCCGATCCTTTGGCCGATCGTTCCGGCTGGCGGGCGCGCAGTTCGGCCTCGCGCTCCTTCGCCGCGGACCTGCCGTCGACGACCGCGGCAGCGAGCTGGTCGCGCACGCGGGTGAGGCCGTCGACGACCTTCTCCTGGGTGCGGTCGACCACCGCGTTCGGCTTGTACCGCTCCATCTGCTGCTTCGCCTTGCGCGCCGCGACCACCGTGGTGCCGACTCCCGCGGCGAACCCGACGCCGAGCCAGGTGACGCGCTTGAACATCAGGAGGCTCGCTTCTTCTTCGTCGACCGGGACCGGCCACGTTGCTCGGGTTCACCGGCGGCGAGGCGCTGCACCGCCCGCTTGGTGCCGGTGCCGACAGCCATGGCCTTCACCACCGGGTTCGTGAACGTGCGGTACGCGAGATCGGAGGCGGCGTCGACCCGGTCGGTCACGCGCTCGGCGCCGCTCACGATCGCGTCGATGCGGTCGAGCTCGTGGTCGGCGCCGCGCACCGCGGCGCGCAACTCCTCGAGGAGTGGCTCGGCCTGGGCGCGGAAGTCTACGGCTTTGTCGCGCACGTCACGCGCGGCACGGTCGAGGCGCACGATCATCACGACGAGCACGACGAGCGCGACCAGGCACGCCTGGGCGCCGAGGATCGCCGCCCATTCGCCAGCATCCATTCCGGCCTCGCTACCGCTCGTCTGCCTGGCCGTGCGGGCCGGGTCGTCGATCCACGTCTGCACCTCGTCCTGTCGGCTGCCAATAGGGCTCGGCGGAGTCCTCGAGCTCGGTGGGCCGGTACTGCTGGTCGACCCAACCCTCGGGTTCGTCGTGCGGGTAGACGTACCCCTGGCCGTGCCCGAGCTTCGCCGCGCCAGGGTAATGGGCGTCCCGGAGATGGGGAGGGACCGACCCCGCCGGGCGGTCGCGCACGTCGGCCAGCGCCGCGCCGAGCGCGGTGGTGACCGAATTCGACTTGGGGGCCGTCGCCAGGTAGACGACTGCGTGGGCCAGGTTGAGCTGCGCTTCGGGCAGGCCCACGAACTCCACGGCGCGCGCGGCGGCGTCAGCCACCACCAGACCGTGCGGGTCGGCCATGCCCACGTCCTCGGAGGCGAGGATCACGAGGCGCCGGGCGATGAGGCGGGCGTCCTCCCCCGCCGTCAGCATGCGGCCCAGCCAGTAGAGGCCGGCGTCGACGTCGGAGCCGCGGATGCTCTTGATGAACGCGCTGAGCACGTCGTAGTGCTCGTCGTCGCCGTAGCGGATGGCCCGCAGCGCGAGGGCGGCCTCGGTGTCGGCGAGGGTGATCGCGTCGCGGCCCGACTCCGCAGCGAGCGCGGCCGCGACCTCGAGTGACGTGAGCGCGTGACGGGCGTCGCCGTCGGAACGGTCGACGAGGTGCGCGAGGGCGTCGTCGTCGATGGACAGGTGCTCCTCGCCGAGTCCGCGGGTGTCGTCGCTGAGGGCGCGCAGCATCAGGGCGTGGAGGTCGGCGGCGGTGAGCGACTCGAGGCGGAACAGGGTGGAGCGCGACAGCAACGGGCTGGTGAGGGAGAAGTAGGGGTTCTCGGTGGTGGCCCCCACCAGCACGAGCAGCCCTTCCTCCACGTGGGGCAGGAGGGCGTCCTGCTGGGTGCGGTTGAAGCGGTGCACCTCGTCGAGGAAGAGAATGGTGCCCTTGCCGTGCTCGCCGGCCCGGGCGCGCGCCCGCTCGGCGACCTCCCGGACGTCCTTCACCCCGGCGGTCACCGCGGAGAGCGGTTCGAACGCCTTGCTGGTGGCACCGGCCACGAGGCGGGCGATGGTCGTCTTGCCGGTGCCGGGCGGTCCCCAGAGGATCACCGACGACAGGCGGTCGGCCTCGATCAGGACGCGCAGCGGGCGGCCGGGGCCGAGCAGGTGCTGCTGGCCGACGACGTCGTCGAGGGTGCGCGGCCGCAGGCGGGCGGCCAGCGGGGCGCGGCGCTCCAGGCGCTGCGCCACCGCGGCACTGAAGAGGTCGTCGGCCACCGGTCGATCGTAGGCGTGGGACGGTCTCCGGAAATCTTTCACGGAGGGTGTCAACCTCCGGGACGCCCCCTGCGTATGGTGAACGTGGCAGTGGCACTGGAAGACCGGCGAACCGCCCTCGGCGGAGACGGCGCAACGGACGAGATGTCCGTCACCCCGATCTCGATCGATCTCGTCTTCGAAGACGCCTTCGAAGACCTCTACGGTCGCGCCTACGGGGTCGCCTACCAGCTGCTCGGACGCCGCACGGAAGCCGAGGACGTCGCCCAGGAGGCGCTCGCCCGGGCCTTCGTGCACTGGCGCAAGATCCGGGGCTACGCCGAGGCGTGGGTCGTGCGGGTGGCCGGGAACCTGGCCATCGACACGTGGCGCAAGCGTCGCCACGTCGACGAGCACCGCTCGACCGACGACACGCCAGGTATCGATGGGAGTATTGCTCCCGCGCCGTCCGCGCTGCGGGTCGACCTGCACCGGGCGCTGGCACAGCTCTCGAAGCGCCAGCGTGAAGTGCTCGTGCTGCGGTTCCTCGCCGATCTGCCGGAGGCCGACGTCGCTCGCGTCCTCGGCTGCTCGGTCGGTTCCGTCAAGCAGCACGCCAGCCGCGGGCTCGCCACACTCCGCACCTCCATGGGCACTGCCGACGAGGAGATCCTGTGATGTTCACCGACAACGACTTGCGCGACCCCGCTCCCCCGACCCCCGGCGCCTCCGAGCGCGCCAAGGTGGCCGGGCGCGCGAAGCAGATCAGGCGCAACCGCCGACTCACCGCGGCCGGCGGTGCGCTGGGCCTCGTGGCCGTGATGTCGCTGGGTGCCGTGGCGCTGGCCGGCGGCGGCTCCCCGGGCACCGGCACCAGCCGGATCGAGGTCGCCGGAGCAGTCGCCGACCGCACCACGCCCGCCGCCGCGACCTTCACGGTCTCCGGCACGGTTCCCGGCGTTCCCGAGGGCGTGACCGGCTCGGTCCGCCTCGTCGGTGACGCCGGCACCCTCACCGGCTCCTTCGGCCCCGGTGGCGCCTTCTCGATCAGCGGCGTGCCCGCCGGTCACTACAGCGCCGACTACTCGTGGAGCAACGCCGACGGCAGTGCGTCCCAGGCCGGCCGGGCTCCCGATGGCGTCGACATCAACGGCGACGCCAGCTTCACGTTCCCCGCCTAGCTCGGCGACACGATCCCGAGGTCGTGCCCCCACGACCCGTCGACCCTCGCCCCGGCCGGACCGCCCGCCCTGCGCTCCCCGGTCGGGGCGAGGCGCGTCCACTCCCGATCGGGCGATGCTTCGACCCCAGGGGCGGTCGTCGACACGGGCACGGGCACCACGCCGGATCCCGAAGTTGCGTCGCCAGATCGGGAGATGTCCGATCCTGCGACGCCGGTGCGCGCAGGGACTCGGGCTACTTGACGGCCTTGGGGGCGATGCGGAGGCCGAGCTCCTGGAGTTGGGCGGCGTCGATGGGTCCGGGCGCGCCCGTGAGCGGGTCGGCGCCGGACTGGGTCTTCGGGAACGCGATGACCTCGCGGATGTTCTCCTCGCCGCAGAGGATCGCAGTGAGGCGGTCGATGCCGAACGCGAAGCCCGCGTGCGGCGGTGCGCCGTAGCGGAAGGCGTCGAGCAGGAACCCGAAGCGCGACTGTTGCTCCTCGGGCGAGATGCCGAGCAGGTCGAAGATGCGGGCCTGCACGTCGGGGCGGTGGATACGAACGGATCCCGAGCCGAGCTCCCAGCCGTTGACCACGAGGTCGTAGGCCTGCGAGCGCACGGCGAGGAGCTCCTCACCGGTGCCGTGCTCGAGCCGCTCGACGTCGTCGGGGTGCGGCATCGTGAACGGGTGGTGGGCCGGGATGGGCTTGCCGTCGTCGCTGATGCCCTCGAACAACGGGAAGTCGACGACCCAGAGGAACTGGAACCCGCCCTCGTTCACCGGCGGCCGGCCGAGGTCGACGCGCAGGGTGCCGAGCACGTGGTCGACCACGCGCCGCTCCCCCGCCGCGAGGAGCAGGAGGTCGCCGGGGACCGCGCCCATCGTGTCGACGAGGCCGAGCTGCTCGGCCTCGGAGAGGAACTTGGCGACCGGCGCGTCGAGCACGCCACCGTCCTGCACGCGCATCCACACGAGGCCACCGGCGCCGAGCTTCTTCGCCCGGTCGATGAGCTTGTCGAGCTGCGCGCGCGACATGTCGCCCTGGCCGCCGACGAGGATGCCCTTCACCACCGGCGCCTGGAACGCGCGGAACTCGGTGGCGCCGAACACCTCGCCGAGGTCGGTGAGCTGCATGCCGAAGCGGGTGTCGGGCTTGTCGGAGCCGTAGCGGTCCTGCGCCCCGTGCCACGTGATCGTGGGGATGTCGCCGGGACGCTCGCCGGTGACGGCCTCCACCGCGTCGCGCACCGACTCGCCGATGACCACCATCACGTCGTTCGCGTCGACGAAGCTCATCTCGGCGTCGAGCTGCATGAACTCGAACTGGCGATCGGCGCGCAGGTCTTCGTCGCGCATGCAGCGGGCGATCTGGTAGTAGCGGTCCATGCCGCCGACCATCAGCAGCTGCTTGAACAGCTGCGGGCTCTGCGGCAGCGCGTAGAACTCGCCGGGCGACAGCCGCGACGGCACGACGAAGTCGCGCGCGCCCTCGGGCGTGGACGCGATGAGCATCGGCGTCTCGATCTCGACGAAGTCCTGGGCGTCGAGCGAGCGGCGCAGCGCGCCGTTCACCGTGGCCCGCACGCGCAGGTTGCGCTGGAGGCGCGACCGGCGCAGGTCGAGGTAGCGGTAGCGCAGTCGCAGCGTCTCGTCCGTGTCGATGCGGTCGTCGATCGGGAAGGGCGGCGTCTCGGCCTCGTTGAGCACCTCGAGCTGCGTCGCGGCGACCTCGATCGCACCCGTGGGCAGCGCCTCGTTGACCGTGCCCTCCGGCCGCGGGCGCACCGCACCCGTGATCCGCACGACCCACTCGCTCCGCACGCGGTGGGCGTCGGCGCCGCCGGGCTGCTCGGGGTCGACGACCACCTGCACCAGGCCGGCGGTGTCGCGCACGTCGAGGAACACCACGCCGCCGTGGTCGCGCCGGCTGTCGACCCAGCCGCACACCACGACGTCGCGGCCGACGTCGCTGCTCCGCAGGTCACCTGCGCGGTCGGTTCGCATCATCTCGCCGTCACGTCCCCTTGGATTGGTCGTCTTCGTCGCGCCGCATCTCGAGCCACTCGGCGAGGCCCTCGCGGCCCACTTCGAGCTGCTCGCCGGAGCGCAGATCCTTCACGTTGACCGCGTTGCGCGTGGCTTCGTCGGCCCCGAGCACCACCGTCCAACGCGCGCCCGATCTGTCGGCCGCCTTGAACTGCGCCTTCACCGAGCGGTCGCCGTAGGTGCGCTCGACGCGTACGCCGTTCTCGCGCAGCTCGTACACCAGGCGGCCGGCCTCGGCCGAGCCCGCCTCGTGGAGCGCGTTCACCACGAACACGTCGGCACGCGGGCTGGGAGGCGCGCCCACGCCTTCGGCCTCGCACGCGATGAGCACCCGCTCCACGCCGATGCCGAAGCCGATGCCGGAGGTGGGTGTACCACCCATCTCCTCGGCGAGCTTGCCGTAGCGACCGCCCCCGCCGATCGCGTTCTGCGCGGCGTCGAGCGCGGTGCTCTGGAACTCGAAGGTGGTGCCGGTGTAGTAGTCGAAGCCGCGCACGAGGCGCGGCGCGAGCTCGTAGCGGATGCCGAGCTCGTCGAGGCGGCGTTGCACGATCTCGAACGACTCGCGTGACTCGTCGCTCAGGTGGGCGGTGAGCTGAGGCGCGCGCTCGATGACGTCCTGCCAGTCCTCGACCTTGGAGTCGAGGACGCGCAGCGGGTTGGCCTCGACCCGCTCGCGGAACGTGTCGCCGAGCTGCGCGGCGTGGTCGAGCAGGTACTCGCGCAGCAGCGCGAGGTAGGCCGGGCGGCTGTGCTCGTCGCCCATGGAGTTGATGACGAGGTCGACGTTCTCCAGACCGAGCGCCCGGTAGAAGCCGTGCGCCAGCGCGATCACCTCGACGTCGACCTCGGGGTCGTCGACGCCGAGCACTTCGGCGCCCACCTGCCAGTGCTGGCGGTAACGGCCCTTCTGCGGGCGCTCGTAGCGGAAGTGCGGCGCGACGTACCAGACCTTCCACGGCACCGGCGGGTGGTGCTGCACGAAGGCGCGCACGACGGGCGCGGTGCCCTCGGGGCGCAGCGCGATGCGGCGACCGCCCTTGTCCTCGAAGTCGTACATCTCCTTGCGCACGACGTCGGTGGACTCCCCCACCCGCTGGAACACCTCGAGGTGCTCGAAGATCGGGGTGAGGACGAGGCCGAAGCCGTAGCTCGCCGCGCGTTCCGCGAACGTCGCGACGAACGCCATCCAGCGGTCGCTCTCGGGCGGCAGGACGTCGTGCGTCCCGACGGGGGCGCGGAACCGCGACTGATCCACGGGCTCGGGCACGGCCGCATGGTACCGGGGGCGGCAGGCCCGCCCGGGATGGGAATCGGGCCTAGGAGGTGCCGGCCTTGGCGTGACCGGGAAGGACCCGGTACGCCGAGAAGACGCTGTCGACCCGCTTCACCGCCCAGAGGATGGAGTCGAGGTGGTTGGGATCCGCGAGCTCGAACTCGAAGCGGAACTTGGCGATCCGGTCGTTCGAGGTCTGCGACGAACAGGAGAGGATGTTCACGTGGTACTCCGACAGCACCTGGGCGACGTCGCGCAGGAGCTTGGAGCGGTCGAGCGCCTCGACCTCCACCGACACCACGAAGGTGGCCGGCTGGTCGTGGTCCCACTCGACCTCGATGACCCGCTCGGCGTGGTTCACGAGACCCGCCGCGTTCGCACAGTCGGTGCGGTGCACCGACACCCCACGCCCGCGGGTGACGAAGCCCATGATCTCGTCGCCCGGCACCGGAGTGCAGCAGCGCGACAGGCGCACCATGACGTCGTCGAGGCCCTCGACGTGCACGCCGGTGGCCCGGCGCTCGGAGCGCCGGTTCCGCAGCGGCGGGCGCATCGCGGTGACGGGCAGCTGCTCCTCGCCCTCGCGCAGCTCCTTCTCGAGCTTCTGCACCACGGCCTTGGCCGAGAGGTGGTGTTCACCGATGGCCGCGTGGAGCGCGTCGAGGTCGGCGTAGTGCAGCGACTCGGCGACGTCTTGCAGCGACGACGAGTGCGCGAGCTTCTGGACCGGCAGGCCCTCCTTGCGCAGCGCCTTGGCCAGCTCCTCACGACCGTTCTCGATCGCGTCGACGCGGCGCTCACGCGAGAACCACTGGCGGATCTTCGTGCGCGCCTTCGGCGTGCGCACGAACTGCAACCAGTCGCGTGACGGGCCCGCGCCGTCGACCTTGCTCGTGAAGATCTCGACGGTGTCACCCGACGACAACGTGGAGTCGAGCGGCACGAGGCGCCCGTTGACGCGAGCGCCGATGCAGCGGTGACCGATGTCGGTGTGGATCGCGTACGCGAAGTCGACGGGCGTGGCGCCCGCAGCCAGGGTGATGACCTTGCCCTTCGGCGTGAAGACGAAGACCTCGTCGTACTCGAGGTCGATCTTCAGCGACTCCATGAACTCGCCGGGGTCGTTCGTCTCCTGCTGCCAGTCGACCATGCGCTGCAGCCAGAGCATGTCCTCGGCCGGCTCGCGCTCCTTGTACCCCCAGTGCGCAGCCACGCCGAACTCGGCGCGCCGGTGCATCTCCTGCGTGCGAATCTGCACCTCCAGCGCCTTGCCCTGCGGACCCACGACCGTGGTGTGCAGCGACTGGTAGAGGTTGAACTTGGGCATCGCGATGTAGTCCTTGAACCGGCCCTGCACCGGCTTCCACATCGAGTGGATCGAACCCAGCGCGGCGTAGCAGTCCTTCACGGACTCGACGATGACGCGCACGCCCACGAGGTCCTGGACGTCGTCGAACTGCTTGCCCTGGGTGACCATCTTCTCGTAGATCGACCAGTAGTGCTTCGGCCGGCCCTTGACGTCGGCGACGATGCGCAGCTCCTCGAGGCGGGACCGCAGCTCGGCGAGCACCTCCTCGAGGAACTCGACACGCTCGGGCGAGCGGATCGCGACCATCTGCTCGATCTCTGCGTAGCGCAGCGGGTAGAGCACCGCGAACGCGGTGTCCTCCAGCTGCCACTTCATGTCGGCGATGCCGAGGCGGTGCGCGAGTGGCGCGTAGATGTCGATGGTCTCCTGCGCGATGCGCCGCTGTTTGAACTCGGGCAGCGACGCGATCGTGCGCATGTTGTGCAGGCGGTCGGCGAGCTTGATGAGCAGGACGCGGATGTCCTTGGCCATCGCGACGAGCATCTTGCGCAGCGTGGCGGACTGCTGCGCCTCCTTGGAGTCGAACTGGAGGCGGTCGAGCTTGGTGACACCGTCGACGATCGTGGCGACGTCGGCACCGAGCGACCGCTCGATGTCATCGGTGGTGACGGTGGTGTCCTCGACCGCGTCGTGCAGCAGCGCAGCCGCGATGGTGACGTCGTCGAGACCGAGATCGGCGAGGATCAGCGCGACGCCGAGCGGGTGGGTGATGTAGGGCTCACCACTGCGGCGCACCTGGGCCGAGTGGGCGTCGCGCGCCATCTCGAAGGCCGTCTCGATCATGTCGATCTCGGCGCGGGGGTGGCGCTCACGGTACGCCTCGACGAGCGCCGCGACCTCGACGTCGACGGCCGGCTCGTGGTGGTGGCGGCGCCAGGGCAGCACCGATCGCCGATCGTTGCGACTGTCGGCACGTTCGGCGCGCGATCCGCTCGATCCGCTCGATCCACTCGATGTGCCGACGCCGGTCCCCGGGATCTCCGTGGTGCTCATGTGCCCATCCATGCTACCGGCAGGCCGCGGGCACCCGGGATCAGCGGCGCTTCTTCTTGCCGCGTTGCTGGCGAGGACGCGGCGCGACCGACCCCCGGGTGGCCGTCGGCGGCGCCGGCGCGGCCGCATCGGGCGTGCCCGCATCCGGAGTGCCCCCGTCGGGCTCGGCATCGGCGACGGCACCGGCGTCGTCATCGGCCTCGGGATCGAGGGTGGCGATGCGCACCGCGGCGGCGGCGATGGCCTCCTCCTCGACCGGCGGCGGGGTCGGTGCCTTGCGGGCGGCGACCTGCTGCTCCTTCTGGGCCTTGGCGAGATCGGCGGCGGCCCGGGCGCGCAGCGCGCGGTACTTCGGCTCCTTCTCCTTCAACCACGCGAGGAGTGGCGTGGCCACGAAGATCGAGGAGTAGGCGCCGGTGAGCAGACCGACGAACAGCGCGAGGGCGAAGTCCTTCAGCGCGAGGCCGCCGAACACCCAGGTGCCCACGAACAGCAACGAGCCGACCGGCAGCAGCGCGACCAGCGACGTGTTGATCGAGCGGATCAGCACCTGGTTGAGCGAGCGGTTCACCATCGACGAGTAGGTGTCGCCGCGCACGGTGCCGATGCGGGCGGTGTTGTCGCGCACCTTGTCGAACACGACGACGGTGTCGTACAGCGAATAGCCCAGGATGGTGAGGAAGGCCACCACGGTCGCGGGCGTGACCTCGAACCCCGTGACCGCATACACGCCGACGGTGATGATGATGTCGTGGAGCACCGCGATGAGGGCGGCGAGCGCCATTCGCCATTCGAAACGCAGGCTGAGATACAGCGCGATCACCACGAAGAACACGGCCAGCGCCTGCAACGCCTTGCTGCTCACCTTGGAACCCCACGTCGGGCCCACGCTGGTGACGCTCACCTGTGCGTCCGGGATGCCGGCGTACTTGGCCAGCGCGGCGGTGATCTTGGTCTCTTCGGCAGCGCTCACGTTCTTCGACTGCACGCGCACGGAGTTGTTGCCGACGATGAGTACCGTCGCGTCGCCCAGGCCGAGCGGCTCGATCGCGCTGCGCACGTTGCCCACGGATGCGCTGCCGCTCGCCATCGTGAACTGCCACTGCGTGCCGCCCTCGAAGTCGATGCCGAGGTTCAGGCCGCGCACCGCGAACGCCAGGATCGAGATGAGGATGAGGGTTCCCGAGAGGATCAGCCAACGTCGCGAGTGGGCGATGAACTGGAAGTTCGTCCGCTCGTGGTAGACGTCCTTGAGCGTCGTGCGCTGCCGCTTCGCCGGCTGGGCCACGGGCTGGTCCACGGGGGGCTCGCCGGTCGTCGTCACGCGACCACCTCCGGGTGGTCGAGTCCCGACCCGATGCCGAAGCCCTTCATCCGCACGAGGTGCGGGCGACGGGCGAGGATCGACACCAGCGGGTGCATGAAGAAGTACGACACCAGCAGGTCGAGCACGGTGGAGATGCCGAGGAAGAGCGCGAAGCCCCGCACCGAGCCGATCGCGAGCAGGTAGAGCACCGTCGCTCCGATCAAGGACACCAGGTCGGCGGCGAGGATGGTCCGGAAGGACTTCGTGAAGGAGCGGTCGACACACGACCGCACGGTGGCGCCGGCGCGCAGTTCGTCCTTCATCTTCTCGAAGTACACGATGTACGAGTCGACCGTGATGCCGACCGACACGATGATGCCGGTGACGCCGGAGAGACCGAGCACGATGGTGAGGCCGAAGAAGCTGGGCAGGAGCCACGACACGAGCGTGTAGAGCGCCATCCCCGACAGCATGATGCCGGCGATGACCACCACGCCGAGCAGGCGGTAGAAGACGAGCATGTAGATCGCCACGAGCGCGAGGCCGAGGATGCCCGCGAGGATGCCGGCGTGGAGCTGGTCCTTCCCGAGCGACGGCGACACGTTCTCCACGTTCACCTGCTTGAGCACCACGGGCAGCGCTCCGTAGTTGATCAGCTTGGCGAGATCGGACGCGTCACCCTGACTGAAGCCGTTCGACCCGCCGGTGATCTGGACGGGCCCGCTGAACGACGCGGTCTGGAACGCGGGGTTCGACTGCACGACCCCGTCGAGCACGATGGCCACCTCGTCGGTGGGCGAGGTCTGGCCGTACGACTTCGCCGCGAGCGTGTTGAACTTGGTCTGCCCGGTACCGGTGAGGTTCATGATCACGGCGTAGCCGGTTCCGGTCTGGAACTGACTCGAGGCGCTGCTCACGTCCTTGCCGGTCAGCGCGGTCGGGCCGAGCAGGAAGCGGTTCTTGCTGTTGCGGTCGGTCGCCACGATGCACTTGTCGGCCAGGTCGTCGGCGCGGGTCGTGGTCGGGATCTCGGTGAGCTTGGAGATCGCAGTGGTGTCGCACGACGCGATGGCGGCGGCGGCCGCGGCGTCGCGTTCGGCCTTCGGCAGCGTCGTCGTGGTGGTCGTGCTGGCACCGGGCGCGGCGGTCGTCGTCGTGGTCGAGGCAGTGGTGCCCTCGGGCGGGAGGTTCGCGAGCACCGGCCGGAACCGCAGCTGCGCGGTCTGGCCGACGAGCGCCACCGCCTTCTCGCGGTCCTTCACGCCGGGGAGGTCGATCACGACGTCGTTCCCCGAACGCGAGATCTCGGGTTCGAGGGTGCCGAAGCTGTCGACCCGCGTGCGGATGATTTCGATGGCGACGTCGAGCGAGTCCTTGGTGTACTTGCCCTGCGGCGACAACACGACCGAAACGCCGCCTTGCAGGTCGAGACCGAGCACCGGGCTCTTGTCGAACGCGAGCGCCCCGACGAACGTGCCGACGATCAGCACGACGGTCACTATCAGGAACGTCCAGTTGCGACGCACGGCTCAGGCACCCGCCTCGTCGGCCGAGGTGTCGTCGCCATGGTCATCGGCGTCGTCGTCGCTCGCCTCGACCGCTTCCGGCGCCGCGTAGGCGGCCTGGGCCAGGGCCTGCTTGGCGACGGTGATCACGACGCCCGACGAGACCTGCAGGTCGACGCGGTCGACGTCGAGGGCGACGATCGTGCCGAAGATGCCGCCGTTGGTGATGACCTCGTCGCCGACTTCGAGCGTGGCGATGAACGCCCGGTGCAGGGTGACCCGGCGCCGCTGGGGCCGCACGATGAGGAAGAAGAAGGCCGCCGCCAGGATCACGAAGTAGACGATGGCGACTTCCACTGGGGTCCTTCGGAGGTGCGGCGACGGTCGGCGGCGGCCCGGACGGGCGGTCGCGGACTCTAGTGCCTGCTCGGACCACGAAGGGATCGGTGAGCACCGCTCAGGGGCGACCGTCCACCGGATCGTCACCTGCAGTTTGGACCTCGAAGAGGCTCGCGGCGATCGCCGCCGAGACGGGCGGCACCAGGCCGAGGTGAGCGTACCCACCCGGCGTAGCCACCCGGCCGCGCGGCGTGCGCAGCAGGAGCCCGGCCTTCAGCAGGAACGGCTCGTACACCTCCTCGACCGTCTCCGGCTGCTCCCCCACCGCCACGGCCAGGGTGTGGAGGCCCACCGGCTGGCCGGCGAACGTCACGCACAACGCGTGCAGCACCGAGCGGTCGACCTTGTCGAGCCCCAGCTCGTCGACCTCGAACAGGGTGAGCGCAGCCCGGGCGACGTCGCCGGTGACCCGGCCATCGGCCCGCACCTCGGCGTAGTCGCGCACCCGCTTGAGCAGCCGGTTCGAGATCCGGGGCGTACCCCGCGAACGGCGGGCGATCTCGGCGGCGCCGCCGGTGGGTCCGTCACCGTCGATCGTGACGCCGAGGATGTCGGCCGCCCGCTCGACGATCGCCTCGAGCTCGGGGACGTCGTAGTAGTCGAGACGGGCGACGAAGCCGAAGCGGTCGCGCAGCGGCCCGGTGATGAGGCCGGTGCGGGTGGTGGCGCCGATCAGCGTGAAGCGGGGCAGCTCGAGGCGGATCGAGCGGGCCGAGGGGCCCTTGCCGATCACGATGTCGAGCTGGAAGTCCTCCATCGCCGGGTAGAGCACCTCCTCCACGGGGCGCGGGAGGCGGTGGATCTCGTCGATGAACAGCACGTCGCCGTCGTCGAGATTGGTGAGGATGGCGGCGAGGTCGCCGGCGCGCTCGAGCGCGGGGCCGCTCGTGATGCGCAGGCTGACCTCCATCTCGGCGGCGACGATGCCCGAGAGGGTCGTCTTGCCGAGACCGGGCGGCCCCGCGAACAGCAGGTGGTCGGCGGCCTGGCCACGCTGCTTCGCCGCCTGCAGCACGATGTCGAGGTGCTCCTTGAGCCGCGGCTGGCCGACGAACTCGTCGAGGCGGCGCGGCCGCAGCGTGGTCTCCTCCGCGGCCTCGATCGGGTCGGCCGCCGCACTCAGCAGTTCTTCCCTCATGGTTCGCTCCGCAAGCTGCGCTCACTCCTCATGGCTCGCTCCCGTTCCTATGCGTGCACCGAGAGGAGCTTGAGCGCCTCGCGCAGCAGGTCCTCGACGGAACCGTCCTCGGGCAGCTGCGCCACGACGTCGCGCACCTCGTCGGCGCCGTAGCCGAGGCCCGAGAGCGCGGCGCGCACCTCGGCGCGCGGCGCGGGGCCACCGCCGTCGTCGGAGAGGTCGAGCTCGGGCACCTCGAGGCGCGACTTCAGCTCCACGAGCAGGCGCTGCGCGGTCCGCTTACCGACGCCGGGCACGAGGGTGAGCGCGGCGAGGTCGTCCTCGAGCAGCGCCCGACGCAGGCTCGCGGGCGAGTGCACCGACAGCATCGCGAGCGCGAGCTTCGGACCCACACCGGTGGTGCCGATCAGCGCTTCGAAGGTGTCGCGCTCGTCCCGGGACGGGAAGCCGTAGAGCACCATCGCGTCCTCCCGCACGTGCAGGTGGGTGAAGAGGAAGGCGGCGCTGCCGGGGTGCAGGCCGGGCAGCGCACCCGCGGGGACGTTGACGCGGTAGCCCACGCCCCCGACCTCCACCAGCGCCTCGCCCAGGGCGGTGCGCTCGATCACGGTGCCCCGGACCGAACCGATCATCTGGCGACTCCTTGTTTCCTGACCGCAGCCGCGATCGCGTCGTCGAGCTTGGAACGCGCACCGTGCGGCGCGGGCGCGCCATTCGTCTTCGCCGACACCTGGGCGGCGATCGGCGCCTTCCACCAGTGGCAGAGCGCGAGCGCGAGGGCGTCGGCGGCGTCGGGCGGGTCGGGCAACTCGGCGAGGCGCAGGAGACGCATCACCATCGTCTGCACCTCGAACTTGCCCGCGGCGCCGTCGCCCGCGACCGCGAGCTTCACCTCGTTGGGGCTGTAGGTGGCGACGGGGATGCGCTCGCGCCCGGCGATGGCCAGGGCGAGACCGCTCGCCTGGCCCACCGACATCGCGGTGCGCGTGTTCACCTGGAACAGCACCCGCTCCACCGCGACCGCTCCCGGGCGGAACTCGGCGACGAGCGACTCGAGGTCGGCGTGGAGCGTGGCGAGGCGGTCGGGCAACTCGGCGGACGGCGGGGTGCGCAACACGCCGTAGGAGACCGCCAGGTACTGGGCGCCCTCCCGGCGGACCACGCCGTACCCACAGCGTGACACGCCCGGGTCGATGCCCAGGACGGGTGCGCCCCCGGGAATGTCGGAGTGCTCCGAATCGAACATGGGTTCGATCCTAGAGCGATCATCCCGGGTTGCGGCGGATGGCTCCTCGGGCGGCCTACTGGGCCGCGCGCTTGGCGGCCTTCCTGCGGGCGCGACGCTTGAAGATCACCCGGAGCGTGATCAGCGCGACGATCGCGGCGATCACCGGGGCCAGACGCTTGCCCACCGAGCCGCCGGCCGCGTCCATCAGGTCGATCGGCTGGGCCTCGGGGCTGTCGATCTTGCGCGGGCCGGCCGACGCCTCGGGCGCCGCGGCCGCGGGAGCCGCCTCGGTCGTTGTCTCGGCCCCGGGGGCCGGCGCCCCATCCGAACTGCCGGGGGTCTCGCCCGCGAGCACGTCCTGCTTGAGGTTGTCGGCGAACTGACCGAGCAGCTTGCTCGACACGTCGGCCATCACGCCGCGGCCGAACTGGGCGACCTTGCCCGTGATGTTGAGGTCGGTGTCGATGTTGACGGTGGTGCTGGCGCCCTCACCCACGAGCGTGGCCGTGACCGTGGCCGACGCGTTGCCCTGGCCGCGGGTGTCGCGGCCCTCGGCCTTGAGCAGCACCTTGTGGTTGGCCTCGTCGGCCTCCACGATCTGGGCCACGCCCTTGTACTGCGCGGTGATCGGACCGACCTTGATCTTGACCGTGCCGCGGTACTCGTCGCCCTCCACCTCGGTGAGCTGGGCGCCGGGGAGGCAGGGGGCGATGCGCTCCAGGTCGAGGAGCACCTTCCAGGCCTCCTCGACGGGCACGTCCACCCTGAAGCTGTCCTCGATCTTCACTGGTCCTCCTGGAGTCTTCCGAGATCCTCGAGCGTGTCGACGTCGTCCGGGTGGCCGGTGCCGTCGCACGGCACGTCGGTCACGGGGACGGTGTCCATGAGTTGACGGGCCCCGGCATCACCCCGCAACTCCAGCGCCTGGGGCCAGAGGCTACGCGCCAGCAGCACCGGGTTCCCACGGCGGCCGTCATAGGTGGCGACGGCGAGGTGCGCGCCCGCCTCGTGGGCGGCTTCCAGGCGGCGGTAGGCCTCGGGCCCGGTGCGGGGCTGGTCGGCCAGACCGATGCACACCGCGGTCACCTCGGGGCGAGGTTCGAGGGCCTGCAGCACCGCCCGCAGGCTCGCCGCGATCCCCTCCTCCCACTCCGGGTTGTCGACGATCTCGACCGGCTCGGGGACCACGGCGCGCACGTCGTCGGCCCGGTAGCCGACGGTGGCGAGCACCGGAGCCAGACCCGAGTCGACCGCCGCGTCGAGCGCCCAGGCGAGCAGCGGACGACCGCGCCACTCCAGCAACGGCGGCGACGCGTCGAAGC
>Ga0075017_100000977_pt1 | contig 17053 bp, 13 predicted proteins | sample AleBraG_ABR_2012_FD_71475 | JGI IMG/M metagenome (GOLD analysis project Ga0075017, IMG submission 71475) | Freshwater sediment microbial communities in response to fracking from Pennsylvania, USA - Alex Branch Run_MetaG_ABR_2012 | ecosystem: Environmental > Aquatic > Freshwater > Creek >... | reverse complement strand
CTCGCCGCCGGCGAGGGCACCCGCATGAAGTCGTCGCTGCCGAAGGTGCTGCACCCGATGTGCGGTCGACCGATGCTGCTGCACGTGCTCGCGGCGCTCGCCGAGCTGCCCCTCGACAAGATCGTGGTGGTGGTCGGCCACGGCGCCGACACCGTGATGGCGGCCACCCAGGCCGGCTACCGCGGCGACGTCAAGGTCGAGTTCGTCGAGCAGCGCACCCGCCGCGGCACCGGCGACGCCACCAGCGTGGCGCTCACCGCGTTCGCCGAGGAGCTCGACGCCGAGGACGACATCATCGTCGTCACCGGCGACGCGCCGCTGCTGCGCGCCGAGACCCTCGCCCACCTCGCACGCGAGCACCGCGTCGTCGAGGCCGCGGCGTCGTTGCTCACCGCGCGCATGGCCGACCCCACGGGGTACGGGCGCATCGTGCGCGACCGGCACGGAGGGGTCGCGCACATCGTCGAGCAGGCCGACGCCACCCCCGACGAGTTGCTCATCGACGAGGTGAACCCGTCGATCTACTGCTTCCGCCGTTCACTGCTCGCGCCCGCGTTGCGTCGCCTCAGCCCCGAGAACGCGCAGGGCGAGTACTACCTCACCGACGTCGTGTCGGTGCTGCGCGACGCGGGCCATCCGGTGCTCGGCATCGAGGCGCCCGACGCGATGGAGACGGTCGGCGTGAACGACCGCGCCCAACTCGCGGAGGCGGAGGCCGAGCTGCGCGCCCGGATCAACCTGCGCTGGATGCGCGAGGGCGTGTCGATCACCGATCCCGCGGCCACCTACGTGGACGCCGATGTCGAGCTCGAGCCCGACGTCACGCTGCTGCCCGGCACGCTGCTGCAGGGTCGCACCCTCGTGCACGCGCACGCGGTGATCGGCCCGCACTCGCAGCTCGTCGACACCGTGGTGGGCGAGCGCGCCGTCGTGCGTCAGACCGTCGCGCGGGAGGCGGAGATCGGCGACGACGCGACCGTCGGACCCTTCGTGTCGCTGCGTCCCGGCACCGTGCTCGCCACCGGCGCGCACGTCGGCACGTTCGTCGAGACGAAGAACGCGCAGATCGGCGAGGGTGCCAAGGTGCCGCACCTCGCGTACGTCGGCGACGCCGAGATCGGCGCGGGCGCGAACATCGGCGCCGGCACCATCACCGCCAACTACGACGGGAAGCACAAGCACCGCACGAAGGTCGGCGAGGGCGCACGCACCGGATCGAACTCCGTGCTGGTCGCGCCGGTCGAGCTCGGTGCCGGTGCCTACACCGGCGCCGGTGCCGTCGTCACCAAGGACGTGCCGCCCGGCGCGCTCGCCAAGGGAGTGCCCGCGCAGGTCGACGAGGGCTGGGCTGCGAGGCGCGACGCCTCCACGCGCGAGGATGAGGGCTCCGGGGGCGGGGACCGTACGGCGGGAGGGAACTGACATGGAGCTGGTGCCACGCAAGAAGCTCATGCTCTTCGCGGGGCAGGGGAACGACGCGCTCTCCACGGAGATCGCCGAGTGCCTGCGAGTCCCGCTCGGCGACGTGAAGCTGTCCACCTTCGCGAGCGGTGAGCTCTATGCCCGCTACGGCGAGAGCATCCGCGGCGCGGACGTGTTCGTCATGCAGAGCCACTGCGAACCGATCAACGACCGCATCATGCAGCAGCTGCTCATGATCGACGCCGCCAAGCGCGCGTCGGCCCGCCGCATCACCGCCGTCGCCCCGTTCTTCGGGTACGCCCGCCAGGACCGCAAGGCCGAGGGGCGCGAGCCGATCTCGGCCCGTCTCCTCGCCGACATGCTCACGGTGGCCGGCGCCGACCGGCTCGTCACCGTCGACCTCCACACCGGTCAGATCCAGGGCTTCTTCGACTGCCCGGTCGACCACCTCACCGCGGTGCCGGTCCTCGCCAACGAGCTCGCCGGCGAGCTCACCGGCGACGTCGCCGTCGTCTCGCCCGACGCCGGCGGCCTCAAGCTCGCCCGGCGCTTCGCCAACTGCCTGAGCGAGCGGGGCGTGGAGTCGGAGCTGGCCTTCATCGACAAGCGTCGCCCCAAGGGCACGCACAACGTGGCCGAGGCCACCGACGTCGTCGGCAACGTCGCCGGGGCGGTCTGCGTCCTGGTCGACGACATGATCGACACCGCCGGCACCATCGTCTCCGCCGCCAACCTGCTCATGGAGCGGGGGGCCGCCGAGGTGTGGGTGTGCGCCACCCACGGCGTGCTCTCCGGCCCGGCCGTCGACCGCCTCAAGAACGCCCCGATCCGCCAGGTGGTCGTGTCGAACACCCTGCCGATCCCGCCGGAGAAGCATTTCGACTCCCTCCGGGTGCTCTCGATCGCCCCCACCATCGCCGAGGCCATCGACGCCGTCTTCGAGGACACCTCCGTCTCGGAGATCTTCCGCGGCGACAACCTGTAGCCGACCGGGGGCAAGGCCTTCCGGGGGCGGTTTGGCGACGGGGGCCTCCAGCGGCCAGAATGATGGGCTCCCAGCTCGTCTGAAAGGCCCCGTCGCGCCATGTCTGACATCACTCTCGCCTCCGAGCCGCGCACCGAGAGCGGCTCCGGCCCCAGCGGCCGTCTCCGCAAGGCCGGGAAGGTTCCCGCCGTCGTCTACGGCCTCGGCACCGACGCGGTCTCGATCAGCGTTCCCGCCCGTGAGCTCGCACACGCCCTGAGCGGCGAGTCCGGCGCCAACGCGCTGATCACCCTCGACGTCGACGGCGAGAGCGTGCTCACGCTGGCGCGGCAGATCCACCGTCACCCCACCCGCGGCGAGTACGTGCACGTCGACTTCGTGCGCATCAGCCGCGACGTCTCCGTGAGCGCCGAGATCCCGGTGAACCTCAACGGCGAGCCGAAGGGCGTCCGCGACGGCGGCCTCCTCGAGCAGCTGATGTTCAATCTCACGATCGAGGCGAAGCCGGGCAACATCCCGGTTTCGATCGAGTTCGACATCACGCACCTCGAGATCAACGACCAGATCCTGGTCGGCGGCCTGCCGCTCCCCGAAGGGGTCACCACGCCGGCCGACGAGGCGCAGGTCGTCGCGCAGGTCACGCAGCGTCGCACCGCCGCCGGTCGGGGCGAGGACGGCGAGGGTGGCGAGGGCGAAGAGGGTGGCGAAGGCGCCCCCGCCGCGTCGGCCGATGCCGAGGGCGACGGCGAGTAACCGGTGCTGCGGCGCCGGGGCGACCTCGGGCCGCGCAAGGGAACTGCGGCCGATCTGCTCGTCGTGGGGTTGGGCAACCCCGGCGACGAGTACGCGCACACGCGCCACAACGTGGGTGCCGACACCGTGGAGCTGCTCGCGAAGCGCCACGGGGGAACCCTGAAGAAGGGCAAGGAGCGTGCGCGGGCCGACCAGGTGCGCATCGGCGGCAAGCTCGTCGCGCTGGCCGTGCCGCTGACCTACATGAACGACTCCGGCGCGGCCGTGGTCGCGCTCGCCCGCCGCTACGGGGTGGAGCCCGAACAGGTCGTGATCGTGCACGACGAGCTCGACCTGCCCGTCGCCGCCCTCAAGTTGAAGCAGGGCGGCGGTCTCGCCGGCCACAACGGCCTGAAGTCGGTGAAGAACCACCTGCACTCCGACGCGTTCCTGCGGGTGCGCATCGGGGTGGGGAAGCCGGTGTCGAAGGAGCACGGGGTCGACCACGTGCTGAAGAGGTTCTCGAAGCGGGAGCGCACCGAGATCGACGTCACCATCGAGCAGGCGGCCGACGCGGTCGAGCTGATCGTCACCGACGGCATCGACACCGCGATGAACCGTTACAACTGACGTGGCTGCGAAGACGCCCTCCACTCCAACCGACACGCCGCCGCTCGCTTCGCTCGTTGCTCTCCTCGCCGACGATCCGGCGGTGCGCGCGCTCATCTCGCGCGCTCCCACCGTCGCGGTGCCCGAGGCGGCGCGGGCGTTGTTCGTCGCGTCGCTGGCCCACGTCACGTCACGACGGCCGATCCTCCTCGCAGTGCCCACCGGCACCGAGGCGGAGCGCCTCGTGCGCGACCTCGCGCAGTACCTCGGCGCCGACCAGGTGGAGCACTTCCCGGCGTGGGAGACGCTGCCGTTCGAGCGGGTGTCGCCGTCGCTCGAGACGATGGGCCGCCGCCTGCGCGTGATGTGGCGCCTCCGGGGGGGCGGCGGGGCCGGCACCGGCGCCGGATCGATGCCCGCAGTGGTGGTCGCGCCGGTGCGCGCGCTCGTGCAACGCCTCGGCCCGCACGTCGACGAAGTGGAGCCGGTGCTGCTGCGACCCGGGATGCAGGTCGACCGCGACGAGCTCGTCGAGCGGCTGGTCGCCGGCGGCTACCGCCGTGAGTACCAGGTGGAGGCGCGCGGCGAGCTGGCCGTGCGCGGCTCGATCGTCGACGTGTACCCGTCGACCGACGACCACCCGGTGCGCATCGACCTCTGGGGCGACGAGGTCGACCGCCTCTCCGCGTTCTCCGTCGCCGACCAGCGCAGCACGCACGACGTGCCCGACGCGTGCATCTTCCCCACGCGCGAGCTGCTGCCCACGCCCGAGGTGCGCGACCGCGCCGCCGCGCTGGTGGGTTCGCAGCCGTGGGGTCGGGAGCAGTGGGATCGCCTGGCCGAGGGCCTGGTGTTCGACGGCATGGAGTCGTGGCTGCCGTGGCTCTGTGACGACGACCAGCTCATCACCGACCTCCTGCCCGACCGTGCGCTCGTCGCCCTGGTGGAGCCGAAGCGGATGCGCGACCGCGCGCAGGAGCTGCTCGACGAAGAGGCGTCGCTCGCGGGCACCCTCGCCACCACGTGGGGCGCCGACACGTCCCGCACGGGTGATGGCGAGCTGCCGCGCCTGTCGCTCCCGTTCGACCGCCTCCTGTCAGCGACGAAGGCCGGCGCGGTCTCGTTGCTCGCGACACCGGAGAACCCCGACACGCCGCGTGTCGCCGCCACCGCGTTCGACCCGGTCGTCGGCGATGCCGACACGTTGGCGAGGCGCCTGCGCGCGCTCGCGGGCGACGGGTACCGCGTGGTGCTCGCGGCCGATGGCATGGGATCCGCGCAGCGCCTCCACGATGTGCTCTCGGCCGAGGGGCTCGACACCGCGATCGGCCCGCCGGTCGTGGGCGCGGTGCGCATCGCGGTCGCGCCGATCGACCGCGGCGTGGTGCTGCCGGGTGCGCACCTCGCGTTGGTTGCCGAAGCCGACCTCACCGGCCGACGGCGCGTGCACCGTCGCGCGCGCGGCGCGCGTCGCGGCGCCGACTACTACGACGCGCTCACGCCCGGCGATTACGTGGTGCACTACCAGCACGGCGTCGGCCGGTACCTGGAGATGAAGCCGCTCACGATGGGTGGCGTCGAGCGCGACTACCTGTGGCTCGAGTTCAAGGACGGCAAGGTCTACGTGCCCACCGACCAGGTGGGCCTCGTGCGGCGCTACACCGGGGGAGAGACGCCCTCGCTCAACCGCATGGGCGGTGCCGACTTCGAGAAGCAGCGCGCCCGCGTGCGCAGCGCGGTGCGCGAGATCGCCGAGGAGCTGGTGGTGCTGTACCGCCAGCGCCTCGCCACGCCGGGACGTGCGTTCGGTCCCGACACGCCGTGGCAGCACGAGATCGAGGAGGCGTTCCCCTACGAGGAGACGCCCGACCAGATGCAGGCGATCATCGACGTCAAGGGCGACATGGAGCGCGCCACGCCGATGGACCGCCTCGTGTGCGGCGACGTCGGCTACGGCAAGACCGAGGTTGCGGTGCGCGCCGCGTTCAAGGCGGTGCAGGAGGGTACGCAGGTCGTGGTGCTCGTGCCCACCACGTTGCTCGCCAGCCAGCACGGCGTCACGTTCCGGGAGCGCTTCGCCAACTACCCGGTGCGCGTCGAGGTGCTGTCGCGCTTCCTCACGCAGAAGGAGCAGACGACCGTCGTGCGGGACTTCGAGTCGGGCGCGGTCGACGTGCTGATCGGCACCCACCGGCTCCTGTCGCAGGACGTGAAGCCGAAGAACCTCGGGCTGCTCGTCGTCGACGAGGAGCAGCGCTTCGGCGTGCAGCACAAGGAGCTGATCAAGCAGCTCGCGACCAATGTCGACGTGCTCACGCTCACCGCCACCCCGATCCCGCGCACGCTCGAGCTGTCGCTCACCGGCATCCGCGACCTGTCGCTCGTGAACACGCCGCCGGAGGACCGCCAGCCGATCCTCACCTACGTCGGCGAGTACGACGATCGCGCCGTTGCCGAGGCGATCCGCCGCGAGCTGCTGCGTGAGGGCCAGGTGTTCTACGTGCACAACCGCGTGCGCGACATCGAGCTCGTCGCGGAGCACGTGCGCGATCTGGTGCCCGAGGCCCGCGTCGCGGTGGCGCACGGGCAGATGGACGAGAGCAAGCTCGAGCGCGTCGTCGTCGACTTCGCGGAGCGCGAGTTCGACGTGTTGGTGTGCACCACGATCGTGGAGAGCGGCATCGACATGCCCACGGTCAACACGCTCGTCGTCGACCGCGCGGATCTGCTCGGGCTCGCGCAGATGTACCAGCTCCGCGGGCGCGTCGGCCGTCGGGGACAGCGTGCCTATGCGTACCTGCTGCACCCACCCGACCGGGTGCTCAGCGAAGAGGCCTACGAGCGGCTCAAGACGATCGGCGAGTTCACCGACCTCGGTTCCGGCTTCAAGATCGCGATGCGCGATCTCGAGATCCGCGGCGCGGGCAACCTGCTCGGCGAGTCGCAGTCGGGGCACATCGCCGCGGTCGGCTTCGACCTCTACTGCCAGATGGTGGTGGAGGCGGTCGGCGAGCTGAAGGGCGACCCGGTGCCCCAGCCCACCGAGCTCACCATCGACGTGCCCGTCGACGCCAACCTGCCGCGGGAGTACGTCGCCCGTGACGACGTGCGCATGGAGGCCTACCGTCGCCTCGCCGCGGTCACCACGCCTGCCGACGTCGACGACATCCGGGACGAATGGGAGGACCGCTACGGCCCGCTGCCGGAGTCGGCCGCCGCGCTGCTCGACGTCGCCCGTCTCCGGGCCGAGTGCGTGCGGGTGGGTGTCACCGCCGTCACCGTGCAGCGCAACCAGGCCCGCATCACCGGACTGTCGCTCAAGGAGTCGCAGAAGGTGCGGCTGCGACGGCTCGCCTCCAAGGCGGTGATCAAGGACGGCGAGATCGTCGTGCCGGTGAGCGGGAAGCCGGCGGGCGTGGCGCCCATGCTGGTGGAGCTGCTGGCCGAGCTGATTCCGGCTCCCGACGAGTCCGCGCTAACGTCCGCAACGCCATGAACCGACGTCTACCGCTCATCCTCGTCGCCGGTGTGCTCGTGCTCTGCCTGGTCGGTGTGATCCTCGCCGGCATCAGCGCGGGCAGCGGGTTCGGCGCCGTTGCGTACACCGTCGGCGACACCAAGGTGTCGCAGCAGTCGGTCAACGACGATCTCAAGGCGCTCGCGGACAACAACAAGTTCGCGATCACCGCGCTGGCGCCGGAGTTCCGCACCACCGACGGTGCGGTGAACTCCTCGGGCGCGGCCGATTGGCTCACCGTCGAGATCTTCCGCCAGGTGGGCAGCGACGCCCTCGCGAAGCGGCACCAGAAGATCTCCGACGGCGACCGCAACACCGCGCTGGCCAATGTCGTCAGTCAGGCCGGCCCCTCCTTCCGCACCCTGCTGCGCAAGCTGCCGGTCGGTCTGCAGCGCCGCCTCCTCGACGTGCTCGCGCTGCAGTCGCGGGTGAAGACCGCCGCCTTCAAGGGTGTGCACATCACCGTCGACCCGAAGTACGGCTTCTGGAACGCGAAGCGGTTCGCGGTGTGCCCGCCCACCGGCTGCCCGAAGGCCTCCTCCACCACCGGAGGCTGATCTCGTGAGCGGGTCCGGACGCGTCACGATCGTGGGGCTCGGGCCGGCCGGCACCGACCACCTGCTTCCCGCGGCCCGCGTCGCGTTCGAACAGGGTGCACCGCGGTTCGTGCGCACCGCGCGCCACCCCGCGTGCGACGATCTGGCCGCCGCGGGCGTCGCCTTCGAGTCGTTCGACGCCCACTACGACGCCGCCGCCGACCTCGAGACGAACTACCGCGGCATCGTCGCCGAGCTGCTCGCGCTCGCCGCCGAGCACGGCGACGTCGTCTACGGCGTGCCCGGCAACCCGTCGGTCGCGGAGCGCACGGTCACGTTGCTGCACGAGGCGGCCGCGCGCGGTGAGGTGTCGTTGCGGGTGTTCCCCGGGCTCTCGTTCGCCGACCTCGCGTGGGCACGCCTGGGCGTCGACCCGATGGACGGCGAAGCGCGTGTCGTCGACGGCCGCGCCATCGAGGAGGCCGAGCTCGCGGGACCGTTGCTCATCGCGCAGTGCGACAACGACTTCGTGGTGTCCGACGTGAAGCTCGCGTTGCTCGAGCACCTCGACGCCGCCACCCCCGTCACCGTGCTGCAGCGCCTCGGCCTCCCCGACGAGCACGTTGCGTCGGTGCCGCTCGAGGAGCTCGACCGCGGCGCGTTCGCGCCCGATCACCTCACGTCGTTGTTCGTCGATGCCGGCGCGGCGGGTGCGGCGCGCGAACTGGTGAACCTGTTCCAGCTCGCGCGACGGCTGCGCGGCCCCGGCGGTTGCCCGTGGGACGCCGAGCAGACGCACCACTCGCTCACCCGCTACCTGCTCGAGGAGTCCTACGAGGTGGTGGAGGCGCTCGAGGCGCTCCCGGCCGAGGGCCCGGTACCGCCCGAGCTGTACGCCGCGGTGGAGGACGAGCTCGGCGACCTGCTCTTCCAGGTGGTGTTCCACGCACTGATCGCGCAGGAGTCGGGTGCGTTCGGCATGGCCGAGGTCGCGCGCGGCATCCACGACAAGTTGGTGCGCCGACACCCCCACGTGTTCGGCGACGCGGTCGCGGAGCGATCCGACGACGTGCTGCGCAACTGGGAGCAGATCAAGAAGGGCGAGAAGGGGACCACCTCACTGGTCGAGGGCATCACGCCCGGGCTGCCGTCGCTGCTCTACACGAACAAGCTGTTCCGCAAGGCCGCGACCGTCAACCTCGGCCCCGGCGACACTGCCGCCGCGCTCGATCGCATCGACACCGCGGTCGCGGCGATACGCGCCGCCGCGGACGGGCCGGATGCCGACGTGGAGGCCGCGCTCGCCGAGGTGCTCGTGGGCGCGGTGATCGTCGCGCGTGAGGGTGGCGTCGACGCCGAGTCCGCCCTGCGGGCCTGGGCCGCGGAGTACCGAGACCGCTTCCGCGCCATGGAACGCCTCGCCGACGACCGGGGCGTCGACCTCGCCACCGCCGACGAGGAGACCGTCCGCGCCCTCTGGGACGCGGTCGCCTGACACCGGTTCGCTGCAGGTCTGGTCAGCCGGCGGGGACGGTGCCCATCTTGCCGGCGTTGAAGTCGTCGATCGCCTGGAGGATCTCGGCCTTCGTGTTCATCAGGAACGGGCCGTAGTGCGCGATGGGCTCGCGGATCGGCAGGCCGCCGAGCAGCAACACGTCGAAGTCGTCGGCGTCGCCCGAGACGTCGGCGGCCCGCACCGTGATCGTGTCGCCGGGGCCGAACACCGCGAGCTCGTGCGCGACGACCGGTCGGGCCTCCGCTCCCGCATATCCGCGTCCGCCGAGCACGTAGGCCATCGCGTTGAAGGCGCGGTTCCACGGCACGGTGAGCTGCGCGCCGGGCGACAGCGTGACGTGCGCAGAGGTGATCGGCGTGTGGGTGTCGCCGGGGCCGCGGTGGCCGCCGAGCTCACCGGCGATCAGCCGCACCAGCGCGCCACCATCGGGCGACGTGAGCAGCGTGAGGTGATCGCCGGTGATCGGCTGGTAGCGCGGCGGCGAGAACTTCAGGTGCGACGGCAGGTTCACCCACAGCTGCACGCCATGGGAACGGCCCCCGGACGCGAGCACGCGCTCGGTCGGCACCTCGTCGTGGAGGATGCCGCTGCCTGCGGTCATCCACTGCGTGTCGCCTTCGCCGATGACGCCGCCGCCACCGTGCGAGTCGTGGTGCGCGATCTCGCCGTCGAGCACGTAGGTGACGGTCTCGAAGCCGCGGTGCGGGTGCCACGGCGCACCGACCGCCTCGTAGGGCGCGTACTCCACCGGCCCGAGCTGGTCGAGCAGGAAGAACGGGTCGGACACGTTGGCGTCGACCGCGCCCGGGAAGGGGCGCCACACCTCGAAGCCGGCGCCTTCGATCGCGTGCTGCGCGGCGTACACGCCGGTGACGGGGCGTGCCTGCGTCTCGGGTGCGACCTCGAGGCGGGGGAGGACGAGCAGGTTGTCGACGGTCACTGCGGGCATGGCGTGCTCCTTGGGGATGGTGCCGGTGACAACATCATTGCTCGCGCAACTGTTCCACGACGGCGCAGCTTGCGGAGCCGGACCATCAGCCGAGGGTGACGGGCAGCGAGTCCAACCCCCGCAGCACCATACGGCCGTTCCACGCCGGCTCGTCCGTGGCGATCTCCGTGCGCGGGAAGCGGGCTACGAGCGTGCCGAGGGCGACCCGTCCTTCGAGCCGGGCGAGCGCCGCGCCGAGGCAGTGGTGGATGCCCGACCCGAAGCTCAGGTGCTGCGCGGCGCCGACGCGACCGAGGTCGAGGTCGACGGCGGTGTCGCCCCAGCGGGCCGGGTCACGGTTCGCGGAAGCCAGCCCCGTGAGCACGAACATGCCTGCGTCGATCGCGTGCCCGCTCAGCTCCACCGGCGACGTGGTGACGCGCCGCGAGAACTGCACCGGTGGGTCGTAGCGCAAGAGCTCCTCGACCGCGTTGGTGGTGAGCGACGGATCCGCAGCCCACCGTTCGAGCTGCTCGCGGTGGCGGAGCAGCGCGAGCGTGCCGTTCCCGATCAGGTTGACGGTGGTCTCGTGGCCGGCGACGTAGAGCAGGATCACCTGGTCGAGCAGCTCCTCGAGCGACAGCCCGTCATCGTCGGGGTCGGTCCCGTCGCGCTCGGCGGCGATGAGCGCGCTGAGGAGGTCGTCGGCAGGGTGGGCACGTTTCCACGCGATCGCGTCGAGCACGTGCTGGTGCATCGCGTCGGACGCGGCGAGGATCTCGTCCATGTGCTGGAAGGCGAGCACCGGTTCGAGCCCGAGCGTGAGCGTGTGCGCGAGGTCGCGCATCGCCTCCCGGTCACTGCCCTCGGGCATGCCCAGCATCTCGGAGATCACGGCGAAGGGGAGGGGGAACGCGAAGTCGCGGATGAGGTCGACCAGCTCACCGTCGAGGGCGGTGGCGACCGCGGCCGCGAGGAGGCCGTCGACCAGTTCCCGGACCCGGCCGGTGAGCCCTTCGATCATCTTCGGGGTGAACACCTGCTGCACCAGGCCGCGCAGCCGGGTGTGGTCGGGCGGGTCGAGGTTGAGCATCTGGCGGGTGCCCCGCTCGGCCCGCTCCTCGCCCAGGATCTGGCGGCGGGTCTCCACCCTCACGTTGGCGCCCTGCACCGCGTCGTCGGCGACGCTCAGGCGGGGGTCGCGCAGCAGGCTGACCGCGTCGTCGTAGCGGAACACCGCCCAGGGCCCGAAGGCCAGCCGCTGGACCGGGTTCTCGGCCACCAGCGCCGCGTACTGGGGGTAGGGATCGGCGGTGAAGCCCGGCTCGAAGGGGTTGAAGACCCTTTCCTGCGCCGGGAAGGGCGCCTCGATGGTCGACTCCGCACCGGAGGCCCCGGCTCCGCCCACTCCGGTGCTGCGTCTCCTAGGCTCACTGGTCACATCAGCCACACCAGTCACCGCCGTTCAACGGGGATCGGCTCGAAACTCGGGGTGGGAAGGGATGCGAGCGATGAGCACGATCGTCGAGGTCGTGGGCCGGGAGGTCCTCGACAGCCGTGGCAACCCTACCGTCGAGGTCGACGTCGAGCTCCTGTCGGGCGCCCGCGGCCGGGCGATCGTGCCGAGCGGCGCGAGCACGGGTGCGCACGAGGCCCACGAGCTGCGTGACGGCGGCGACCGCTACGGCGGCAAGGGCGTGCGCAGCGCGGTGGAGCACGTCAACACCGAGATCGCGGACGCGATCGTCGGCCTCGACGCCTCCGACCAGCGCCTCCTCGACGACGAGCTGATCACGCTCGACGGCACCGACGGCAAGGCGCGCCTCGGCGCCAACGCGATCCTCGGTGTCTCTCTGGCCGCGGCCAAGGCCTCGGCGGAAGATGCCGGGCTCCCGCTCTACCGCTACGTCGGTGGCGCCAACGCGCACGTGCTGCCCGTGCCCTTCATGAACGTGCTCAACGGTGGCGCGCACGCCGACAGCAACGTCGACATCCAGGAGTTCATGCTCGCGCCCGTGGGCGCGGCGAGCTTCTCGGAGGCGCTGCGTTGGGGCGTCGAGACGTACCACGCGCTCAAGGCCCTGCTGAAGAGCCGTGGGCTTGCCACCGCGCTCGGCGACGAAGGTGGCTTCGCGCCGAACCTCCCGTCGAACGAAGAGGCGCTCACGTTGCTGCTCGCCGCGATCGAGGCCGCCGGGTACACGCCCGGCGAGGAGATCGCGCTCGCGCTCGACGTCGCGAGCAACGAGATGTTCCGCGAGGGGCGCTACGTGCTCGACGGTGAGGGTGTGAGCTTCACGCCGACCGAGTGGGTCGACCGACTCGCCGAGCTGGCCGGCAGCTACCCGATCGTGTCGATCGAGGACGGCATGTCCGAGGACGACTGGGACGGGTGGAAGGCGCTCACCGACCGGCTCGGCCATCGCGTGCAGCTCGTGGGCGACGACCTCTTCGTCACCGACGCGGCGCGGCTCGAGCAGGGCATCGAGCGTGGCGTCGCCAACTCGATCCTCGTGAAGGTGAACCAGATCGGTTCGCTCACCGAGACGCTCGACACGATGCTGCTCGCGGGCCGGAACGGCTACACCGCGATGGTGTCGCACCGCTCCGGCGAGACGGAGGACGCCACGATCGCGGACCTCGCCGTCGCCACCAACTGCGGTCAGATCAAGACGGGTGCACCGGCGCGCTCCGACCGCGTCGCCAAGTACAACCAGCTCCTGCGCATCGAGGAGGAGCTCGGCCCGATCGCCGCGTACCCCGGTCGTGCGGCCCTGCCCCCTGGTGTCGCCCGTGGCTGAGGAACGCGAGCCGAAGCCGCGCAAGCCGCGCAAGTCGCACAAGCGCCGCTCGCAGCTGCGCGGCGCGCTGCTCGCGGTGATCTGCGTCGGCCTGCTGTTCGCGTTCGTCTACCCCACGCGCACGCTCCTCGATCAGCGCGACCAGATGAACCGCGCCAATGACCAGCTGAACGTGCTCGAGCAGCAGAACGCGAAGCTCAAGCAGGAGGCGAAGCAGCTCAGCAGCGACGCCGAGATCGAGCGTCTCGCCCGTGAGAACTACGGCCTGGTGAAGCCGGGGGAGCGGGCGTTCGTCATCGTGCCGACACCCACGACCACCACCACGCCCCCCACGACCACGCTGCCCGGCAACCCGTAGGCGCCGGGGGGCGCCGTACTCTGGGGGCGATGGCCGCCCCTGACGACGTCGCCGCGGTGACCGCGCTCCTCGGCCGCCCGCCCCAGGCCGAGTTCGAGGTCGTGGTGCGCAACGAGGCCGGCGTGCCGATGGTGGTGCGCAACGCCCCGTTCACGGTCGACGGCACGCCCATGCCCACCCGCTACTGGCTGGTCGACCCGGAGCTCAACGCCGCGATCGCCCGGCTCGAGGCCGCCGGTGGGGTACGGGCCGCGCAGGCCGCGATCGACCCGACCGAGCTGCGGGCCGCCCACGACCGCCACCGGGCCGAGCGCGACGCCGCGATCGATGCGCTGGCCCCGGGCCACAGCGGCCCGCGGCCCTACGGTGGTGTCGCCGGAACCCGCGAGGGCGTGAAGTGCCTGCACGCGCACTACGCCTGGTTCCTCGCGGGTGGCGACGACCCCGTCGGCCGCTGGGTCGACGAACGACTGCACACACCCGCGCCAGCTCCCAGCGCCCGAGAGACGCCCCGAAAGGACGTTCCATGACCCGCGTCGCTGCCGTCGACATCGGCACCAACTCCGTGCGCCTGCTCGTGGCCGACGGCTCCGGTGGCAGCCGGGAGGGTGGCGACGCGCGCTCGGCAGAGGTCGTGCCGGTCGAGCGACTCATGCGCATCACGCGTCTCGGCCAGGGCGTGAACGAAGCGCGCGCGCTGCACCCCGACGCGATCGAGCGCACGCTCACCGTGCTGCGCGAGTACCGCGAGGTGATCGACCGCCTCGGCGGAGTCACGAGCATCCGCGCCACCGCCACCAGCGCGGCGCGCGACTCGTCGAACCGCGAGGAGTTCTTCGACGCGGCCGAAGCCGCGCTCGGCGCGCGCCCCGAGCTCCTCGCGGGCGAGGAGGAGGCCGCGCTCTCGTTCCTCGGCGCCACCGCCACGATCGACGCGCCCGCGCCCTACCTGGTCGTCGACATCGGCGGGGGCTCCACCGAGTTCGTGCTCGGCACCGACACGCCGGTCGGCCTGGTGTCGCTCGACCTGGGCTGCGTGCGCATCACCGAGCAGTTCCTCCACTCCGACCCGCCCGCGCCGGAGGAGCTGTCCAACGCGATCGCGATGGTGCGCGACCTCGTGGCCGACGTGCCGCGCGTGATCCCCGGCGCGCTCGACGCGGCGACCCTCGTCGGCCTGGCCGGCACCGTCACCACGGTGGCGGCGGTGGAGCTGGGTCTCCCCGAGTACGACGCCGAGAAGATCCACGGCTTCCGCCTCACCCGCGCCGCGGTGGAGGACGTGTTCCGCACCTTCGCCACGGAGACCGCCGAGCAGCGGTCGAGCAACCCCGGCCTCGAGCCCGGGCGGGTCGACGTGATCGTCGGCGGCACCGCCGTGCTCGCCGGGCTCCTGCGCCAGCTGGAGTTCGACGAGGTGCTGGTGTCGGAGTCCGACATCCTCGACGGGCTCGCACGCTCCCAGCTCTGATCAGGCCTCCGCTTCGGCAGGCTCGGACCGGCTCTGACCTGGGGAAACGCGGCGTTCACGAGACTGGAACCGGTAAATCCACCAGTTGGTGACCCGTTTGTGACGAGAATGGCGGGCATGACTCCGACGGACTTCACGGGCGCACTCCGCACGCTGTCGTACGACGACATCCGGAACATCGCGACGTCGATGGAGCACGAGAGCGTGGGCGACGAGGTGGATGCCTGGCGCATCACCATCGCGATCGACCGCGCGCTGCGGCACTCGCACAAGACCCGCCAGGCTGCGCAGGTCGCGTACGGCGCGGCGCAGGCCGTGCAGCGCGCCGCCGAGGCCGACGGTGTGGAGCTGCCGCACGAGCAGGTCACCCACGTGGCGCGCGCCGCGGCCGAGGTGGCACGCGGGCTGGTGGCCGGCGACGACGTCGCCCCCGAGGTGAGTCGCCTCCTGCTCCACTGGTTCCCGGTCCTCACCCGTCGCTGACCGACACTGCGCCCGCACGCGAGGACGATCTGTCCGCCCTCGTCTGGCGGGAGGGCGGGGCGTAGGCTCGGCCGATGACTGCTCCGAATGTCCTGTTGATCATGACCGACGAGGAGCGGTACCCGCCTCCGTACGAGGACGAGGCGATGGCGAGGTTCCGACGGGAGCAACTCCCCGCGCGGGAGTCGCTCCGGGACGGCGGGTTGGAATTCCATCGTCATTACGCAGGGTCGACGGCGTGCGTGCCGAGTCGGGCGACGTTGTTCACCGGTCAGTACCCGTCGCTCCACGGGGTGTCGCAGACCGACGGGACCGCGAAGCAGGCCAGCGACCCGGGGATGGGCTGGCTCGACCCGAACGAGGTCCCGACCCTCGGTGACTGGTTCCGCGCCGGCGGCTACCAGACGCACTACCGGGGCAAGTGGCACGTCAGTCATGCCGACCTCTCGATCCCCGGTGGTCACGAAGGCCTGATGGCCTCCGACGACGACGGGCGGCCGATTCCCTCGGCCGTCGACGCGTACCGCAGGGCTGACCGGCTCGATCCCTTCGGGTTCTCGGGCTGGGTGGGCCGCGAGCCGCACGGCGCCGCGAAGTCCGACTGTGGGACCGTGCGCGACGGCGTGTTCGCGGAGCAGGTCGTCGACCTGTTCGGTGAACTGGCGAAGGCATCGGGCGACGGGCCCTGGTTGGCCGTGGCCTCGTTCGTGAATCCGCACGACATCGCGTTCGCCGGTGGCCTCTACAAGCTCCTGCTCGGGTTCGAACCCACCGACGGCACCGTGCCCGACATCCCCGCAGCACCGTCACAGTCGGATTCGTTCGCGGGGCGTCCCGCCTGCCAAGAGCAGTTCATGGCGGTCTGGCCGCGGATGATCGCCGCCCAGCCTGCCGACCTCGCGTACCGGCAGCTGTACTACTACCTGCACAAGCTCGTCGACCAGGCCATCGGTCGCATCCTCGCTGCGCTCGCCTCCTCGGGCATGGCCGACGACACCATCGTCGTGTTCACCTCCGACCACGGCGACATGCTCGGCGCCCATGGCGGCATGCAACAGAAGTGGTGCAACGTCTTCGACGAGTCCGTCCGCGTGCCGCTCCTCGTCAAAGGTCCCGCGGTTGCCCCGTCGCCGAACGGGATCGAGGTGGCGACCAGTCACGTGGACCTGATCCCCACCTTGATGGGCCTCGCGGGCATCGACGTCGAACGTGCCGCCGCAGGCGTCGCTGCTCACCATGACGAAGTGCACCCACTGCCGGGTCGCGACCTCAGTGCGGTCATCACCGGTGCGGCGCCCAGCGACGCGTTCGACGCGCCCATCTACTTCATGACCGAAGACGACGTGACCCGTGGTGTCACCCAGAACAACGTGTTGACCGGCGAGCACTTCGACGCGGTCGACGCTCCCTGCTTCGTCGAGTCGACGATCGCGACCCTTCCCACGGGTGCGAACGGCGGCTCCGAGCTCTGGAAGCTCAACCACTACTACGAGCGACTCGACGACTGGAACGAAGCGCACGGCATCGCGAAGAACCCGTTCGCCCTTCCCGCGGCGGAACCGATCTTCGAACTGCACAACCTCAGCGTCGATCCCGAGGAACGCGCGAACCGGGCCGGCGATGCGAGCGACGCCCTGGCCGCGATGCAGTCGGTGCTCGAAGCCGAACGGGACGCCAAGCGCAAGCTTCCCGCAC
>Ga0075017_100000975_pt1 | contig 17059 bp, 20 predicted proteins | sample AleBraG_ABR_2012_FD_71475 | JGI IMG/M metagenome (GOLD analysis project Ga0075017, IMG submission 71475) | Freshwater sediment microbial communities in response to fracking from Pennsylvania, USA - Alex Branch Run_MetaG_ABR_2012 | ecosystem: Environmental > Aquatic > Freshwater > Creek >... | reverse complement strand
CCATTGATGGCACTGCGCAGCGGCAGGTTCACCTTTCCGCCATCCCATGCGCTGCCCAGCTCATCAGGCGTCACCGCCACCGGCGAGAATCCCGTCGACGGCTTCGATTGATAGAACCCGAAACCCTTGGCCAGCTCGGCGGGGGTCAGGTTCCGCAGCGTCCAATCATTTACCAGCATCAACAGCCGTATGTCGCGGCGCTTGCGCACCTGCTCGGCACTGCTCCCCATCGTCACATCGCCGGTAATGACAGCCACCTCCCCCTCCAGATCAATACCCCACTCCTCGGACAGGAACGGCGCATCGTCCGTCGGCCCCAGGAAATCATCGCCGCCTCCCTGGTACACCAGCGGGTCGGTCCAGAACGAGGGCGGCATGGCCACGCCCCGCGCCTTACGCACCAACTCAACATGGGTCACATAGGCGGAGCCATCCACCCAATGGAAGCTCCTCGGGAGCGGCGCAGCCACGCCGCCGGAGCCGGCCGGAAACGCCTCGCCGTGCTGCCCCGCGTTGAGTGCATCGGACACCACCTGCAGTTTTGGCAGGCACTCCTCCCAGCGCTCGAGCGCCTGCTGCAGCGTGGAGGCGATGTCTGCTACGGAGATACAACGGGCCAGATCACGACTGACCACCACCAAGCGGCCGTCACGCCCGGGCTTCAAACTGGCCAGCTTCATTTCGCGCTTCCCTGCCAGCTGTCGACGTAACCCGTCCATTCCACCCCGGTCGCCGCCGAGCTGATCTCGAGCGAATCGCGGCAGTCGACCATCACCGCCACCTCATCCGTGGCCGCTTTGGTTTGCACCAGCATGCGTTCCAACGCCTTGGGATGGGGCCCGTGAGTAAACCCGGAAGGGTGATACGTCACCATGCCCGGGTGAATATTGTCGCGGCTGAAGAAATCGCCGGCGTGGTAAAAAATCACCTCGTCGTAATCGTCGTTGTTGTGGAAGAACGGCACCTTGATCGCGCCCGGATCGGTCTCGAAGGGCCGCGGCGCAAAGGTGCAGACCACGAATCGGTTCGAAATGAATGTGGTATGGGCGGAGGGCGGCAGGTGATACCGGTGGCTCATGACGGGCCGGAAATCCTTGACGTTGATCCGGCACACGCACAGGTCCCCATGCCACCCCGTAGCATCGAGCGGATTGTAGGGGAAGGTCGCCGTGGACACGGCCCCGCGCTGCTTGATGCGCACCCGCCATTCCGTCTCGGTTTGCTGGGCGCGAAACGCCTCGTCCATCGCCGGCACGTCGAGCATGGCAGCATCGAACAGCGCATGCGGACCCAGCAGCCCCTTGTTGGGCAGCATGAACGCGGCGTTGGTGGCTTCCATCATCAGCAACGCCGCACTGTCCCGACATTCCAGCCGCCACATGGTCCCTCGTGGCAGCACCACGTAGTCGCCGGCCGCGAAACTCAAATGACCGAAATCACAGAATAATTCCCCGCTCCCTCGGTGCACGAACAGCAACTGATCGCCATCGGCGTTGCGGGCCAGCTCACCCATCTTGCCGGTCAACTCCCAGAAGCGCATTTGAAAGTGGGCATTGGACAGCACGACGGGTGCGTCCCAGGGACGGCCGCCGGCCGTGCCACTGCCGGTGGCACCGCCGCTGAGCTTGAGCAAATCAAAGGCATGGGGTCGCAGCGGACCCTCGAAGTGACTCCACCCGGTGGGCGGATGCCGATGGTAGAAGAAGCTCGCGGGCCCGAAGAAACCCTCCTTGCCCATCTCCCGCTCAAAGGTGCCGGGTGGCAGGTCGGCGTGGGCCTGGCGACTGGCCGTACCGGCCGCGCGTGGATATTGAATATAGTTCTTCACCGCAAAGGTACTCCTGGTGATCCTCGCGCAAGCCTGGACCTTGTGTCGCCTTAAGCCTGCGCGTCCGGTTGCCGCTCCGGCGCCGCTCGTTGGAATGCCGGCAGCGCAGTACAGGCCCGCTCGATGCGCGCAATGAGCGGATAGTCATCTGGCTCTACGCCAAAGCGTCGCGAACTGTAGCACTGTGGCACCAAGCACACGTCGGCCAGTGTAGGGGTGTCACCCCAACAAAATTCTCCGCGCGCCGGCAGCACGGCCAACATGGCTTCAAAGGCCGCTAGACCACGCGCAATCCATTCCCGCAGCCACTGCTTCACCCCCACCTCATCGGCGTGCAAATTCTCTCGCAGGTAGTGCACCACGGACAGGTTTTGCAGCGGCTGGATATCAGCCACCAACACCTGGGCCAGTGACCGCACTTGCGCCCGCGCGTAAGCCTCGCCCGGCATCAATGCTGGCTCGGGGTGCGTCTCCTCCAGCCACTCCATAATGGCCATGGACTGGGTCAGCGCACCGGCCGGAGTCTCCAATGTCGGTACCCGCGCCTGCGGATTGAGCGCGCGATACGCTGCGCTGTACTGCGCGCCCCCCTCCTTCAACAGGTGCACGGGTACGTACTCAACGCTCAAGCCCTTTAGCTCCAAGGCAATGCGCACCCGGTAAGAGGCCGAGCTACGCCAGTAGCTGTGGAGACGCCACTTGCTCACACCACACCACGGCGGATCTGGTCGAGCTCGATGGACTCGAACAAAGCCTGGAAATTCCCCTCGCCAAAGCCCTCATTGCCCTTGCGTTGAATGATCTCGAAAAAAATGGGGCCAATCACATTGGCGGTAAAGATCTGCAGCAAGATGCCGTCTTTAGCAGAGCCGTCGATCAGGATGCGGCGTGCTTTAAGTTCATCGAGCGACTCCTGGTGATCCGAGACGCGGGCGGCAACACCGTCGTAATAGGTGTCCGGCGTGTCCTGAAATACCACCCCGCGCGCTCGCAGCGAGTCCACGGTACGGTAAATCTCATCGCTTGCCAGCGCAATATGCTGGATGCCTTCGCCCCGATATTCGCGCAAGTACTCTTCAATCTGCGACTTGTCGTCCTGTGATTCATTTATCGGAATGCGAATCTTTCCGCACGGACTGGTCAGTGCGCGGGAAAACAGCCCCGTCTTCTTGCCCTCGATGTCGAAGTAGCGAATCTCGCGGAAGTTGAACAACTTCTCGTAGAAGTCGCACCACACCTTCATATTGCCTCGCGACACGTTGTGGGTCAGATGGTCGATAAGTTTCAGTCCCGGGTCGGCCACCGTACCCGCCGGCGCCGTTGGGAGAAAATCGATATCGTAGATGTCCTGCGCCCCGTACCGATCCACCAGGTAAATCAAACTCCCGCCGATACCCTGAATCGAGGGAATGTTCAGTTCCATGGGACCGGCGGTCTGCGGTCCGGGCTTGGCCCCCAACTGCAGGGCGCGCTTGTAAGCGGCAGCGGCGTCCCGCACTCTAAAGCCCATGGCGCAGATCGACCCGCCATGTTCGCGCGCGAACTGCTGCGCAAAGCTGTTGGGCTCGGCATTGACCAGGAAGTTGATGTCCCCCTGTCGGTGCAGCGTCACCGCCTTCGAGCGATGCCGTGCTGCGTTTCGAAATCCCATGTGCTCAAACAAGGCGCGCAGCGCCGCCGGATCGGGCGCGGTGTATTCGACAAATTCAAAGCCGTCAGTGCCCATGGGATTTTGCAGCGCGTTCATAGCTGGATTCTCGCTTCCAAGGTGCCGGGGGCGCCAGCCTAGCCGGACTGGACGCGATTGGACTTGCCAGAGCGGGCAATGCTGTTGCAATCTTGACCGCTGTTGCTGGTCCAGTACGCAATTTGGGTGCTTACTTGTGATATTTCCTGCTCCCGTAGGTGTGTACAGTCTCGATGATGTCGATCTTCGCATTCTCGCGGCCCTGCAGGATGCAGCCGCCATGGACAACAAGGAGTTGGCGCGACTGGTGCACCTCTCCCCTGCCCCTTGCCTGCGCCGCGTGCGGCGCCTCAAGCAGGATGGCATCATTCGTCAGACCGTGGTCCTGCTCGATGCCGCACGCCTAGGTCTCGGGGTGGAGGCATTCGCCTTTGTAGCGCTGGAAAGCCAGCGTGCCGCCGCCGGCGTCCAGTTCGAGGGGTTGCTGCGTCGCCGCCCCGAAGTGGTCGAATGCGTGCGCTTGAGCGGCAGTTACGATTATCTGCTGCGCGTGCTGGTGACGTCCTTGGATGCCTACTCCGCGTTTATCGACCGGCATTTGCTGCCGCTACCCGGCGTACGCTCGGTCAACTCCAGTTTCAGTCTCGGCGTGCTCAAGCGCACCACGGCGCTGCCACTACCCGACCCGCGCCGCCGGCCGCATGCGCGCCGGAGTCAAAGGTCGGATCGCCACTAAGCGGCGGTTGAAGGCGGATGGCACGGATCAGCGTGTTGCCGGACACGCGCATACGAAAAGTCTCTGCACGCCGGTGACACGCGTCCAGTACACGTGTATACTACACGTGTACAAGCGAGGTGCCTACCATGCGCAAAGCCCCTTATGAGATCAGTGCCCCGAAACAAACGGTCAGTCTGACGCTCAATTCCGACCTTTACACCAGGGCCAAGAGCGCTGGCATCAACGCATCGAGAGTCGCCGAAGAGGCCCTCGCCTGCGCGTATGCAGAGCTGCGCGCCGCGAGCCTGCGAGCTGAACTGGAGCAGGACCTGGCCGCCGCCAGTGTCTACGCCGCTGAGCACGGCTCATTTGCCGACCTGGTGCGGGCCCATTACGACTCCTCCGATGCCGCAATTTGACGTCTATGCCAACCCAATTCGGGCGGCGCTGCGCGCCTATCCCTTTATCGTGAACTTGCAATCTACTGCTGCCGGAATCGGCGCCGACACGATCGTCGCGCCGCTCGCCCCACGATCGTCGCTCGCACCCGTCGCCGGTCGATTGATGCCCGCTGTATCGCTGCTCGGAGTTGAGTACGTTGTGGTGGTGCCCGCGCTGACCAGCCTACGCACGCGCGATCTTGTGGGATCGACGCAGTCTTTGAGCGGCTCTCGAGGCGAGCTGCTTGCAGCCATCGAGTATCTGTTTCATGGCGTCTAGACATTGACATTTCTGGGTCGACTGTGCCGGCTTTCCTCGGTTTGCGTGTTCAACGGGAATATACTTCCTTCTACATGCGCGACATTCGTCCCACTCCACCCAAGAATCTAAATCCCTATGCCCAAGAGCTGCTGGACGCATTGGCCGGGAATCCCGAAGCGGCGCAGATCGTGCTGGGCGGCGGCGTAGCTCTCAGTCACTATCTAGAATATCGTGGCACCGTGGATTTGGACGCGTGGTGGCGCCAGCAAGCCAACCCGGCAACGCGCCAGCTGGCACAGAGAGCGATGGGGGCTCTGGCCACCAAGCATGGGCTGAAATTTCAACTCCGCAATTGGGGTGACACTGAAAGTTATGAACTGCTGCGTGACAACAAGAAGGTATTTTCGTTTCAGATCAGCGCCCGCACCTCATACTTGGACACACCGCGGCCGGGGCATTGGGATCCGATTCTGATTGAAACATTGCGCGACAATGTCGCTTCAAAGATGAATGCTTTGGTTGAGCGCGGAGCACCGCGGGACCTGCGCGATATTCACGAGCTTTGCACGCGCCAGATCTTAACTTGTTCCGAATGCTGGCAACTCTGGGCCGACAAGAACCCAGAGCGCGATCTGCAGGACGGTGCCAGGAAGGTACTTTTCCACGTAGAACGGCTGGAGTTGCAACGTCCTCTCGAGAGAATAATTTCCCCGGACGAGCGCGCCAGCGTCACCACGTTGCGGCGTTGGTTCAAAGAAGTGTTTTGCGATAGGGGTACGTCATGACCCTGGATCATTCCGTCTACCCCGATGTACCAACCCCGCCCGATGAATTGTCCACCGTGGAAGACAAGGCCGACTATTTGCAGCGCATTTGCGCCGCGTTCGACTTTGGTATCTTCCCCGAGCGCGACGATTGGACTCGTTTTTCTGGCTGGCGGGAGGTATTCGACCGCTTTCCGCTGCCGCACTCACCCGGCTACCACACCTTTCGCACCAGCTTCCGTTGGCCACCAGTGCGACGTGGCTCGCACGGGCTCACGCCTGGATGGAAAATCAGGGACTTGCAGGAAGGGCGGGACGACCCGTGCGAACACTCCGTTTAACTTGATGCGGGCGCATGACTACAGAAATCGGTATTTACGAGGCCCTGATCGATGAGGGCCGTGAGTGAAATGCGTTTTGGATGCCTCAGTGGCCTTGAGTTGGCTGCTGGAGGATGCCGGTGGCCGTCAGGACTACGCAGCCGCCGTCTTCGATGCCAAGACCGAGGCGGCCGGGGTTGTACAAGAGCAGCGGAGTCAGACTTTTCTGGCGGCACTGGCGGCCGCTCGTATCGTGTGCGATGCGAACACGCATGAGCAGGCGTTGACCGCCGGTCTCCAGTTGGCACGACGATTCCGTCTGTCGGCCTATGACGCGTCCTATCTTGAGTTGGCGCTGAGATTGACGCTACCGCTGGCGACGCTTGACGGGGCCCTGCTCAAAGCGGCGTTGCAGGCTGGGGTCAGGCGGTTCGAGGCGAGCTAGCCACCTCGCGGTCAGCGCCCCGACGCCCTTCGCTGGCGCAGCAGCTCGCTGACGTGCGCCACCAATCGCGCCCGGAGCGCCGCGACCTTGGCCTCGGTCCATCCGCTGTAGAATCCCGCCCCGCTGGCAATGCCCCTGGCCCCAGACTGCAATCGCTCCAGCAATCCCGCCGCCGGCTCGGTGGCCCGACTGAGCTGCGGCAACACCACTTTGTGGATATCGGCGGTCAGCTCCAAACCCACGAGATCGGCATTCTCCAGCGGCCCGAGTACTGCCAGTCGCAATCCAAAACTGTTCTTGATGATGGTGTCGACATCCTCAGGCGTGCATACGCCCTCGTCCACCAGCGCCATGGCCTCGCGCCACAGAGCGTGCTGCAACCGATTCCCTGGCACCACATCGCGGCGCACGTGCACGGCCTGCTTGCCTACGCCGCGCAGTATCGCTAGTGCAGTTTCGATCGCAGCGAGACCGGTACGCGGACCCTGAATCACTTCCACCAGTGGAATAAGCTCCGGTGGATTCCAAAAGTGCGTGCCGACAATGCGCTGCGCATTCAGATCATCCACCAACGTGGTGACTGTGCCCACCGGAATCACGGATGAGTTCGTGGCCAATACGCACTGCGGACCCGTTAACGCGGCCAACTGTACGAAAATGCTCTGCTTCAGCGCCGGCTTTTCCGGTGCCGCTTCAATCACGAAGTCGGCATCCGCCACCGCCTTGGCCATTTCGAGATGGCCCGTGACACCGTCAGGCAAACGAGCCAACGCGCCCGCATCGGGATCCGACACCCGCACCGTCCAGCCCGCCGCAGAGAATAGCTGCGCCAGCGCACCGCCCATTAGGCCGGCGCCCACCACGGCCAGTTGCCGCGACGGCGCCATCAGAACTTGACGTGATCCTGGCCCTTGAGCGCCAGCATCTCGCGCGCCTCATTGGGCGTGGCCACTTCCAGGCCGAGTTCGCCCAAGATGCGGCGAATCTTGGTGACTTGCTCGGCGTTGCTCTGCGCCAGGGCTCCGCGCCCGATGTAGAGGCTATCCTCCAAGCCCACGCGTACATTGCCGCCCAACATGGCGGCCTGGGTTATCAGCGGCATCTGGTGCTTGCCCGCCGCCAGCACGGACCACACATAGTCTTTGCCGAACAACCGATCGGCCGTGCGGCGCATGAATACCACGTTATCGGGATCCGGCCCGATGCCGCCTAGAATGCCGAAGACGCTCTGTATGAACAGCGGCGGCTTGGCCAGCTTCCGATCCAGAAAGTACGCCAGATTGTACAGATGCCCGATGTCGTAGCACTCGTGCTCGTAGCGCGTGCCAAAGCCCGACATGATCTCGTAAACGCGGGCGATGTCCTTGAACGTGTTGCGAAAGATGAAGTGCTCGCTGTCGAGGATGTACTTCTTCTCCCACGGAAACTTCCACGCTTCAATCTTCCCGACCATGCCATGGAAGGAGAAGTTGATCGAACCCATGTTCAGCGAACACATTTCCGGTTGAAAGCGCATCGCCGCCGCCAGGCGCTGCTCCACACTCATCTCGGGGCTCCCGCCCGTGGTGAGGTTGATGACGGCATCTGTACTGCCCTTGATCACCGGCAGGAACTGATTGAACACCTCCGGATCGCCCGTGGGGGACCCATCCTGCGGATTGCGTGCATGCAAGTGCAATATGGCCGCGCCGGCCTGCGCCGCGGCGATGGCCTGCTGCGCGATGTCGGCAGGCTTATACGGGAGCGCGGCCGACAAGGTCGGCGTGTGAATGGCGCCGGTTACCGCGCAGGTGATAATCACCTTGTTGCCGCGCTTGCCCGGTTTGTTGGTCGCACTCGTTGCAGCGTGAGTATCGCTCGCCATGGCTTTAGCCCGCCGTGTAGCCGCCGTCGGCGTACAAAATATGCCCGGTGTAAAAATCCGAGGCGCGTGAGGCCAGGAACAGGAGCGGTCCGGCCAGGTCTTCCGGTTCGCCCAATCGGCCCAGCGGCACCCGCGCCAGAAATCCGGCCCGAGTAGTGCGTGCCTTCTCATCGTCCTTGAACATCCACTCGGTCAATGGCGAGCGGAACACTGTGGGCGCAATGGCATTTACGCTGATGCCGTACTTGCCCCACTCGCATCCCAGCGCGCGAGTCAGACCATCGGTGGCCGCCTTCGAAGTGCAATAGGCTGTGTACCCAGCCGGGTGGCCCAGCAGCCCTCGCGCCGAGGACACCAACACCACTTTGCCGCCGCGGCCCTGGGGGATGACGCGTTTGCCAAAGGCGCGGCACAGCAACCAGGCCCCGGTGACATTGCCGTCCATGACGCGCTCGAAGCGCTCGGGCGTCATATCATTGATCATGGCCACATCGTTCAGGCCGGAGGCTACCACCAGAATATCCAGGCTCCCAAAGCGCTGCACCGCAGCGTCCATGATGGCCTCGCAATCCTCCTCCGTCCCCGGGCGACGATTGACCGTCACCACCTCGGCCCCGAGCGCTCCCACCTCGCCAGCCACCTCGGCCAACTCATCAAGCTTGCCCGCCGCCAGTACCAGGCGCGCCCCCGCTGCGGCCAGCACTCGCGCCGCCACCGACCCGAAGGCCCCGGAGGCGCCGGTGATCACCGCCACCTTGCCCTTGACGTCGAACAAGGCCGCGGGAGCGGGCATTGCCTTGGTGGCGTTGGCGGGCGAAGAAGGACTCGCGCTCATTTCCGGCCCCTCATTTCTGGGTACCCGGATACGGCAGGATCACCAGCATCTTGGCCATCTCGTTGCCCATGTTCTTCAATTCACGCACCACGTTGGGACCGATAGTAATGCTGTCGAGTGCCTTGAGCACCACCTCCTGCTCCTCCGCGCGAATTGTGACCTCACCGCCCAGCACCACGTAGACCTTTTCAATCGGTGAGGCGTCAGGCCCGGCGCCACCGCCGGGCAGGATGTGCGAGAGGCCGGTCCAGAAATTCTTAGGTCCCCCTTCTTCAAAACCCTGGAGCCGCAGCGCCACCATCCCATAGTGATTCGGTGCCTCATAGGCCTTGGCATCCTGGAAGCGCTTGACCAGCATGTCAGCGGCCCTTTTCGATTCGATACTTGCCACTGGGATCGATCATCGCCACCAATCGCACGATGCAGCCATCACCCTTGGTCCAACGCCAAGGGAACGCGGCAAAGGTGCAGCGCTTGCCCGTGACCTTGTCGATTTCACCGCCCACATTCTCAATGCCGCAGATGCCCTTGGACAAAATCGCCTGGTGACAGGGCTCCCACTCGGGAAAGTCCTCGATGACCTTGCGCCCGGTCTCGCGCTCGTACTCCAGATTGACCTGGGGCAGCAGCCCATTGGGCCAACCCGGACCATGCGGGCCGATGGCCGTACCCAGCGGATGATCCAGCGCTTGGGTGTCGGTGCCGATCATCTTTACTTTTCGCTTGGCGAACCACTCGCCCGCTTCCTTGTAGAAGCCGGGTGAGTAGGCGTAATACATGCGCGAATCGCTGTAGTACTTGTGCCAGCCGGTGTTGACGATGACGATGTCCCCTTCCTGGATCTTGGGCCGCGCCTTCTCCAGATCATCGGCGGTGATGACCTCCCACCGCTTCTTCGGAATCGAAACCACCACGCCGGTGCCGAAGAAATGTGGGAGCGGGACTTCGTCCATGAACGCCGTGCCCTCGACCACATGCGCCGGAGCATCAATGTGGGTGCCCGAGTGCATGACCGTAGTGATGCGCTGCGTCAGCACACCGGAACGTGCCATGGTGTGAAGCCGTTCAATTTTTACATCTTCGAAATACGGCCAGCACGGCTGCCCCAGACCCCAAGGGTGGCTCAAGTCGTAAAACTCAAGTCCCATCGCGTTCTTGGTGTTCTGCTCATAACGGGTGCCGCGGATTCTGGTGGTCATGTGGATCCCCTCGATCAAATATTTAGTGAGCTGCAAACAATTCTCTTAAGTCTCGTCAGGCCGTGGTGACATACGGGCGCAGGCTTCGCTTAAAATCATCGGTCGGCGCCTCCAGGATAAACTGACTGACGAAGTCTATACCCGGCTGCAAAAATGGGTAGCGCGCAAAATTGGCCCAGGGCGGCGCTGTGTAGCGGGGCGGTGCCTCCAGCACGGCCTTGCGCCAGGCGCGGGCATTGTCGTACCAGAGCTCGGAAATCCGTACGAAGGGTCCGGTGCGCGGTTCAACGACCTTGTAACTGACAAAGCGCTTGAGTCCCTCCTGCTGCGCAACTTCCGGCGCATGCACTTGGATGTACCAGCGATCGCCCTCCTCCACACTGACGCCTTCCGGATAGCGGATGGCGTTCAGCCAGCGGATACTGGGCCCCGCATCCAATGTCATGCCTTTGCCTTTGAAATCCTCGGTATGCCGGTGATTGACGAAGGCGAAGGCCGGCGGGTGCACGCCATCGATGGTGCCACCCCACTTATGGCTGCGCGCTTCGCCCTTTGGCAATCCCAAAATATCGGTATAGCGTTCAGGCCAACGCTCGGCAATGGCAGTGCCTTGCTCCATCAGTGTCGCGCCGAAGGGGCTCTCGCGCCACCAATGCTCGGTCATGCGCCAATTGTACGGGCAGAAGGCTTCTGCACCGGGTGGCGGCGGAATGGCCCGGTAACTGACGTAGCGTTCCAGTATCGGATCGAGCAGGCTCAAGGTCTCGGCGGCGTGGGTCTGCAACAGCCAGCGTTCCATGACCGGCAGATCGTTCATGTCGGTGAGATTCAAAATCAAATAGCTTCTGAGCACTGCACCCTCGCGACGTAAATTGAGCGGGCGGGAAATATAGCGCATTGCAGCGCACGCCGTGCTCCTACACGTTGCCGCGCGTGATGAGTTGGTCTTCGGGGAGCAGGGTCTCGGGTGAGATGGCCGCTTGTCCGGCGAATAGCTCGTATAAGGGCGCGAAATCGGTGCCGTAGCTGGCCTGAAACAACTGCTCGAAACTGTCGATGACGAAGTACAGTCGTTGATAGCCATCGATTCGATAGTCGGTGCGTATGATGCGGCTGATATCGAAGCCGACCCGATGCGGCTCGGGACTTTCAATGGCGTAAACGGTTTCGCCCTTCGAAGACAGTATCCCCGCGCCGTACGCCTTCAGGCCGCCGGCGGTGCGAATCAGGCCAAATTCCACGCTATACCAGTACAGTCGCGCCAGGAGCGACACCGCCCCGTGCAGGCGCGCCTTCTGACCGGCCTGGCCATAGGCCTGCATGAAACGGGCAAACACCGGATGCGCCAGGAGCGGTACGTGACCGAAGAAATCGTGGAACAGGTCCGGCTCGGCCAGATAGTCCAGCTCATGTGGCTCCCGGATCCACACCGACACCGGGAAGCGACAGGCCGCGAGATGGGAAAAAAATTGTTCCTCGGGGATGAGACCGGGTACGGCGACGATCTGCCAGCCGGTCGCCGCACTCAGGCGGGCATTAACGTCTTCAAATCGAGGGATGTGCTGCGCACCCACACCGAGGTGCTCGAGCCCCGCCGCCACCTCGGGGGCTCCGTACCGCGCCAGCAAGGCACTCTGGCGGGCGAAGAGCGTGCGCCAGACCTCGTGATGCCCGGCGCCATACTCGTCCCAACGCTGCTCCACGGTGTAATCGGCACGGGTCTGCCCGTAGGCCCCGCGCAACGACAATGTACCACGCGTGGGTGCGGAGGGAATTTCAGCCATGGCGATCTCAGCTGGCAGTCCGCATCGGGTTTAGGACCTCGATGCCGGGAAAGTGCTTTTCATTGTCCGTTACGATCCTGCATTCGTTCGCCTCAGCAACTGCGGCGACGATCATGTCGAAGTCGCTTCTCGGCCTGCCGGCAGATCGACCTTCCGACATGAGTCGAGCCCAAATCAGCGCAGCGTCCTCATCGAACGGCAGAACTCGACCGAAAAAAAGCGCTTGCGGCCCCTCAGGTCCAGCGAACCATGCCTCCAAGACCTCCCGCTTCTTGCCCCGCGGCTTTTCAAGAATACCGCGCCAGATTTCCGCAATGGTGAGAGACGCAATGAACAAGGCCTCATCGGGTTGGTCGCTCATCCATGCGATCAGTGATCCTGATGGAGTTGGCTTCGTTACATTGCTGATGATGTTGGTATCGAGAAGGTAGCGGATCATAAGTCGATCTTGCGCCCCGCACCTCGGACGCGTAGCAATTCAAGGTCGGAGCGTACAAGCGGCGAGCGGCGCAGCGCCGCAATAATCCCCCCTTTCTTGGTCGATTCGACCGCGATGGTCCGGCCTACGCTGGTGCGAATGCGCGACGCATCGGGGCCGTTTTCGGCCAGGCGCCTTGCCAGGGTCCGGATGAGGTCGCGATCGGCGTCTAGTCCAAGCACTTCAAATCGAGCGATGCCGCGTTCGACAAGGCGGGAACGATAATTTCGAATTGCACGCTTTTGCGCCGTATTGCTCACGGTTATCTCCCGAGTCCTGCCATATGCCCTGCAATATACCCGGGTATAGTGCAGCTCGCAAGCAAGTCCCTTGCCGCAGCGCTTCGCGCCCGGCAACCGCCGCCGGTTACGCCTGCCGCATGCGGCGCTCCTGCCCGTCCGCCTCGCGGGTCAGGAGCGCCGCAAATTCACTGGCGATCATCGGTGCCCCGAACAGGTAGCCTTGCATCTCATCGCACCCGCTGCGCCGCAGGTACTCCAGCTGCTCCTCGGTCTCGACACCCTCGGCCACCACCCGCAGCCCCAGCTTGTGGCCCAACGCAATGATGGCCTGCACGATCACCGCATCGTTTGGATCGGTGGCCAGATCCTTCACGAAGGAGCGATCGACTTTGAGTTGATCGATGGGAAAGCGCTTCAAGTAACTCAAGCTCGAATAGCCGGTACCAAAATCGTCTACCGCAATCTGCACGCCCAGCACTTTGATCTGCTCGAGCATGTGCACATATTTCTCCGCGCCGTGCATGGCCAGCCCTTCGGTCAGCTCTATTTGCAGGTAGCGCGCCTCCAGGCCGCTCACGGTGAGCGCTTCGGCAATGGTGTCCAGTATGCTGCCCTCGCGAAACTGGCGCGGCGAGACGTTGACGGAGACGATGATGGGCGGCAGCCCCTGATCGTGCCAGGCGCGCGCCTGCTGGCAGGCGCTGTGCAACACCCAGCGGCCGATGGGCACTATGAGTCCCGTGTCTTCGGCCACCGAGATGAAGCGATCCGGCGCCACCAGGCCACGCCCTGGTACCCGCCAGCGCAGCAGCGCCTCGGCCCCGCCGATGGCCCCGGTGCTCATGTCGATGCGCGGTTGATAATGCAACGCAAACTGGCCGCGCGCCAAGGCCCCCCGCAGCCGATGTTCAATGTCGAGGCGTTCCACCAAGGCGAGATTGAGCTCTGCCGTGAAGAACTGATACCCGTTGCGACCATTCTCCTTGGCCTTGTACATCGCGGCATCGGCATTGCGCAGCAGCACGTCCGGACTCCGTCCGTCTCTCGGATAAACAGCCACGCCTATACTGCTGGTCACATGGAATTCGCGCCCGCCCGCCGGCCAGGGCTGCGCCACCGCGGCGTGCACTCGTTGGATCAGCGCGGCCAGCTCGTCTTGGGCGTACCCGCATAACAGCAGCACGAACTCATCGCCACCCTGACGCGCCACCAGGTCGGTATCGCGCACGCACGAGCGCAGCCGATCGGCCATGTTCTGCAGCAAGGTATCGCCCAGTTCGTGTCCGAAGGTATCGTTGATGAATTTGAATTGATCAAGGTCCAAGAACGCTACAGCAATGGCTCCCATGCCCTGGTCCGCCGCGCTGATGGCGCCCTGCAGGCGGGTACCCAGCAAACCGCGATTGGCCAGGCCGGTGAGCGCATCGTAATTGGCCTGCCGCTCGATCTGGGCCTGGTACGCGCGTCGGTCGGTGACATCTTCAACCGTACCTTCGTAGTACAGGGTCTCGCCGTTGCTGCCGCGGCGCGCGTAGGCGTTGACCGACAACCACATTACGCCGCCATTGTGGCGGAAGGCCTGAAATTCGAACGCGCTGACCGCGCCGTTGGTCTCGATCAGCCTTCTGAATTCCTCGCGCCGCGCCGGCTCGACGTACAGCTGCCCCGGAATGTCGCGCATGTGGGCGATCAGCGCCTCCGGTGACTCGTAGCCGTAGATCCGTGCCAGGGCCGGATTGGCCACCAGGTAGCGGCCCTCAGGGGTACTGTGAAAGATTCCCTCCAGTGCATTCTCGAAAATACTGTGATAGCGCGTCTCGGCCTGACGCAGGGCCTCTTCAGCGCGGCGCCGATCGGATATGTCCTCGATGAAACCCTCCAGCTTCCAGCTCTCCGACTCCTGATCGAAAACCGCCGCGCCCCGCTCGCATACCCACTTAAATCCGCCGTCGCGATGGCGCAACCGGTACTCGAGCGTGTAGCGCTCAAGATCCTCGATCGCGCGCACCCGCGCCCGGTCTTCCCGGTGGATGAGTTCGCTGAAACTGTCGGACTTGCCGCCCACCAAATCCTCGGCGCTGAGCCCAGTCAGGCGCTGGCAGCCCGCGCTGACAAACTCCATGGTCCGGCGCGCATCGTTTCGGCACCGAAATACCATGCCGTCCAGATTGCCGATCAGCGTCGCCAGCATCCGCGCCGAATCCCCTAGCCGGGTTTCCATGGTCTGCTCTACGGCGGAATCAACAGCACGCTTATTCATGAATAAGACTTTTCGGCCCAGTGGAGCGCGGCGCGTGCGCCTATCCTCCTCTATCGCTCTATCGGGGCCGATCTTGAGCGGCAAAAGCGGACGCAGTTCCGCTCTAGAGGTCGAATGGATGGCGCAGGATGATGGTGTGATCGCGGTCCGGACCGGTAGAGATTAAGTCAAGCGGCACGTCAACCAGCTCCTGCACCCGCTCCAGGTACCGACGGGCGGCCGCCGGGAGCTCCGCATAGTCGCGGATACCCGCGGTGGACTCCGACCAGCCGGGCAATTCCTCGTAAGTGGGTTCCACGTCCGCAAAGGCGTCGGCAAACATCGGCGGCTCGGCGCTCACGGCCCCAGCCATGCGGTAACCGGTGCATATCCGGATCGTGTCGAGTCCATCGAGCACGTCCAGCTTGGTGATGCATAGGCCCGAGACGCTCGAGTGCATGATGGTACGACGCAAGGCCACCGCATCGAACCAACCGCAGCGCCGTCGCCGGCCGGTGACCGAGCCGAACTCATGTCCAACGCGCGATAGATGCTCGCCGCTTTCATCGAACAGTTCGGTGGGAAACGGCCCGGCGCCCACTCGGGTGGCGTAAGCCTTGACGATACCCAACACGTGATCGAAGGCCAACGGCCCAAGCCCCGTGCCGGTGGCCGCACCGCCCGCCGTCGTATTCGACGAGGTGACAAACGGATAGGTGCCGACGTCCACGTCCAGCATGGCGCCTTGCGCCCCCTCGAATACCACGTTGGCCCCGCGGCGGCGCAGTTCGGCCAAGGTACCCGTGACATCCACCAACAAGGGACGGAGACGCTCCGCATAGGCCAGCTGTTCATCCAGGGTGCGCTGAAAATCCACGGCCGGGAGCGAGAAGTAACGCTGCAGCACGAAGTTGTGAAAATCGAGCATCTCGCCCAGCTTGGCCGCAAACTTCTCGCGCTGGTACAGATCGGCGACGCGCACGGCGCGGCGCGCCACCTTGTCCTCATAGGCCGGACCAATACCGCGGCCGGTGGTACCAATCGCGTTGGCGCCGCGCGCCTGTTCACGCGCCCGGTCCAACGCGATATGCGAGGGGAGTATCAGCGGACAGGCGGGCGAGATACGGAGCCGTTCGAACACCGGCACGCCCTTGTCGATCAGCTTCTGGGCTTCGCGGAACAGCGCTTCGAGCGACAGCACCACACCGTTCCCGATCAGGCACTGCACTCCCGCGCGCAGTATTCCCGAGGGAATCAGCGACAAAATGGTCTTCTCGCCGGCGATGACCAGCGTGTGCCCGGCGTTGTGCCCGCCCTGGAAACGCGCCACGGCCTGCGCACGCTCCGTGAGCAGGTCGACGAGCTTACCCTTCCCCTCGTCGCCCCACTGCGTGCCGATGATGATGACGAACCGACCCATGTTATGTGCGCACCATATAAAGGACCGCCCAGTTGATCATCGCCTCAAGGCTCTCAGTGACGCGCGGCGCTGCGCAGGTATTTGTAGAATTCCCCTTCCGGCTCGATCACCAGTAGGTCGCCCTCGCGACCCAGGGCGGCTCGATAGGCCTGCAGACTGCGGTAAAACATTGCGAACTCCGGACTTCGACCATAAACGCGCGCGTAGAGGGCCGCCGCTTGAGCATCCCCCTCACCGCGCACGCGCTGCGCATCGCGATTGGCGCCGGCCAGCAGTTCGCCCCGATTCCGATCCGCCTCGGCGCGCAGCCGTTCCGCATCCGCGGCGCCCTGGGCGCGGGCCTGCGCGGCCTGTGCCGCGAAGCCCGCCTGCATGCGCTTGGCGATGGCCGCGGTCACCTCGTCGGTGGCATCGAGTCGCTCCGTATACGCGGCCACGATGCTCAGCCCCAGCCCCTGTGCCTGCGCTTGCAAGCGTGCCAACAGATCTCCGGAAAAGCCGCCGCTGGGCAACCCGACGATCTTGGCCAGCGGC
>Ga0075017_100000974_pt1 | contig 17070 bp, 13 predicted proteins | sample AleBraG_ABR_2012_FD_71475 | JGI IMG/M metagenome (GOLD analysis project Ga0075017, IMG submission 71475) | Freshwater sediment microbial communities in response to fracking from Pennsylvania, USA - Alex Branch Run_MetaG_ABR_2012 | ecosystem: Environmental > Aquatic > Freshwater > Creek >... | reverse complement strand
CCTTCAAATTTTAGCTTCGGAAAAAGGCCGGCATTTATAATTTCTCTTAAGCCTCGGGGAATGTCTTCTCGGGTAGGTTGCGGCTGGGACACCTGCATCCATCAAGGAGGGTCTATGTCCGCCCAAGCCGATCCGTCGAAACGCCGCCTGCTGCTGGCATCGGACAATTGCGACAACAGCCGTGAGCTCGAGAGGATCCTGCAATCGGTCGGTGAGGTGGATACGGTCTCGACGTCGGACCTCCCGGAGACGCCGGACAGCGACCTGTCGGGAATCGTCGTCGATATAAATTTGCGTTCCGCCGAAAGCGTGCAGCGGGTTCGCAACAGGCTGCGCCACGAGGCCTATCAGGCGATGCCTCGGCTGTTTGTGCTGTCCGACGCGCTCCACCACGGCTCGATGCAGGCCTGGGCGCTGGGGGCCACCGACACGATTTCTCGACCGTTCGATGCCGCAGGCATCCTGCAGCGCGTTCGCGCCGCCTTTCCCGACAGCCGCGGGTTCGACGCGACGGACCGTGGCAAAATCCTCAACCGCGGCGTTGCCGCGGCGCATGAGGTGATCGTCAGGATATTCGACAAGCTTCCGGCAGGAGAGCCCCTGAAGTTCGACGATATCGTTGAAGCCGAGTACAAGATTCTCAAGGCGATCAAGCATTCCTCATTGCGCGAATGGCTGACGGCGGTGGGCTGTCATCACACCGACACCTACCGCCATTGCCTGTTCGTGACCGGCTTTGCCGTCGCCTTCGCCCAGCACCTTGGCATGCGCGAGGACGACCAGCGGCGCCTGGTGCGGGCTGCCCTTCTGCATGACGTCGGCAAGGCGTTCATTCCGGTAGCCATTCTCGACAAGCCTGGTCTACTCACCGAGGAGGAGATGAGCGAAATTCGCAAGCATCCGCGTCTCGGTTACGACGCTCTCGCGGCCCAGGAAAACTTCCCGCCGGAGATGCTGGACGTTGTTCTGCACCATCACGAATTCCTCGATGGCAGCGGCTATCCCGATGGGCTCAAAGGCGACGAGATCAGCGACATCGTGCGGCTGACGACCATCGTCGATATCTACTCGGCGCTGGTGGAAAAGCGGCCGCACCGGTTGCCGTTCACCCATGCCAAGGCATTTGCGACCATGGAGAGGATGGAAGGCAAGCTCGACCCGCATCTCTTGCATGCGTTCCGTCCGGTAACCCTGGGGGCTTATTGATTGGCCGCGAAGCCTCGTCGTCATTTGCGAGGAGCGCAAGCGACGAAGCAATCCATCCATCCTGATGGCGCGGTTATGGATTGCTTCGCTGACGCTCGCAATGACCGATGAATTGCCGGCCCTGACCCCGGCATGCCTAATCCGGCTCGGTCCGATACGACGAAATCTCGATCAGGCTGCCGTCGGGATCCCGGCAATAGACCGAGCGCAGTACGCCGCGGGCCCCTTGCTTCATGACCGGGCCTTCCTCGATCGTGACATCGCAGGCTTTCAGATGCGCCACGACCTGCTCGGGCGTGCTTGACGTGAGGAAACAGAGATCGTCACTGCCCGCAGCTTCATGGTCGGCGGTGAACCATTCGACCTTGTCGGCATGAAGCGGCCTTACATTGATCTTCTGGCTGCCGAAAACCAGCGAGGTCCTGACAGCCTTGCCGTGGCCGGGATCGAACACCTTGATCTCCATGCCGAGGACTTTTTTGTACCATTCGGCCGAACGTGCCACGTCGGATACGTTGATGACCAGGTGATCGAGCGCGTCGACTTTGACCGGCATGAGCGATCCTTTCGTATTGGTTTCGTATTCGTATTGGCGCAATCCCCCCGGCGCCGCGCTGGCCGCCCCACGCTTTGTTTGTTACAACGCAAGGGATGACAAACTAACAGGGTCGAACCGTTCAGCAAGGCTCGGCACGCAGGGAGAACTCAAGATGGCGTCACGGCGTTCCGCGATGGGTCTGTTTGCGCTTGGCTTGTGCGCCCTCGCCTGGCCGGCCAATGATGCCCTGGCGCTCGATTACCCGACGCGGCCGATACGCTTCATCGTCGGATATCCGGCCGGCGGCTCGACCGACATCATCGCCCGGCTGATCGGACAGCGGCTGTCCGAAAAGCTCGGCCAGCAATTGGTGATCGAGAACAAGCCAGGGGCCGGCAACAACATCGGCACCGAAACCGTGGTTAGAGCCGATCCGGACGGCTACACGGTGCTGCTGGTGAACCCCGCCAATTTCATCAACGCCTCGCTTTACACCAGGCTCAATTTCAACTTCATCCGCGACATCGCGCCGGTCGCATCGTTCCTTCGCGTGCCGAATGTGATGACGGTCGCCAAGGAGGTGCCGGCGAAGACCGTGGCCGAATTCATCGCCTATGTGAAAACCAATCCAGGCAAGGTGAACCTGGCATCGTCGGGAAATGGCACGTCGGTGCATTTGTCAGGCGAGATGTTCATGGCAATGACAGGCGCCAGGATGCTGCATGTGGCCTATAAGGGCGCGGCGCCCGCAACCACCGACATGCTCGGCAACCGCGTGCAGGTGATGTTCGACAATATGCCTTCGATCATCGGGCATATCCACAGCGGCGCGCTGCGTGCGCTTGCCGTGACCACAGCGGAGCGATCGCCGCAATTGCCTGACGTGCCGACGGTGGCCGAGACGGTTCCCGGCTATGAAGCAAGCGCCCTGTTCGGCATGGGCGCGCCGGCCAGGACGCCTCCCGAGATCATCGAGAAGCTGAACCGGGAGATCAATGCGGTGCTGGCTGAGCCCGAGATCAAAAAGCGCCTGACCGAACTCGGGGGCGAGCCGCTGATCGCGACCCCTCAGGCCTTCGGCGAGATGATCAAGGCGGAGACCGAGAAGTGGGAGAAGGTCGTCGAATTCGCCGGGATAAAGGTGGAATAGATCGCCTTATCGTCGACACGCGCAAAAATCGGCGTTATCCCGCGCGTAGCGCTTTTGCTCGCGCGAACCGCACCACACTTCGCTTGAAAACGCTATCGACCGGCGCGGATCAGAACCCGCGCCGACGAAAATCGATATCAGATCCCGCCCGCAGTGATCGCGTCTGCAGCCTGCGGCGGGCTGGACGTGCTGGCCACCGGAGTGCCGTTCGGCGCATCCGGATCAAAGCCGAACAGCTCGACCAGATACTTGTAATATTTCGGCAGCTTCTCTTTCAATTGCGCCCGCGTCTTGGGCTCATGCATGGATTCCTTGCCGGCGAGGAATATGCTCGCGGTCACCGCAAAGAACTCCTTGTGGTTCTTCATGGCGTATTCTTCTTTACCGAAGACCTGCTTGCTCATGGCGTCGGCGTGGTAAGCCCTGATGCCCAAATTATCAAATCCCTGCGGCATCAGCTTGCCGTGGTAGGCGTGAAGGAACTCGTGCAGCAGCACGGGGTCTTCGGCATGCTTCAACATGATCGGACGCACGACGATGACGCCGGGGCCCGCATCCGCAGCCAGGTCGACAAAGTTCGGATTGCTCCAGCGCAGATTCGCTTCGTCCCAGGTCGTGAAACTGCTGGAAACGCGGCGGTTCCTCTCCGGCGAGATCGGCCCGTAGCAGGCGATCCCGGCCCCCTCGTCCAGGCAGGTCATCTCGCTTGCGAGTATCGGCACCGAGCGAAAAAATTGCAGCACTTTCGGACTGAAGCCGGCGTTCTCGACGACATCAAGCTGATGGCGGATCGCTTCGGCGAACGCGGCGCCGTCCTTGCGGTCGGCATTCTCCGACAGGTCGAAGACATAGCCGCGATAGGTCTCGAAGCCGGGCGGCAATGCCGAGGGCTGTTCGACCTCGATCGTCCGAGGGCCCGCGCCTGCCAGTTGAGGTGCCAGCGAGAGTAAGAAAACCACAGAAGTCAGGAGCAGCCTGCGCATTGTATTCCCCCGGTGAAAAATGTTTGGCACGGCGACGAAAGATGGATGGAGCGCTGAATTTGACAGGGCCCGATAATACTCACACCCGGTTGCAGTGCCGTTCTGTTTTTCGTGTTAAATTTGCCGGCAAGGTTTCCAGGAAATTAACCAGGGGTCGATGCGAGCGCCCCGGCACAGGAGTTCAGCATGCAGCCGCACAGGATTGTTTCCCGGGACGAATGGACTGAAGCCCGCAAGGCCCTGATGGCCCGCGAAAAGGAATTTACCCGCGACCGCGACCGGTTGAACGAGGAGCGTCGCGCGCTGCCCTGGGTCAAGGTGGACAAGGCCTACGTTTTCCAAGGGCCCGGAGGCGGCAAGACGCTTGCCGATCTGTTCGGCGCACACAGCCAGCTCGTGGTGCAGCATTTCATGTTCGCGCCCGACTGGAATGAAGGCTGCAAGAGCTGCTCGTTCTGGGCCGACCAGTTCGACCGCATGATCCCGCATCTTGCTGCGCGCGACACCGCGCTGGTTGCGATCTCGCGCGCGCCGCTGCAGAAACTCGAGGCGTTCAAGGCGCGAATGGGCTGGACGTTCCCCTGGTTGTCTTCGGCCAACACCGATTTCAATTATGATTATGCGGTATCGTTCACGCCGGACGAAATTCAGTCCGGCGACAAGATTTACAATTTCGGCACGTCGGGCTTCGGCGTTGAGGAGGCGCCCGGGATCAGCGTGTTCTACCGCGACGAGGCCGGCACCATCTTTCACACCTATTCCTGTTTCGCGCGCGGCCTCGACATGATGAATGCCGCGTATCATTATCTCGACCTCACTCCGCTCGGCCGCCATGAAGAGGGCCTGTCCTATCCGATGGCGTGGCTGCGTCTGCGCGATAGTTACGAGCCTGCCTCTGGCACCGATGCGGCGGCTTGCTGCAAGAGTTAGCTGGCTCAAAGGGGCGCCCTGCATCGTGCGGTTGAGCGCAATCGCGATCCTCTCGGCGAGGTCATGACTGCGGAACGGCTTTGCGATGGCCTGTGAGTCCGGATGGAACCAAAACCGGCAATCGCGGTTTTGTTTTCCGGTAAAAGTTGGGAGGCTTGGGCGGTAAAACTGGGTATTGGATACCCGGATCGACTTTTCATGTCGTACGCCCTGCTTCAACCCGAACCAGGCCAATCAGGTGGCGTAGCGGGGGTCTCGCGCGTGGAGCAGAAGGTCAATCGAGGCGCGGTCGCCGATTTCCTCGCAGGAGGTGGCGAATTGGGCGCTCTGCTCCGGGCGCACGACTGGACGACTACTCCGCTGGGACCGCCAGACCTTTGGCCTCAAAGCCTGCGCATGGCGATCCGGATCATGCTGACCTCGCTGCAGCCGATCTGGATCGGGTGGGGAAAGGATCTCACCTATTTCTACAATGACCCCTACAAGTCGATCATTGGCGGCAGGCATCCCTGGGCCATCGGCCGGCCGACCGTGGAAGTCTGGCGAGAACTCTGGGCTGAAATCGGCCCCATGCTGGAAAAGGCCCTGGGAGGCGAACAGGGTACCTACGTCGAATCCCAACTTCTCATCATGGAGCGCAACGGTTATCCCGAAGAAACCTACTACACCTTTTCCTACAGTCCCATTCCGAACGACGACGGCACCGTCGGCGGCATCTTCTGCGCCAACAGCGACGACACGGCGAGGGTCATCAGCGAACGCCAGATCGCCCTGTTGCGCGAGCTCGCCGCAAATACCGCAAGTACGCGGTTGTGGCAGGAAGCCTGCGCGCAAAGCATCAAGGCGCTTGCGACCAACACGAAGGACCTCCCCTTTTCCCTGCTCTACGTCAACGATTCGTCCGCCAGCACCCTGTCGCTGGTCGGGTCGACCGGATTCGCCGCCAGGCATCCGGCGGCCCCGTCCACGATCGATCTCAACGGCACGTCGCCCTGGCCGATCGCCGAAACGCTCGCTCGTCATCAAACTAGACTGGTCGAAGAACTCGCCGCTCGTTTTGATCAGCCCTTGCCCGCGGGCTTCTGGCAACAAGCCCCTTCTTCCGCCGTCATCCTTCCCTTTGCGGTCACTTCCGAGGACCATCGCACCGGCGTTCTCATTGCCGGCCTCAATCCGTATCGTCTGTTCGACGAGAACTACCGCGGCTTTCTTGGGCTGACCGCGGGCCAGATCGCCGCGGCGCTTTCCAACGCCGAGGCCTACGAAGCCGAACGGCGGCGAGCGGAGGCACTGGCTGAACTGGACAGAGCCAAGACCGCGTTCTTCTCGAACGTCAGCCACGAGTTTCGCACACCACTGACGCTCATGCTCGGGCCGCTCGAAGAGATCCTGTCGGCACCTTCGGATCCTGCGCTCCGCGATCGACTCGGGCTCATTCACCGCAACGGCATGAGACTGCTGCGCCTGGTGAACAGCCTGCTCGACTTCTCGAGGATCGAAGCCGGCCGAATGCAGGCCAGCTTCGAACCAACCGACATCGGAAAATTTACCAGCGAAATTGCATCCGCGTTCCGCAGCATTATCGAAAGCGCCGGTCTGACATTCCGGGTCGAAATCGCAGAGGTGCCGCAATCGGTCTACATCGACCGGCCATCATGGGAGAAGATCGTCTTCAACCTGCTGTCAAACGCCTTCAAGTTCACCCATCGGGGAGAAATCACGGTTGGAGTTCGATCATCGCAGGACGGGCGTCATGCAGTTCTCAAGGTCAGCGACACCGGTATAGGCATTTCCGCTGAAGAGCTGCCGCGCTTGTTCGAGCGGTTTCACCGGATTGAGGGCGCGCAGGGCCGAAGCTTCGAAGGCACCGGCATCGGTCTTGCTCTGGTTCAGGAGCTCGTCAGGCTGCATGGAGGAAGTGTCCGCGCCGAGAGCCGATTGGGCGCAGGCACGACCTTCGTCGTCGAGATGCCCTTTGGGACCGCGCATCTGCCGGCCGATCAATTGAGATCGAACGGGAATTCTGCGATTGCCGCACCACGAGCGTTCATCGAGGAAGCCTTGCGTTGGCTGCCACAAGGGGACGCAATGGAGCGGCCGTTGGAGGCCGCGACGGCGCTTCCGGTTTCCCGCGCCCCATCCAACGGAAAACGCATACTCCTCGCCGACGATAACGCCGACATGCGCGATTATGTCAGCCGGCTGCTCGAAGGTCAGGGCTACATGGTCGAAGCGGTTGCAGACGGCGAGGCTGCGTTCGAGGCAGCCATCAGATATCCTCCAGACCTTATTCTCACCGACGTCATGATGCCGAGGCTTAACGGCATCCAATTGCTCAACCGCGTTCGTGAGCAAGCCGAACTGGCAGGGACGCCGGTTGTCATGTTGTCGGCGCGGGCCGGTGAAGAGGCCAAGATCGAAGCGCTGGAGGCGGTTGCCGACGATTATTTGGCAAAGCCGTTTGCCGCGCGCGAACTCCTCGCCCGGGTAAGATCGAACATCGAGATGACCGCAATTCGCCGCCGGTCGGAGGCCGAGCTGGAAGCGATCAACCGAACGCTCGAACAGCGAATTCGAGACGAAGTTGCCGAAAGGATCAAGGTGGAGGAGACCCTGCGGCAGGCGCAGAAGATGGAGGCCATTGGTCAACTCACCGGCGGGGTCGCTCACGATTTCAACAATCTTTTGACCGTAATCATGGGCGGTCTCGAGACGATACGACGGGCCAAACAGGACGACAGACCGCGCATTCTGCGCGCGGTGGATATGGCATTTCAGGGGGCGCAGCGCGCTGCCAATCTGACGAGCCGGCTTTTGGCATTCTCGCGGCGGCAGCCGTTGTCGCCCAGGCCGCTCGATCTCAACATATTGGTTCGGGAGATGACTGAGCTTCTGCACCAAACCCTGGGCGAAACCATAGAACTTGAAAACGTGATCTCGCCGCGGCTCTGGCCGGTGGAAGTCGACCAGAACCAGCTCGAAGCCGCGATCCTCAACCTCGCGGTTAACGCGCGCGACGCGATGCCAATGGGAGGAAAATTGACGATCGAGACCGCAAACACCGCACTGGATCAATCCTATTCGGCGCGCGATGCGGAGGTGGTACCCGGACAATACGTGATGCTCTCCGTCAGCGACAACGGCGAAGGCATGTCGGAGCACACTTTGGCGCGGGCGTTCGAGCCTTTCTACACCACCAAGGAGGTAGGAAAGGGCACCGGTCTCGGGCTGAGCATGGTGTACGGCTTCGTCAAGCAGTCAAGAGGCCACGTCACCATTTACAGCGAGGAGGGCGACGGCACCACGGTCAAAATCTATTTCCCGCGCTTCGAGGGTGAGATGAAGCCGGCCGGGGACGACGAGATGCAGGAATCGCCTTCCGCAAGCCGCGACGAAGTCATTCTTGTCGTCGAGGACAACCGCGACGTCAGGGCCAACAGCGTCGATATGCTGACCGAGCTCGGATACAAGGTTCTGGAAGCCGGCGACGCCGTCGCGGCGATGCGGATTCTCGACAGGACCGGCAGGGTGGACCTGCTGTTCACCGATATCGTGCTCCCGGGTGAAAACGGTCGCTCTCTCGCCGATCGCGCGTTAATCATCCGTCCCGGACTTCGCGTCCTTTTCACCACCGGCTATTCGCGCAATGCGATCGTTCATCAGGGCCGCCTGGACCCTCACGTCCACCTGATCGGAAAGCCGTTCACGTTCGAGCAGCTGGCGGCGAAAGTGCGCGACGCATTGGATATGCCGCCGCACAGCCGGTAACACCTTTCAGGAAGCCTGCCGCACCAGCTCCGTGTCGTGCGTTGCGAGAGCTTCGCGATCGGCGGACGCTGCCGGAGCGATCGCAGGGCTTGAGACCTCGCGCAGATTGCGGCGTGTCTCGTAGAATTCAAGCACGCGCCTTGCCGTTCGAACCCTGAGCCGTTCGTAATTCTCGCGTGCATGGTCGAAATCGGCGCTGGACATCCTGCGGTCTGTTACCCTCATCGACAACAGCGCCTTGACGGTTGCCCAGGAGCAGCCGGCCGCTTTCGCGACAACCTGGATAGCGCCGGGATTCACGTTGAGAACAGCTCGTTCCACCACCTCTATGGGGCAGCGTGCGAGAACCGACAAGGCCAGTACTGCCTGCTCGAAGTCCTGCCCGCGAGCGGCCGCATGAACTTTGACTTCCCCAAGCTCCTTCCAGTATTTCAGCCGCCTTACCTTTTTCCTCGCCTTGGCGTGGTCCGAAGACTTGCTGCGCAGCTCCCGGTTTATCTCATCCACCACTTCCGTTATCGCGCCCTGGACCGCTTCGGCGAATTGCGGATTTGCCGTGATGATCTTTTCGCATACAGCCGCAGAGGCGGTTTCAAGAAGCGTCAGGAAGTGGTGTCGAGGAATGTCACGCCGCGATCCGACATGCAACGCCAGCTCCGGGTCGGCGCTGGACCGCAGCACCAGATCGCGAAAGCTGCCGTCCGAGATCCGCGCGCCCGCATTTTTCGCAACCGCACGAACGACGTTGCCTTCGCCGCGCCGGACCAGTATGTCGGTGAGCACTTCGCTGAGGGTTTTGCGCTGCGCGATGGCGAAGAGATGGCCTTGGCCACTGGTACCGGCGCTGGCGATAAGATCGGTTTCGCTCAGTACGGTCGATCGACTGAGTAGCGGACCCGCCACGTCGACATCATCATCGAAGGCAAAGGCGCGAACCAGGGTCGCAGGTGCATGCGCATCGCTTGCGAGATGTCGGGCGAGCTTGATCCGCGTTTTCGTCTCGATCACGCCTACGAGAGTTTTGAACACCTCGTCGAACAGTTCGATCTGCTGCGTGGAATACCGGCCCGATCCGGCGACGAACAAATCGCTGATGCGCGCAAGCGCCTTCAGCTGCTTTTTGGTCGATCCGGATATCTGGCTTTCCTGGATTTCATCGATGAGAGTCTGGAACATTGTCATGGCAGTCGGATTTTCGGATTTCTTGCGCGTGAGTGACGGAAGATGGCGGTATTGTCATACAACCGAGGGATGAACATAACTGACAATGGTTCCATCGGAGATTATTCAAATTGTTCGGGTCTCCGCTCGCCGCCTGCGATTCGCCTGCCTGTCTGCCGACAGACGAGTGGTGCCGAAAGCAAACCGCTCCCACCCGCATCAGGCACGGGGCAGGATTTTTCGCAGATCATGTTTCAAGCGGCTATGGCTCTCACACGCACATAGGAGCCCGGTGCGTTTTCGAGGACCGGCAACCTGCCTGCTCCGGGCTCGCGCGCGGCTACCCGCTCCTTGTCCAACCGGCTTATCCATTCGTCCCAGACTGGCCACCACGATCCCTTATGTGCCGTGGCACCGGAGAACCATTCGTCCGGGCCCGACGCCGGATTATCGTTTGTCCAATGGCCGTATTTGCTGCCCGGCGCACTGATCACGCCCGCCATATGGCCGGAAGCCGACAACACGAACTTCACCGGACCTGAATAAAGATGCGTCGCCGCATAGGTCGATTTCCACGGCGCGATATGATCTTCACGGGCCGAGAGGATAAAGGTCGGGATTTTGACCTTCGACAGGTCGATGGGCGTACCGGCGAGACTGATGCCGCCCGGTTTTGCCAGAAGGTTCTGTTGATACATCGTCCGCAAATAGAACGAGTGCATCGCCGCCGGCATCCGGGTCGAGTCCGAATTCCAGAACAGCAGATCGAACGGAAGCTGTTCCTTGCCGAGCAGGTAGTTGTTGACGACGAATGACCAGATCAGGTCGTTGGCGCGCAACATGTTGAACGAGGTCGCCATGTCCTGGGCGTCGAGATACCCGCGTTCGCGCATCCTTTTTTCCAGCGCCGCGAGTTGCTCATCGTCGATGAACACGGCCATGTCGCCGACCTCGGTGAAGTCGACGAGCGTCACGAAATAAGTGGCGCTCGCTATCCTGTCGTCGTTCCTTGCCGCCAGATAGGCGGCCGTGGAGGCCAAAAGCGTTCCGCCGAGGCAATAGCCGATTGCATTGACCTGCCGCTCCCCGGTCGCCTGCTCGATTGCATTGAGCGCGGCCAACGGCCCTTCAAGCAAATAGTCCTCAAAGCCCTTTTCGGCGAGCCGTTCATCGGGATTGACCCAGGATATCACGAACAACGTGTGTCCCTGATCGACGGCCCACTTGATGAAGGAATTCCTGGGCTGCAGATCGAGAACATAGAACTTGTTGATCCACGGCGGCACGATGAGAAGCGGTCGCTTGCGAACCTCGCTGGTGGAGGGACTGTACTGGATCAGCTGCATCAGATCGTTCTGGTAGATGATCTTTCCAGGCGTGGTCGCGATGTTTTCACCGAGGTCGAAAGCCTTCATATCGGTCATCGTGATCGAGAGGCGGCCCTCGCCCCGATCGAGATCGGCAAGAAGGTTCTCCAGGCCGCGCAGCAGATTCTGCCCTCCCGATTCGACGGTCGCGGCAAGCACTTCCGGGTTGGTTGCAACAAAATTGGAAGGCGACAGGGCATCGACGAATTGACGGGTGTAGAAATCGACCTTGCGCGATGAAGCCTCGTCCATGCCCTTGACGCCGCGAACCGTCGAAAGAAGCGACTTCGCGGCGACGAGATAACTTTCCTTCACATAGTTGAAGACCGCATTCTCGGTCCACTCCGGGTGCTTGAACCGCTTGTCTTTCGCCGTCTCGGAATCACGTTCACGCAAGTTGAGCATACGTTCTGTAGTCTTCCTCCAGACGTCGAAACTGTCGTTGAAAAGGTCGATCTGGGCTTTCGCCACGGCGGAGGGATCGCTGATCATCTTGGCCATGAGGTTGGCGAAATCGAACCCGAGGGTCGAGGTGTCGCCCATGCCGAACTTCGTGGCGTCGGTTTGATTGGAGAGGAAGCGCTGCATCAGCGTCTGGCTTTGCGTCGCGATGTTTTGCAGTTGCCCTGCAAGTACGAGAGGGTCCCAATTGGGCTGGGTCGATTTGTCAGCCATGTTTCTTCCCCGGTGATTTGTCGTTGCCCTTCGGCCAGAGGTTTTCGCGTTGCCGAGAAGCTTGGCGTTTCCAGAGGCCTGGTGTTTCGAAAAATCCTAACACCTCGCCGACCGTATTTGGAATGACGAAAAGCTTGATCGGCCAAAGACGGAATGGATGTCCGCGCGGAATTCGGACAACGAATGCCGTTTTGCACGGTGGCTGCGGTGGCAGGAACCTGCCGATTCATCTGCGACGCGCCAGGCTTTGTGCGCCGCGAGACTACTTTCTAGACGCCTCACGGCAAGACGGCATCCTGGTATGGATCGCAGGCGGATCGCCGCGTTGGGTGCGCCAAGGAATCGGCAAACTAGAGATCGATCTCCATGTCGGACGAGGGAACGCTGGAGCACAGCAATTGAAACCCCGCATGAGGCTCCGCAATGATCTCGCCGGTCTGCAAGATGCTGCCCGAGACTATTCGCTGCGCGCATGTCCCGCACATGCCGGTCCGGCAGGAGTATGCCGGCGCAAGGCCAAGGCGCTCGGCGAATTCGAGCAGCGAACCATCCTCGGGTTTCCAGATCGCCGATATGCCCGAACGAACAAAGCTGATCTGGCGTGGCCCAAGCGCGGGAATCTCCGGTACCGTCTCGTCGAATTCTGCGGATCGAATTTCTTCAGGTCCCATGCATTCGAAGTGAATGCGAGCGGGAGCGACATCGAGCCGCCGCAATTGGTCGACGGCTGACGCGACAAAGCCATCGGGACCGCAGACATAGAAATCGTATCCGTCGCCGGGCAGGAGTTGACCGAACTCCGATAAATTCATCTCGCCTTGATGATCGTAATCCCTGTCTTTCCGGTCGAACGAGCGGGGATGCGTGTACCAGATTCGCCATTTGGCGCTGGCAAGATCGGCGCGAAGGGAACCGAGTTTGTCCTTCAACGCAAAAGTGGAAGCGTTGATGGTTTGATGCAGAAACCAAACCGGATGGCGCGCCGCGCGGACTGCAAGTTCCTCCGCGATGGCCGTCAGCGACGCTTCGCCGGCGCCCGCAGTGATGAACACGAGTGGGCGGTCGAGCCTGGCCGGCAGGTGGAAGGAGCCGGATGGCCCGGACGCCATCACCAGATCGCCCCGTCCCGCCTTCAGCCAATACGCAGCGCCGCTCGTTGCAGCATCGTCATCGCCCGGACGGTGCTTGACGGTGATGCGGTAGGTTTTTGGATTTGCCGAGAATGCCGACAAGACATAAGCGCGCTCGCCGACATCGGGGATTTGGAAACTGAGAAACTGCCCGCCATTGAAGGGCGGCAAGGGTCCCTCGTCGGCGGATGACAAGTAAACCGAGATGGTATTCGGCGTTTCGTCTACCTTGCGGATGACCCGATAGGCTCGGGAAGTCATGGGCTGGTTTCCTGCAATTTCACTGTCAAATGCCAGAATAGCCGCAAAAGTTGCTTTAAAGGAAACTTTTCTGGATTCAAGCCAGGCTTTTCTGGTGTTTTGTCGCGAATCTCCCTATCTGTTGCGCAAGCTTTTCCGGGGGAACGCGCGGTAGAGGCACGTCTCCAAGAGGCACGCATGGACATCAAGGCTCTGGAGACGCAAGCAGCACCAAGCCAGCCGGCGAGTGAACTCGGCAAGCGGATCAGAAAGCTTCGCAAGGCACGCGAGCGCACGCTCGATTCGCTGGCCCAGGAGGTCGGCCTCACCAAGGGATATCTTTCCAAGGTGGAAACGGGACGGCAGATTCCTCCGCTTGCAACCCTGTCCAAAGTGGCTCGCGCGCTGGGCGCCGATTTGTCGAGCCTGCTGGAACCGGGTCCAGGGAGCGGCAACGACGAGAGCAGCGCTGGTGTCTCGCTCGTTCGCGCCGATCAGCGGCGCCCGGTGATCCGCGGCGGCTCCTCATTCGGCTACGACTACCAGTCACTGGTCCAGAATGCGTCCGGGCGACACATGTCGCCGTTCCTGTTTACGTTTCCGCGGCAGATCCTCAAGGAGGTGTTCTTCGAGCACGCCGGGGAAGAACTCATTTTTGTTCTCAGTGGCACAGTCGAGTTCGAGGTTGGCAGCGAGCGGTACGAACTCAAGCCGGGAGATTGCATCTATTTCGATGCCAGGATGCGCCATCGCGGCCGAGGCAAGGGCGGCGAAGCCAAGGCGCTGGTGGTGATGCTGGAACCGCATCAGGCCGGCGACTGATACGATTACTTTCAAAAAAAGGGGCGCGACCGGCGCCCCCTCAGTCAACACCCGCAGGCGGGGCCGCTTGCAGGTCCTTACTTTTGGCGGTCCTTACTTTTAGAGGTCCTTACTTGGCGGACACCGGCTCTTTCTTTGCCGGGGCTTCGACGCCAAAGCCGGAAGTGTGGCCGAATACGTTAGGTTTGCGATAGATCGCCAGTAGAACTGCGCCTTCGTCGCTGCGGGTCTCGTGGTAGGAGCCGGGTTGCCGCCACACAAATTCGCCCGCGCGACAGATTCCGTCGTGATCGTAGAACGATCCCTCCAGAACAAAGCTCTGCTCGAGTTCGGGATGCTGATGGAAGGGCAGTTTTGCCCCGGGCTCCCACTTCAGCAGGCAGGTCAATTCGCCGACCTCCGGCCGTTCGTACAGCACCTTGATTTGAATGCCTTCGAATTGGGATGGCTTCCAATCGGCATCCTGCGGTTTGACGTAGACCGAACCGCCTGGCGTGGGTTCCTTGGTTATGAAGCGCTTGTCCATTTCAGCCTCCCTTTCAGTATCCCAATAGGATACACCTGCCGGGACTTGTCAACACTGGTTCTTGCCGCTTTCCGCCTCCCTGCCGCTTTTTCGCGCGACGACGGCCAGGAGTCTCGTCTGCTTTTGGAGTTTTCACGCAATTTTGCTCATCATTTACCGCGGTTCGGCCGGCGAACCCCACACGCCCGACAAGGGGGATTGCCTTTCCATTTGTGCCCGCCTGGAAACTTAGTTGACACATAGACAACATCTGTCAACAATACACAACCAAAGAAAGGCGGGGGCGTTACGCCCCGGGGAAGGCTGGGGGAAGCAGACATGGCCACGCTCGAAATCGCCAGTTCGGCCGAACAGGCAACGCCTGCGAAACTGCGGCAAATCGTTCTTGCCAGCGTCCTGGGGACCGCGGTCGAATGGTACGATTTCCTGATCTACGGCGTAGGCGCAGCGCTTGTGTTCAACAAGCTGTTCTTCCCGACCTTTGATCCGCTGGTGGGAACACTGGCCGCGTTCGGGTCCTATGCCGTCGGGTTTGTCGCTCGGCCGCTCGGCGGCGCGATATTTGGTCATTTTGGCGATCGCCTGGGCCGCAAGGCGATGTTGACCATGACAATGGTGATCATGGGAGGCGGCACCTTCCTGATAGGGCTTCTGCCGACCTATTCCCAAATTGGCATACTCGCTCCGACGTTGTTGATCTTGCTGCGGCTGCTGCAGGGCATCGGCATCGGAGGCGAGTGGGGCGGCGCCGTCTTGATGGTCATTGAAAGTGGCGACGCAAAACGGCGCGGATTTCTCGGCAGCCTGGTTCAGGTCGGATTCCCGCTCGGGATGGTGCTTGCGACGATCGTCTTCGCGGCCGTGTCCAAGCTGCCGGAAGCGGATTTTCTGGCCTGGGGCTGGCGCATTCCCTTTCTCGTCAGCGTCTTGCTGGTCGGCGTTGGTCTGTTCGTCAGGCTCAAACTGGTCGAGACGCCGAAATTCCAGCAAGTACGCGCGCGCAACGATATCGCCAGGCTGCCGATTGTCGAAGTCCTGCTCAAGGACTGGAGAAATTTCCTCATCGCAGTCGGACTGAAGGTTACCGAGGTCGCCTGGGTCTATATTCTCACGGTATTCATCGTCTTTTATGCATCCTCGCGGCTTGCTTTGCCGCGTGCCGTAATGCTTGACGCCGTGCTCTATGCCGCCTTGCTCGAGATGCTCACCATCCCGCTGTTCGGCTTGCTGTCGGACCGGATCGGCCGCAAGGCTCTCTACATCGCGGGGGCGATTTTCTCGGCACTGTTCGCCTTCCCGCTGTTCTCGCTGCTTGAGACCAGGGACACGACGATCATCACGCTGACGATCGCGCTGGCGATGAGCCTCAGCCATGGGATGATGTTTGGCCCTCAGGCGGCATTTTTGCCGGAACTCTTCGGGACCAAGGTGCGCTACAGCGGCGCTTCATTGGGGTGTCAGGTATCGGCCGCGATCAGCGGCGGTTTCGCCCCTCTGATCGCAACCGCCCTGCTCGCCTGGGAAAACGGCACCCATTCGATTTCGCTCTATATGGTCTGTCTTTCCGCGATAACGTTGGTCGCCGTGTTCGCCGCAAGGGAGACGGCTTTCCGGGAGCTGTGATACAGTCGCTGGCGGTCGGCCGAGAAATCATCGCGACCAACCGCAGCCGATCCTCCTGGCTGGCATCGGGCCGGACCTAACGATGCGGGCTGGCACCTCGTCGACCGGAGGCTGGCCCTTTGCATGATTGAACAACCGGCCACAAACGAGATTCTGGATCAGCTCGCGGAGGCGCTGATCTTTACGACGGTATCGGGAAACATCGTGTTGTGGAACCGAGCTGCGGCCGCGCTGTTTGGATTCGAGAAGGACGAGGCGATCGGTCAATCGCTGGATCTCATCATCCCTCCACATCTTAGAAACGCGCATTGGGCTGGTTTCGAGGCAGCCGTGGAAAGCGGGCGATTGAAGCTCGGCGGCAAGCCCACCTTGACGCGAGCGATGCACAAATCCGGTCGCAGGGTATATGTTGAAATGAGTTTCGCGCTGGTAAGATCAGCCGAGGGCGTCATCGGATCGGTCGCGGTTGCACGTGACGTGACCGAGCGAATCGAACGCGAGCGGGCTTCGATTTCGGCATAAGGAAGCACAAGGACTTTGGTGGCGCTCATTGCAGATTGAACAACCGACCATCGTGACCGGCCAGGAGGTACGAGCCATGGATACTGGAGTAAAGGCGGTTCACTATCGATGGAAGGAGCAACCTTCCGAGGCCATGAAGGGAACGATCACGCGGCGGATCGTCACAGGTCAGCGGATCATGTTCGGAGAAATCCGCTTCAAGAAGGGCGACACCGTCCCTCGCCATGCCCACGACAACGAGCAGTTCACATACGTAGTGGAGGGCGCGCTGAAGTTCTGGTTCGGAGAAGACGGGCGGCAGGAGGTGGTGGTTTCGGCCGGCGAGGTCGTCGTTATCCCACCGGATCTGCCGCACCGGGCCGAGGCTTTGCACGACACGGTGGAATTCGACATCTTCAGCCCACCGCGCCAGGACTGGCTGGAAAAGAC
>Ga0075017_100000973_pt1 | contig 17084 bp, 11 predicted proteins | sample AleBraG_ABR_2012_FD_71475 | JGI IMG/M metagenome (GOLD analysis project Ga0075017, IMG submission 71475) | Freshwater sediment microbial communities in response to fracking from Pennsylvania, USA - Alex Branch Run_MetaG_ABR_2012 | ecosystem: Environmental > Aquatic > Freshwater > Creek >... | reverse complement strand
CCCATACGGAGAGCGGAAAGAGAGATGTCGACCATCTCCTTGGTGGCGACAGCAGTTACGTTTTCCTCAGAAGGTTCAACTTCTTCGATACCGGCGGCGTGCTGCTTCACGACTTCGCGCGCGGCAGAGCGGGCCACGTCCATCGCGACGTTGCCTCCGCCGATCACGATGACTTTCTTGCCGATGGTGAACTTGTAGCCGAGGTTCACGTTGAGCAGGAAATCGATACCCTTATACACGCCGTCGAGATCGACTCCGGGAATGCTGAGATCGCGGCTGCGGTGCGCGCCCACGGCGACCAGCACCGCGTCGAATCCCTGGCGCCGCAAGTCGGAAATGCTGAAGTCGCGCCCCGCGGCTTGATTCAGCTTGAGCGTGATGTCGCCCGTCTCCAGAATCTCGCGGACCTGTGCCTCGACCACGTCGCGCGGCAGGCGATATTCCGGAATGCCCAGGTACAGCATTCCTCCGGCGACGGGAGCGGCCTCGAAAATCGTGATTGCGTAGCCCATCAGCGCGAGATCGTGCGCCGCCGACAGTCCCACGGGCCCGCCGCCAACCACGGCAACTTTGTAAGGGAGTTTTTTCTGGCCCCGCCCTTCATTGACATTGACCGGATGTTTCGACTCGGGCCCATGCTGCTCGGTCAGAAAACGCTTCAGAGCGCGAATCGAGATGGGCCGATCGATTTCGCCGCGGCGGCAGGCCGTCTCACAAGGATGCGCGCAAACGCGCCCGCAGATGCTGGCCAGCGGATTGGGATCGCGCGCGATGCGGTAGGCCTCTTCGAAGCGGCCTTCGGCAATCAGACCAACGTAGCGCCCGGCATTGGTGTGCGCCGGGCACGCCATCATGCAGGGGAAATTAGTGTTCAGCCAGTCCCCGTCGACCTTCTTGTTCTTGAATCGCTTCAGCATTCCAGGCACTTGTAATCCCGACAGACGCCAATCGTCAACTGAGCTTCTGGGTGGGTTGGGAGAAAAGACGGGGAGCGACGTCACCGCGACCGCTCCCCGCTCGCAGCACTTACTTCGTCAGGGTGAAATCCGCTTTGCCTCCGCCCGACACGGTCACGGGCTTCGACTGATTCTTGGCGCCTTCGTGCCAGGCCGCCACGGTGTAGCTGCCGTCTGGAACGTCTTTGATTTTGTAATTGCCGCTGTCATCCGTTTCGGCGAAATAGGGCGTTGGGCTGACAATCAGATAGCCCGCCATATCCGGGTGAACGTTGCACAGAAGCGGCACCACGCCTGCCTTGTCGAACACGAAGGAGCGCTTTTCGCCCTTCGGCCAGGTCCCCAGGTTGTGGCCGGCTTTCTTGTCGCTGCCGATCGCAGTCCAGAAGACGTTGTGGGCCACGTTGTCGCTGTTGAGGAAGTCGACCGTTGTGCCCTGTTGCACGACCACGATATGCGGAGAAAACATCAGGCCTTTTTGGTCGATCACCGGATGCTCTTTCGGAGCGGGAAAGGTCTTCCCCGCGATGGCATCCACGTAAACCACCGAGTGGCCTTTCATTCCGGTAACTTTGCCCTCGATGTCGCCGGCCCACGCCGCGCTGCATAGCGACAGCATTACCGCTAGAACGACTGCTTTCGTTCCCTTCATAAATTCATCTCCTTTGGAGTTGTCATTGCCGTCCGTAAATGCCACGTCAGAAAAGGAACTTGATATCCAAATACACCGTGTTGTTTCCACTCGCGTCGCGACCCGCGAGGTCGTAGTTGATTTTGCCGCCATTGAAGCGCGTGTAGCCCGTATACTGCGCCGCGAGTTGCACATTTTGCCACGGCCAGACCGAGACGTTTGCGATGTATCCGGCGCCTCTCGGATCGCCGTTCAGGTTCCCGCTCACCGCGCCCGACGGGAATAGCGTCGCATCGGACGTACCCGTCGTGTTGAACCAGCCGAAAGTTCCGGAATACTTGTTGCCTAAATGATATTCCGCATTAGCTAGAACTGTGTTGAGGTGGTGCGAACCCTGCCCGGCGGCTCCGGCGGCCAAGCTGGCTAGCAAATCGGAGTTCTCGCGGGTGTACGATGCTCGGAATGAAAGCACATCCTTTCGGAACAGAGTCTGGTCGATCTGCGTGTCAAAGGCGAAATCAGTGTACGAATCCTGAAAGGGCAACCGGGACCCGTCCACTCCGGTAATTGCGTTGGGAGTCGAGCGCATGTGCATCCCGTAGGTGCCGATCTCGTACTGCGTCTTGCCGGTCAGTTGCTGCCACGCGACCCGCCAGTACGGCGCGACGCCACGAATATTGATCCCGGCGCCCACGCCAGGATTGGGCTGGGTTCCTCCAATGTGATTCGAACGATAAAGCGTTCCACCCACATAGAGGTGGTTGTCGTACATGGCGTAAGCGCCGACTCCACCGACATCCTGCGCCAGTCCACCAATGATGAAGGGAGATGCGTTAGGAGTAGGTGCCACATCACTGGCCACCCAAGGAAAGCCCCACGCCGGAGTGCTGTTCCACAGGTCTTCTAAGGTGGGATTGTTGTTCATGTCGAGGCCGTAGACAAATTCCTTGCCACCCCATTTGGTCGAATTCGCATAGCGAATGTCCGTATTGTCCATGCTGAAGTGGTCGCCCTGCCCGCTGTAGGTGACTTGCACAAAGCTTCCGACGTGGGTTGTCCACGCTCCCGAAAGGAAGAGGGAGATATCCTGGGGAAACTCGAAATTGCCATTCTGTGTGGTCGGAACCGGGGACTTGGTGTTGGTGAACGAAACATCCATCATCACGGAAAGGGGCAGTGACGAGAGAAGGTCGAGCGCGGCAGATTTCTTGCCTCCATCCGTCTTGATGACTTTGGTCTCGTCGGCTTTATCGACGTAGCCGAGCAGTTTGAACCGTCTGCCGGCAGGGTTCAGCTCGGGGGGATTGTAGTGGCAGCCGCTGCAGGCTAAGCCGGTCTGCCGGGCATAGCTGGGAACCGCCTCCACCTTGGGCGGATTCAGCGCGGCGAGAAATACCAGAACCACGATCGGAACCACTATAAGTAGGAAGAACACCGCTTTTTTCATCTGGAATCTCCTTTTTGTCCCTGGATGCTCTGTCCTGCGCGGAGATCGAAGACTATGAGTGTTGAACAATCGGTGTGGCCGAGTGTGCAGGAAGTTGCATACTGCTTAGAAGGTACGGGAATGGCGAAGCTGCTGGCGGTCAAGAAGAAGAGCGTTAGCAGCAAAAGACTTAGAACAAACATGGGGCCGCGAGAGCGCATTGAATCGCCTCCTTAGTCATAAGTTGAAGAGGTTTGTGGCCTCTAGTCACTTTCCAAGATGGGGCTGATACTACCGATGGGCGTGGGGTCTCTGCCGGATGAAGAATCACACTTGAATGTGATTTCAATCACACTCCTCGGGCGAATAGAAGTAGAGAGAAACGAAGTTGGAATTCGGCAGAATTGTAGTTGAGGGCGCATTGCCCGGGCAAGTGGGAGCTCAATGGAAGTGGTGGCCTGTCGGCACCTCCTACCGAGAAACGTTCCGTTACGGCTCGTAGGCGCAGCAGGGCTCCTGGGCGAACAGGTCGCCGGTCATGGCATAGGCGCGAGCGCGCGAACCGCCGCAGACATTGCGGACCGGGCAGCGTCGGCACTTGCCTTTCAGCTTGGAACTGTCGCGCAGCGACACGAACAAGGTGGAATCGCAGTACACCTCAGACAACGGCTGCGTCGTGATGTTGCCCGCCGAGAGCGGCAGATAACGGCTCGGAAATACCTCGCCGCTGTGGTTGATGAAGACAAAACCCTTGCCGTCGTTCACCCCTTTGGGCGCGCAGGTGATGACATCGGCCTCCGTCATCCGGCCGCGCGATTCCCGCGCCCGCTGCTGCAGAAGATACCGCTGGTAGTGCTGCCCTTCGCTGGTCTTGATCTGGAAGTGCACCCGCTTCGAAGCCGCGTACAGTTTGGCAAATACCTCTTCGTGTTCTTCCGCGGTCAGGAGTTCGTCGGCTTGCTCCGGGCTCGTAGGAACAAGAAAGAAAACATTCCACAAAGCCACGTCCAGATGGGTCAGAAGGTCGATCATGGGATCGACGTCACGGAAGTTCCGGCGCGCCATGATGGTGTTGATCTGCACCGGCAGTTCGACTTCGTGGCAGGACCCGATGACGTCCAGCGTGCGGCGGTGGCATCCGGGGACGCCCCAATGGGCATCGTCAGAAGCCGCCGTGGAGCCGTGCAGCCAGAACGCCACCCGCATCAAGCCGCGCGCCTTCAACTCCGAGATCGTTTCGGCATCGAGCAAGGGAGTGGGAAGCAGGGTGAGCGAAGAGCGCAGCGAGTGGCGCGAGGCAAATTCGACGATGGGAAACAAGTCGGGCCGCCGCAGCGGATCGCCGCCCGTCAGCACGAACAAAGGCACGTGCATCGCCGCCACTTCTTCAATGAGATGAAAGGCTTCGGCGGTGGAGAATTCCCGCTTGTCGCGGGACGGGCGCGCCGCGGCGCGAGCGGGCGTCGCCTTCCAGTCACACGCTTGCGTCATCTCCCACGTCACTTGCAGCGGTCGCGGCTGAAAGCTGGACACATTCAACGACAAACCGGATCCGGCCGCGGCCTGAGAGGAAGTCCTTTCCGCGGTGGCGCGGCTGCGATCGAGTGGAATCGACAGAGTAGGCATGCGGGAATCGTAGTTTTGCGTGCTTGCGGGCGCAGTGCGGCATCGCACGCGGTCGCGTGACAAATGTCACAATGCAGCGTAGAAATGCGTGTGATCTCCATCACGGAGCCCCGTGATTTCTGGCATAGGTCGCACTTTCACGCCATGCGAACCTACGGTTAACCAGTGAGTTTTCCGGATGCGGACGGAAGGACCGAACAGCATCCTGATTTCTGGACAGGGATATTTTTTGCTCTGTGATCGATCTTTAGCAACCAACTCTCTCAGGAGGAAGCAACGTGAAATCTTTTCGATTAGGCCTGGTGATTCTGCTGGCTTTGGGAGTTATCGCGATCTGCAGCTCTTCGGCAGTCGCACAAGACGCAGCGGCAACCTACAAGGCGAAGTGCGCCATGTGTCATGGCCCGGACGGCAAGGGCTCGGCCATGGGTACGAAGATGGGCGCCCATGATTTCACCTCTGACGAGGTGCAGAAACAAACCGACGCACAGCTGACCGAGATCATCAGCAAGGGCAAAGGCAAGATGCCAGCCTACGACGGCAAGCTGAAAGACACCGAGATCAAGGACCTGGTCGCCTACATTCGCGGTCTGGCCAAGAAGTAGCCGCAAAAGAAAGGCGGCCTCAATGCGGCCGCGCCAAAATCGTTCGGTTCTTAGGAATTGGCGGGTGAGAGCATGTCCACGCGAACAACACGGAGTATTTTTGCGTTTGGAATCGCTCTCGCCCTGTTCTTAACTGCCGGATCCGCTCACCCCGCTGCGAAGCCACCCCAGAGTCCCAGCACCCAGAGTCCCGGCAGCGATGACTGCCTGGCCTGCCACAGCGACAAGACTCTAACCGCAAAAATCGGCAGCCAGACCGTTTCCCGGTTCGTGGATGGCAAGAAATTTTCCTCTTCGGTGCACGGCGCGCTTCCCTGCACTTCGTGCCATGCCGATCTCGAGGGCAAAGACCTGCCTCACTCCGCGCCGCTGGCCCGCGTGCAATGCGGTACCTGCCACAGTGACGAGGAGAAACAGCATTCGCATTCGCTGCACGGCAAGGCTATCGCCCGCGGCGATACGCTGGCCCCTCACTGCGTGGATTGCCACGGCAATCATGACATCGTACCCGTCAAGGATCGAAACTCCGCCGTGGCACCTTTGAAGGTGCCTTTCGTCTGCGGAAAATGCCACCAGGAGGGCACGCCGGTCCAGCGCAACCGAGACATCGCCCAGCACGACATTCTTGCAAACTACTCCGAGAGCATTCACGGCGAAGCGCTTCTCAAGAAGGGGCTGGTGGTAGCGGCCAATTGCGTTTCCTGCCACACTTCCCACAACATCCTGCCGCATACCGACCCAAATTCTTCTATCAACCGCCGCAACATCGCGGCCACCTGCACCAAGTGCCATGCCGAGATCGAACAGGTGCACCGCAAGACCATCCGCGGCGAACTTTGGGAGAAAGAGGCGCACGTCCTGCCCGCCTGCGTGGACTGCCACCAGCCCCACAAGATCCGCAACGTTTATTACGAGCAGGGTATGGCGGACGCCGACTGCATGCGCTGCCATGCCAACGAGCGCCTGAAGGCCGCCAATGGCCGCAGCATGTTTGTGTCCGCAGAAGAGATAGCCGGTTCGCGCCATGCCCACCCGCGCACCCAGGCCGTCCCGGTTTCGTGCAGCCAGTGTCACTCCGAAGTCAATGTCTCACGCGTCCGTCCTTGCGAGACCATCACGCACCCGGTGGATTGCAGCAAGTGCCACGAAGACCAGGGCCAGCAGTTTCAGCGCAGCAAGCACGGCCAGCTCCTCGCCGCCAAAGATCCGAACGCACCAAGTTGCAGGGACTGCCACGGCACCCACCGCATTCTCGATAAGCGCGACCCCGAGTCAAAAACCTTCCCTACGAAAGTACCCGAGTTGTGCGGCAGTTGCCATCGCGAGGGCCGGAAAGCCGCTGTCCGTTATGTGGGAACGGAGCACGAGATCATTCCGCACTACAACGAGAGCATCCACGGCAAGGGCCTGCTCAGGAGCGGATTGACCGTCACTGCGACCTGCACCAATTGCCATACCGCTCATGGCGTGCTGCCGGCGTCTGATCCGCAATCTACGGTCAATCCGAAGAATTTGCCCGCCACCTGCGGGGCTTGCCATCATGGCATCGAGGAACAGTTTGAACAGAGCGTGCACTCCCGGCTGGTCACCAAAACTGACAAAGAACTTCCGGTGTGCAACGACTGCCACAGCGCTCACTCCATTACCCGAACCGACAACACCGGCTTCATGCTCGACATCATGAACAAGTGCGGCCGCTGCCACGCGGAAATTGCCAAGACCTACTTCGACACGTATCACGGCAAAGTGTCGCGTCTCGGCTACACCAAGACCGCGAAGTGCTACGACTGCCACGGAGCCCACGACATCCTGCGCGTGTCCGATCCCCGGTCGCATCTCAGCCGGGCGAATGTGGTCGCGACTTGCCAGAAGTGCCACGCCACCGCCACCCGCCGTTTTGCCGGCTATCTCACCCATGCCACGCACCACGATCCCAGGAAGTATCCATTTCTGTACTGGACGTTCTGGGGCATGACGACCCTGCTGGTCTCGACCTTCATGATCAGCGGCATGCACACGCTACTGTGGCTGCCGCGTGCCTTGCAGATGCGCCGCGAACTGAAGGCCGAGGAGGCACGAGCGGAAGAGCGTTTGAACGGTGGGGGCGTCGGAGAAACAACCGCCGGCGAGGAAGGCCATCATGGCGATTGATCTCGAGCCTCACACTCCGGAACTGCAGTCCCTGGCTCCGCCCGACCTTCGCGCGCCGGATCGCAAGCGGCCGGATCGTGAGTTTGTCCGCTTCACCCGCCTGCAGCGCACGCTGCACGCCTGCATGATCGTCAGCTTTCTCAGCCTGGCCACGACCGGTCTGACTCTGAAGTTCTCCTACACCCGATGGGCCGCCATGGTCTCGCGCTTTCTGGGTGGATTCCAGGTCGCCGGCTTCATACATCGCACGGCCGCCATCCTGATGTTCGGAGTCTTCGTCGCTCACCTGTACAGCCTTTTCAAAATGAAGAAGCGGGAGCACAAATCGTGGCGGGCTTTTCTGCTTGGTCCAGACACCATGCTGCCCACGCCCCAGGATCTGCGCCAGGTCATCGCCACCATGAAGTGGTTCCTCGGCATGGGCCCGCGCCCCCAGTACGGGCGCTGGACGTACTGGGAGAAATTTGATTACTTCGCGGTGTTTTGGGGAATTGCAGTCATCGGCTTTACCGGTCTCACGCTGTGGTTCCCGATTTTCTTCACGCGCTTCTTGCCGGGGCAGTTCCTTAATATCGCCACCGTCATCCACAGCGACGAGGCGTTGCTCGCTACCGGCTTCATCTTTACCGTGCATTTCTTCAACACGCACCTGCGGCCGGAGAAGTTTCCCATGGACACGGTCATCTTCACCGGCCACATGCCGCTGGCGGAGTTGAAGCGTGACAAGCCTCTGGAATATGAAGCGCTGGTGGCCAGCGGCCAACTCAAAGCGCGGATGGAAGAACCGCAACCGGAGATCGTGGTGCACACCATCCGTGTGTTTGCCTGGATCGCGCTCAGCATCGGCTTCAGCATCGTGATTTGGATCATTTACGCGATGCTGTTTGCCTACAAGTAATACCGCAAGCAGCAACTAATGATGGCAGCAAAACAGTCGCGATGGCTGATCTGGCTGGGGTTCCTCGTGGCCTTTGGCGGCTGGGGCGCCAGGCCGCTCCATGCCTCCGGTCAGGCCTCCGATCAGGACTGCCTGGCCTGCCACGGCGAAGCCGGAATGAAGTCGGAGTCAGGCCGCAGCCTGCATGTAGACGCAGCCAAATTCAAAGGCAGCATGCACAGCGCCCTGAGCTGCACCGACTGCCACGTGGGAGTGAAAGAGTATCCCCACCCCAAGGGCATGCGGCTCCCCAAGTGCTCGACTTGCCACGAAGAACCCGTCAGTCAATTGCCGGCAAGCGTTCATTCCGTTCTGGGCAAGGACGCGTGCGCCAGTTGCCACGGCCAGGTCCATGAAGTCCAGGCCGCGGGGAAACTCGTGCCGCAGCAATGCGCGACCTGTCATGACGACGCCGTTCACGGTTATCAGCTCGGCGTTCATGCGGTCGCCCGCAAGGACGGCGATGGACAGGCTCCTACCTGCCTGGCCTGCCACGGCGGCCCGCACCAGATTTTGCCCGCCAGCGATCCCAACTCGCCGGTGAGTCACGTTCACATTCCCGCCACTTGCGCCAAGTGCCATGCTCAAAAATTCGTCATGGAGCATACGGGAGTCAGCACGCAACCTTACTATTCCTACGAGGAAAGCGTGCACGGTCGCGCCGTGAGCGCGGGATCCACTACCGCGGCAGTTTGCACCGACTGTCACGGCGTTCACGAAATCCGCGCCGCCCGCGACGATAACTCTTCCATTTTCAAGTTCAATGTTCCGTTGACCTGCGGGCACTGCCACGAAGCCATCTCGAGGGAATTCCAGCAGAGTATCCACGGGCAGGCCATCGCGCAGGGAAATTCCCAGGCGCCCGTGTGTACCGACTGCCACGGCATTCATTCCATCAAATCGCACCTCGATCCAAATTCTCCGGTGTCGGCGGCAAACGTGGGCCTGGTCACCTGCTCTCGGTGCCACGAGGGAGTGCGGCTCTCGCAGGAGTTTGGCGTGGAAGGCCGCCGTGAGTCCACGTACCTGGCCAGTTATCACGGGCTGGCGTCACGGGGCGGATCGCAAGTGGTCGCAAATTGCGCCAGTTGTCACGGAACTCACAGCATCTTTCCGTCCAACGATCCGCGCTCCACGATCAACCACGCCAATCTTGTGCGGACTTGCGGCCAGTGCCACCCCGGCGTCACGGAAAAGTTCACCTCCGCGAAGGTGCACGTGGACGCGCCGCTCTCGGCCGACATCGGCAGCAAGGCAGTGCGCTGGATTCGCAAATTCTATTTGAGCCTGATCTTCGTGGTCATCGGCGGCATGCTAGCCCACAATTTCATCATCTGGCGCGCCAAGGTCGTGGCGCGCCGCAGAGTTGAACACCAGTTTGTCGAGCGCATGCCGCTGCGTTTCCGCTGGCAACATGCCTCGCTGCTCACCAGCTTCATCGTGCTGGTGCTGACGGGCTTCGCGTTGAAGTACCCTGACTCATGGTTCGCCTCCATGCTCTCTCTGGGCGAGCACAAGCGGCATTTACTGCATCGCATCGCGGCCGTGGTTCTGATCGTCGTAAGCATCTATCACATGTTCGACTCAGTGCTGAGCCGCGAGGGCCGGAAGTTGATTCGCGATCTCTTCCCCACGCTGGACGATGTGCGCGGCGCGTGGCAGAATCTCAGCTATTATCTTGGCCTGACCACGCGCAAGCCCGAGTTTGCCCGCTTCAATTATGCTGAGAAGGCGGAATACTGGGCGCTGGTCTGGGGCATGATCGTCATGGCCGTCACCGGTGTGATGCTGTGGGCCAAGGTTCTGGTCGGCAACCATATGCCGCGCTGGTGGCTGGACGTCGCGACTGCCATTCACTTCTACGAAGCTGTGCTGGCAACTCTCGCGATCATAGTGTGGCACTTCTACCAGGTATTCCTCGATCCCGACGTTTACCCGATGAACTGGGCGTGGTGGGACGGAAAAATGACGCTGCACCACTACCGCGAAGAACATGGCCTCGACGCCAGCACCCTGAACGAAACCTCCCCCGCCGCCGGCAGTGAAGCGGAAGCCGGGGCGCAGCAAGAATCCGAGTCGTCCGAGGTCAAGCATGGACACTGAGAAAACTCCACCGCCCCCGGTGGAGCCCTGGCACCGCTCGCGCATGCTGTTGCGCAACCCGGTCAGCCTCGCAGGCATCGCGCTAAGCATCGTCGGTCTGGCCAATATTCTCCTTTTCGTCATCATTGACGCTATCGCGGTCAAGCCATCCCCTTACATCGGAATCCTCGCGTACATGGTCTCGCCTTCCTTCCTGATTCTCGGTCTGTTGGTCATGTTGGCCGGCATGCTGCTGGAGCACCGCAAGCACGTGGCCCCCTCGGCGTTTTATCCCCGCGTCGACCTCAACGATCCCACCCAGCGCAGCGCAGTCATTTCCTTCACCACCTTCCTGGTGGTGTTCGTTGTGGTCAGCACCGCCGGCAGCTACAAGGCCTACGAATTCACCGAATCGGTCTCATTCTGCGGCCAGTTGTGCCACACCGTGATGAGCCCGGAATACATCGCCTATCAACTCTCTCCCCATGCCCGCGTGGCCTGCGCCGATTGCCACGTCGGGCCGGGTGCAACCTGGTTTGTGAAGTCCAAGCTCTCCGGCAGCCGGCAGGTTTTCGCCACCGTGTTCAATACCTTCCCGCGGCCCATTCCCTCGCCCGTGCACAATTTGCGCCCCGCCCAGGAAACTTGCGAACAGTGCCACTGGCCGAAGAAGTTCTACGGCGGCCAACTGAAGGTCTTCTCGCACTTCGCCAACGACGAAAAGAACACGCTGCACCAGGTCCGCATGCTGATCAAGACCGGCGGCGGCGATCCCGCCACGGGCGCACCGGAAGGCATTCACTGGCACATGAATATCGGCAACAAGATCGAATACGCTGCCGCCGATGAGAAGCGGCAGATCATTCCCTACATCCGCGTCGAAGACACCCAGGGCCGCGTCACCGAGTACTACGCCAAGGATTCAACCCTCAGCAAAGATCAAATTGCTAAATCCGACAAGCACCACATGGACTGTGTCGACTGCCACAACCGTCCCACCCACATTTACATTCCGCCGGACCAATCGGTCGATCAGTCACTGCTGGCGCGCCGCACGGACGCTTCCCTGCCCTTCATCAAGCAGGAAGCGGTCACCGTGTTGACGGCCAGTTATAAAACCACCGACGAGGCCATGCACGCCATCGCCAGCGGCATCCAGGGTTTCTATGAGAGCAAGTATCCGGATGTGGCGAAGACGAAGCAACTGGAGATTCGCAATGCGGTGACCGAGTCTCAGGAAATTTTCCGCCGCACGACGTTCCCCGAAATGAAGCTGAACTGGCAGACTCACCCCAACAACCTGGGCCACTACTACTCCACCGGATGCTTCCGCTGCCACGACGGCCAGCACGTCAGCGCCGACGGCAAGGTCGTCAGCAAAGATTGCAATCAGTGCCACACCCTGATGTCTGAGACCGAAGGCACAGCCGTGGCCGCCGCCGTGCCCGCCTTCCAGCACCCGATCGATCTAGGAGATCTCACCCAGGTCAACTGCGCCGACTGTCATACCGGAGGGGTGGGACCGTAGTCGCCGTTTTAATCCGGAGCCGGTCGGAAGTTAAATCAAGAAGCCTTGTCATCCTGAGCGGCGTTTTTTGCCGCGAAGGACCTACGCAACTGGCCGGGGAGTACATAGGTCCTTCGTTTCGCTCAGGATGACAAGCACATGACGGAGGGGTTAACTTGTTCTCGGGACTAGCATGCCGAACAAATTCCCCGACTCCATGACGAAAGCCGTCCTCTGTGTACTCGCACTTTCTTTCTCTTCGCTCGTAGCCGCGCAGACCCCCAACGCCAAATCCTGGTCCGGCACGATCGTCTACAGCAGCTGCAACGCCGATGAAGCCTTCGCCGAGTCCCGCGAGTGTTTGAAAGCCGCCCCAGGCGCGAAGTTCGCGCTCTATGATGACACCAACCGCGTGATGTACGCCCTCGAACCGCAAGACCTTGCCGCCGGCCACCTGGGCGACAGCGCCACCGTCCGCGGAACCCTCGACGACGCCACCATCCACGCGACCTCGTTCGAGTTAATGTCGATCGGGCTCGCGGTTGGCCAGCGCGCTCCCGCTTTCTCGGCGCGCGACCAGTTTGGCCGAAGCCAGACTCTCGATACCCTGAAAGGATCGAAGGGAACCGTTCTGCTCTTTTTCCGTTCCGCCGACTGGTGACCGTTCTGCAAAGGGCAGCTGGTCCAGCTGCAAGCCGCTATGCCGCGATTCGAAAAGCAAGGGGTCAAGTTCGCCGCCATCAGCTACGACTCGGTCGAGATCCTAAACTTTTTCGCGGACCGCCGCAAAATCGAATACCCCCTGCTCGCCGATCCCGACTCCAAGATCATTCAGGCCTACGGCGTGCTCAACGCCGAAGCGACTGGGATGCAGAAGGGCTTTGCCCGCCCGGGATATTTCTTCATCGACCCCAGCGGCATCATTCGAGAAAAGTTCTTCGAACCGAAATACCGTGAGCGGCTGACGGGCAACAGCATCATTGCCAAACTCTTCCCGGAGTTGGGCCAGGAAGTCACCGACACGGTTGAGGCCGCGCATCTTCAACTCGCGCTCGAACAATCCGATCGCACCGGCGTCCCCGGCACTCGTATCACTGTGACCGCCGAAGTGCGGCTCCCTCCCGACGTGCACGTTTACGCCCCCGGCACCGAGGGTTATCGGCCAATCAAACTCGCGATTGACCCGATGCCAGAAATGGAACTCAAACCGGCAATCTACCCGGCGTCCAAAATCCTCTTTCTACCGGCGATCAACGAGCGCGTGCCCGTGTTCGAGGGCACATTCCGCATCAGCCAGGACGTGAGAGTCAGTTCCTCGTCCGAGTTCTGGGGCTCGCTCGGCACCGACGGCAGACTTTTCACCATTGCGGGCAAGCTGGAGTATCAGGCCTGCGACAAAACCAAGTGCTTCGTTCCGGCAACGATCCCGGTCAAATGGCAACTGCAAGTATTTCCCCTGGATCGGATGCGAGCCCCGCTGGACATCCGCCACAAGTAGGCACGAAATCCGCAACCCCGTGTTCCATCAGCGGTTATGAGTAAGTCGGGAAGCAGCCCTAATTCCCTTTCCGGCCAGATTGTGATCCCAATCACACCCCCCTGTGAACCTGCGTCCCGACATCCACACCCCCTATCCTGCATCCTTGATTCATCGCAGCGGTCACGCCCGTGGCTGCCGCCGATATTTTGGGAAAAGGGGATGTCATGAAGCGCAAAGTTAAGACCATGGACGCCAACGAGGCGGTGGCGAACGTTGCCTACCGGGTCAGCGAAGTAATCGCCATTTACCCCATCACTCCGTCGTCGACGATGGGGGAGTGGGCGGACCAGTGGTCGTCGGAGGGCGTGCCCAACGCCTGGGGCAGCGTGCCCCATGTCGTTGAAATGCAAAGCGAAGGCGGAGCGGCGGGCGCGGTTCACGGCGCCCTGCAGACCGGATCGCTGTCCACCACCTTCACTGCGTCCCAGGGATTGCTGCTCATGATCCCCAACATGAACAAGATTGCCGGCGAGCTGACCCCGACCGCGTTCCACGTTTCCGCCCGCACTCTGGCCACGCACGCGCTCTCGATTTTTGGCGACCACTCCGACGTGATGGCCTGCCGCATGACGGGATGGGCCATGCTCTGCTCCAACTCGGTGCAGGAGGCCATGGACCTCGCCCTGATCGCCCACGCCGCGTCGCTCGAGACGCGCATTCCCTTCCTGCATTTCTTCGACGGCTTCCGCACCTCGCACGAAGTCAACAAGATCGAAATGCTCAACGAAGACGACATTCGGGCGCTCATCAACATGGACCGCGTTATCGAGCACCGCCAGCGCGCGCTCTCGCCGGATCATCCCGTGCTGCGCGGGACGGCGCAGAATCCCGACGTTTTCTTCCAGATTCGCGAGACGGCCAACTCAAACTACGATGCCTGCCCCGCCAAAGTGCAGGCCACGATGGACAAGTTCGCCGAAGTCGTAGGCCGCTCTTACCACCTCTTCGACTATGTCGGCGCACCCGACGCGGAGAGAGTGATCGTGATGATGGGCTCCGGCGCCGAAGCCGCGCATGAGACCGTCGAATACCTGAACGCCCGCGGAGAAAAAGTCGGCCTGCTGAAAGTGCGGTTGTACCGGCCCTTCTGCGTGAAGTCGTTTCTGGCAGCTCTGCCCGCAAGCGTGAAGCAAATTGCGGTTCTCGATCGCACCAAAGAATCCGGCGCAATCGGCGACCCCCTCTACCTCGATGTGGTCAACGCAATTCACGAAGGCGCTCGTGTAGCCCCGGACGCATTCGTCCGGGGGGACGCTCGCGCTGCTCGCGGGACGGACGAAAGCGTCCGCCGCTACGTGATTGTCGGCGGCCGCTACGGCTTGTCCTCCAAGGAATTCACGCCCGCGATGGTCAAGGCGGTTTACGACAACCTGAAGAAAGACGCCCCCAAAAACCATTTCACCGTCGGCATCAACGACGACGTCACCCACACGAGCCTCGACTACGACGCCGCGTTCTCCACCGAACCCGACAGCGTGATTCGCGCCCTGTTCTACGGCCTCGGCGCAGACGGCACGGTCGGCGCCAACAAGAACTCCATCAAGATCATCGGCGAGAACACCGACAACTACTCGCAAGGATATTTCGTCTACGACTCCAAGAAGTCCGGCGCCATGACCGTCTCGCACCTGCGATTTGGCCCGCGGCCTATCCACTCCAGCTACCTGGTCTCGAAAGCGAATTTCGTCGCCTGCCACCAGTGGATATTCCTCGAGCGCTACGACATGCTCAGCGCGCTGGTCGAGGGCGGAGTCTTCCTGGTCAACAGTCCGTTCGGAAAAGATGAAGTCTGGGATCACCTGCCCCGCGAAGTGCAGCAGCAACTCATCGCCAAGAAAGCGAAGTTCTTCGCCATCGACGCCTACAAGGTCGCGCGCGCCGCCGGCATGGGCTCGCGCATGAACGTCATCATGCAGGTCTGCTTCTTTGCCATCTCGAAAGTTCTGCCCGGCGACGAAGCCATCGAAGCCATTCGCCAGTCCATCCGCGACACCTACGGACGCAAGGGCGAAGAAGTCGTGCGCAAGAACATGCTGGCGGTCGATGAAACCCTGGCGCACCTGTTCGAAGTAAAAATTCCCGGCAGTGTGACCAGCAAGATCGAACTCCCGCCGGTGTTCCCCGGAGCACCCAAGTTCGAGCGCGAAGTCCTGGGCACAATCTACGCCGGACGCGGCGACGAGCTTCCAGTCAGCGCGTTCTCCTGCGACGGCACTTTCCCCACCGCTACCGCGCAATGGGAGAAGCGCAACCTGGCCCTCGAAATTCCCGCCTGGGATACGAAGATCTGCATCCAGTGCGGCAAGTGCGCGATGGTTTGCCCGCACGCCGTAATTCGAATCAAAGTCTACGACAGCAAAGACCTGGCCAACGCCCCCGCGACCTTCAAGTCCTGCGACACCCGCGACAAGGAATGGGCCGGAATGAAATACACGATCCAGGTCGCTCCCGAAGACTGCACCGGATGCGGCGTCTGCGTCGACGTTTGCCCGGTCAAGAATAAGAGCGAGGCGCGGCTGAAGGCCATCAACATGGTGCCCCAGCCTCCGCTGCGCGCGCCCGAAAGCGAGAACTGGGAATTCTTCCTCAAGATTCCAGAACTCGACCGCCGCAAAATCAAAGTCGGAACCATCCGCCAGCAGCAGGTGCAGGAGCCTCTGTTCGAGTTCTCCGGCGCATGCTCCGGCTGCGGTGAGACTCCTTACATCAAACTTGTTTCCCAGCTCTTCGGCGACCGCGCGATTGTGGCCAACGCCACCGGATGCTCGTCGATCTACGGCGGCAACCTGCCAACCACGCCCTGGGCCAAGAACTCTGCCGGCCGCGGCCCAGCCTGGTCGAACTCTCTGTTCGAAGACAACGCCGAATTCGGCCTCGGCTTCCGCGTCTCCATCGACAAGCAGACCGAGTTTGCCCAAGAACTGCTGCGCCGCGTCGCAGCAACGGTTGGAGACGATCTGGTCTCAGCCATCCTCAACGCGAAACAAAAAGACGAAGCCGATATTTACGAACAGCGGCAGCGCGTCGACATCCTGAAAGAAAAACTCCACAACCTCAACTCTCCCGAAGCCAGGCAACTGCTCTCCGTGGCCGACATGCTGGTCAAGAAGAGTGTGTGGATCGTCGGCGGCGACGGCTGGGCCTATGACATCGGCTACGGCGGCCTCGACCACGTGCTGGCCAGCGGGCGCAATGTGAACCTGCTGGTCCTCGACACCGAGGTCTACTCCAACACCGGCGGGCAGGCGTCGAAGTCCACCCCGCGCGGAGCGGTCGCGAAGTTTGCCGCGGGCGGAAAGCCCGGCCCCAAGAAAGATCTCGGACTGATGGCCATGACGTACGGCAACGTCTACGTCGCCAGCGTCGCCATGGGCGCGAAAGATGAGCACACGCTGAAGGCGTTCCTGGAAGCCGAAGCCTACGACGGGCCGAGCATCATCATCGCGTATTCGGCCTGCATCGCTCACGGCATCGACATGACGACGTCGATGACCGATCAGAAGGTCGCAGTCGAGTCGGGCCAGTGGCTGCTCTATCGCTATAACCCCGAGCGCGAGGCCGCGGGCGAGAATCCGCTGACCCTCGATTCGCGCGCTCCGACTCGCAAGGTGCAGGAATACCTG
>Ga0075017_100000971_pt1 | contig 17098 bp, 17 predicted proteins | sample AleBraG_ABR_2012_FD_71475 | JGI IMG/M metagenome (GOLD analysis project Ga0075017, IMG submission 71475) | Freshwater sediment microbial communities in response to fracking from Pennsylvania, USA - Alex Branch Run_MetaG_ABR_2012 | ecosystem: Environmental > Aquatic > Freshwater > Creek >... | reverse complement strand
TCGATGTACAGCGTGCTGCTCACGGTTCGCGCTCCTCAGTGATCTCAGTGGTCTCGGCGGTCTCGAATGACGGGTGGCTCAGGGCCCTGCGTGGGGTTCAGGATCGCGAGGGAGGCCGAGCAGCCGCTCCCCGATCACGTTGCGCTGCACCTCAGAGGTGCCCCCAGCGATGGTGAGGCAGAGCGTGTGGAGCATCTGACGGGCGAAGCTGGCAGCCGGGCCCTCCTGGGCGGCGACCCCGGCCGCTCCGAGCAGCTCGAGGCCGAGATCGGCGGTCCGCTGGTCTTGCTCGGCACCCAAGAGCTTGGCCAAGGAGGCCTCAGGGCCGGGTTCGAGGCCGAAGACGCTGCGCAGCACCGAGCGCTGCCGCATGAGCGAGAGCGATTGGGCGTCGACCAGCAGCCGACCGATGACCTCCAAGCTGACGGCATCGGCACCCTGCTGGCCCACCAGCTCCAAGACCGCCTCGAGGGAGTCGCCAAATGCGCTCGAGCTGGCCAGGGCCACGCGCTCGTTGGCCAGGGTGGTGCGCGCCAGGCGCCATCCGTCATTGACGGCTCCGACCACGCAGTCGTCAGGGATGAAGACCTGGTCCAAGAAGACCTCGTTGAACAGCGCCTCGCCGGTGATCTCGCGCAGCGGCCTGATGTCGACGCCGTCGGCCGCCATGTCCAAGATGAAGTAGGTGATGCCGTGGTGCTTGCCGGCCGTGGCGTCGCTTCGCGCCAGCAAGATGCCGTAGGTGGCCCAGCGTGCTGCCGACGTCCAGACCTTCTGTCCATCGATCTGCCAGCCACCATCGACCTTGGTCGCCTTGGTCGACAGCGATGCCAGGTCGCTGCCCGCACCGGGCTCACTGAAGAGCTGGCACCAGACGATCTTGCCCTGGAGCGACGGCATGACGAAGCGCTCCTGCTGCTCGGCGGTGCCGTGCGCGATCAGCGTCGGCAGCGCCCAGGCGGTGACGTGGGCCGGTGGCCGGCGGACCCCGTGGTCGGTGAGGAGCTCGTCGATGACCAGCTGCTCGACCGCGCCGGCAGCCCGGCCATAGGGACGGGGCCAGTGGGGGAAGAGCAGGCCTGCTTCGCCGAGACGGACAGCGTGCTCCCCGGCCGGAGCCTCGGCGATCTCGGCGATCAGTGGCTCGAGCTGGGCGCGGTGCTCGAGTGCCTCTGCCGGAAGGTCGATGCCGAGCTGCCGCCTCGTCCCGGCGACGGCAGCCGACGCCACCGCGCTGCGAGCAGCGGCGAGAGGGCCGAGGAGGCCCCGCAGGGTGGCGGCCCGCCGGAGATAGAGGTGCGCATCGTGCTCCCAGGTGAATCCCATGCCGCCCAGGATCTGGATCGCATCCTTCGCCGCGCTGACGCCGCCGCCCAGCGTCAAGGCGGCGGCGACCTCGGCACAGAGGGCCGCCACCTCGATCGAAGCGGCATCGTCATCCTTAACGTGGTCGAGCGCGATCGCCGCGTCCCAGGTGGCGGCGGTCATCTGCTCGACCGACACCAGCAGATCGGCCAGGCGGTGCTTGACGGCCTGGAACTGCCCGATGGGTCGTCCGAACTGCACTCGATCCTTGGCGTGGTCGCGTGCGATCTCGAGACAGGCGCGCGCTCCCCCGGTGATCTCGGCGGCCGCGAGGGTCACCGCGATGGCACGAGCCAGGCCGATGTCGATGCCGTCGAGGAGCATCTCGGCTGGAACGCGCACGTGATCGACCCGGAGCGCCGAGACGCGCCGAGCCTTGTCCAGGCTGGGGGCCTCGGAGATCTCGACGCCGGGCAGCGAGGTCTCGAGGACCACCAGGCGGATGCTCCCGTCGATCGTGGCCGGCAGCACGAGCAGCTCGGCGCTGGCGTTCAGCAGCGCCGGCAGCTGGCCGTCCATCTCGAGCTCGCCCTCGTCAGTCCAGCGAGCCGAGAGGGTCTCGATCACTGCACCGAGCATCGCCACGCTTGCGGTCGAGGTCCCGGCCAGCAGCGGAGGGATCAGAGATTTGGCGGTCGCCTCCGAGGCTCCGCGCCCGAGCCAGGCCAGCGCGATCGAGCTCGTCAGGTAGCCACCCGGTGCCAGGACCCGACCGAGCTCTTCGAGCACCAGGGCGACATCGAGGAGCCCTGCCCCTTCACCGCCTAGCTCTTCTGTGACATTGATGCCGAGCAGTCCCATGGCGGCCAGCTCGCCCAGCACGGAGTCGCTGGGCTCAGCGTCGAGGTCGAGAGCGTCGCGAGCACGTCCCCGAAGCTGCTCCTCAGCGAACTTGGCGATCGTCCGCTGGAGCTCGACGTGATCCTCGCTGACGCCGATCGGCATGGTTGCTCCTGATAGGTAGAACGCGTTCTAGGGATTCTCGCGCAGGCTCCAGCGCTGCGGCGAGCTGGCGCAGAGCCTGTCAGGCGCGGTGGATCACGTTGAAGGTGGAGGTGACCACCGGCTCCCCTGTTGCTTCGTCAGCCCAGACGGTCTTGGTCACGACGAAGGTCATCGTCGTGCCCTTCGAGTCCTTCGCGTAGGCATCGACGATGGTCCCGGTGCCACTGAGTCGATCGCCCACCCTCACGGGTCGGTGGTAGTGGAAGGACTGCTCACCGTGCAGGATCAGGCCACCGTTGGCCATCAGCGGCGCCAGGGCGGCCATCACGCCAGGCCCCTCGGCCGCGCCCAGTGGCTGCAGCTCGTCGAAGCGGCCCCAGCTCTCCATGACGAAGGGAAAGGTCGGCGGCGCGGGGATGGCCTCGAAGCCGGCCTCGGCAGCCGCCGCGGGCGAGCGATAGACGTCGTCGTCGTCGAAGACAGCCTCGGCGAAGAAGGCCACCGGCCCCCTCTCGATGACGACCGTGGCCACCGATGTCGTCGTTCCGATCAGCGCCTCGAGCATGCTGTCCTTAGTCATCGACCCTCCGGTCCTCTTCTCGTCGCGGCCCGCCGCTCTCGCCATGAGCCTGATCGCGGCCACGGTACTCACCTCTCGGGCCCGCCCGCCTGCTCAGCCTTCGAGGGCGCCGATCTCGGCCAGGCGATCAGCGAGAGAGCGGAAGGCACGTCCGCGATGGCTGATTGCGTGCTTCTCGGCGGCTGACATCTCTGCGAAGGTTCTCCCGTCACCCTCGTCAGGCACGAAGATCGCGTCGTAGCCGAAGCCGCCGCTTCCTCGAGGATCCGGGCAGATCATGCCGGCCACCTCGCCGCTGGCGAAGAGCTCGGTGCCGTCTGGGAAGGACGCGTAGGCCACCGTCACGAAGCGGGCCCGCCGATCCTCCTCGTCGGCTCCGTCCAATGCTGCGATCAGCTTGGCGACGTTGTCTGAGTAGCTCGCCGACTCACCTGCGAAGCGGGCTGAGTGCACTCCGGGTGCACCGGCGAGTCCGTCGACCTCGAGGCCCGTGTCATCAGCCAAGCTCAGCTCGCCGGTGGCTTCGCTCAGGGCCAGGGCCTTGAGGCGAGCGTTGTCGAGGAGGGTCTCGCCGGTCTCATCGATCTGGCCCACCGCCGCCGGCCGCTCGAGCATCTCGACGTCTCCCCTCGACCCCAGGATCGCAACGATCTCGGCGGCCTTGTCGGGGTTCGCCGTCGCCACCACGCAGCGAAGGGTCATCGTGCCCGAGGAGCCGGTGCCGTCTCAAGCAGCGCTCGCTGCATCTCGAGGATCTGACGGATCCCTCCCTCGGCCAGGTCGAGCAGCGAATCGAGCTCTGAGCGGCTGAAGGCCACCTGCTCGGCGGTGCCCTGGACCTCGACGAAGCGACCCGACCCTGTCATGACCACGTTCATGTCCACCTCGGCGGACGAGTCTTCGATGTAGGGGAGGTCGAGCATGGGGGCGCCGTCGACGATCCCGACGCTGATCGCGGCCACAGCATCGGTCAAGGGCTGCGAGGAGAGCTCGCCTTCGGCAATCAGCCGGCTGCAGGCGTCATGAAGCGCGACGTAGGCGCCGCAGATCGATGCCGTTCGCGTCCCGCCATCGGCCTGGAGCACGTCGCAGTCCACCGTGATCTGGCGCTCACCGAGGGCGACGAGGTCGCAGACGGTTCGCAGGCTCCGAGCGATGAGGCGCTGGATCTCCTGCGTGCGACCGGACTGCTTGCCCTTCGCTGCCTCTCGACTGGCGCGCTCAGGTGTCGAACCGGGGAGCATCGAGTATTCGGCGGTCACCCATCCCTTGCCCGAGCCTCGCATCCAGGGCGGGACGCGCTCCTCGATCGACGCGGTGCACAGGACCCTGGTCCGACCCATCGAGACGAGCACGGAACCAGGAGCGAAGACCGTGAAGTCGCGCTCGAAGCTCACCGGTCGAAGCTCATCGGTCTTCCGGCCATCGCTCCGCAGCGTCCTCGGGTCGACCTCGCTCATCTTGTCCTCCTCAGATCGGTGGCAGCAGTCGGCGCCGCCGGAGGAGACACTAGAAGTAGATGACCTGCTTGGCCCGTTCGACCACCACATCGATGTCGTCGGTCCATGCACCGGTCGAGAGATACTTCCAGCCGTCATCGCAGGCGATGGTCACGATCGTGGCCGTCTCGCCATCTGGGATCTGCTCAGCGCAACGGATCGCACCGGCCATGATCGCGCCCGACGAGATGCCGACAAAGAGTCCCAGCTCGGTCATCCGACGGGTCCACTCGATCGATTCGCGGGGCCGAACCACGGTCTTGCGATCCAAGATCTCGGCCCCACCGAGCTCGGAGAAGATCGGCGGGATGTAGCCGTCGTCGAGGTTGCGCAGGCCGTCGACCATCTCGCCCGTCGGCGGCTCGATCGCCCAGACCTTGATCGCTGGGTTCTGCTCCTTCAAGAAGCGCCCCACGCCGAGGAGCGTCCCCGAGGTGCCCAGGCCCGCCACGAAGTGCGTGATCTCGGGGCAGTCGGCGTAGATCTCGGGGCCGGTGTGCCGGTAGTGGGCTGCCGGGTTCGCCGGGTTCGCATACTGATAGAGGAAGACCCAATCGGGGTTCGCCGCTGCCAGAGAGCGGGCCAGCTTGACTGCGCCGTTCGACCCCTCTGATCCCGGCGACTCGATGATCTCGGCGCCGAAGACCTCGAGCAGCTGTCGGCGCTCGATCGAGACGTTCGTCGGAAGGACCACCTTGAGCTGGTAGCCCTTGAGGCGACAGACCATCGCCATAGCGATGCCGGTGTTCCCGCTCGAGGGCTCGATCAGGGTCTGATCCGGCTTGCCCGGCACCAGGATCCCGTCGGCCTCTGCGGTCTCGATGAGGCTCAGGGCCACCCGGTCCTTGACGGAACCGGCAGGGTTCCGTCCCTCGAGCTTGACCCAGATGGCGACGTCGGGATTGGGGCTGAGCGCCGAGGCGTCGACCATCGGCGTCGAGCCGATGAGATCGAGCACCGAGGCGACGCGGGTCACCTCCGGCTCAGGACGCGCCGCCGGCGACGGCCGGCAGGATCGAGACCTCGTCGCCATCCTTGACCGCAGTGTCGAGCTTCTCCAGGTAGCGGACATCGTCATCGTTGACGTAGATGTTGACGAACTTGTTCATCGTCCCATCCTCGGCGATGACTTGGCCAGTGAGCCCCGGATGCTCGGCGACCATCGCGGCGAGGACGTCGCCGATGGTCGAGCCACTGAGCTCGAGGACCGCATGGCCGCCGGCGTGAGGGCGTAGCACGGTGGGAAGTCGGACGGCGACGGGCATCGAGGGGATCCTCCTTGGAGGCCGGTGGCTGCCGGCGACGGATTCCTGACTTATCTAGTCACATATTACTGGCCGGGGCTGCGGGCCGTGCGCCACCGGCGCCGCCTGGCTCCCTGTCGGCTCAGCTGACCCGGGCTGCGGCGGCCATCGCCGAGCCGCAGAAGCGCCCGAACATCGTCGAGTCACCGATCGAAAGGCCCGAGGCGTAGCCAAAGGAGCAGATCCCCGAGGTCGTCCGCCCGGCTGCATAGAGGCCCGGGATGATGTCGCCCTCGAGGTCCAGCACCTCACCGGACACCGTCGTGTCGAGACCACCCAAGGTGAACGGCGCGTAGGGCGCCGCACCAACACGCAGATCGAAGGCGCCAAGTGGCGGGACGAGCGGGCGGACGAGTGCCGACGACTTGTGGAAGACGGGGTCCACGTGCGAGACGGCATGGCGGTTGTAGAGCCCGACGGTCGCCTCCAGCGAACCTGCCGGCAGGCCCATCTCGCTCTCGAGCTCGTCGATCGTCTCGGCCACCCAAGTCGCTCCCAGCCCCATCCAGTTGGGCTCATAGACCGCCTCATCGACGATGAGAAAACAGGTCCCGGAATGCTCGTAGAGGGCGGCCTGACCGACGCGACCCATGTAGGTGTCCTCGTTGATGAAGCGCTGGCCGTGCCCGTTGACGATGATCCCCTCGATCAATGTCCGAGGCGGGATGATCGGCAGGGAGACCTCACCGGCGTGCATGTTCTTGACCCGTCCACCGACGGCCTGGGCCATCTCGATCCCCCGGCCGTCGTCGGCCTCGGTGCCGACCTTCCAGGTTCCCTTCAAGAGCGTCGGGGCATGGCGGCGGAGCATCTCGTCGTTCCAGATGAAGCCACCCGCGGTGAGCGCCACGCCCTTGCGAGCCTTGACCATGAGCGTCGTGCCGTAGCGCTGCGCTGCCACCCCGACCACCTGGCCGCGGTCGACGATGAGGCGCTCGGCGCGAGTGTCGTAGGAAACCCTGACTCCCGCAGCCAATGCCGACTCGGACAAGAGCTGCATGAGGAGCCAGCCGGTGGATCGCTTGGTCTTGGCCAGATGGCCTCGAGGAGCGGGGGTGGCGATCTCGTTGAAGGGCCATGCGTCCTCCCCACCAGACCAGACCAGTCCCTCGGTGCCGACCGGTGCCATCTGGGTCTCGATGCAGAGCCGGGCGTCGTATTCGACGCCTCGGGCTTCGAGCCAGTCGAAGTGGCCGAGGCTGCCCTCGGCGTAGGCGAGGACCTTCGCTTCATCTGGCTCAGGACCACAGGCGGCCATGAGATAGCGCGTCATGTTCTCGACGGAGTCAGGGAAGCCGCAGGCGGTCTGCACCGGGGTGCCGCCGCCGAGGTAGACGATCCCTTCGGCCAGCGCGGCGGCGCCCCCGGCACCTGACGCCCGCTCGAGGGCGACGACCTCTGCTCCTGCCTCGCAGGCGGCGTGGGCGACGCAGGTGCCGGCCGCACCGAAGCCAACAACGACGACGTCGGTCTCGATGTCGAAGGCTGGGACCTCAGAGAGCTCGAGGGGGAGCAGCGTGTCGTAGCGGGTCATCAATCTCGATCTTCAATGCGTCCGGCGGCCGGCTAGGCGTCGGTCTTCGGCGGTCGGAAGAAGATCGCCAGCTGCAGCAGCGCCCCTCCGATGCCGACCCCTGCGGCGATCGCCAGCCCGACCCACGGGCGCGGCGTCCAGATCTTTGCGACATGGTCGACCGAGAAGCGGCCAGCACCGAGACCACCCAGCGCGATGGCGGTCAGTGCCACGACGAGGTTGTACTCGATGCCTTGGCCCGCGTTGAAGTTGAAGAAGCCGTTCTTGAGGTGCACGGTGACGATGGCGACAACCATGAGGGCCACCAGCCCGGCGCAGGCCAGTGGGGTGAGCAGACCGACGATCAGCAAGATGCCGGTGCCGACCTCGGTGACGGCCGCAGCGATTGCATTGATGCGACCAGGCTTCATGCCGATCGATTCGAACCATCCGGCTGTGCCGGGGATCTTGCCACCGCCGAAGAACTTGTTGGCGCCGTGGGCCAGGATCATCCCGCCGAGCGTCACGCGCAAGATGAGCACGCAGATGCTCCAGGTCGTGGACAGGTGAGTGGTGGTGGCAGTCATGGCATCTCCCGATGGGGATCGATCGGATCTCCTCGCGAGGCTACCGGTCGGACCTCGTCGACGGCGGCCTTCGCGCTGCGCTCAGCTCAGGAGCACCTGCTCCTCATCGATCTCGCCATCGATGATCCGATAGCTGCGGATGGCTGCACTGTCGTCACGCAGCGACACGATCATGTAGTGCCATCCCGGATCTGGAGCCTGTGCAACATCGGTCGGCGATGGGAAGGCATCGGTGTGGGTGTGGCTGTGGACCACACCGATGATCTGCGCGCCTCGGGACTCTGCGTCCCGGTCGGCCTGGAGGTGCTGGCGGGGGTCGACGGTGTAGAGCGTGGCCGAGGCAGCGAGGTTGTCCGTCGGGTAGAGCTCGTCGACAACGGCCGGATCGGGATGCCCCCCGAGAAGGCCGCAGGCCTCGTCGGGCAGAGCCCGAAGGCAGTGAGCCACGATCTCGTCGGCGATGAACTGCGGCAGCTCGAGCACGTCGAGAAGGCTAGCGATGACGCGCCGGTAGCCTTGACGATGTGGCACAGGCCAAGCGCACCAAGGCGAAGCGGGATGCCGCCAAGGCCCAGCCCGCCGGCGACCGCACGGTGGCATCGAACCGCAAAGCCCGGCACGACTTCGACATCCTCGAATCGATGGAGTGCGGGATCGTGCTCCATGGCTCCGAGGTCAAGTCCTTGCGCGAAGGAAAGGCCCAGCTCGCCGACGCCTATGCCCGCGTCGATGACGGGGAGCTCTGGATGTTCGGACTCCACATCCCGCCGTGGAAGTTCTCCGGCGGCTTCGGCAGCCATGACCCGGACCGGAAGCGCAAGCTCCTCGTGCACCGACACCAAATCGACGAGCTGGTGGGCAAGACCCAGACCCAGCCTCTGACCCTGGTCCCCCTCAAGCTCTACTTCCATGAGGGAAAGGCCAAGGTCGAGCTGGGCCTGGCCAGAGGGCGCAAGCTCCACGACAAGCGCCGGGCGCTGATGGAGCGGGAGAACAAGCGAGAAGCCGAGCGCGCGATCCGAGACCACGCGCGCTACGGCTGAGCGACGCTCTCTTCGTGGGGAGAGACGAGGCTCAGCCCGATGGCCGAAACCACACTGAGCACGAAGGATCCAGCAGCCAGCCAGCCCAATCCCGGCCGCGCCCTGTCGCCGAGGACGATGAGTCCGACCACGGCTGGCGCAACGGTCTCAGTGGTGAAGAGCCACGCGGTGGTGATCGTCACCGATCCGCGTTGTAGCGCGGCAGCGAAGAAGGTGAGGCCAAGCGCGCCGAATGCCGCCATGGCCCAGAGCAGGGGGCTCAGCAGGCTGTGGATCGAGAGGTGCGAAGCCAAGGAGCGCGCGCAGAGTGCTGTGCCACCGAAGGCCAGGCCAGCGAGTCCGGCGAGCACGGACGCCGTAGTCGAAGATGTGAGGAGGCGGGGAGCGATGACACCGAAGAGAGCGATCAGCAGCACCGCGACCCACATGGCGAAGGCGAACTCCGCACCAACCGGATGCGGCCGCTCGGCCGCACCGGAGATGGCCAGACCCGCCAGACCCGCCACCAGCGCGGCCAGGAATCCCAGCTGACGAGCACTCGGATGCTGGCGTTGGAAGAGAGCGGCGAAGAGAACGACAAATCCGATCGAACCGGCAACGACGGCCTGGACCACGAAGATCGGCAGTCGGACAAGCGCAACGAGGGACAGCAGCCATCCGAGCGTGTCGAGACCCAGTCCGACCAGATAGGGACCCTGCGTCGCCACTCGGGCAAGCAAGCGGGGGTCGAGGCCCTGACCTGATTCGACCCGTCGCGCACCGATGCTCTGTAAGACCGAACCCAATCCGTATGCCACCGCGCAGCCAAGGGCGGCCAGGTAGGCGACGAGCACGCTGCGAGCCTAGGAGCAGCAGCTCTCAGGTCGACGATCCTCAGGCCAGCAAGGGCTTCGAGCTCTTCGACGATGAGAACGTCGTGGGCCAGATCGAGGATCGAGAGAGACCCGTCGAATTTGAACTGCCCGTCGTCTTGCGTCGGCATGAGCGCGTCGTTGCGATCTGAGGCAGGACAAGAGGAACCGGCCTCCCCGACGTCAGAATTCCGAGCACTCTCACGCGCTGCAGAGTCATAGTCAAAAGCGTCTCGTGATCGCTCAGGCCTCAGCCAACGCATCCAGCGTCATCCCAGTCATTGTTGAGAGCTCGTCGGCGCGGCGCGTCTTGAGATTGGGGCACCCGAGCATTGGTCACGTCATCACAAGGGGATCTGCCGCTGTTCCCGTGAGAGGTTCGAAGGGCTAGCCTTGAGCGTCTTCGCAGACTTCCTGCGATGTGGAAAAGACATGGGGGTGAAGGGTTTCGACGTCGGATGTCGATGTAGGAGAAGCGAGCCGTGGTCTCCGGAGCCACGTTAAAGAGCCGGAACCAAAAACAAACGCCGAGCCTCAGCTCGCGTTCGCTGCCTAGAGCAGCGACGTCCATCCGGTCTCAGTCCCACGGATCGGGAAATGGGCGCCATCTTGTGGGACTTACCTAGTGACTGTGCCTACCGGGCTCTAGGGACAACTCAGTAGCGCTACGGAACGGGATGGTCGCCGATCGACTCCCGCTCTCGACAACCTTCGATCGGCTGCGCTCGGAGAAGACCTACTGAGGTGCTGGCGGACGCGGGTTCGATTCCCGCCACCTCCACCATGCCCCCGATCTGCATTTGTGCAGGTCGGGGGCTTTCTTCTTCCAGGATCGGAGATGCAATCGGGCCTTCAGGACACACGGAGTTGGCCGAGGTTTGTCGAGAAATCGTCCGTCGCCTCTCGATATGGCACGCACTCCGTCCAGTTTCGGATGGCCAACGCAAGTCTCATGCCCTTGCAAGAGTCACGATCTGAATCACACCGGGTTTTCTTGGAGACTCTGCCCTGACCTCCAGGGTCTCATCGACCTTTGCGGCTTCGAGCCCCTTGCGGTGCTGGACCATTCCCGCAGCTGTCGGGATACTGGTCACATCCGTCAGCGAATCGACATCCCGGCGTCGACGCTCATCTTGAGACCGGTGATCGCCCGCGCCTGATCTGATGCCAGGAAGATCACCGCTGCAGAGATGTCGTCCATCTCGACCGTGGCCATGGGAAGCGAGTTCTCAAAGAGCGGCGCCGTCTGCGGCTGCCTGGCGATCGCATCGCCGAGACCAGAAAGCCCCGATGTCATTACCGTGGCGACCCCCGTCGGGTGGATCGTGTTGACCCGGACCGAGCTCTCTGCAAGCTCGAGAGCCAGTGACTCCATCAAGCCACTGAGACCCTGCTTGGAGGCGGAATAGGCGGCGAAGAAGGGAAGGCCTCGAAGTCCAGCGGCCGAGGAGACGAAGAGCAGCGACCCCCCTCCGGCGGCGAGGAGGTGTGGGATCGATGCGGTCGCCGTGCACCAGGCTCCCGTGAGATTCACGTCAAGGATCGACCGAAAGTCCGCGATCCGAAGCTCATCCCATCGGCTCACCGCACAGATGCCTGCGTTGGCGACCACCGTGTCCAGACGTCCGAGCTCGGCCACCGCGCGGCTGATGGCGTCGATCATCGCCGCCTCATCGCGGACGTCAGCGATGGTGCCGACACATCGGCGACCTGTGGCTTCGACCAACGAAACGGTCTCGGCCAGATCATCGGGATCCGGCATCGAATAGGAGACCGCAGGCTCAGGCCCACAGCGATCGAGAGCGATGACATCGGCGCCCTCCTCGGCCATCCGGACGCAGTGGTTGCGTCCCTGACCTCGGGCAGCGCCAGTGACGAGCACTACCTTCCCCTCAAGTCGCCCGGCGGCGTTCACGGCGACACCCTACTGAGGACGCTGGAGCGGAGCGCAGGCCCAATGGATCGACAAGTCGATCCTGAGAAGGGCTGGCCCGACGGGGGGCTTGCGCCTGCGTAGGTTTCGCCACATGCAATCGATCGCATGCGAGGGGGCCTTGCGACGGGTCGTTGCCGCTGCCACCGCCCTGTTCCTGCTGGCCACCGGCTTCGTGGCGCTCGCTCCGTACGCTGCCGCCGTGCCCCAACCGGGGATCCAGAAGATCAAGCACGTGATCATCATCATGCAGGAGAACAGGAGCTTCGATAACTACTTCGGTACCTATCCGGGCGCCAATGGGATCAGCTCTCGATCGATGATCTGCAACCCGGTTCCGAACCTGGGCTGCGTCTATCCATCCGTCGATCACCACGATGCTCAGGTTGGCGGCCCCCATGACAGCTTCGACTTCGTCAATGATTTGAACGGAGGGGCGATGAACGGCTTCGCCCTCTCGCAGGCCTACTCACTTTCCGCTGATTGCAAGCACAACAAGGTTCCCAGCTGCCTCAATCAGTCCCAGCCGCTCGACGCCATGACCTACCACAGCGCGTCTGACCTCCCCAACTACTTCGCTTACGCACAGCACTTCGTCCTTCAGGACGCCATGTTCGAATCTCTCCCCTCCTGGTCGCTGCCGAGCCACTTGGCCATCGTCTCCGGCTGGTCGGCATCGTGTGCCTCACTTCTCGATCCAAGCTCCTGCACCACAAACCTGCAGCCGTCGACCGGGTCGCACTCTTTCGACAACCCCGGCAACATCTATCCCTGGACAGATATCACCTACCTGCTCCACAGCCACGGAGTCTCGTGGAACTACTTCGTCCAATCCGGCAGCCAGCCCGACTGCGTCGATGCGGCCCTGCTGAGCTGTTCCACCGTGACGCAGAACTCCTCGACGCCAGGGATCTGGAACCCGCTCCCCGAGTTCCTCGACGTCTTCACCGACCACCAGCGCCGCAACATCCAGCCCCTGGACAGCTACTTCACCGACGCCGCGGCGGGAAGCTTGGCCTCGGTGACCTGGGTGACTCCGTCCAAGGCGAGCTCGGAGCACCCCTTCGCCAAGATCTCCGACGGGGTGGCGTACACGACCAAGCTGATCAACGCCGCGATGATGGGACCTGACTGGTCGTCGACGGCCATCTTCTTGACCTGGGATGACTGGGGCGGCTTCTACGATCACGTGGTCCCGCCAGTCATCGGTGGCGTCCAGGTCGGCTTTCGCGTTCCGGCACTCGTCATCAGCCCCTACGCCCGCTCGGGCCTCGTCGACCACACGACCTATACCTTCGACTCCTACCTCAAGTTCATCGAGGACGACTTCCTTGGTGGGGCACGTCTCGATCCGGCCACCGACGGTCGACCCGACTCGCGGCCTCTCACCTATGAAGCTCGTCGAGGCATCGGCGACCTGACCAATGCCTTCGATTTCAACCAGTCCCCCCTCGCACCGCTGCTGCTCAAGCCCCGAGCTTCCTCAACGCTGTCGAACTAGCCCGGGCATCGGCGGTCAGCGTTCGCCGTCAGCTCGAGCCGTCATCGAGCTCCGGGGAGAAACAGCGGTGATCGAGCCTCGGCCATTCGTGATCCAGCTTGGGCGAGCCAGATTGCGGCGCCAGCCCCATCGCTGGGGATCGGGTGCTCGGCTTCCATTCCACTGCTCTCCCAGGAGGCCTCGACATGGCGAGTTGTCGCAGAGCGCCAAGAACGAGGGCCCCCGACCAGACCGGGTTGCGGGCGGCCACCTCATCGCTGAGCCCAGTCGCCTCGGGCTGCACTCCCCGTGCTCCAGATCCACCCAGGCCTCGAGAGAGCCCCGACGGTCTCCAACGATCGAATCTGGATCGTCATAGCTCATGTCAGTCGTCTTCCGACCGTCTGCGGGCTGGGATCAGTCGGGCAGCCCGCTCACGAACCCGGTGAGAAGTTCATTGACATCCGCCGCTCGCTCTTGCTGGGTCCAGTGGCCGCAGCCCTCGAGCACCACTGCCTTGGTGAGCGAGGGCATCGACAGCTCTCTGAGCACGCCGATGGCGTCGCTCATCCCGGGCCAGTTGTAGACGACATCGCGGTCGCCGCCGATGTAGAGCGACGGAGGCAGCAGGGGCGCTCCCTTCCAGGGCGCCGTCATCTCCCAGTTGAGCATCGAGGTCCGATACCAGTTCAGCGGGCCTCGGAATCCAGAGTGCTCGAAATCGGCGACGTAGGCATCGAGGTCGGCCTCGGACAGCCAGGCCGGCAGCGGCACCCCCGACATGTCCGGGAGCATGTCGGCGCCGGTGACGCCATCGAGGAGCTCGACGCGCTCAGCGTCACCCGAGAGGTTCAGGAGCATGCTGCGCATCGAACTTCGAACATCAGCTTCCAGCAGCTCTTCGGCGACCCCTGGTACTTGGTAGTAGGCCTGATAGTTGTCCGGGCCGAGGAGCTCGGTCAGCGAGCTGAGGACGTCGGTCTCGCCTCGAGGGAGATATGGCACGCTCAGGAGAGCGACCCCGCGAACGAGGTCGGGTCGGAACAGCGCCACCGATGCAGCGACCGGGGAGCCCCAGTCATGGCCGGCGACGCAGAAGCGCTCTGCGCCGAGGGCAGCGGCCAGGCCGATGATGTCGCCCGCCAGCTGGAGCATCGAATAGCTCTCGATCCTCTCCGGGGCATCGCTCCGGCCGTAGCCGCGCTGGTTGGGCGCAACGGCGTGGTAGCCCGCGGCAGCAAGTGCGGCGAGCTGGTGGCGCCACGAGTGTGCGGTCTCGGGAAACCCGTGGCAAAGCAGCACGAGCGGACCATCACCGGCCTCGGCCACCTCGAGGCGGATTCCATTGGTCTCGACGAATCGATGGGTGATCTCCATGTGCACTCTCCCCGAGTCTCGCCGATGTGCAGCGCGGCTGCACTCGGACTTGTCACATCTCCTCAGCGCCGAGAGGCTGGCCGTCCCACCATGTCTGGCGATCTCATCGACACAAGCCTTGCTGCGTAGGAGCAGGTCTTGGTCGATCAGCAGCCGACCTTGCCACCTGAGTCTCGTTCCGAGACCGCGGTGCGGCGAACGTTCGTCTGGAACCAGTGCTGCTGAACGGCGTGACTCCCCTCCGCCGATCTCGTGTCCGGCATCGAGAAGGTGGGCCGCTATGTGGTGTCGCCGGTGCACGTCCGCTGCTCGGCGTCATCCGAGGAGCCCCCGCAGCAGGCGAACGATCGTCGCACCAAGGGTGATGGTGATCAAGAGGCCGACGAGTCCGAGAACAGTCGCAACCGCAAGGACGACGACGTCTTCAAGGATGATCGCCAGCGCCACCCCCACCGCGCCGAGTGCCGGAAAGGTGTCAAGACCCGAGAAGGGTGGCGCGAGCGCCGCACCCAGAGCGAAGAGCAGGACGATGAGGCCGATGAGGCTCACGAGCCATCGCTGGCCAAACAGCGTGGCCCCTCTCCGGTTCGAGTGGCGCTCGGCTCGCCGGATCCAGCGAATCATGAAGGGCACCGCCTTGCCTGTGGTCACAGGTCCAAGACCTCTGCTCGCCAAGCGCGCAGGGATCCACAACGTTGTTCGACCGATGATCATCTCGAATGCGACGAGCATGGTGATCAGCTCGAAGACGTGGGTGACGCCTCCCGTCGGCGCGGGGAGCGCCGGGACGAACATCAACACCAGGATCGTGACGGCGAAGGACTTCTCGGCCACAACGTCACCGAGAGCGCCTAGCGTCTTGGGCTCGTCGGAACCCAGCCAATCCTCGAGCTGCTGACTGAATGGCGCGTCGCGCTCGCTCACGGATCCGCCACGAGCGGAGGGGGCAGGACGATGGCCAGGACCCGTTGAGCGTGGGCAGCAGCGTCGTCGAGCCCGGCACCGGCGACAAGGCCCAGACGCGAGAGCATCGGCGCCGTGGCGAAGTGAAGGGCCCCGTAGCTGGTGATGATCTCCCAGACCTCCCCCGCATCAAGGACGACGTCAGCCCGCGTTGACCGGAGCCGCTGCCACAACTGTGAGAATGCGGCGAAGATTGGAGCCAGGTGGGTCCGGACCAGCCAATCGAGTCGCTCGGACGGGGCGTTCGCCTCGAGGTTGATGATGCGGTTGAGCTCGGGGTGCGCGGCCGAGAAGACCAGGAAGGCGAGGATGCTCGAACGCAGGCGCTCCTCGATTCCATCGCCGGGCCGCTCGAGCACATCGGTGATCTCCATGAGCTCGAAGAGCCAGCTCACGGTGACTCGCCAGAGCTGATCCTTGGTCTCGAAGTAGTAGTTGATCTGGGGTTGATGCGCTCCGGCTCGTTGAGCGATGCGCCTCGTCGACGCGCCATCGAAGCCATGGGCCGCGAACTCGATCGCCGCCGAGGCCAGGAGGTCGCCGGCAACGTCATCGGCCTGTCGTCGTCGTTTCGTCGGCCCTGCCGGGCTTGCACGTTCCACCGATGCAGACAGTAGTCTTGTTATCACTCGATAACAGGGGGTCCGATGTTCCGAATGCTCAACGTCTCTGGCCGTGCCGCACTTGAGGTCGACGACGGCTACTTCGACCTCGCCCGGATCTCGGGCGATGACTCGCTCGCCGATCCCTCAATGGCGATCGCACGCTTCGGCGAGCTTCACGCGCTCGCTGAGCGCTGCGTTGCGGGGAGCGCTGATGGCGTGGTCGATCCGAGGTCGCTCGCTGCTCCGTCGCCCTGTCCCAGGCAGGTCTTCGCTATCGGCCTCAACTACGCCGACCATGCGCAGGAGAGTGCGATGGCCCTCCCGCCGGCCCCGCTCACCTTCACCAAGTTCCCGAGCTCGCTCGCCGGCCCGAACGACCAGGTGCCACTCTCGGGAGAGATGGTCGATTGGGAGGTTGAGATCGTCGCGGTGATCGGACGCCGAGCTGCTCACGTAAGCGTCGAGGGAGCATGGGACGTCGTGGCCGGTCTCTCGCTGGGCCAGGACATCTCCGATCGTGCAGTCCAGCTCGCCGGTTCGCCGGCGCAGTTCTCCCTTGGGAAGAGCTTTGCCGGCTATGCGCCCTTCGGTCCCGCTCTCGTGTCGGTCGACTCCTTCGATGATCCCAACGACATCGGCCTGCGATGTGATGTCGCCGGTGAACGGATGCAAGAGGCCCGGACGAGTCAGATGATCTTCTCGATCCCCACCCTTGTGGCCTATCTGTCATCGATCTGCACTCTCGAGCCCGGAGACATCATCTTCACCGGAACGCCTTCGGGGGTCGGCATGGCCAGGGGCCGCTTCTTGGCCCCTGGTGAGCTGATCGAATCGACCGCCGAGGTGATCGGGTCGATTCGAAACGAGTGCGTTGCCGGCACCGGAGCGCTGGCACTGTGAGCCTCCACCGACTCTTGGGCATCACCTATGCGGTCCCTGATCCGGCGGCCCTCTGCGCGTTCTATGCCGAGATGGGCCTCGCCGGTGACGCCAGCTCCGGCTTCGTCGGCAGCGACGGCGGTGCCAGCGTCATCATCGAAGAGGGGCCCTTCC
>Ga0075017_100000970_pt1 | contig 17101 bp, 21 predicted proteins | sample AleBraG_ABR_2012_FD_71475 | JGI IMG/M metagenome (GOLD analysis project Ga0075017, IMG submission 71475) | Freshwater sediment microbial communities in response to fracking from Pennsylvania, USA - Alex Branch Run_MetaG_ABR_2012 | ecosystem: Environmental > Aquatic > Freshwater > Creek >... | reverse complement strand
ACATGGTCACCAAAAGTCCTCGCGGGCCGGTACCCTGGACTACGTTTACGTCGCGATCCTGCCCGATTCCGACCGCCGCCTGGGCCGCTGTTTGGCTGGAAGGTCCGGGAAGATCGCTGATGGTGGTGGGATTGCTGACGCGCAAATCGGTGAGCGCCTGCTTGAGCTGTCCGGGGAAGGAGAGTAGGGCGTCCATTCGCAATCCGTCCAATTCGCCACCGGTGACCTCGTATTCTCCCAGAACCGTCAGCGGCGTCTTGACCCAGCCGGTATGGCCGTTGTAGGTGCGAACGCTATCGCCCCGGTCCGGGGTGTCCTTGAATTCGATCAGGGTGGTGTGCTTATCGGGAGATTTTGCGTAGATATGCACCACGCCGCCGCCGCCAAAGCCGCCGAACCCAATACTGGTGCCGGTGGCGACGTAGCTGGTCAGACTCGCCAACTTCTTTTCACCGCCCACCGCCTGAATGTACTTGTCCAGAATCTGGGTTCCCGTTGGCTGTCCTTCCACTTGTGTCAGCACATCGTCCAGCTCTTGGGGCCCGGGACCGTACACGGTCTCCAGTGCCTCGGTCCGGGCGGGATGATCGCGGCCCCGGTGGCAGGTCCAGCACGTGACAAGCTGCCGGCCGGAGAAATTGTCTTTATTGATGGCTTCCACCATCCGTACCATCTTGCGCGCCATCACCTTGTTCGGCGTGTCGGCGGCCCAATTCACTTTGTCGGTTCCCGCTCCGGTATGGCACTCAGAGCAGTCAAACCCCACTCCCGCCGACATCAGGCCCATGGTCCCCATGAAATCGTCGACGGAGATTCCTTTCAGCGCCTGGATGTTCTTGAAGACATCTTCCGCCATCTGCGGCTTGGCGGGAGCCTGCGCCCGAGCTGGTGAATGCGCCACTCCAACCAGTGCTAAACCTACGATGGTCATCGCGGCGACTGAAGGAATCAGTCGCGTCCACCGGAACTTCATCTTGTGTACCTTCCTCAAATCAAATTAGTTTTGTAACACACACCAGTGGTCCGGCCACCAGCCGCAGCCGGCCCTGTTTTCAAACCGGGTTCACCGAGTCAGACCAGGGGGCCCAGCGCAGACAAGGGCGTCTGCCCCACTACTTCGGATCGTCCGGAGCGCCGGTGCCGGCGGATCCAAGAAACAACTTGGTGCCATCTTTGAGCGTGATGTTGCGGCCATTGGCCCGCAGCATGGAATGGTCGCGTGTCTGGTAGCCGTCGACCACAACCTCGGTCCCAATTTTCAGGCTGTCCTTCGTCACGCCGCGGCGCAGCAGTGAGTTCGGACTGCCGCCCTCTACCATCCAAACTTCCTTCTCGCCGGCCGCATTGGTTATTTCAACGTGCAGCCAGGAGTGGGGGTTGACCCATTCCACCTTGACCAGTTTGCCTTTCAAAAGGACCGGCCTGTTCGAATCGAATTCCGCTCCGAACGCGTGATGCGCTGCCACGGGAGGAGCAGCCAGGAACAAGGCCGCCGCCGTGCTGAAAACCGATACCCAAAGTTTCAATTTCATATAAGCTCTCACTTACCGGCTTTCGCCGCTGGTTCTCTATCCCTCTCGCGTGCGCCTCTCAAGATGTCGCCTAAAGCGTAGTTGGCTTCATGACAAGCGTATTCATAAATCAATCCGTTGGTTGCGTTCCAGGCCATTTCGCCGGTCCAAGGACGGGCCCAGGTGGCCGGATCGTCAATCGTGAATTTGTACAACAGCGTTTGCGGGCCAACGCGCGTGAAGCGCTCCACGACATGCAGATTCTCGGTTGAGCCACGGAAACGGGTTTTATTTGTGAAGTTGGTGGTGTCCACCACAAGCGTGTCGCCTTCCCAGTGACCGACGGAATCGCCCAGCCATTTACGGATGGTGGCCGACAGGTGCTCGGAGTTCATCCGGACGATGCGGACATCATGAACCATCTCAGTCAGGATCATCACGGAATCGGGCGTCTGAACAATTTTATGGAGATTGTTGTAGAAGTAGTCGGGCAACATCGGTGGTCCGGAGGTTGAGCCAAAGCCGATTAGGCACCGCTCACCCAGCGGACGGCTTTCCGGATCGTCGTAGGCGCCCGGCGTTTTATCCAGACCAGGGTCGTTACTTTCGGTGGCGTCCGACGTCGGGCGTGCCCGCATTGCCGCCATCCGCTTGCGCGCTTCCGGCGTAGGCGGCGGCACTCGTCCATCGGGAGGATCCACAACCAGGGACGTTCGGTATTGTCCGTCGACCATGTTGTAAGTGGAGCCCGGATCGAGCCAGCCACCGTTATACCCACCGACGTTGCCGGCCGCGCCTACCGATCCATCGCCGCCCTTGGGAGGCGCCGGCCGGTCACCGGCGATCTTGGCGTCCTGCTGGGCTCGCCGCTTCGCACTGGCAGCTTCCAGCTTTTTGGCTTCTTCCGGGGTCATGGCGGCACCCACTCCGGAAGGCCGCTCCACTGGCGTCAGTGTGGCCAGATCGTAGGTGCCCTGCAGGTCGGGATGGCCGTCGGGCATGCGCTGCACGGTAAATGCCTTGGATGTTGTCTTGGCGGTTTGGGCTTGACCGAAAACACCGCTTGCGCTACCCAGCAACGCGGTCAAAACAAAAATTTGTACTCGCATATCTTGCATCTCCTACGATACTCGCCGCTCAATTGCCAAGCGGCTTTTTGCGCCACTTGCCGTATAGCAATTCTTCCACAAACTCAGCGCACTTGAAATCCATCAGTTGGATGTTCTTCTCCTGCCGCCGGTACAGCGGCAGGCTGATCTTCCAAGGACGCGAGAAGACGGCTTTGTCTTCGATCGTCGCCTCGTAAGAGATCACATCCTGACTGATCCGCGTGTAACGTTCCACCACATGGAGTTGGTCGCTGTGGTAATTCCCGGCCCGGTCGAACCAGGACTGGTCGTTGAAGCCGGTCACGTCCACCACCAGCGTATCTCCCTCCCAGTGGCCAACCGACTGCCCCATCCACGTGTCCACTGGCGGCGGGCCGGGGTTCTTCATGTAAATGTCGCGCACCGCGCCGGCATATTCGAACGCCATGAACAGGGAGTTCGGGGTTTGGAAAATCTCGAAGGGATAGGGCATGTACATCGCCCGCGGCACTCCCGGCAGATAGCACTTGATCTCCGGATCCCGCGTCAGCCAGTTCTCCCGGTTCTCCTGCTTCTGCTTGAGAGCCTCCGGCAAATAGGGGATGGGGCCGCCTTCCACCACGCCCAGACTGGGAGGAACCGCGCCCACCGCTCCCAGGGCAAGTACCGGCGCTGCGGGCACCGGGCCATAGGGACCCGCGCGCAACGCCATAGCCGGCCGCGCCACATGCGCCTCGAGATCGAAATTGGCCTCGCTCATCGCCTGCCAGATTCCATGGAGATCGGGCTTGCCGGCAATGCGCGGAGGCTTGTAACCAGTTGTTTGCGCGGAAATGGACAGGGTAGCGATGAAGATGGCGGCGATCGTCATCAGTTTCGACGTGGACATCAGTGGCGAACTCTCCTCGGTGGGCACAACCAGAATCGGATCAGAGTATCTTATCATCTGAAACGCTGGCGCGTCGCCAATGGTTACCCAAATGCAGGGCCGTTTTACTTTTTCGGCTTCGCTTTTTCCATTTCGCGGGCGCCGCCCATGATGTCGGTCATGGCGTAGTTGCCTTCATGGCAGGCGTATTCATAGATCGGGCCAGCGGTGGCGACGAACGGATATTCCATCGTCCAGATTTTCTCGAACGTGGAAGGATCGTCGATGGTGGCTTTGTAGAGGATGTCACTCGGGCCGATACGCGTAAAGCGCTCAGTCACGTGCAGATTGCGCCCGGCCCAGATGAACCCAGGCTGATCGTTGAAATTGGTGGTATCCACAACCAGCGTGTCGCCTTCCCAGTGGCCGATCGAATCGCCGAGCCACTGGCGGACGTCGGGCGGAGGATGGGTCCCATTCATGCGGATAATCCGGGCGTCGTGAACCATCTCCACCAGGATCATGATGTTGTCCGCTGTCTGTACGATTTGATAGTTGTTGTTGTAAAGCACCGGAAGCATCGGCGGCCCGGAGGTAGAGCCAAAGCCCAGGAGGCAGCGCTCGGATGTCGGGCGGTCTTTAACGCTGTTGTAGGTATTGAAACTCTTGAACAAGCTGCCCATGCGCTGTTTGCCTTCCTTGGTCATCGGCGGCATCTTGCCATCCTGTGGGTCGACGATCAACGAAGTACGCGACACACCGTCCACTTTGGCGAGTTCGGAACCCCGGTCGATAAACAGCACGTTGTAACCGCCTACGCCGGACGATCCCGCCGCGGCCAACAGAGGATGATCGGATTTGCCGTCCACCTCCTGCAACTCTTGCGCAGAATGTTTCGCAAAGGCTCGCGCTTCCTCGTCGTTGAGGGTCGGTTTGTCCTTGAAAGCCGCCGGGCGCTCCATCGGGGTAATGGTGACGTTGGTCCAGATGCCCTGTAGATCGGGGTGACCGTCTAAAGTGCGAGGCACGGTCCAGTTCTTCTTTGCCGCCTGGGCCGCCAGGGGCGGTGCAACCATCAGCGCCAACGCGCTCAGTGCTGTCAAGAGCCGATAACACATGACCATAGGATAGCTCCTATTTGTTCTGTTTGGCTTTTTCCATTTCCCGTGCGCCGCCCATGATGTCTGTCATGGCGTAGTTGCCTTCGTGACAGGCGTACTCATAGACTGGGCCGGCAGTCGCCACAAACGGATATTCGATCGTGAACGGCTTCTGGTAAGTGGATGGATCGTCAATGGTGGCTTTGTAGAGAATCGTGTTGGCATCAACGCGCCGGAAACGCTCGATCACGTGCAGGTTGGGGGAAGCGCCCATAAACGCCGGCTGGTCGTTGAAATTGGTGGTATCGACCACCAGTGTGTCGCCTTCCCAGTGGCCAATCGAATCGCCCAGCCATTGGCGGACGTTGGCTGGCGGGTGGGTTCCGTTGATGCGGATGATGCGCGCGTCGTGAACCATCTCCACCAGGATCATGACATTTTCCGATGTCTGGACGATCTGGTAATTGTTGTTATACAGCACCGGCAGCATGGGCGGTCCGGAGGTCGAGCCGAATCCGATCAGGCAGCGTTCCGATAGTGGCCGGTCTTTGACGCTGTCGTAGACGAAATTGCTCTTAAACACGCCCGCAATCCGCTGGTTGCCTTCCTTGGTTCGCAGCGGCATCTTGCCGTCCGCGGGGTCGACGATCAGCGAGGTGCGCTTGACGCCATCCACGCGGGCGAGCTCCGATCCCCGGTCGATGAACAGCACGTTGTAACCGCCAACGCCGGATGAAAGGGCGGCGGCGATCAGCGGCCCATCCGATTGGCCGTCCTGCTTATTCAGCTCGGTCGCCTCTTTGCTCTCGTAGGCGTGCGCTTCCTGGTCGGTAGCGGTTGGTTTGTCCTTAAAGACGGCGGGGCGCTCCATCGGCGTGAGGGTGACGTTGGTCCAAATTCCCTGCAGATCGGGGTGCCCATCGGAGGTGCGCGGGACGGTCCAGTTCTTTTTCGCTGTCTGTGCAGGCAACGCGGTGGCGGAAATGAGGGCGATTGCGCCCAACACGGCAATTAGTCTCTTACTCATTTTGTCTCCTGCGGGGAATGGCGCAAGCTCCCCTCACCTACGTTCGGGGCTGTAGGCTCTTCTCGGTCTTCACACCATTGTCCAAAGTTGCGAGACGGCGCTTTATTTGGCTTTTTCCATTTCGCGCGCGCCGCCCAAAATGTCCGTCATGGCGTAGTTGCCTTCATGGCAAGCGTACTCATAGATTGGGCCTTTGGTGGCCACAAACGGGAACTCCATGGTCCATTGCTTGGTAAACGTGGTGGGATCGTCGATGGTGGCCCGATAGAGGATCGTCCCAGGGTCCACGCGCGTGAACCGTTCGACGACATGCAGATTCTCAGAAGAGCCACGAAACCGCGTTTTGTCGGTGAAGTTCGTGGTGTCCACAACCAGCGTGTCGCCTTCCCAATGGCCGACCGAATCGCCGAACCACTGGCGAACCTCCGGGGCTGCGTGCTTGCCGTTCATGCGAACAATGCGCGCGTCATGCACCATCTCGATCAGGATCATCACGTAATCGGGAGTCTGCACGATCTGGTAGTTGTTGTTGTAGAGCACCGGCAGCATGGGCGGCCCGCCGGTGGAGCCAAAGCCGATCAGGCAACGCTCCGACAGCGGCCGTGTTTTCACGCTGTCATAGTTGTTGAAATTCCGCATCATGGCCGAGTTTCTCTGACGCGCCTCTGGCGTGACGGGAGGCACTTTTCCGTCCGGTGGATCGATGATCAGCGAGGTCCGCTTAACGCCATCCACGCGCGCCAGTTCCGATCCCCGGTCGACGAACAGTACGTTATAGCCGCCCGTGCCCGACGATCCGGCGGCGGCAATCAACGGCCCGTCTGAGGCGCCGTCCTGCTTGTTGAGTTCGTCCGCCTCTTTCTTTTCATAAGCAGCCGCCTCGGCGTCGCTCAAGGTTGCCTTCCCATTGAACTGCGGCGCCCGCTCCATCCGGGTCAGCGTGACGTTGGTCCAGACCCCTTGCAGATCCGGGTGACCGTCGGCGGTGCGCGGTACGGTCCAGTTCTTTGATTTAGTCTGACCAGCGAGCGGCGCCACTAACAGGGCCGCCATGGTAGCCAAGGTTGCGAGAAAACGATAGCTCATATGCTCTCCCATCTATTTCAACTGGACCGAACCAATACCCGAACTTTACTTCTTCTCGTCGCCTGGCGCGCCGGTACCCGACGAACCGAGGAACAGCTTACGGCCGTCCGGCAGCGAGATATCGCGGCCGTTGGCCCGCAAGGACCCGTCCTTCGACTGATAACCTTCCACTACGACGGGCGTGCCGGGAGCGATGCTAGTCTTGGTTAAGCCGCGGCGCAACAAAACGTTCGGGCTGCCGGCTTCCACCATCCAACTGGTTAAGGTTCCGTCCGCATTCTTCACATCCACGTGAATCCAGGCGTGTGGATTGATCAACTCCACTTTGGTCACAACCCCTTCCAGGTGGACGGGCCGTTTGGCATCGAATTCCGCCGCGAAAGCATGATGCGCCCATGCCGGCGCCGTGGCCACAATCAAACTTGTCACTGCGACCAATGCTCGTTGTTTCATGTTCATTTAAGTTCTCCTTTTAATTGCCTACTTTTTGCTCGCCGCCGATTCCTTGTCCGCTTTGCGAGCCCCGCCGTCATGGCGTAATTCCCCTCATGACAAGCATACTCATAAATCGGACCCGCTGTCGTCAGGAAGGGTACTCCAGGGTCCATGTCTAAAGTGAGCGTCGTGGGATGCGCGCCGATCGCCGTAGGTCCGGCCGTTGGCCTGCCGTCCCGACGGGTGCAGATCGGAGTTCTATTTAGGCTTTTTGGTGAACTCGCCATACATCAAATCTTCGACGAACTCCACGCACTTGAACTCCATGAGCCGGGCGTTCTTTTCCACATGCCGGTAGAGCGGCATGCTGATCTTCCACGGCCGGGAGAAAACCTTTGGGTCTTCGATTGTCGCTTCATACCGCATGGTGTCCGGACCCGTCAGCGTATAGCGTTCCACCACGTGCAGCGTATCGCTATGGAAGTCGCCGGCGCGGTCGAACCAGGTGCGTTCGTCCAAGCCGGTTACATCCACCACAAACGTGTCCCCTTCCCATTTTCCGTAAGACTGGCCCATCCAGGAGTCGGCCGGAGCCGGCCCGGGGTCCTTGAGAAACACATTGCGCGTGGCGCCGTCGTACTCATACGCGATGAAGAAGGCCTTGTCGCTCTGGAAGATTTGAAACGGATAGGGCATATAAGTGGCGCGCGGAACACCTGGAAGGTAACACCGGACTTCCGGATCTAAGGCCATCTTGTGTTCCGCATTGGCTTTTTTCTTCTCCAGCGCCGCCGGCAAATAAGGGATTTCTCCGCCCTCTACAACGCCCGGACCCCCGGGTTCGGCCGCATAAGTCCCGGCGGCAACTACTGGTGAGGCAGCGGACACATGGTCCTGCAAATCCCAATTGGCTGTGTTCAGCGCCTGCCAGATCCCGTTAAGATTCGGCTTACCGTTGGCGAGTCGTGGCGGCTTAAAGCCCTGCTGGGCTGCTGCTGGCGGCATCGCCAGCGCGAGCACCGCGATTGTGGCGCTGGCGGTAATGGCCCAGCTTCTGAACTGCATCTGCATTAAAGTTCGTTCTCCAATTCCGATGTCAAGTGGCTCAAGCCAGGCAGTCTGAACGGCTGCTTGTCAAGCTTGGGGTCTACGAAGTTTTATCAGAAGCCCATGCAGGAGTCAAGTGCGGTAGGGTGGGTTGGAAGCTGCGGAAGCCGCGATAGTCGGTTTGGTGGCACAGCGCGAATGTGCTCTCGATTTGTCAGTGAGAGGAATCAACCGGGCATCCGTACACGGATCACTTTATTGCCGTGCCGCCGATAGATGCGAAAATCCGAGTCCAACGTGAAGACTTCTCCGGCTGTATGGATTTCCGAGAGGCGAACTAGACAGGCATCCGCCAACGACATGGGCTTATTGCGATAGCGGTGCATGAGCGCCCGCAGATCCGCTTGCTCCTCCTGCACGGCGAGCCCGATACGAATCACTCCCCGGTCCAACAAGGCAAAAAGAGCATCGGTATCGCGGCCCTCCCGTTTGAGCAGGAAGGCTGCCTCCGTCAGGACAGGCTCACATGTCAGGAGCGGCGGACGTAACTGCTTCCATTGCTCGACAGCCCACTAGCCCGGAGGCGAGGAAGCTTACCAGCGGCCCGGTGTCAAGCAGGCCGGGACCTTTGGTCACTCGCCAAACCCTTCCATGTGTTTTGGATTCACGGCGAGATCCTTCGGTAGGCCCTTGACTGTCCCGGCAAGGTCGCGGGCCAGGTCGTAACATGACCCTGCGCCGTCTGGCGAGAGTTTGCACAATGCGCCTTCCAGGCTCTCACGCACCAGCCAGGATTTGGTTACCCCCCTGGCCTTCGCCTCACTGTCTAGCTGGGCCAGCAGGTCCTCGGGCAGCTTCAGTGAAATCGTCCGCATAACCGTATCGTAAATACGCGCCGTTTTGCAGCGCAATACCGCACTCTCGATTTGCGACATATCCCCCGTTGATTTGTCCAGTAGTGCGAGTGAGAGGGCCCGGTTGGCATCGTTTGCAATCGTAGAAACCCACCCCGAACTCCGATGGGGCCCACGCTTATCCACCGCCTTGCAGCAGGCCCGGTCGGCCGATCAGGGTTTGCCGAGGGGTTGCCACGCAAATCATGGCATCGGCGAATGCCAGTGCTTCCTGGCATAGTAGAGGAGAGGACGGGGACATGAAGAATTTTCACCTGCCACTGCCGGAGCAGACCTACGCCAATCTGCGGGCCGAGGCCGAACGCGCTCAGGTGCCGGCGACGGCGCTGGCCCGCGAGGCAATCGACTGGTGGCTGCGGCAACAGTTGCGGAAGGCAAGGCACGATCAGGTCGCGGCCTACGCCGCGGAAATGGCGGGCACGGAACTCGATCTCGATCCTGGTTTCGAGGCGGCTGGAATCGAGCAACTCTTGAAGACCGTAAAGAGGACGAAATGAAGCGAGGTGAGATCTATTGGGCCGATCTCGTTCCGCGATCGGGATCCGAACAGACGGGGCGACGGCCCGTCATCGTAGTCTCTCATGATGGCTTCAATCGGACTCCCGGATGGAAGTCGATCATCGTGATCCCGATATCGACCTCGACATCGCAAGGCAAGCGGGGGCCGACCGTCGTCGAATTGCCTGGCGGCTCGGCGGGCCTGCCGAAGGTAAGCTTTGCCGTGTGCCATCAGGTGACCACGCTTGACCGCGCCAAGTTAACCCAAAGTTAATTAGGCCAAGGGTTAGGCCTGTCTTTCATTTCTCCTTCAACTGAAAAAGGGTTTGCTATGCCGATGGTATTCAGTGCGGGCATTTTGCTCGCCATTTTGTATTGCCTGATCACGGCTGCCTCGCATTTGCTCAATCAAGCGAGCGATGCAGCGGTCGCGGCGGGATACTTGATTCTGCTGTTGCTGGTTTTGCTCGCGGCCGGTGCAATTCGACTGCGCCGCCGGTACTAGCTGTCCTGAGGAGGACCTTATGCGTTCGATTACGGTGGTTTGCGCTGCTTTATCTTTGACCGGCTGCTATCGCGTGGTAGCGCCTGGTCACGTTGGAATTGTCGTGAAACAAGCTGGAAGTGATCGCAGCGTCCAGGATTTCCCGGTTCAGTCCGGGCGCGTTTGGTACAACCCCGTGAACGAGGTTGTGCTGACGTATCCGACCTACGTGCAGCGGGCGATTTGGACCTCCTCGACGCAGGAAGGGCGCGCCCTCAACGATGAACTCAGCTTCCAATCGGCCGAGGGATTGCGTTTCACCGCCGACGTCAACGTGTCGTACCAGTTGAGCCGTGACCAGGTACCGCACTTCTACGTGAAGTTCCGCAACGACGATCTGGATGGCTTCACGCACGGTTTCTTCCGCGATGCAGTACGAAATGGCTTCAAGATCTCCACCCAATATCGCGCAGAAGACATCAACGGCACCAAACAGGGCGAGTTGATCGACAAAGTGCTGGAGCAGGTGCGGGAAGTCATGCGCCCGTTTGGGGTGGAAGTGATCCAACTCGGGTTTGCCGCTCCGCCGCGGCCGCCGGACACAGTCAAGCAGTCCATCGAATCCAAGATCGCCGCCACGCAGCACGCCGAGCGCGCGGAGAACGAGAAGCGCGAAGCGATCGCCGAAGCCGCCAAGTCTGTCGAGATCGCCCGCGGCCAGGCCATGGCCAACGATCTCCTCACCAAGTCGCTCACTCCGACGCTGGTGCAATGGAAACAACTGGAGATACTGGAGCAGAAGTGGAACGGCCAGTTTCCCCAGGTGGTGGGCAGTAGCGCTATCCCGCTGCTGTCCATGCCGGCGAAGTAACTGCTATCATGCCCGCATGGTCAATCGCCGCCTGATTCTGATCGCGGGTCTGGCTGTGGGTTTGATCGCTGCCGCCGACAAACCTGAGCCCGCCCCGCACTTCACGGCCAAGACCATCGACGGTGAGAAGTTCAGCAATGAGTCGCTGAGAGGCAAGGTGGTGCTGCTGCAGTTTTGGGCCACTTGGTGCCATTACTGCCGCGGCGAGCAGCCCATCGTCGATTCGCTTAACTCCGAATTCAAAGACAAGGGCCTGGTGATCCTCGCGGTCGACGTCGGCGAGTCGAAGAAAAAGGTGAAGAAGTACCTGGAGGAATCCCCTCGGGAGTGCCGCATCGTGCTTACGGAGGATACCAACCTCGCCGCCATGTTCGCCGCCAGCGTTTATCCGATTTATGTGGTGATCGACCGCGACGGCAACATCGCTGCCTCCCAGCGCGGCGCTGCCGGGGAGAGATCCCTGCGGCATCTGCTCAGCAAGGCTGGGCTGGAGTCGGAGTAGCGGCTGCACCTAATCGATACTCGTAATACAAAGGGGGTTTTCAACAGATCACCGCAGGCTCAAGCTTCACCGGAAAATTCACCGAACGCGCGACGAAGCACAACTCCTGCGCCCGCCCATGCAGCGCTTGCGCCTCGGCGATTCTGCCGGCGTCGCTAATCGCCATGCGGGGTCGCAGGACGACCTCTGTGAACTGGCCGCCCCCGTCTTCGGACATCGCCATCGTGCCGATAGCATCGTCGCGATAGTTGGTGACCACAATGCCGGCGTCGGCACAGAGGTGCAGCACCCACAACATGTGGCAGGCCGAGAGCGATGCCACCAACAACTCTTCCGGATTGTAGCGGGACCGGTCACCACGAAACGCCGGATCGCTGGAGCCGAGAATCGGTCCGCCTTTATGCTCAGCCGTGATTTCGTGATCCCGCCGGTAGGCCCGGTAGTCGGCCGTGCCGCAGCCGGCGTTGCCCGTCCACTCAGTGGTGGTTTGATAGACGTGCTGCTTGGACATGGCCGCCGCTAGCGCTTGACGATCACTTCGCGCAGGTGATCGCGGGTGAGGAAGAACTTGACCGAGTAGAAATTTTGGAACAGCTTTTCCAATGCCCGGTTGTTGAAGAAATGCGGCGCCCCGCGTTCTCCACGCGGCAGCAGCGAGATGGTCTTCGAGTCGACGATGCGGTAGGAATAGGCCGGGATGACGCGCTGCTTCTCTTCGGCGTTGAAAAACGCCAGCAGGGAGGCTTGCGGACGCAGCATGCGAAACAAGCGGTCGATGGTTTGCTCGAGCAGAGTGGGGCCGAGAAACTGCAACGAGTCCCATACCAGCGCGCCATCGAAGGTCGCATCCGGAAAGTCCAGCGTCTGGCTGAAAAAAGTCCTGACTCGAGCCGGATCGGACTGGTTTTCGATCGCGGCTGGTCCTGTGCCGAAGGTCTCATCGAGCGAACGCTGAATGTCGTCCGTGTAGATGCGATGCCCCAGGTTGGTGATGAAACTGATATTGGCCTGGCTGGCGCCGGACAGATCCAGAATGGTCAGACTTTCGCGGCTCTGCAACGACCCAAAAAACTGATCGAGGCCGTTGCTGGATCGGGAAATCGGGGCGGCGGGAGAGGCGGCGGCCTTACGGTCCTTCAACAATGGTCACGCCTCCCCAACCCCGCCTCCCTAAAGCAAAGTTGCACCTGCTTCTATTTTGTCTGAACGGGCGCCGCTGGATTTGAAGGAGCCGGAGCCGCTGCGGCTGCCGCTGCGGGAGCTGGTTTCGGCGGCGGCGGCGCCGGGCGCGCATCCGGCCGCTGAATATCGATGCTGCCCTTGAAGAAGGCGCCATCTTCAATCACGATGCGGGCGGTTTTGATGTCACCGACCAGTCGCGCATCCTTACGGATATCGATCCTGTCGGTAACGTCGACGTTTCCTTCAATCGTCCCCAGCACAACGATCTCGCGGGCCTTCACGCCGGCGGTCACTTTGCCATGCGGGCCAACGGTTAGCCGGTGCTCGTGCAGTTCCACCGTGCCTTCCACTTCGCCATCGATGGTCAGGTCCTCGCGGCTGACGATCTGGCCTTTGATCATTACGGATTTGCCGATGATGGCCGATCCGCGGCCTTCGGCGGTCATTAAATTTGGTGAGGAAGAGGAAGCCATAGGAGTATAAGGTTCTTTACTGGCGCCCGGGCTGACCGGCGGCGCGTTCTGTGTTTTCGGCGGATATTCGTCTTCTTTTTTCTTGTTCCACATGCGGAAGATCGCTCCATCCTTTGGTTAAGGATGTCCCTATCGTACTACCTTACTTGGCCCACGATCAGATGAAGGCCATGGTTTTCACTCCGGAGACGTCAAAACGCTTGCGGCAGCGCATGTTCTTGCACATGACTTTGTCGTCCATGAGAACCATGTAACTTTGCGCTTTGGCGAATTTAGCGCGATCCCGCTCGTCGGCGTTGTTCGGCAAGCGGTCGATCTTGGTCCGCACCACCCATTTGAGATCGTAGCTTTCGCTGCTACGGCACATGGGGCAGTGGAGGGTTATCGGTTTGGTAGTTTGCGACTCTTTGTAAAAAGCGCGCTCGTCCATCGCTATAGTGTACAGCGGTTTGAGGATACAATGGTGTGTCCGGATTCAGATGTCGAAACGCTTTTCGCTGGTGCTCATCAAACCGTCTCATTACGATGACGACGGCTACGTCATTCAATGGTTCCGGTCGGCCATTCCCTCCAATACGCTGGCGGTGATGAACGGCTTGGCACTGGATTGCCAGCAGCGCCGCGTGCTCGGCGATGACGTGGACATCGAGATCTCGGCCTTCGACGAGACCAATACGCGCGTGAGGCCGGAGCGAATCGCGCGGGAGCTGAGCGGGGGCTGTGGGATGGTCGCGCTGATTGGCGTGCAGTCGAATCAGTTTCCCCGCGCCATGGACATCGCGCGCAAGCTGCGCGCGGCCAACGTCCAGGTCTGCATCGGCGGGTTCCACGTTTCGGGCTGCCTGTCGATGTTGCCGGAACCGACGCCGGAGCTCAAGGAGGCCATGGCGCTGGGCATTTCGCTCTTTGCCGGGGAAGCCGAGGGCCGCTTCGAGATCGTCTTGCGCGACGCCTACAACGGAGCGCTCCAGCCGCTTTACAACTACATGGACGATCTGCCGGCCCTGGAAGGAACCACCATTCCGATTCTTCCGGCCACCCGGATCAAGCGCACCGGCGGTAGCCTGACCAGCTTCGATGCCGGCCGCGGATGTCCCTTTCTATGCTCCTTCTGCACCATCATCAACGTGCAAGGGCGAAAATCCCGGCGGAGGTCGGCGGACGATGTGGAGCGGATCATCCGGCAAAACCTGGCGCAAGGGATCAACCGGTTCTTCATCACGGACGATAACTTTGCTCGCAACACCGACTGGGAAAACGTATTCGACCGGCTGATCCATCTTCGCGAGAACGAGAAGCTGAACATCAAGTTCGTGATCCAGGTGGACACCATGTGCCACCGCCTGCCGCACTTTATTGAGAAGGCCGGACGGGCGGGCGTGGTGCGGGTGTTCATCGGACTGGAAAGCATCAACCCGGAAGCCTTGATCGGCGCGCGGAAGAAGCAGAACAAGATCACCGAATACCGCAAGATGCTGCTGGACTGGAAGCGGGCCGGCGTTACGGTCTTTGCCGGCTATATTCTCGGCTTCCCCACCGATACGCCGGAATCGATTGTCCGCGACATCGGTGTGATTCAACGCGAGCTGCCGCTGGATCTTCTGGAGTTCCATTGCCTGACACCGCTTCCGGGATCGGAGGATCATCAGAAGCTCTACAAAGCAGGCGTCTACATGGATCCGGATCTGAACAACTACGACCTGGAACACGCCACCACCGCGCATGCCACGATGTCCAAAGAGCAGTTTGAGAAGATTTACCGGGACGCTTGGGACGTGTACTATTCGCCCCAGCACATGGAGACCGTGATGCGTCGCGCGGCGGCCAGCGGTATTAGTCCGGGCAAGGTTCTGTTTCTGCTGATCTGGTATTACGGCTGCTATGCGCTGGAGAAGGTGCATCCGCTGCAGGGAGGCTATCTGCGGCGTAAGTACCGCAAGGACCGGCGTCCGCACCTTCCGCTGGAAAATCCGTTCGTCTTTTACGCGCGCTACCTGGGCGACCTGCTGTACAAGCATGGCAAACTGGCGCAGGCCATCTGGCGCTTTGGCCGTTTCCGGCGTGGGCTCAAGAAAGATCCTGCCGTTCGCGACTACACAGACCTGGCGCTGACGCCCGTAGTTGGGGACGATTTTGACGCGTTCGAGCTGTTCACGATTACCGACGCAGCCAAGTCGGAAGTGACCAAGGCACGCAATCCGAACACGGGTGTAGTCAAGGCCGCCACTTAAAAAGGGGTCAGCCTGAACTGCGCAATTATTCCGCTGCCTAGCTCTGCTCCCCAAACAACACAAGCTGATTCGTCTCGATCGCCGCAGCCGGCTCCTTCCTGGGTCGCGCGCGCACCCAATGCCTTCCAAACCGCTCCGAAACTGCCTGGACGAACCCTTCATTCCCCTTTGAACCACCACTTCGCAATCCATCGGTCCGTAAAAACCTGTGGGGCATTGCGGGCTTGGCGTCCGCGCTCCTTCGCTCGCAGCCTTGTCCCTCAGATTTCGTCGCTGAGGCTGGCGAAACGAGACTATAGGCCACCGCAAAGCCCGCCACTGCTCATCCATCGTTTTCTACAATGAAACTTGCTCCGCCGCACGTTTCTTCAGGCCGCTGCGTTTGCTCCAGGTTTCCTTGCCGCCGCGTCCGAACGGAAGCCGAACCTGATCATCGTTCTCACGGATCAGTGGCGCGGCCAAGCCTTGCCCGGCGTCAGCTCCGATTTGCACGCGCCCACGCTGCGCCGTCTCATGGAAGAAGGCATCACGTTCCCGCGTTGTTACACAGCTTGCCCCCAGTCCAGCCCAGCTCGCGCGGCGCTGCTCTCGGGTCGATTCCCTCACGCCAGCGGAGTGACGGAAGACAACATCCAACTGCCTTTGGATCAGCCGTCTCTTTCCGCCGTGCTCGCGGAGGCAGGCTACCGAACCGGGTACATCGGCAAATGGGCGTTGGATGGCGGAGCCGATCCGGGCTTCGTGCCGCCTGGCCCGCGGCGGCGCGGCTTTGAGGATTGGGCTGCCTTCAATCGCGGCAACCGGTTCTATGATTCACGCTACTTTCGGGATCGCGCGGAACCGATCCTGGCCAAAGGCTTTGAGCCCGACTACCAAACCGATCTAGCCATTGACTTTATCCAACAGAATCGCCGCAATCCGTTTTTTCTGTTTCTCTCGTGGGGACCGCCTCATCCGCCGCGAAATCCGCCGGAACGCACCGCCGATCTTTATACGCCTGCCAAGCTGGCCGTTCGCGAGAATGTCCCGGAGGAACTCATGTCCCGGGCGCAGATCGAATACGCCGGCTACTATGCTCTGTGCTCGGCGCTGGATGAAAACCTCAGCCGGCTCCTGAATGCTCTCGATACCGAGAATCTGCGCGATGACACGATCCTGGTCTTCACGAGCACGTCGGGTACGATGCTCGGCTCGCACGGACTGGAGGATCAGACTCAACCCTATGAAGAGAGCCTGCGCATTCCGCTGCTGCTACGCTACCCGAAGCTGGGGAAGGCGGGATTGGTTCGAGACGACGTGATGATCTCGCTGGTCGACCTGGCTCCCACTCTGCTGACCCTGTGCGGCTTGCCGTTTCCGGTTGAGATGCAGGGAAGCAATCTGGCGCCGGGTTTTGCCGGCCAAGAAGCGGTGTTCGCCGAAGGTAAGCTCCGCACTTCGGACGAGTGGCGCGCGGTGGTGCGCGGGCTGGACAAACTGGTGGTCAACCGCGAGATGGAAGCCACGCACCTGTTCAATCTCGGCCAGGACCCTCTGGAGTTGGAGAATTTAGCCCGTGCCGGCGGTCAGGAGCGAAAAAGGGATGAGTTGACGGCGCTCCTGAGGAAATGGATGCGGCTCATGCAATTCCAAACCGACGCCTCGGGCCTGAAGAAGAGAAGTTAGAAACTACTTGCGCGCCCCGCGCACAGTTCCCTTTAAGCGCGATTGCCGCAGTTTGCCAGCTTTACGCTTCGGTTTCTTGATCACGAACGTGCCGCTACCGAGGTACTCAGCGGCGTACA